>Ga0315899_10000571_pt1 | contig 44128 bp, 34 predicted proteins | sample LakEriMetagenome_2_FD_203518 | JGI IMG/M metagenome (GOLD analysis project Ga0315899, IMG submission 203518) | Freshwater fungal communities from buoy surface, Lake Erie, Ohio, United States - Buoy 4 MA112 | ecosystem: Environmental > Aquatic > Freshwater > Lake | place: USA: Lake Erie, Ohio...
GCGTATCTGGCGGAGTCCTCATGCGCGAGCAAGGCCGCCGGCATGGCGACTGACGTCGGCGTGACGCAGGATTCAATATGAATGTCGTCGACTTCCGTGCTACGAATCACCGCAGCGGCGACGCCCGCCTGCTCGCTTGCGCGCGCGCCGGGTCCCAGCAGGCCTGCGAGCTCACGCCCCTCCGGCGAGGCGGCGCCGGCTACGAGCGCCACGGCGGCGTCGATGGCGTGGTGGCGCAGGGCGGCGCGCTCATGCGCCGCCAGCGCGTCCATGCCGGAGCCGCTGACGAAGGCGGCGAGCGTCTCTAATCGCGTCACGCAAGCGTTCTCCGGCTGCGGGGCTTCACTCCGCCGCGGCCGAGCCCGCCGCCAGCGCGCGCATGTGCTCTTTGCCGTGCATATGCGGCAGACCAAAAATGCGGCGAACGTTGTCTACGAACAATTTCTGTTTGTCGGCTTCGCTGAGATTGATCTCTTCGATCAGGCGCAGCGCCTCCTTCGGCTCCCAGCAGGGATAGTCTGAGCCATACATCACATTGTCGATGCCGTAGTAATCGATGGCGAACTTAATGCCGGCGGCGTGAGGCGACACTGTGTCGGTGTACATGCGCTTCATATATTCGCTGACGGGGCGCGGGAGTTTCGCCGCCTTCGTGTTCTTGTCCATGCGGCCCGACTGATAGGGCAGCGCGCCGCCCGTGTGCGAGAGCATGATCTTCAGATTTGGGCAATGCTCCATCAGGCCGGAGAGAATGAGCCGCGTGGCCCCCACGCTCACCTCGATCACGCGGCCAAGGCTGAAGTGCAGCGTGTCGTCATAGCCTTCCAGAATATCGGCGAAGACCGCGTCCGTCGGATGCAGGAAGAGCGGAACGCCCAGCTCCTCAGCCCGCTTGTAGAAGGGCCACAGGCGTTCATGATCGATACGGGGATCAATGCCGACGCTGCCGGGAAGATTGCCGCCGAAGAGCCCCAGTTTCTGGATGGCGTGCTCCAGCACTTCAATGGCGATCTTTGTGTCTTTGAGCGGAATGGCGGCCGTGCCCCAGAAGCGGCCGGGATAACGGCGCTGCGCGGCGGCCATTTCCTCGTTCCACAGCATGGCGGCGTCGCGGCCTGCCTCCGGCGCGAGTTCGGAGAAGTATACCGACAGCGGCCCGATGGTGCACACCACGTCGATGTCATGGCCGAGTGCGTCCATGTCGGCGAGCTGCGCCTCCAGCGGCGCCCAGGCCGGATGGTCCGGGCGGATCTTCACTGAATAGCCTTCGCGGATCATCCACACATAGCCGCCCTTGCCGTCGCGCTCGGCCCGCGGATAGCCCTTCGACTTGCATGCCCATTCGAGGAGGGAGCGGGGGCGCCAGTGAAAATGCGAGTCGATGATATGCATGGTCTGCTCCGTCCTTGCGGCGGCGAACGCTCCGCCTGCGGCGGCGCTCGCGCGCGATCTTGAAGTCCGCGTCCCAATTCCGCGACGGCGCGCAGGCGCGGTCGAAACCGCATGATGACCCCGCGCGCCCTCCAGTCAAATAGGCTGATCCCCTATAGGGAGATAGCGGAAAGCCTATTTACGATTCTTGACCTTAGCCGCCCTTATAAAGAGGCGAGACGTCCACCTGCGTGAACTCCGAGGCGTTGTAGTCGAAGAAGGGCATGTAGGAGAAGGCGATCCAGTGGCATTCGCTGCCGGGCTCAGTGTTGAAATGCTGGTGCTCCACGCCGCCCTTCTTGATTGGCAGAAGCAGAAGGTCGCCGGCCTCCCAGTCGACGCGCTCGCCGTCGACGATGGAATAGCCCTTGCCCTCGATCACGTAGATGACGAGCCCACCCTGATGGCGGTGCTTGCCCGAATGGGAGATGAGGCTGTGAGTGAACACGCGCCAATCCTGAAGGCACGTGTTCTTATGTATCTCGGAGTTGATGTAATAGAGCAGCTTGCCCTGCTTGGTATTGAAATATTCGCGGTCCTCAAGGCTGACGACCACCTGTCCTGTGTTCTGGCGCTCCAGAAACTCCAGACGGCTGCGAATGAAAATATCGTAGGGCGTCATCGCGCCGGGATCGCGCTCGCGGGTGCGTGTGCGCTCAAGATCGGCCATGTTCGTCTCTCCTCAGGCGCTTTGATTGGTGAATTCAGGTGCAACTTCGAGCTGTTCGAAGCCGCAGCCGCGGTCAACGCTCGTCGCCGCATAAAGATTGGGTTCGACCACAAGAATGCGCGCAGGCTTATCCTCGCTCGCATTGAAGTGCTGCACGATGATGCCGTCGCGCTTGAGCGGCAGGTTCAGCACGTCGCGTTCTTTCCATTTGTGCTTCACGCCATCGATCGTGGTGTAGCCCGAGCCTTCCACCACGAAGATGATCTGTCCGCCCTGAAATTTCAGGCGGCCGGAGCGACTGCCGGCGGGAATTTCCTGTTCAAGGATCGTGAGCGTCGAAAGCGCGAGATCCTTCAGGAAGGGATGCATATACCAGCGCATCACGCCTTGCGTGTTCAGCTCGGCGGGCAAATCCTTGCGGCGCACGACCTGCAGTCCGTTAGCGCGCTCCTTACGCTGCTGGTCGCGTAATCCCATCAATTCATCCCAGAGATTGCGGCCTTCCATTTCGGGTCGGGGGGATGTCATGCTCTATGCCTCCTGCATTCACTGATAATATTTCTTGGCGACTTCGATTTGCGCGCGCGTGGCCTTGTAGGCTTCCTCGACGGAGGCTTGCACCTCCTGCCAGGTGGCGGTGCTGAGTTCGAGCTTTTGCTTGTCGGCGTCGGCGATGAACTCTTTGTCAGCGATCAGCGCTGTGAAGGCTGCGCGCAGCGCGTTGACGCGCGCAACGTCGACGCCCGGCGGCATCATAAGCGACTGGCCGATTTCATCTGGCCCGAAGAAAAGTTTGAAGATTTCGCGCTGTTCGTCCGTCTGCGCGAGATCGAAGATGGACGGAACGCCGGGAAGGTCCGCGTTAAGGCGACGTGTATATTGCGCCACGATGTTGACCTTTTTCTCCCGTAGCCAGTCGGGCCGCGCGGCCTTGATGAAGGTCCATGGGAAAATCGCGGCCTGCACTTCTCCTTGCTCCAGCGCGATGATCGCGTCCGTCGTGCCTTTATAGCCGGCGATAATCTTGAATTTTGCGCCGGCCACCCCGTTCATCATATGCGAGGTGATGTGCGCCTGGCTCACGGAGCCGGTGCTGGCGATCAGGGTTTCATGCACCCGCAGGTCCGCCACCGTTTTCGTCGGGGCCGTATGCCAGGTATAGAGCGTGGCGGTGGGCGAGACGATACGGCCAATCCAGTTGAACTTGCGCGCGTCATAGCGGATCGCGCTTACTTCCAGCACATGGGCAAGCGCAATGTTGGGTACGGAAATTCCGATGGCGGAGCCGTCCTTCGGCGCCGCGTCATAGAGCCAGTTGGCCGACACCATCCCGCCTGCGCCCGGCATATTTTGCGGCACCATGTTCGGCGCGCCCGGAATGAAGCGGCCGATATGCCGCGCGACGAGGCGGCCATAAAGATCGAACGATCCGCCCGGCGCATTGGGAATGATGACCGAGACGTTGCGACCTTTATAGAAATCCTCCACGCCTTGCGCCTGCGCGGCCGTGGCGGCGAGCGACAAGAGCGCGGCGCCTGCCGCCAGCGTCTTCATGAGATGGGTCTTCATGGACATGCCTCCCCTCGGCCCGCTCATGGGCGCTCCTCGAGTTTCGTGACGAGCGCCGCGCGCAAATCATCGAGCGTGGCGTGGCTGAGCTCGGCGAACCCGCCGCGTTCACAGGCGGCGAGCTTGGCGCGGCAACAGAGGTCGCGGATCTCCGCGCCCGAGAAGGCGCGAATGTCTTGCGCGATGGCGGCGTAGATGGACTCCGCCGCCGGATTCGGCCCGAGGCCAGGAAGCGTGAGGCAAGCGCCGAGAATCTCGCGCCGCGCGGCGTCGTCGGGCATGGGCACATAGATTTTCTGGCCGAATCGCCCGGTGCGAATAACCGAGGGGTCGATCAGCTCCATGCGGTTCGTGGCGCCGATGACGAGAATCTGCGCCCCCGGCTCCAGCGAGTCGAGCTGCGCGAGTAATTGGCTCACCACGCGCTCAGTCGTCATCGAGCCTTCATGCGCGCCGCGGATGGGCGCGATGGCCTCAAGCTGATCGAAGAAGACGATGGCGGGCGAAACCTGACGCGCGAGGCGGAACACTTCGCGGATCGCTTCTTCCGATTCGCCAAGCCATTTGGTGAAAATCTCCGGTCCATTGACCGAGATGAAATTCACCCCGCTCTCATTGGCGAGCGCCTTGACGAGCATGGTCTTGCCCACGCCCGAGGGGCCGTGCAGCAGAAGGCCTGATTGCGCGCCAAGTCCCGCCGCATGGAGGAACTCAGGACGGCGAAGCATGAGATCCATGGCGTTTTGCAGGCGCTTCTTCTGCGCGTTCAGCCCGCCGATGTGCGACCAGGACACGTCAGAGGCCGCCATGAAGGAATCGCGCAGGGAGGACGGCTTCACCCGGCCAAGCGCCGCATCGAAATCGGCGTCCGTCACCAGAAGCTCCGCCGCCGAAATCTGGAAGGCGCCGCGATGGTCGCTGAGCGACACCATATGTCGGCGCATGGCGTTGAGCCCCGCCTCGCGGCATAATTCCATCAGGTCGGCGCCGAGAAAGCCATGGGTGCGCCGGGCGATTTCGCCCAGATGTTGAAGCGCGCCGTCCGACAGCGGCATTTCGCGGGTATGGATCGTCAGGATTTCGCGCCGGCCGGCCGCATCGGGCGCGCCGATGAACAATTCGCGGTCGAAGCGGCCGGGGCGGCGGAAGGCCGTATCCACCGCGTCGACACGATTGGTCGTCGCAAGCACCACGACCGAATCCACGCGCTTCAGGCCGTCCATCAAGGACAGCAATTGCGTCACCGCGCGGGTATCCGCATGGGCGCCCGTTTCACCGCGCTTAGGGGCGATGGCGTCGAGCTCGTCGATGAAGATGATCGAGGGCGCGTGGTGACTCGCCTCTGAGAAGATGCGGCGCAGATTGGCCTCGGTCTCGCCCGTATAGGTGCCGATGACGTCCGGCCCATTGAGGTAATAGAAGCGTGCGTCAATTTCGTTGGAGACGGCGCGGGCGAGATGGGTTTTGCCGGAGCCCGGCGGTCCGTAGAGGATCACGCCGCGCGGGGGCGTGATGCCGAGATGACGGTAGACCTGCGGATAGCGCAGCGGCAATTGCACAAGTTCGCGCACGATGCGCACCTGCGCCGACAGGCCGCCGACATCCTCGAAGGTGATGTCGAATACGCCTTCGGGCACATGGGAGTCGAACTGGTCGAGCATGATCTGCGTGTTCGGTCCGACCACGCCCGGCTGTCCCTTCAGCGGCGCGACCTCATAAGTCGTGCCGGCCTGCGAATTCGGGAAGCGGATGTAGAGAACCGCGCCGGTGGCCACTGGCGTGCGGCATTCCACGAGGATGGAGTGGATATGCGGCGTCAGATCATGGGCGAGCGAAACGTCCGTGCCCGGACGCAGAACAAGTTTGTCGAGCTCGCGCGGTTCGGCGCGCTCCAGTCGCACTTCCTCATTGAGATGCGCCTTGAGCGACTGGCGCGCAAATCGATCCAGACGGATCGAGCCGCCGCCTTTCAGGCTCTTGTCTGCGGGCAGGACGCGGCCGAGAAGGCTGCGGCCCCGGTCCGTCGTCAACAGCACGAGATCATCGGCGTGCACGTGCAGATCGTGCATCAGGTCAGGATCGAGCGCGACATGAATGAACGGCTTGTGTATGTCGTCGCTCGGAAGATGGTCCACCGTTGCATGAACGTGGCCGCCGTGTCCGTGCGTATGTCCTGTATGCCCGCCGCTCATTTCGTTCGTGCTCCCTTCGCGCTCACGTCCACCGGCTGAACCGACGTTCGAGCATGCGCATGGTTTCATTGATGAGGATCGCCATCAGCGACAGGGCCGCGATGAGCGCATAAAGCTTGTCAGGCTGGAAGTTCTCGCCAAAGCGTCGGGTGAAATGGCCGACGCCGCCCGAAGAGACGTAAAGCTCCGCCAACAGAACGCCAAGCAAAGTCGCAGTGGAGGCCAGACGCATGCCTGTGAAGAGGCTTGGGGCGAGGTAGGGCAAGGTGATGCGCCGGAAAATTTGCCATTTCGTCGCGCCCATCGAGACCGCGCTGGTGATGAGCAGCGGCTTGATGCCTTGCACGCCCGCCACAACGCTGACCGCGATGGGGAACAGGCCGTGGCTCACGCCAAATGTGATCTTCGACGCTGGCCCAGAGCCGAAATAGAGCACGAAGATCGGCAGAATCGTGATCTGCGGGATCGCGTAGAGCAGCAGCAGAACAGGCAGGAAGGTTTGATAAGTGAACCGGCTCATCGCAATGGCGAGGCCGAGCACAAGCCCAATGGCGACGGAGAGACCAAAGCCCAGCGCCAGAATCCACGCGGTCGTCTTAAGCGCCTCAAGCACCTCCGGATCAGCGAAAATGCGGATTCCCGAGGTCGCGACCTTGCTCAGCGGGCTGAAGAAGAGCTGGCTGCCCAAGCGCCCCAAAATCTCCCACAGGACGAGGAGCAGGAGCACGACCATAACGCGCGCGACCCATGGCGGCGGCAGGCGGAGGGATCTTCCCGTCATGACCGCCCCTTTCGGAACTCAAGCAGCGAGAGCGCCCAGTTCATCGCCACCGCCACCGCGACGACGAAGACGATGTAAGCGAACATATTCCCGGTCTGCATGCCTTCCGCATACCAGACGACGCGATGGCCGATGCCCTCCAGCGAGGCGATCGTCTCCCCGCCGATGATCGCGAGAAAGCACAGCATGAGCCCAAGCCGCACGCCGCTGAGAATGGTCGGCGCCGCCGCCGGCAGCATGATGCGCCAGAACAACTGACGACGCGACGCTCCGGTGGAATGGGCGAGGCGGATCAGCAGGGGATCGACGCGCGCGAAGCCCTGCACGGTGTTGAGGCAGATGGGAAAAAATCCAAAGAGCGCGCCATGGGCGATCTTGGATTCTGGCCCGATGCCCAGCGCCATGACTGAGATGGGATAGAAGATGATGATGGGAACGGCGTAAATACTGGAGATAATCGGCTCGAACACGCGCACGCCATACCGCGTAAGGCTGATAAGAAAGCCGATCAGCCCTCCGGCCGCAAGCGCGATTGGGCCTGCGAGCGCAAATTCAAACAAGGTCACCTTAAGATCGGGCCAGGCCTGGCCGCTGCTCACGATGCGAATGAAATTGCGCATCACGTCTTCAGGTTTGGGCAGGAAGAACGGACTTACGATCTCCGTCACCGTAACCACATGCCAAAGCGCGATCAGCGTCGCGAGCGCGCCCAGTTTGATAAGCGCGCTGACCCGTCGCTGGGCCGCCGTGAGGCGCGCGGTGAGCGCCTGTCCCGCTGACGCGCCGGCGCTCATGCGAGCCCCTGCCGATCTTTTCCGATGGCGGCCAGCACTTCGTCGCGCAGCAATTCATAAAGTCTGTTGCGCAGATCGTTGAACTTCGCCGAGGTCATGAAGGCTGGGCTGCGTGGATGCGGTTCATCCACGTCCAGAATCGCCTTGATGCGCCCGGGGCGCGAGGTGAAGACGAAAATACGGTCGGAGAGGAAGACCGCTTCGGCGAGACTGTGGGTCACAAGCAGAATGGTTTTGCGTTCATGGGCGAGCAGGCGGGACAGATCTTCTGAAAAGATCATGCGCGTTTGCTCGTCGAGCGCGGCGAAGGGCTCGTCCATCAGAAGAACGTCCGTGCGCAGGCTCAGCGCGCGCGCAAGGGCCGCGCGTTGCTTCATGCCGCCGGACAATTGATGCGGATAAGAGGCTGCGAAAGCGTCAAGCCCGACGGCTTTCAGCGCTTCGCGCGCGACCTGGTCGCGCGTGGCGCGGGGCGCCTTCTGGAACTCGAGGCTCACCTTGATATTGTCGAGGATGGTGGCCCAGGGCAGAAGCGCGCTTTCCTGAAAAATATAGGCGACCTCCTTCGGACGCGGGCCGCGCACCGGCGCGTCGCCGATGAGGGCCTCGCCATTCGAGGGCGCGATCATGCCGCCGATGATGTTGAGCAGCGTGCTCTTGCCGCAGCCGCTTGGCCCGATGAGCGAGACCATTTCGCCTCGGTCGATCTCGACATTGATGTCTTCAAGCGCAACGACCTCGCCCCCGCCGTCGGGCGGGGGGAAGGTGTGGCTGACATTGTGGGCCCGGATGAGCGGTTGCGACATTGACGCGCCGTCCATCACTTGGCCTGCGGAAGGAAGGCTTCCGTGTAAAGCGTCTTGGGGTCAGGCTTGAAATCAAGGATCTCAAGCTCCTGGAAGGAATCCACGATCACGCGCAAGGCTTCAGGCTTGAAGCGCATATCGCGCGACATCATCGGCATGACTTTGCTGAACTCCTGACGCTGCAGGTCAGCCGGAATACCCGTCGTCTTGGAGGCGAGCTCAATCGCTTCGTCAGGATTGGCGCGCATATACTCCACCGTTTCGATCCAGCCCGCGAGGAAACGGCGCACCGCGTCTGGCTTCGACTGGATGATACGGTTATTCGCGAAGACAACGTGCGTATGGAAATCCTGAATCATGTCGCCGAAGTGCAGCATGACCTGCCCTTCGTCTTTCTGATTGAGCATGTAGCCGACAGACGCGGACATGATGAATCCATCAACCTGTCCGCTCTTGAGGCCGGCGATCTGGCCCGTGATCGTGCCCAGCGGCACCATGCGGATGCCTTCAGGCCCCCAGCCCATGCGGCGCGACAATTCGCGCACGAGCCAATATGTGAGCGAGCCATTGGTGGTGATCCCAAGGCGCGCGCCCTTCAGGTCTTCGGGCTTCTGATATTTGGAATCCTTGCCTGTGATGAGGCCCATGCTGAGCGGCTGGTCGGCGATTACGCCCACCGTCATGATGGGAGCCTTTTTCGCGATGAAGCCCATGGAAGGGCCAGAGCCGAGGCCGAAGTCGATTTCATTGGCGATCATGCCCTGCTGCATGCGCGCGTCGCCAGCGAATTGCTTCACTTCCACCTTTAGCCCATGCTTCTCCCAGATGCCCTTGGCCGCGCCGATTTCCGGCGGCGTGAAGGCCAGCGCGTTGGAGGCCGTCTTGCCGATGCGAACGACGTCCTGCGCCAGAGCGCCGGGCGCAAGCGCCGCAGCGGCGCTGAGGATGAGGCTGGCCGTTGCGGTTCTTCGGGCGCCTGACAGAATGGACTTGAACATGCTCATCGCTTCCTCCCTTTCGTGACGTCTCTCGCGTCTTGATGCGGCATATTGATCGCAATGCGTCGTTGTCTCAAGTCTTCTTCACGCGTGAGCCGCTCAATCTTTCGCGCTCGAGCGGAACAGGATCTCGCATCCGCTGCTTTTCACCAGAACGATCGCGGAGGCGATGCAGCCGCTCGTCCCCTCAATGGCGCCCGCATGTAGGGCGTAAACGACGCCTGAGGCGATCTGGCCCCGTGCGTCCGGCGCGATGGCGTCGCCCTCGTCGAGCGACAAGCCGATGCGTCGACCGAACCGGCCGCTCAATGCGGGATGCAGCGCCCGCCCGGCCAGCGCCGTTTGTCCGCGCGCAGCGAGCTCAGCCAGGGCGGCGCCGGGACGCAGCCCGGCGATGAGCGCGTCCAGCGAGGCGTCGCAGGCCGCGCGCAAGGCGGCGGGCGCGTCCGGGGCGATGAAGCTCTCGCACCAATAGCCCAGATGCTTCACCGCCGCATAGGCGAGCAGTGTTTTGGGTCGATCCTCAAACCGGGCCGCATAGGGCTGAAGCGTAAGCCCGCCGTCGCGGCTGACGAGCGTGCGCGCGTCGTGCGCCGCCAGCGCCCGGGCTGCGCGCTCTCCCACGAGCGCCGCGCGCTCTACGTCCTGTCCGGAGCGCCAGGAGTCAACGAGCTCTTTTTGCGCCGCGGCCATGGTCTGCGCGGCTTCCCGCATGAGCGCGATTTCGCGCGGGCGGTGCGCGCGCCGCGCCTCGTCCAGCAATTCATCCGCCTGCTCGATTACAAACTGGCCCTTGATGCTGCGCGAGACCGAACCGTAGAGCAAAGGCGTCATCAGTTCGAGGCCGATCGCGCCGATCTTGCCGTCCGCTGGCAGGTTCGCGATCCATTCGTCGAACCAACGCCATTCCCAGCCGGACTTTACGTCAGGCAGCCATGTCATGGTGCGCATGGCCGGCATGTCGCGTGAGCTCATGGAGGCGAGCAGGCGCGGCTCCCCCTTGGCGGGGAACAGCGCCATGGCCCAACGCATGCGCGGAATGAAATTGCTGAAGAAGGCGAGCGCCGCATGTTCGCGCGCGTCTCCGTAAACGATGGCGCCCGCCCAGCCGCGTTCGGCGATGGCGTTGCGGATCGTCGCCATGCGGATGTCGAATTCATCGCGCGGCAGTCGCTCCTCATCCCAGAGGTAGGAGCCAAGGACAATGGAGGGATGGACCGTCAGCATTGCGTCCTCCTCAAAGGCTCAGAACGTCAAGACCGGCGTCGACGTCCGACAACGAAATGGCGCCGTTGTGAGAGATCGTCACAGTCTCGCCGCACATGAGATAACCGGTTTCGGGAATGTACTGGTTGGGGTGCATGACGAAAACCATGCCTTCCTCCAGCTTCACCTGACTGTCGTCGACAAGATCGCCGGGGCGATCAGACGTCACGCCGAGCCCGTGGCCGCGCACGCGCATATAGGGCGGGCGACAATGGTCGCCGTAGCCGGCGGCGCGGAATACGTCGTTCATCGCCTCCGTCACTTCAGCCATCGTTGCTCCGGGAACCGCGGCCTCCATGCCGCGCCGCATGGCGGCTTGCAGCAAAGCATATTTGTCATGCAGGAGCGGCGGAGCCTTGCCGAGCACCGTGGTGCGGCAGATCTGCACGAATTGTCCCCGATAGCAGGGCGTGATCTCGCCCAGAATGATGTCGCCTTCCTGAAGGATGCGTCGGCCGGCGGCGCGCACCGCGAGATTATGCTGGGAGGCGCTCATGAGCAGGAAGTTGTCTTCCGCTCCAAGGTCTTTCATGAAGGTGTAAATGTCGGCGGCGAGTTCATATTCGCGCATGCCGGGACGGGCGACCGCCATCAGCCGCTCATATCCGCGCTCGGCGATCCAGACCGCTTTCTTTACGGCGGCCATTTCCTCCGCGTTGCGGATGCGGGCGAGGTGGGAGGCGAGCGCATCAGCCGCGCGCGGCTCTTGCCCGAGCAGTCCGCGCACGGCCCGATCCAGCGCGCGGCTTTGCTTGGCGAGCGCCACTGTGGCGAGCGCTTGCGCCGCAAGCCCCTGTTCAGCGAGCGCTTGTGCGAGACCAGCGACGAGATCGTCGCAAGCAATGGTCTTGTCGCAGAAGGTGAGAGCGCGGGCGCGCTCGCCGTCCCATGCCGGCTCAATCACAAGCGTCGAGGATCCGTCACGGCCGATCACGGCGGCCGACCGGCCGATAGGCCGCACCCCGCTGAACACATAGACGGCGTTGGAGTCCAGAAACGAATTCTGCCCGTCGTTGAAGGCGATCAGTCCGTCGAGCTTCTCCTGTTCGAGCCATGCCTGTGCGGCGACGATGCGCTCTTGTCTCATGGCGACTCCTATTCCGCCGCTGCGCTGCGGCGCTCTGCGCGCGTGGCCTGCGTGGCGGCGGCGTCTACCGTCCGCATGGCTTGGTCGATCACCACGCCATAGTCGCGCAGCGCGCCTTCGAGGCTCACGAAGCCTGAACGCACGTCGTCGAGCACAAGCTGCGGGTCGCGATCCATCGGGTCGCCCCAGCCGCCGCCTGCGCCGGTGCGGATGATGACCTGCGAATCCGGCGGCACCGGCCGCATGACCTGATCGACAGAGTCGAAGGACTCCGCGTCCGCGAGCTTGAGGAAATATTCCGCGCCCCCGCCCTGCGCGCCGCCGCGCAGGCCCCAGGGCGGGCATTTGCGCCGGCGCGGCCGCGCCATGTTCCACTTGCCTTCGACAAGGTTGCGCACGCGCACGTCGATGCCAAGACCGCCGCGATAGCGCCCTGCGCCGCCCGAATCCGTGCGCAGCGAGCGCTCCTCGACGACGACGGGCGTTTTGATCTCCATGCTCTCAATCGGCGAGTTCTTCACATTGCCCTGACAGACAGAGACGGACGCCGACTCGCCGTCGCCATGGGGCCGCCCGCCCCAGCCGCCGCCTTCAAGGCTTTGCAGCACGAAATTGGCGTTGGTGCGGGGATCCTTGCCGATGAAGACAATGGAGCCGCCAAGCAGGCCGTGATGCGCCGCAGGAATGAGCTGGGGCGCGGCCCCGGCGAGCGCCTTGAAGATCGTATCCACAACCGTGGGGACGATGAGGCTCCATCCGCCCATGGGCGCAGGAAACTGCGCCATCATCACATTGCCTTCGGGAATGATCGTTTTCAGCGCGAAAAACGATCCTTCATTCACCGGGGCGGAGGGCTCCGTCAGCGCCTTATAGGCGACGCGCGCGGCCGCCAGCGTGCGCGAATTCACGCCGCCGCGCCGCTGCGAAGCGCAGCCGGAGAGATCAATCGTCATGTCCGAGCCAGCCACCGTCACCTTCGCATGGATGCGAAGGGGATCATTCGGCGTCACGCTGTCGTCGTCGTACCAGGATTCCGCCTCATACACGCCGTCGGGGATGGTCTCCACGACCTTGCGGCAACGTGTTTCGCTTTCGCGATAGATCGTAGCGATGGAATCCTCCACCACATCCGCGCCGTAACGGTCGTAAAGCTCGATGAGGCGGCGCACGCCAAGGCGGCAGGCGGCGATCTGCGCCCGCAGATCGCCCATGGAGGATTCAGGGTATCGGATGTTGTCGCGGATCACCGAATAGAGCGTCTTGTTCAGCTTGCCCGCTTCATAAATGCGCAATTGATCGAGCTGCAGCCCCTCGAACCACGGATCGCTGATGAGCGGGCTGGCGCCAAGGCCGGTGCTTGCGCCGCCGACGTCGATCCAGTGGGCGCGCGTCATCGCGAAGCCGACAAGCTTCTTCGCATGCAGAATCGGCATGTAGATGACGATATTGTTCAGGTGCTGACCGGCGACGCGCTGATGGTTTGTGATGAACACGTCTTCATGCGAGAAGCCATCGAGCCCTTCGCGCGCCACCACGTCCTCGATAATGACGCCCAGATCAGCGACGAAATGCGATACGCCGCCAACGTTCTGCGAGATCAGGCGGCCTTTGGTGTCTGTGAGCGCAGTGCAGAAATCGCACACCTCATAGATCATCATATTGTAGGAGGTGCGCTGCAGATCCGCCGCCATTTCATTGGCGATGGCTGGCAGAGTGTTGCGAATGACTTCAAGGGTGACAGGATCGATCATCGTCAATCTCACTTCGCCAGATGGATCACGAGTTCGCCCGAGGCCGCGACTTCGCAGCGGTCGCCGGGGAACACGACGGTGGTCGATCCATATTCCTGAATGAGGGCCGGGCCCTGAATGACAGCGCCCGCCGCCAGCGTCGCGCGCTCGTATACGCCGCAGGAAACGGGCGGCCCCGCATGCATGATGGCCTCGCGACTGCGGGCAGGCGCGCTGGAGCCGCCGGGCGCGGGCATGCTGGGCTTGGCGCGCGGCGCGCGGGCGATCAACCGCACATTGATCATCTCAACGGGCTCATTCTCGGCGTTGTGCTCGTAACGCGCCTTGTGGAGTTCGTCGAAAGCGGCCCGAATGCCGGTGCGATCCTCGCTCGCAATTTGCTGCGGCGTGACTGGAATGGAGAGGTTGAACTCCTGCCCGACGTAACGCAGATCAAGGAAAATCTCGATCTGCGCGCCCGACTGGCGCGCCATAGCTCGAAGGTCCGTCTCCAGTTCCGCGACGGCTGCGGCGAGGGCCTTGAAGTCGAGCGTGTCGAGCGCAGCGGGGAACGTGCGCACCGCGTCATGGCGTTCGTCAGCGAGCAACATGCCAAGCGCGGAGAAGTGTGACGGGAACCATGGAATGACGACTGTCGGGATGTTCAGTTCGCGCGCGATGGCGACTGCGTGCAGCGGGCCTGCGCCGCCGGAGGCCACAAGCGCGAAGTCGCGCGGATCATAGCCTTTCTCGACGGAGACCTGCCGCACGGCGAGCGACATTTTTGCGATGGCGATGTCCACGATGGCGCGCGCCGCCGCCTCCATGCTGATGCCCAGCGGCTTTGCGATTTTCTCCTCGATGCCCTTTCGCGCGGCCTCCAGATCCAGCTTCATCTCGCCGCCGAGGAACGTGGTCGGATCGAGCCGGCCAAGAACCACGTTGGCGTCAGTGATCGTCGGCTGTTCGCCGCCGAGTCCATAGCAGATCGGGCCGGGGGAAGAACCGGCGCTGCGGGGCCCGACTTTCAGCGCGCCCACCTCGTCGAGCCAGGCGATGCTGCCGCCGCCAGTGCCCACTTCCACCACGTCGACCACCGGGATCATCACTGGATCGCCGGATTCATAGCCGCCGACGTAATAGCCTTCCGCCAAGGCCGGCATGCCATCGCGCACGAGGCTCGCCTTGGCCGTCGTGCCGCCCATGTCGAAGGAGATGGAGTTCGCATGCCCAAGCGCGCTCGCCACCTGCGCGCAGGCGATGATGCCGCCGACTGGCCCGGATTCCATCATCATCACCGGGCGTTTCGCGGCGATTTCCGGCGACATCACGCCGCCGTTCGATTGCATGATGGATAGTTCGCCGCGGAAGCCGTTGTCGCGCAGCGAGCCGTCTAGCGAGCCCACATAACCGCTCACTTTTGGGCCGATATAGGCGTTCACCGCCGTCGTGGAAATGCGCTCATATTCGCGATATTCGCGCATGATCTCGTGGGATGCTGTGACATAACAGGCGTCGAGTTTGCGCCGCAGGATCGCGCTCGCCTGCTCTTCATGCGCCACATTGGCGTAGGAATGCAGGAAGCAGACGGCGATGGCCTCATAGCCTTCTTTTTTGATCTCGCTGGCGATGGTCTCTATCTGGGCGGGATCAAGCGGCGTGCGCACCACGCCGCCCGCGAGCAGGCGTTCGTCCACTTCATAGATCGAGGCGCGCGGCGCGAGCGGCTTGGGTCGCGTGAAGAAGAGATTGTAGGCGTCGGGCCTGTTGCCGCGGCCAATCGCGTAAACATCGCGCGTGCCCTTTGTCACCAGAAGCGCGGTTTTCGCGCCCTTGCGCTCAATGAGCGTGTTGATGGCGACCGTGGACCCGTGAATCAATTGCGTCGCTTCGCTGAGCGCGAGGCCGCTGGCGTTGACGCAATTGAGAATGCCGTTGACGAGATTGTCGGGGGTGGTGAGCCGCTTGGCGGAGTACAGGCGCTGATTGGCCTGATCGAAGGCCACAAGGTCGGTGAAGGTTCCGCCAATATCGACTGCGACGAAGAGCAAGTCAGTCTCCCCATGGATTTTTTATGCTGACCCATCTTCGGCGCGGGGGCGTTTGCTTGACAATGGCCTAGCCGGCTATCAGGCTAATAAGATAAAGGCTATTGCCTGGGAGGTGGCTTTGCTCAGTTCAAGCCTGCGCCGGCTGGACGTGTTCCGCGCCGTAGTGGATTGCGGCGGCGTGATCGCAGCCGCCGACCACCTGGGAATCGCCCAGCCCTCCGTGACGGCCCATCTGCGCGCGCTTGAGGCGCAGCTTGGCTCAACGCTGTTCCTGCGCAGCCGCGGCCGCAAGAACGTCATCACGCCTACGGGCGAGGCGCTTTATAAATACGCCTGCGACGTGCTCTCAAAATCCGCCGAATTGCAGAAGGCCGTGCGCCGTTACGAGGCGGATGCGGAGCAGACTCTCTCGCTCGGCGTGCAGCGCGCCATCGCCAATTATCTTCTCCCGCAGGTGCTTGCGCCCTTTTTGCGTGGGCGGCGCACGGCGCGCATCAGCGTCTATAGCGAGACGCAAGAGGCCGCGATCAATCTGTTTCAAACCGGCGCGGTCGATGCGGCCATCGTGTTTGACATGCCGCAGACGGCCGATCTCGACGGGATGATCATCGGGAGCGAGCCGCTGGTGATTGTGGCCGCGCCCGGCCACCCGCTGGCCGCGCGCCGACGCATAGACTTGCAGGATCTGGAGTTATTCGAATTCATCGGCGGCCTGCGGGAATCGCAGTTTTTCGCCCTCGTCGAGTCCACCCTGCGCGCCGCCGGCCTGTCGAAATATCGCGTGGCCCTGCATATGCAGGATTCGGGGGCTATCAAGAACGCGGCCGTTCACGGGCTTGGCCTCGCCTGCTCGCCGCTGTGCGTGCTGGAGGAGGAGATCCGCTCGGGCAAGCTTGTTGCGCTCGACACCCAGCCGCGCCTCTCGCCGCTCGCGATCAAACTCATCATGAAGCCCAATGTGGCGGCCAAGAAACTGTTGGACGATTTTGCTCCCGTCATCGCGCAGGCTTTCGCCGCGCGCGCGCTGGCTCTGTAGCGTCCCGCGTTTCGCGCAGACCATTGTCACGCGCGCGCCCACAGCGTACTTTCCCGCAAAAGCGCCAGCGTAAAGGTTGGCGCACATCATGTTCCGCTGGGGGGATTTGTGGCAGGCGCACATGCAAGCGGCCTTTTGGGCGCCTCGGTCCCGCGATGCGAGGATGAACGCCTGCTGCGCGGGCGCGCGAAATTTGTCGACGATCTCCAGATCCCCAACCTCCTTGAAGCGACCTTCGTGCGAAGCCCAATGGCGCATGCACGCATACGCTCCATCGATGTTTCAGTGGCGAAAGCTCATCCCGGCGTGCGCGCCATTTATCTTTACGCCGACCTGCGCGCTCTTCTCGCATGCGACCGCGTGCCAGCCGCCGTGCCGGCAAAGACCATTCGCTTCGATGTCGACCCCTGCGTTCTGGCGGACAAGGAGACGTGCTACGTCGGAGAGCCGATCGTTCTGATCGTCGCTGACGACCGGCGGATCGCGGAAGATGCTGCGGCTCTGGTGCAGATCGATTTCGAGCCCCTGCCTGTCGTCGTTGATCTGGAGGAGGCGGTGAAGCCCGGCGCGCCGCGCGCGCGGCTCGATTGCCCCGACAATATCGTGGCGCGCTGGACGATCGGGTATGGCGACGTTGCGGGCAAACTCGCGCAGTCGCATCATCGCGTGCGCAAGCGTTTTCGCCTGCACAAGGGCGGCGCCCATTCCATGGAGACGCGCGGCCTCATCGTGCGCTGGGATAGCGACAGCGAAACCCTCACCGTCTGGAATAGCACACAAATGCCGCATCGCGTGAAGAACATGCTGGTGCAGGCTCTCGCCATGCCCGATTCCAGCATTCGCGTCATCGCGCCCGACGTCGGCGGCGGCTTCGGGGCGAAGGGGAAGCTCTATCCGGAAGAACTCGCTTTGCCGGCCGCCGCGATCCTGCTCGGCCGTCCGATCAAATGGATCGAGGATCGTCTGGAGAGTTTCGTCGCCACTAATCCAGAGCGCGATCAGGATTGGACGGTGGAGGCGGGCGTCGACGCGCAGGGTCGCCTCCTCGCCATTTCCGGCGTGCTTCTACACGATCACGGCGCGGTGACGACTGCGGGCGTTTCACTGCCTGAGAATTCCTGCACCAATCTTCTCGGGCCTTATGTTTTGCCCGCCTATTCCATCGATATTTCGGTATGCCTCACGAATATGACGTCGACGACTGCGACCCGCGGCGCAGGGCGCCCGCAGGGTACGTTCGTGATGGAGCGTCTGCTCGATCAGGTCGCCTATGATCTCGGCCTGCCGCGGGAGGAGGTGCGCAGCCGCAATCTCATTCAGCCCCACCAGATGCCCTACGTCACGCCCATCAAGACGCGCGACGGCCTGCCCATGACCTATGACAGCGGCGATTATGTGGAATCGCAGCGCATGGCGCTGGAGAAAGCGGGCTGGTCTGACTTTCCCTCGCGACGCGAGGCCGCGCGCAAACAGGGGCGTTATCTTGGCATCGGTTTGTCGAATTATGTGGAGGGCACAGGCCGAGGGCCTTTCGAGAGCGTCACGCTGCGCATTGGTTCGTCGGGTCGCATTTTTGTCGGCACGGGCGCGACGGCGCAGGGACAGGGCACGCGCACCATGCTCGCGCAGATCGTCGCGCAATCGCTGGGCGTTGCGCCTCACGAGGTGATTGTCTCCTGCGGCGACACGGCCGACAGCCCCATGGGCCTTGGCTCCTACGCCAGCCGGCAGACGGTCAACGCCGGCAACGCCGCCCATCAGGCCGCGCGCGAGGTCGCGGACAAAATCCGCGCCGCCGCTGCCGCCATGCTCGAGGTCGATCCGCAGGATGTGCGGCTCGAAGGCGGCTTCGCGCTTGTGAACGGCGCGCCGGACTTGAAGAAAAGTTTCGTTGAGATCGCCAAAACGCTGAACGGCCTGCCGGGCTTTCGCCTGCCCGATTCGATTGCCCCGGGCCTGAGCGCCAACGTCGATTTCCAGCCCCCGGCCATCACTTATACGAACGGCACGCATGTCTGCGAAGTGGAGGTCGATCCGCTCACGGGCGGCGTGAAGATTCTGCGCTATGTCGTCGTGCATGATTGCGGGACCATGATCAATCCGATGATCGTGGAAGGGCAGGTGCGCGGCGGCGTCGTCCACGGCGTCGGTATGACGCTGTTCGAATGGATGATTTTTGATGAAGACGGCCAGCCGCGAACCGTTTCCTTCGCCGATTATCTTCTGCCGAGTGCGGACGTCGCTCCGCGCATTGAGATCCACCATATGTGTTCGCCCACGCCGCTCAATCCGCTGGGCGTGAAGGGCGCGGCGGAAAGCGGCACGATTGGCGCGCCCGCCGCAATTGTCTCAGCAATTGAAAATGCGCTGCGGCCTCTGCCGCTCGGAATCACGGCGCTGCCCGTCACGCCCGCACGCCTTGTGCAATGGATCAGCGAAGCGCAAAGGGCGACGCCATGAAGGCCGGCGCGTTCGACTATCACCGTCCGACCAGCCTCGCCGAGGCGGTGCGCCTGCTTGGCGCGCTTGAGGACGCGCGCCCGATCGCCGGCGGGCAGTCTCTCGGACCGATGATGAACCTGCGCGTCGCCCAGCCGGCCCATCTTGTCGATCTCGCCGGCCTGCCGGAGCTGGTCGGCGTCGAGGAAAGCGAAGGGTTTATCCGCATAGGCGCCATGACGACGCAGCGCGCTTTGGAGCGTTCGCCGCTCGTCGCGCGATTTTGTCCACTGATCAGCGCGGCCTTGCGCTTCGTGGGCCATCAGCAGACGCGCAATCGCGGCACCCTTGGCGGCAGTTTGTGCCATCTTGACCCGGCCGCGGAGTTGCCCCTCGTCGCGCTCGCGCTTGACGCGCGCCTGACCATCGCCGGGCCGGAAGGCTCGCGTGAAATGCCTTTCGCGCATTTGCCGGCTGGCTATCTCGCGACCACGCTCGCGCAAGATGAAATCGTGACGCATGTTTCCTTCCCCAAGGCCTCGCCCATCAGCCTTTACGCCTTTAATGAGTTCGCGCGTCGCCATGGCGATTTCGCAATTGTCGCAGTTGCTGTCGTGCTCGATATGGCGCCGGCGGGCGCCGTGGCGCATGCGCGTATTGCGCTAGGCGGCATTGACGCGGCGCCTGTGCGCGCCAGCCGCGCGGAGGCGGCTTTGATCGGCGCGCCGCCAGATCCGGGGCGAATCGCACAAGCGCTTGACGCCTTGTCTGATTTCGAATTCGTCGGAGACCATCTTTATACGGCGGAATATCGCCGTCATCTCGCGCGCGTCCTGACGGAGCGCGCCATCGCCACGGCGCTGGCGGCCAGCAGGGAGCCCCGATCATGAGCGCGCACGAAATCCGCGTCATCATTAATGGCGAGGAGCATTGCGACCGTGTGGAAAGTCGGGTCCATCTGGCTGACTATTTGCGACGCTGCAAAGGCCTGACTGGCACGCATCTCGGCTGCGAGCATGGGGTGTGCGGCGCATGCACCGTGCTTGTAGACGGCGCTTCCGTGCGCGCCTGCCTCATGTTCGCCGTGCAGGCGGATGGCAAGTCCGTTCGCACGGTGGAGAGCCTTGCCGCTCCGGACGGAGAGCTTCACGAGCTGCAACAGCTGTTTTCAAAACATCACGCCCTGCAGTGCGGATTCTGTACGCCTGGCGTTCTGATGACGGTTCTCGAGATGAAAGAGGATTTCGCGGGCGCTCCGGTCGATGAACGGCGCGTGCGCGAGGCTCTCTCCGGTAATTTGTGCCGTTGCACCGGCTATGAAGGCATGGTCGACGCGGCGCTTGAATTCCTGAATTCGAACTGAGCGCGTCGCACGCGTTCGCCAAAGGTGATGTCCATGACGCAAGAAAGCGAATTCAAGCCGCACATTGGTTATGACGACTTGCGCGATTGGATCGCGAAGGCGCAGGCGCTCGGTGAGGTGAAGACCGTGCGCGGCGCTAACCTGCAGGAAGATATCGGCCTCGCTGCGGAAGCGGTTCTGCGCGCCGAGAACGGTCCCTGCGTGATGTTTGATGAGATACAGGGCTGTGCGCCGGGCTTTCGCGTGTTGCTCAATATGTTCGCAGGCAAGCGCAAGAATATGACGCTTGGCTTTCCAGACCATTATACGAAATGGGAGCTGAGCGACGGCTTTCGCCGCGCCTTTCTGAAAGATCAGAAGATCATTCCGCACCGGATAGTCGATCATGGACCAGTGCTTGAGAACGTGATGATGGACGATGACGTCGACGTCACCAAATTTCCCGCGCCCGTCTGGCATGAAGGAGACGGCGGGCCCTATATCGGGACAGGCACCTATTCCATCACCATGGACCCTGAGGAGAAATGGTGGAACGCTGGCGCTTACCGCGCGCAATTGCACGATAAGAAAACCGTCGGCATCGCGATCGCGCGGGGTCATCACGGCTATTTGCATCAGGAGAAATATATCAAACGCGGCGAGCCCATGCCCGTGGCCATGGTTCTTGGGGGCGATCCGCTCGCCTTTTTCTATGGCGGCATTGAAGCGCCTTACGGCGTGTTCGAGCTCGACATCGTAGGCGGCATGCGCGGCAAGCCGGTCGACATGGTGCGTAGCAAGCTCACAGGCCTGCCGTTCCCCGCTAACGCGGAGATCGTTCTGGAAGGTTTCGTCCATGCCGACAGAACAGTGATGGAAGGGCCGTTTGGCGAGTGGAGCGGCCACTACGCTGGCGGCTCGCGCATGCGCCATGTGCTCGACATCGGCGCAATCTACCATCGCAACGATCCCATCGTGGTGGGCGTGCCGCCGATGGGCGCGGGGCCAGACGAAATGGCCCGATATCGCGCGGTTATGCGTTCCGCCATCATCAAGGAGAACATGACGAACGCCGGAGTGCCGGGCGTGCAGCAGGTCTGGTGCCATGAGGTCGGCGCCGCGCGCATGTTCCATGCCGTGTCCATCAAACAAGCCTATCCTGGCCATGCGGTGCAGGCGGCCGCCATCGCCGCGCAATGCGGCGGCTCAGCCTATGCGTCGAAATACGTCGTCGTAACGGACGAGGACGTCGACGTGACTAATCTCGATCATTTGCTCTGGGCGATGCTCACACGCACAGAGCCGAAAGAGTCGATCCAGTTCCTCAATGGCGCATGGGATTCAAGCGTAGATCCCGCGTTAACGCCTGAGAAGCGCGCAGCCGGCGACTTCACCCATTCCGTTGCGCTGATCAACGCCTGCAAGCCTTATCACTGGCGTGATAAATTCCCGCGTTCGAACAGTCCTTCGCCGGAGCTGATGCGGCGCGCGCGCGAGAAATATGGTTGGTTGCTTGATCCGTGAGCCGCGCCGCTTTATCGCAACGGTAGTCCGACGCCTCGGGCCGTGGCGAGCTCATAGACGAGTTCGGCGGTGGCGAGATCTTCAAGCGCCGCGCCCAGCGATTTGAAGATTGCAAGGCCTGTCGGCCGTCGCGTCTCGCCGCCGACGATGCTGGCGAGGGTCGCCACGTCGCTCCAGCCGAACGCTCCCTGCGTGACGCACTCAGCAATATCCCCGGCTTCAAGGCGGGCCTGATCGGCGTCGTCCGTCACGATCAGGCGCGCGCGCAGAAATGTTTCTTTTTCAAGCTCACGGCGCGTCGGCGCATTCGCCCCCATGGCTGCTATGAACGCCTCTTCGCCGATCCAGTCGTCTTGCAGCACAGGAGACTGCGCATTTGTGGCGGTGACGATGACTTGCGCATCGCGCACGCAGTCCCGCGCGCTTTTTGCGGGCTCGATCGCACGACCCAGTTCGCGCGAAAGCTCATCGCAAAAGGCGTGAAGGCGGGCGCCGTCGCGGGCGAATACGCGCGCGCTTGAAAAACCGCGCACGGCGGCGGCCGCGGCGATTTGCGCGCGCGCCTGACGGCCGGCGCCAATCATTGCGAAGGAGATGTCGCCATGCGGCGCGAGCTTGTCGATAGCGAGGCCTGTGGCTGCGCCGGTGCGCAATTTTCCCAATGCGCCAGCCTCAATGATAGCGAGAAGACCCGCTTCTCCGTCGTAGAGCATGAGGTGATAGGCCGTCGGCGCTTTCGTGCCGGCGTAGGCCTTGAAGGCGAAGCGTCCCGTGGCGCGCCCCGCCGACATGATGTTGAGGCGTGAGCCCCAATATTGCGCGCGCTGGCGCGGGCTGTTGCGCGCGTCGCCCGCCTGTTGCGCGCGAAAGACAGCCTCAAGCGTCGTGATGACGCCGCGCATATCAATCAGGGACGAAACTTCGCGCTCCGTCAGATAAAGGGGCGATGGCATCGAGCGCCAGGTCCTCGCTTGGAATCAATGTCGCGCATACTGGCATGTTCGCGCGTTGAGGTCATGGCGGGCGCAACGGCCAGCGCAAGAAATAGCGGATGGATTTTTTCCGCAATCGTCTAGAATGAGGGACAATGTCGGAAAATCGGCGCGAACGCCGATGCCTTTGGGAGGAACGAAATGGACAGGCGCGATTTCCTGAAAGGAACGATGGCGGGCGTTGGGCTTGCGGCCGCTGCGCCCATGGGCGGCTTCGCCCAGACTTATCCGAGCCGAGGGGTGCGCATTGTCGTGCCGTCGACCGCGGGCGGCATTCACGACATCATCGCCCGCGTCTGGGCGGAGCGCGTTAAGGGGGATCTTGGATCGCTGATTATTGAGAATCGCGGCGGTGGGGCCGCGCTCATCGCGATTCAGGCCGTGGCGAACGCGGAGGCCGATGGGCACACCCTGCTGCTGGGCAGCACCAGCACGATCGTGATGCGCGTGCTGGAAGAGCGGGCGAAATACGCCATGGCCGAGGCTCTTGAGCCGGCGACGATTTTCTCGGCCTCCTCCACGTCCATCGTGGTCAATTCAAAATTGCCCGTCACCAACGTGCAGGAATTGATCGCCTATGCGAAAGCCCGGCCCGGCAAACTCAGCTTCGGTTCCGGCGGGGTGGGCGCGATCACCCATGTCGCGGGCGAATTGTTCAAGCTACGGGCGGGGATCGACATGGTCCATGTGCCTTATCGTGGGGTCGCTCCGGCGCTCAACGACTTCGTGGCTGGCCGTCTCGACGTGCTTTTTCCCAATATCACATCGCAGATTCTTCAGATGCATGATGCGAAAGAGGTGCGGATTCTCGCTATCAATGCGCCCGAGCGGCTCGACGCCGCGCCCGGCATTCCCACCGCGATCGAGGCAGGCCTGCCGGGTTTCGTCGCGCAGCTCACCTTTGGCATCTATGCGCCGGCGAAAACGCCTGCTTCGGTTCTGGAACGCGTTTACGCCGCGACCCGCGCTGGCTGGGAGGATAAGGCTTTTCAGAAGCAGATGTTCGAATCTGGTTTCGAGCCTGTGCCCAATGCCGGCCCCGCCCGCTCGCGCGCGCTGATGGCAGAGGAATATGAGCGCTGGCGACCGGTGATCGACAGCATCAAGACGCAAAACGCAAACCGTTGAGCTGATCCGTCGAGGGGAGGATTCCGTGCAAGGAAAGATCGCGCTCGAAGAGCACTTCGCCATTGCGGAGACGCTGCAGGATTCTGCTGGTTTCGTGCCGCCTTCCTATTGGGAAGAGTTGAGCGGGCGCTTGCTTGACATTCATGATCGCCGCCTGCGCGAGATGGACGCGCATGGCGTCGAGATGATGATTCTTTCGCTGAATGCGCCTGCGGTGCAGGCGATTCCGGATCGCGCCCGCGCTATTGAGATCGCGCGGCGGGCGAATGACGCGCTCGCGGAACATGTGGCGAAACGGCCGGATCGCTTCCGCGCTTTTGCGGCCTTGCCGATGCAGGATCCCGATGCGGCCTCGCTTGAGCTCGCGCGCTGTATGCGTGACCTCGGCTTCAAGGGTGCACTTGTGAATGGCTTTTCGCAAGTCGATGCGCCCGAAAGCGCAGTCTATTACGATTTGCCGCAATACTGGGACTTCTGGGGCGAATGCGAGGCGCTGGGCGCGCCGTTCTATCTTCATCCACGCAATCCGCTCCCAAGCATGGCCCAGATTTATGAGGGCCATGCCTGGCTGCTGGGCCCCACATGGGCCTTTGGGCAAGAAACCGCCGTTCACGCCTTGCGGCTCATGGGCTCCGGCCTTTTTGATCGCTATCCCGCACTGCGCATCATTCTCGGTCATATGGGCGAGGGCCTACCCTACAGCATGTGGCGTGTGGATCATCGCAATGGCTGGGTGAAGGCGCCGCCGCGCTATCCGGCCAAGCGCAAAATCGCCGATTATTTTAATGAGAATTTCTATCTCACCACGTCCGGCAATTTTCGTACCCAGACGCTCATCGACGCCATGCTCGAAATTGGGGCGGACCGCATTTTATTTTCAACCGACTGGCCATTTGAAAATGTCGATCATGCCGCCAATTGGTTCGACGCCGCGAGCATCAGCGAGGCTGATAGACTGAAAATTGGCCGCCTTAACGCGCAAAAGCTCTTTGGCCTGTGATGATGAACCCGCTTCAGTGCGCTCGCGTAAGCGCCAACGTTACTTATCGCTGAACCCTGCGCGGGGCGCATGGACGCCCAGCGTGCGCGCTTGCTGCATTTCATTTCGCGCGGGGGTGGCGCCATGCTAGGAAAATCTCGAAATTGAGCGGAATGTCGGGGCGAGTCAGATGGCGTGGCGGGATAATGAGATCCAGTTTCTTGAACGGCTTCTGGGTCGCGATCCGACGCCGGGACTTCTGGCCAGCTATCCGAGTCTTGCAGACTATCTCGCCGGAGTGAGCGCTCTTTCAATCGACAAAGCGCCGCCAAGCGTCTCGCTCACAATTTCGCCCGCCTCCGTTACAGAAGATGGCGCGCCTAACCTCGTTTACACGTTTACGCGGACGGATTCGACCGCCAGATCCCTCACGGTTTTTTATACAGTCGGCGGGACCGCGACGAACGGCGCGGACTATGTTGGCGTGCCGACCAAAGGGACAACGAAGTCCATCGTCATTCCGGCGGGCTCTGCGACAGCGCAGGTGATCGTGAACCCGACCGCCGATACCGCCGGCGAGGCTGATGAGACCGTGCTGCTGACGCTTTTTCCCTCGGCCGCCTATGTTGTGGCGACGCCGGACGCTGTGAGCGGCGTGATCACCAATGATGATCCCATCAAGACAGTTGATGTAGCGGTCTCCTCATCGAGCGTTCTTGAAGACGGCGCGACGAATCTTGTCTACACGTTCACGCGCACAGGCTCGCTCGCGACCTCGTTGACGGTGAATTATTCGGTCGGTGGAACAGCTCTTCTGGGGACCGACTATGTCGGCCCGCCTACGAAAGGCACAACGAAGACCATCGTCTTCGCCGCCGGGGCCAGCAGCGCGCAGGTGACCGTCGATCCGGTCGCGGATGCAACGCTCGAGAGCAATGAGACGGTGATTCTCACGCTTTTGTCGGGAACGGGATATATGCTCGGCGCCAATAAGGTCGCCACGGGCACGATCACCAATGATGAAACCGTGATCGATGTTTCGCTCAGCGTTTCAGCTTCCAGCCTCGTTGAGGACGGAGCTGATGTTCTGACGTACACGTTCACGCGATCCGGCTCTACCACTTCAGCCCTCAACGTCAATTATCTGGTCAGCGGTACGGCGACCATTGGCGTTGACTATACAGGCGTCCCCACAAGCGGGACGACCAAGGTCGTCACGATTCCCGCAGGCGCAAGCTCCGTGAATGTCGTTGTGGACCCTGTAGCCGACAGGGTGATCGAGGCCAATGAAACCGTCGCCTTCACGCTTGCGCCGGGCGCGGGCTATCTGCCGCAGACGGCAGGGGCCGTCAGCGCAACGTTGACTGACGATGATACGGCCTCCGTTTCCGTGGCCTTGCAGGCGACGGAGCTTGCGGAAGATGGTTCGCAGGATCTCGTCTATCTGTTCACGCGCGCTGGCTCCCTCACGACGGCGTTGACGGTGAATTATACGCTTGGCGGCACGGCGACGTCGGGTGCGGATTATCGCGCGCCGACGACGACCAATGTCACTTTCGCCGCAGGGTCTGCGACCGCTGTCTTGCAGATTGATCCACTCACGGATTTTGCTCTTGAAAGCGACGAAACGGTCACCCTAACTCTCGCCAGCGGCGCGGGCTATGTGGCGAGTACGGGCGCGCTGTCGGCGACGATCGTGGACGACGATGCTGGCGACGTTTTCGCTTTGCAGAGCCGTCCGGGCGCCAATCTCACCATCTATCTGGATTTCGACGGCGCGAACCTCTCCTCAACCGCCTGGGGCGGATCGGTGAGCAATGCGCCGGCTTTTGATCTTGATTCAAATCCGGCTGCCTTCTCCAATGCGGAAAAGGCCTTCATTCGCGAGGTCTTTTACCGCGTCGCAGCGGACTTCGCGCCCTTCAACGTCAACGTCACGACGAAATGGCTGGGTCAGGACACAATCACGCGCGCGTCATTGTCGGATGGCGTGTACGGCACGGTTTGCCTGTTCAGCGCTATCGGCAATTCCATAGCGCCATCTGCTGGCGGCATCGCCTATCTCAACATCTTCGACGACACGACGGATTACTATAAGCCGGCGCTCGTCTTCCCCGAAAAACTCGGTTCGGCGAAGAACGTCGCTGAGGCGGCTTCTCACGAAATAGGCCATAACCTCGGATTGTCGCACGACGGAACGAGTTCGGTTGGCTATTACACGGGTCAGGGCTCGGCGCCAGGTTGGGCGCCCATTATGGGCGTGGGGTACTATGAGCCCCTCGTTCAATGGAGCAAGGGCCAGTATAGCAGCGCAAACAATCTGCAGGACGATATCGCGATCATCGCTTCCATGGGCCCGACGCTGGCCGTCGATGATTACTCCAACGCGTCCACCTTTGCGCTCAGCGCCAGCGCATCCAATCCGATTGAGCTTGTGGGAACTGGGCGCATCAGTGGCAACAGCGCCTCGGGAAACGATGTCGACCAGCTCTATTTTGACGTAACGAAAGCGGGACTCGTCACCGTCTCCGTTCGCAATGCTCTGGTCTTTTCCGAAAACGGCGTTGCACGCGCTGTGGAACTGCCGCAGGGCGTTGGCAATCTGCGTTTTGACTGTGACGTATATAACGCTTCAAACGCGCTCGTTTACAATTATGCGCCGTCATCGGCGCTTGATGCGGAGTTCTCGTTCAACGCCACCGCCGCCGGTCGCTATTATCTGCGCATAGACGGCGTGGGCAGTGCCACTGATCTGGAGCCGGACTACGGATCGCTTGGCGACTATGTGGTGAGCGTTGCGGGCGCGGGTGTGTTGGTGAATACGACGCCCGCAATTTCCTTGAGCGCTGCGCCTTCCTCTGTATCTGAAGACGGCGCCTCCAACATTGCCTTCACCTTCGCGCGCACCGGCTTCACGTCCTCTTCGCTCACGGTGAATTATGTTCTCTCCGGAACCGCGACCGCGGGCGTGGATTACACCGGGGTCGCCGGAAGCTGGTCCGCCCGCACGGTGACGTTCGCCGCGGGCTCGAGCACGGCGACGATCACAGTGGATCCGACCGCCGACGCGAGCGTCGAATCCGATGAAACCGTCGTCATGACATTGGCAAGCGGAACTGGCTACACCGTCGCCACTTCCGCAGATGTGTCGGCGACGATCGCCAATGACGAGACGCAGCCGGAAGTGACGCTCGCCGTGCTTCCTTCCTCTGTCTCTGAGGACGGCGCCTCAAACCTCGTATTCACTTTCACCCGAAGCGGATCGACCACTGGAGACCTCACGGTGAATTACACCGTCGGCGGCTCTGCGACCCTTGGAACAGATTATACAGGCATCTCAGCAAGCGGCGTCACGAAGTCGGTCACCATTTTGTCCGGTTCCTCTACGGCGGCCGTTGTCGTCGATCCGACGTCCGATGCGACGGTGGAGAGCAATGAGACGGTGGCTCTGACGCTGGCCTCAGGCACGGGTTATGCGGTGGGAACCGCCAGCGCTGTCGCCGGTGAGATCGTGGATGACGACGGCTCGCCGACCGTCTCGCTGTCGGTCTCCGCGGCGAGCGCGCTTGAAGATGAGGCGGGCCGCCTTGTCTATACGTTCGCGCGCACGGGCTCCACGACGAACGCGCTCACGGTGAATTACACAGTGAGCGGCGGGGCGACGCTGGGAACGGATTATCTCGGAATTTCTGCTGTGGGCGCCACCAAGTCGGTGACGATCGCCGCGGGCGCGACGTCCGCGCAGGTGCTCGTGGAGCCAGTCACCGACATGTCCGTTGAGGCGGACGAGACTGTCGTCCTCACACTTGCCTCGGGAACGGGTTATGCGCTGGGCGCCAGCGCCTCCGCCACAAGCACAATCCTCAACGACGACGGCGCAAACGCCTTCACCCTCCATAGCCTTCCTGGCGCCAATCTGACGCCCTATCTGGATTTTGACGGCGCGAGCCTCGCCGGCACGGCGTGGGCGTCGAAGTGGACGGGCGGCGCGACCCCCAACGCGCCCGCATTTAGTCTTGATGCTGACGGAACCACGTTTTCGCAAGCCGAGCAGGCGGTCATTCGTGAAGTCTTTTATCGTGTCGCCGCAGACTTCGCGCCTTTCAACATCAACGTCACGACCCAATGGCTCGGTCAAGACACGATTACGCGCAGCTCCTCTTCTGATTCGTCCTACGGGACTGTTTGCGTGATTTCCGCCATTGGCGATATCGTCGCGCCGACCGCTGGCGGCATCGCCTATGTCAATATTTTCGACATGACCAGCGATTACTATAAGCCCGCGCTCGTCTTCCCTGAAAAACTGAGCTACGGCGCGAAGTCGATCTCAGAAGCCGTCTCCCATGAGGTGGGACACAATCTCGGTCTTTCGCATGATGGCACGGCGTCCGTCGGCTATTACACGGGGCAGGGAAGTTCGCCCGGCTGGGCGCCCATCATGGGAGTCGGTTACTCCAAGCCGCTCGTGCAATGGAGCAAGGGCGAGTATCCGGGCGCAAACAACGCCGAGAACGACGTCACGATCATTGCTTCCAAAGGCCCCATTCTTTTGGCCGACGATTATGCGAACGCCACGCGTTATGCGCTTACGACGGCGGCGTCCAATCCATCTGAGCTCGTCGGCTACGGGCGCATCAGCGCAACATCCTATACGGCGGCTGGAAACGACGTCGATCTTTTCTATTTCGACGTGACGAAAGCGGGGGCGGCGACGATTTCCGCACGCAATGCGGTGTTCTTCGCTGACAATGGTCAGACCCGCAAAGTGGATCTGCCGATCGGATTTGGCGATCTGCGCATTGATTGCGATCTTTACGACGCGACGACCGGCGCGCTTGTCTATGACTGGAGCCCGGAAGCGAGTCTTGATGCGGAGTTCACATTCACGTTCTTATCAACTGGTCGTTATTTCCTGCGCATCGACGGCGTCGGCAGCGCGAGCGACGGGGAGACGGATTACGGCGCCATGGGCGCTTTTGCGGTGAGCGTTCTGGGCGGCTCTGCGGGGCTTTCCGCAGGGATAGGCGCGCCGGGCGATATGGCGATTCCAGCCGCGCCGCTTCTTGCGGATTGTTTCGACGCGATCATAGATGCGGACGTGCGGGCCATGCCTTTCGTGCCGCCGGTCACGGATTGCTACTGGTTCACCTGAATCGCGACGTCACGGCAGGATGAGCGCGCGGTCCGTACGCGTCATGCGTTCGACGAGATCTTGCAGGGCCATGCCGGAAAGCGGGCGTATCTCAAGGTTGCTTTTCTGCGCCTCGGCAATCAGATCTGGATCGGCGAGGGTGTTATCGAATGCCTTGCGAAGCGCAGCGACGCGCTCCAGCGGGACCTCCGGCGTTGTCGCGATGGCGCGGGCGAGCGCCGTCATGCCGGAGTAGAAGGCGAGCGCCGCGCGCTCCCGTTCCGTTCGCGCAAGATCCGTCAGCAGCGGCACGTCCATCAGGTCAGGCTCTTTGCGATTGCCCGCTTGGAGCAGAACGTTGATTTCCTCGGTGCGCAGACTTGAGCCGCGCAACGCCTTCATCGCCGACCAGCTCGCGCCTGCGCGCCCGTTAACTTCCCCGCGTTGCATCGCGATTTCAATCGCCTCGCCGGATTTGTATCCGTGAATGATTTTGAACTTCGTGCCAAGAATGCGATTCGTCACGTCCGGCAGAATGCCGCCGATGGCGTTAGGCGATGTGGAGCCCACCACAAGCTCGCGCGTCATCACGTCGTCGATCGAGCGAACACCTGAAGAGCGCGAGGCCACGAAGACATTGGCGGACTCGTCCATATTGCCGATCCAGTTGAAGGCCCCGAGGTCAAAACGGGCTTTGCCCGCCTGCGTCACCTGCACCATCGGCAGCGTCTGCACCACCATCAGCAGTTCGGTGCCATTGCGCGCGGCGCTGTTGGCGAAATAGCCGGCGGCCGTCACCCCCGCCGCGCCGGGCATATTGATAGGCAGGACGATCGGCCGCCCCGGCAGATGTTTGCCAAGATGTCGCGCGAACAGGCGTGAATAAACGTCATAGCCGCCGCCGACGTCAGAGCTGCAGATCATCTTCACCTGTTTGCCCGCATAGAATTCAGCCGGGTCCTGCTGGGCGAGGGCGAGCTGCGGCCCTGCCGCTGCGATGATGAGCGCAGCCGCGCATGTCCTCCACATGGTGCGTCCTCCCTCGTTCTTGCGCCTTCTGTGCGGGCGCTCGATGCGATTTCAGGCCTGTTTGGGCGGCAAGGTCTCGAGTTCCTTTGCGTAAACAGGCGCCATGCGCGATTCGAGGCCGTGACGGCCGAGCGCCGCCTCGAACTGCGCGCGGATATAGGGCGACTCGTCGGCGTAATCGAGCTGGTCTCCGCCGAGACGGCGGCTGATCCAGCACATCATCACGCCCTGCGCGTTTCGCTGGGAGCCGTGCTTGAAAGCGAGATAGCGCGCGGGCGTGACGCCGGAGTTGAAGTGCTGATGGAACCAGCCATTGGGTGGCACGATGAGCGTGCCTATTTCCCATTCGTATCGCCGCGGCTCCTCGCCGTCGGGCCACATCAGAGAATAACCCTCGCCGCTGAGAATAATGACGTGCGCGCCGGGCCCATGGGCGTGGGCTTTCTTGTAAGTGCCGATGGGAAATTGCGAAATATGACCGCCAATCGAGCTTTTCGCCAGATTGAACCGCACCATGCTGCTGCCTGCGCCGCGCTCTGCGGTCGAGGCGACCGATACGTTCACCGTATCGGGAATGAAGTTCGTCTCCAGCCGCAGTCCGTTCATTTTGCCGGCGGTGGTGTAATAGTCCGGTTCGCCATTGAAGCGGTTTGTGAACTCGTGATCGCAGTTGAAGACGAAATCGAGGTCTTCATAAAGATTGATCACCGGCGGAGCATTCGTCACTGCGACAAAGCGGGCCGGGGCCTGCCCTGATCCGTTGAAGTGCTGGTGCCATGTGTTCAGCGGGATCCCGAAGATAGCGCCCGCTTTCCATTCAAAGGTCGTGCGCGCGCCCTTGCTGTTCCAGATCGTGGTCGAGCCGCGTCCTTCCAGCACATAGATCATTTCTTCATAGATCTGGCGTTGCGGCGCGAGCTTGCCTGCTGCGGGGATTTCGCACACATAGCAATCGTTCGTCGTGCGCGAAGCGTCGTGATTGATGAACACGCCGCGTCCGCCCCTGCGCGCCCAGGGCTTCAGCTCCACATGGCGCAGATTGCGGACATAATGGGCGCTGATGATGTCGAGCCCCTCCTCGCGCACCCAGCGCAGATAAGGCGTGTCCTTCTCGGTCGCGAATTTCTGAGCCAGATCGTCAGAGACGATCGCATCCCGTTTCGCCATCATTTTTCTCGCTTGTCCGGCGCTCCCATGGGGCGAACGTGCCATTCTCCGGCGCGAGCGTCCAATTCCAAAAAACGGATTTTCCATTCAGTTTCGGCATGGATCAGGAGAGTCCCGCCCGTAGCGCGGCCTTCAGCCTCCGGTCGTGGTCCTTTCGCGCGCTCTCCAGATGGCGCAAAAACGCTTGCGCCAGAAGGGAAAGTCCGCCCTGCGCGGGATGGACGGCCTTGATCTCGAAGCGCGCCTCGGGCTCGAAGGGGCGCAGCGTCACGCCGCCCGCCTCGAACTGGTCGAGCGCTGAAACTGGATCAATGATCGCCACGCCGCGCCCATTGGCCACCATGCGCCCTGCGATGCTGGAATAGCCTGTCTCCGCAACGACGTTGCGCGCGACTCCGGCTTCCGCGAACACAAGGTCCAGCAGGTGCGAGAAGGCGGTCTCGCGCCCGAGCGAGATGATGTTCTCCCGCTCGAGGTCGCGCGGCCGCAGCGTTTTGGCGCTCCCAAGCCTGTGTCCCTTTGGCAGGATGCACACGGCGGCCCCCGCCATGAAAGGATCGGCGCTCATGCCCGCCATGGGCGCCGCAGAGGAGGTGAAGCCAATGTCGGCCTGCTGGGTGGCGATCCAGTCCGGCACATAGGACGAGCCGCGCACGTTGAGCGTGATGCGCACATCGGGCTGGCGCTCGAGAAAGGAGGAGACCGCATCGGGCAGAAAGCGCAGCGCCAGAGGCGGAATCGCCACGATTCGTAAATGTCCGCCGTGGCCGTTGGCGAGCCGCTTGGTGTTGCGGCCGAGCTCCTCCACCGCCTGAAAGACGCGGTCGGCCTGCCGCAGCAGCTTTTCCGCCTCCGGCCGCGGGACCAGCCGGCCCTTGCTGCGCAGGAAAAGTTTGAGCCCGGTGGAGCGTTCGAGCTGGGCGATGAGCTTGCTGATTGTGGGCTGGGTGAGGCGCAGGAGCTTGCCCGCCTCCGTCACCGAGCCCGAGCGCATGACGGCGCGAAACGCCTCGAGCTGGCGCAGGTTCATTCCATTCCTCCCGGGCATGGCGTCGGCCGTTCTTGGAATTGGACAGCAAAACGCCCAGGGTGGCAAGCTCGCCCGAAATCACGCGTCGGGCGTTACGGGGTGGAGCGCGCAATGGAAAGGATTCGCAACGAAGGTCTGGCGGATCGCATGCGCCTTCTGACGCAATGCGGCCCCGGCACGCCTATGGGCGACCTTTTGCGTCGGTTCTGGCACCCCATCGCGCCGGTGGAGACAGTGGCCCGGGGCGAGGCGAAGCCGATTCGCGTCATGGGTGAAGATCTGACGATTTATCGCGGCGAAAGCGGTCGGCCCTATCTTGTCGGCGGCCATTGCCCGCATCGGCGCACATTGCTGCATACGGGCTGGGTGCAGGGCGAAAAACTCCGCTGCATCTATCACGGCTGGCGCTTCGACGGCGCTGGTCAATGCGACGAGGCGCCGGCGGAAGGCCCGGCCACGGCGGCGAAGGTTCGTATTCCTGGCTATGCGCTGCGCGAATATTGCGGTCTCATCTTCGCTTACATGGGTCCGGGCGAGGCGCCGGAATTTGATCTGCCGCGTAAGGCCGCCTTCGAGCAACCGGGGCTGATCGTCCTCGCCCGCAAACAGGTCTGGCCCTGCAATTGGTTCCAGATGGTCGAGAATTCGCTCGACGCGGTGCATGTGAGCTTTGTTCATCTGGCGGGCAAGGTCGGTCCCTTTGGCGAGGCGGTGACGGCGAGCGTTCCTGAGCTCGATTATCAGGAGACTGACGCCGGCATTCGCCAGATCGCCACCCGCGCGAAAAATAATGTGCGTGTGAGCGACTGGTCGTTTCCCAACAACAACCACATCGTCACGCCCGGTCGCACGAAAGATTCGGCCTGGGTCCATCGGGGCGTCTGGAACGTGCCGGTGGACGATGCGCACACGATGAAGATCGGCGTTTACGCCATTCCCACCGAAGGGGCGGAGCGCGACCGCGAGACTCTCGAGCATTTCCGCAAATTCGGCGATTATAATCCCGCCGACCATCACGACGCGCTATTTCACCGCGGCGAATGGCCGGATGATCCTTCTCTCCAGCTCACGCCGGCGCAGGATTACGTCGCCATTATGGGGCAGGGTGAGATCGTCGACCGCAATCTCGAACGGCTTGGAAAATCCGACGCAGGCATCGTGCTCTTGCGGCGCATTTTCTGGCGTGAGATGGATTTGCTGAAGACCGGCGCTTCGACGAAGGAATGGCGCAGGCTTGCGGAGGCCGTCGATCTGCCTGTGCAGGGCGCGGCCGAGTGAGAATGAGGTCGCCGCGCGACGCGGATGCGCGCGGATATGAAGAAAGCCGCAAAGACGGCTGGGGTGAAGGGAGGAGCGCATGAAGTCTATCGTCGCCGCTGTTCTGGTCGCCTCGCTTGGGGGCGCCAACGTCGCCTTTGCGCAGGCCGAGCCAAATTTCGCCGGCAGGAACATCACGATGATCATCCCTTCCGCGCCCGGCGGCGGAACGGACACGACGGGCCGCGCCATTGGCGCGTTTCTCACGGAGCATTTGCCGGGCAAACCGGGCCTCGTCATCCGCAACATGCCGGGCGCGAACGGCATGACGGCGCTGAACTTCTTCGTGCGGCAGGTGGAGGCCGACGGCTACACGATCACCATGGGATCGAGCTCGCAGGCCGATCCCGTGCATTACCGCACGCCGCAGGCCCATTACAATCCGGCGGAGTTTGAGATCATCGGCGGGGCCGGGCGCGGCGGCACGGTGCTCATGATCAACAAAGACGCCATGGCCCGTCTGCATGACCGCAGCGCGCCGCCGGTGATGATGGGTTCGCTCATGGGCGTGCCGCGCTCAGGCATGCTGTCCACCGCATGGGGCATCGAGTTTCTCGGCTGGAACGCCAAATGGGTGGTGGGCTATCCCGGCACGAATGATCTGATGCTCGCGCTGTCGCGCGGCGAGATCGACATGACGTCGACTGGAAACATGTTCCAGATCCAGAAATTCCTGTCGTCTGGCGCGTTCAAGGTTCTCAGCCAGTCGGGAACGCTTGAGAACGGCGCCTTCGTCGCGCGCGAGGATTTCGGCGGCGCGCCGCTCTTTCACGAGCAGATGAAAGGCAAGATCAAGGACGACATCGCCGCGAAAGGCTTCGCCTATTGGAGCAGCCTCACAACGATTGATAAATGGCTTGCCCTGCCGGGCAAGTCGCCGAAGGCGATGGTGGAGGTCTATCGCCGGGCGTTCACGAACGCGGTCAAGGATCCGCGCTTCGCCGAGAAGGGTAAGACGCTGAGCGAAGATTTCGAGCCCATGTCCCACGAAGATGTGAAAATGCTGCTGGTCTCGCTCAACGAGACGCCAATCGAGGCGACGAATTACATCAATGAAATGTTGCGCCGTCAGGGCCTTGATCCCGGCGGCAAGTGACGTGCGGCAAGTGAGAGCGGACCACACAGGCGGAACCGCAGGGGAGGCGAGCCGATGAGCGGCGCAGGCGCGGACTACGAACAGGCGAAGGCGGATTGGACCGCCGCCGGCCTCGCGCCCCTGTGGGAGAGCGCAGTCTCGCACAAGCCCAATGGGGGTGCGGCGCCGCTTCTCGCCTGGCGCTGGGCTGATCTGGAGCCGCATATCGAGCGCGCGATCCGGCTCGTTTCACCTGCGGACGTCGAGCGCCGCGTGCTTCTGTTCGCCGATCCGGCTTTGAGTTCGCCGGGCCGTGCGCAAACATCGCGCATGCTGAACGCGGGCCTGCAAATACTCCTCCCCGGCGAATCGGCGCGCGCTCATCGCCACACGATCGACGCCATCCGCCTCGTGCTGGAAGGTTCAGGCGCGATCACGCGGGTCGATGGACGCGACTGCCGCATGGAGCCCGGGGATCTCGTGCTCACGCCCGGCGGAACCTGGCATGAACATATCCATGCTGGTGATGCGCCCATCGTCTGGCTTGATGGATTGAACGGGCCCATGCATCGCTTCCTTGGCACGGCCCTGTTCGAGACGGGGCCCGGGCCTGCCTTCGATTCACCCGGCGAAGATCCGGCGACCGACGCAGCCTTCCGTCCGGAAACCGTGGACGCGCAGGCCGGCGCGCGCCTCTTCCGTTTCTCCTATGAACGGCTTGTTGCTGCGCTCGACGCTGCGCCGCTCACGTCCATGGGCTTCGCGCGTGTGCGCTACGTCAATCCCGATACGGGCGACAACGCCGTCCCGCTCATGGATCTGTCGGCCATCCGCGTGCCTGCGCATGGCTCCACGATTCCCTTCCGCACCAATGCGACGACGATCAACGTGGTGCTCGAGGGCGAAGGCGTGACCCATTGCGGGGATCAGGCGTTTGAATGGCGTCGGCGCGATGTGTTCGTCACCCCCGCCAATGCGTTCGCGCTCCATCAGGCGAAGGCCAGCGGCGCGCGTATTTTCCAGATGTCGGATCGCGAGATCTATCGGCGCCTCGGCCTTTTGCAGGAGGCCTGCGGAAACGCCGGAGCGGCCGAAGGCGCCGCCGTCGCCCGTAGCGCAAAGTGAGAAAGATATGACGATGCAGAAGATTTCCTTCCCCTATCGCGCCGCGACCCATTTGAATCTTTTGCACGTCGTGTCTGAATCCGGCGCGTGGGAGCGCCACGGGCTTGATGTCAATTATGATTATCAGGTCACCAAGAAAGAGGCGCACGCGCTCGTCGCCGCCGGCGAGATTGAGTTTGTAGGCGGCAATCACGTCTCCACCTATGGCAAGCGGGCGCGCGGCGACAATTGGGTCTATGTCGGCCAGACGCTCAACGTCGTGCGCACCAAGCTCGTGGTGCGCCCAGACTCCGGCATCAATGGCGTCGCTGACCTGCGCGGCAAGAAAGTGGGCGTGCGCGGCACGCATCCCAGCCTTAATGATTGGCTCTTTCTCAAACAGAACGGCCTCGACGCCGACCGTGACGAGGTAGAGATCGTCCGGAAAGTGCAGGGTCTCGAGAACATCGAGGCCGCCACCCAGCTCGAGGGCGAGCAGCAGGTCAAGGCGAAACGCTCCCCCCTGTGGCATTGGGTGCGCGACGGCCATGTGGACGCCGCCTTCCTCACCGCGCCGTCCCATCTCTACGCCGAAGAGGGCGGGATGAAGATCATCGACATTGATCCTCTGCCGATGATCTGGTTCACCACCATCTCTTCAAATCTTGAATTCGTGCGTAAGAATCCGGACATCGTGGAGCGCATGCTCAAGGGGCTGATCGACGGAATCCATTTCTTCAAGACGGAGCCGCAGAAAAGCATCGACATCATCATGCGGCGCTACACGAAGGAAGGGCAGCTCAACCGCCATCAGGCCGCCTACATCTACAATTCGCTCAAGAATGATCTGGAGCCATGCCTTTATCCGCAGATGAAGGCCATCGCGAACGTCTTCGAAGAAGCCAAACACGAAGACGCCGATACGCAGAAGATCAATCCCATGGCCTTATGGGATCTGCACCACCTGCGTCAGATCGACGACAGCGGTTATGTGCGCCAGCTCTATGAACGTAAGCCCATCCCCGTCGCCAGTGACCCCGACGAGATCGCCCAGCGCCACGCCAATGAGGCGGCGATCGTACGTGAAGTGAAGAAATGCGGACATCTCATGGGCGTCGCCTGCGGTTGTTCCGACGCGGCGTAAGGAGGCGACATGGGCAGGCTTTCAGGAAAATCCGCGCTGGTTTTCGGCGCGGGCCCCAATATTGGGGGCACGACGGCTTATTTCATGGCCCGGGAAGGCGCGCAGGTTCTCGTCTGCGACGTAAGCCGCGAGGCGGCGGACGCCACCTGTCGCTTTATTGCGGAGAAAGGCTTCGCAGCCATCGCCGCGCAGGGCGACGCCACCAACGAGGCCGATGTACGCGCGGCGGTTGATGAGCTCGCCGAAAAAACCGGGCGCATCGACATTGTGATGAACATGGCGGGCAAGGTGCACTGGTCCTCCGTGCTCGACATGGATCTCGACGCCTGGCGCGAGGCCATCGTCAGCTTTCCCACGGCGGGGCTTCTGACCACCAAATACGCCGCGCGCCGGATGATCGATCAGGGCGTGAGCGGCAGCATCATTCATCTTCTGTCCACGACCGCCCATTTTGGTCAGGCGGAAGCCTCGGCCTACGCCACCGCGAAGGCGGGCTTGCTCAATTTCGCCCGCTCGGCGGCGATGGAGCTTGCTGAATTCGGCGTGCGTGTGAACACCATCACGCCCTGCTCCGTCGAGCATCAATTGTGGACAAAGATGAAGACGGAAGCTGAGGAAGGCGCTTTCAAACGCGTCAAGGGCAGGCCCCAATATTCGCGCGATGATTATCTGAAGAACATTCCGCTGGGTCGCTTTCCGCGCGCGTCGGACATCGCCTGGGCCGCGGTCTTTCTCGCTTCTGACGAATCCGCGGCGATCACGGGCGTCGACATTCCCGTCGATGGCGGTCTGCGTCACAAATATCCCACATGGCGGCCGGGCGACTTCACCGGCGTGAACATCAATGATTATGTGAACGACCTGCATCGTCTCGAATATGGAGAGGATGTCGGCCCCGCTTTTCCCGGTCGCGGCTCCGGCAAGCCCTGAGAGGGCGGATTGACTTAGCGGCGCGTCCGCTGAACAATTCCTGAAGGTCCGGGCAACAGGGCCATCAGGGGGGAGGTCGCTGCGCCGGGCAGGCGCGCTCCTTCCGTTCAGGGAGGAAGAGCTCATGTTCCATTCACGCGCGCGGTTTCGCGTCACTCTTGCATGCGTCGCCGCTTGCCTCGGGCTCGCCGCGCCCTTTTCGCTGGCGCAGGCCCAGCCGGCCTACCCGGAGCGGCCCGTGCGTTTCATCCTGCCCTTCGGGCCGGGATCGGCGACGGACATCGCGGCTCGCCTCATCGCTGAAAAACTTCAGGCCAAGTGGGGCAAGCCCATTGTTGTTGAGCCGCGCCCCGGCGGCGACGGGCTGATCGCGATCAACGCTTTCCTTGCGGCGAATGACGACCACACGCTGCTTTACGCCTCCACGGCTTCCTTCATCGTGCATCCCTACACGCTGCAATCCAAGCCGCCCTACGATGCGCAGAAGGATCTCAACCCCATCGTGCGCACGGCGGATTCGGGGCTTGCGGTCGCTGTGTCCACCGGTTCGGGCGCCAGCACGATCCGCGAATTCGTCGAGCTCGCGCGCAAGAATCCGGGCGCGTTGAATGTGGCCGGCGGCGCAGGCCTTGCGGAACTCACCGTGCGCGCCTTCGTGAAGGAGCAGGGGCTCAACGTCACCATTGTGCCCTATCGCGACATTATTCAGGCGGGCGCGGATTTGGGGGAAAACCGCATCCAGCTCGTCTCCGCCTCGCTCTCCATGCCCATGCCCTATGTGCAGACGGGCAAGGCGAAGATCGCCGCCATCGCCGCGCCGCGCCGCACGCCGCTGGCGCCGGATGTGCCGAGCGCGCCAGAGGCCGGCTTTCCGACGCTGGGCTATGAATCCACCGTTGGCTTTTATGGCCCCGCGCGCATGAGCCTGGACCTGCGGCGCAAGATCGCCGCCGACGTGATGGAGGCGCTGCGCGACAAGGCCCTCGTCGACAGACTGTTCAACGCTGGTCTCGTCGTGGTGGCGGAAGGGCCGGAGGAGCTTGCGGCCGTGGTGCGCCGCCAGACCGAGGCGACGCGGCGGCTCGCAGACATTCTCGGCATGAAGCCAAAAGACTAGGGGCGACCCTTCAGCATAGGCGAGGCGCGCGCCTGCGTGCGCGACGGGCTGGCTTCTGCTAGTCTTGCGCCTCGTCTATCGCGAAGGTTGTCGCTCATGTCCGCCCCATCGCCCACGCCCAACGATCTCGCCGCATATTGGATGCCGTTTACGGCGAACCGCGCCTTCAAGCGCGCGCCACGCCTGCTCGCCGGCGCGAAGGATATGCATTACGTCACGGCGGACGGGCGCAAGATCATAGACGCCGCCGCTGGCCTGTGGTGCGCCAACGCGGGCCATTCGCGCGCGCCCATCGTCAAGGCCATTCAGGATCAGGCGGCGGAGATGGATTACGCGCCGCCCTTCCAGTTCGCCAATCCCAAGGCCTTTCAGCTCGCCTCGCGCGTGGCGGCGATGGCGCCCGGCGATCTCGATCACGTGTTCTTCGCCAATTCCGGATCGGAGGCGGTGGAGACCGCGCTCAAGATCGCCCTCGCTTATCATCAGACCAATGGACAGGCCCAGCGCCAGCGCCTCATCGGCCGCGTGCGCGGCTATCACGGCGTCGGCTTCGGCGGCATTTCGGTCGGCGGCATGGCGCCCAATCGCAAGGCCTTCGGCATGGGCCTCGCCGGCGTCGATCATCTGCCCGCAACCTACAACCGCGAACATCAGGCTTTCACGCGCGGCGAGCCGGAATGGGGCGCGCATCTCGCCGACGAGCTGGAGGGCATGCTCGCTTTGCATGATCCCTCAACCGTCGCCGCCGTGATCGTGGAGCCTATGGCGGGCTCCACCGGCGTTCTCCCGGCGCCGAAAGGCTATCTGCAAAAGCTGCGGGCCATTTGCGACAAACATGGCGTTCTGCTGATTTTCGATGAGGTCATCACCGGCTTTGGGCGCTTGGGTTACGCCTTTGCAGCGGAGCGTTACGGCGTCACGCCGGACATGATCTGTTTCGCCAAGGGCGTCACGTCGGGAACCGTGCCCATGGGCGGCGTCATCGCGCGGAAGGCCATTCACGACGCTTTCATGAAGGGGCCTGAGCACGTGGTCGAATTGTTCCACGGCTACACCTATTCCGCCCATCCGCTCGCCTGCGCGGCGGGTCTGGCGACGCTCGCGCTCTATGAAGACGAGAAGCTGTTCGACAACGCCCGCGCGCTTGAAGGCGCGTTCGCCGATGCGGTTCACGGCCTCAAGGGCCTGCCGAACGTGGTGGACATTCGCAACGTCGGCATCGCCGCCGCCATTGATCTGGCGCCTCTCGACGGCGCGCCGGGCAAGCGCGGATACGCCGCCATTGAGGAGACCTTCCATCGGCAGGACATGCTGATGCGCGTGGCCGGCGACACGCTCGTCATCTCGCCGCCGCTCATCCTCAATTCCAATCACATCGATGAGATCGTAGAGAAGACGGCCCGCGCCATCCGCGCTGTGGCGTGAGCGGCGCGCCTCGCCGCTGGCGGATTGGCTTGCGCGTGAAAGCCCTCTAGTCTGCTGGTGAGCGCGCACAGCCGCGCCGCACAGACAGGGGAGGACGTCATGAGGAGCGATCTTTCGCGCGGGGCCCGCGCAATGGGCGCATGCGCTGCCGTGCTGGCGGCCCTTTCTTTTAGCGGACCAGCGCAGGCGCAAAGCGAACCGCGTTACGTTCCCTTCCAGCCCTCCGCCACCAAAGGCGCGCTTTATCGCCCTGATTCGGGGCCGACGTCCCATGTCGCCTTTCTGGCGATCCATCGCACGTCGAATTTCATGAACATGATCGGCAATGCGGAACTGGCGAAGCGCGGCTTCATCACGCTCGGCATGAATCCGCGATCCGACAACAACGAAGCCATCGTGAATTTCGAAAACGTGGCGCTCGACATCAAACAGGGCGTGGAATACCTGCGCAAACAGCCGGGCGTGCGCAAAGTGGTGCTGATCGGCTTTTCCGGCGGCGGGCCGGCCACGTCCTTTTATCAGGCGGTCGCGGAGAACGGCGTCTCCTATTGCCAGGGGCCGGGCAAGCTCACCCAATGTCCCGACAGTCTGAAGGATCTGCCCAAGGCCGACGGCCTGTTTCTGCTCGACGCTCATCCGGGAAACACGATCAACGCCCTGCGCAGCCTCAATCCGGCTGTGATCGACGAGAACGACCCTTCAAAGCTCGATCCGGCGCTTGATCCGTTCAATCCTGCGAACGGCTTCAATGCCAGCGGCCATTCGGTCTATTCGCAGGAGTTTCTCGACCGCTACTTCAAGGCGCAGGCCGCGCGTATGAACCGGCTGATCGACAAGGCGCAGGCGATGCGCGCCGATCTCGCCGCCGGCAAAATGACGACGACGGACGATGCGCCTTTCATCGTATATCGCAACCGCGCGCGGCTCATGGATTTCTCCATGAGCGTGCATCCCGGCTCCATGCGTCCGCAAAAGCTCATCCGCGACGACGGCTCGATCTCCCTTGAGCCCGTGCGCTCCGTGCGCGTCGCGCTCACGCAAAACGCGCGCCTCGACCGCACGCTCGAGAACGGAACCATGTTTCTGACGCTGAGGTCTTTCCTCAGCGCCAACGCCATTCGCGCGAAGGATTCCATGGTCGACATTGACTGGTGTTCGAGCAACAATTCGACGCCCTGCGCGGTGCAGCGCATTTCCGCGCCGCTGCTTATCGCCGCCATGGGCGGGCATTACTTCATCGCCGACAACGAGATTCATTATGATCTCGCGGCGAGCAAGGACAAGGATTACGTGGTGATCGAAGGCGCGGTCCACGGCCAGACGGCCTGCGAAGCGTGCTCCAAAATCACGGGCAAGTCCTACGCCAACGCGACGAAGAATCTTTATGACTATGTCGCGAAATGGGCGAGCGCCGGACGCTTCGACTGATCATTCCGCCGGCCCGCGCGCCTTACGGGGCCGGCGTCTTGCGTCGCGCTCAGATGATCGTGTCGCGGAACTTGCGGAAGCGGTAGCGTGGAAGCGCATCGAGGTCGCAGCCCGTCACGCGCACGACCCACGCTTTTTGCGGATGTTCGGTCGAATGGATCATGCCTGGCGGATAGCCGAAGGTTTGGCCCGGCCCCACGTCATAAACGCGCGTCTTGCGCAGCGTCGCGGCTTCCTCGCTCTCCGGGTTCACGCGCTCATATTCGGTCATGCGGGTGATATTGGTCACATTGCCGTAGATGGCCCATGATTCGCCGTGGCTGTGCGGCGTGCCCTTCTTGCCGCCGTCCTGCACATGGGCGAGCACGTAGAAATCCGTCTCAGGATCGTGGAACAGCGTTTTCTTCCCCGGCGGATCGTTTTCGGAGAACGCGGAGGCGACGAAAGAGGGCTCGGTGAGCAGCGCCTGCAGGCGCTTGGCGATGGCGTCCACCTTGGCGGCGATGGCGCCGTCGCCCTTCAGGGTCGCACGAGCTTCGCTGCAAAAGGCGTCGAGCGTATAGGCCATGGGGTTCCTCCTTTTTGTCGGCGGCATAATGAAAGGCGCCCCGGCGCCCGGTCAATGCCCGCGCGCCTCATTGTCGCCGCCGCCCCGCGCCCCTAGGATCGCGCTCTCGCCACGGAGCCTCCATGTCCCCCGACCAGACTCAGACCAGCGCCCCGTCCGCGCCGCGCCGCGTCTTTCTGCTTGGCGCGTCGGGCACGATTGGCCGCGCGGTGGCGCACGCGCTCGCCGCGCGCGGCCATGAGGTCGTCTGTTTCCTTCGGGGTCAGTCGCGCGGAGCTGAAGGCTTGCCCGCTGGCGTCGCGGCGCGGTTCGGCGATCCGTGCAATCCCGATTCGCTCGCGCGCGAGGGGTTTCGCGGCGAACGGTTCGACGTCGTCGTCTCCTGCATCGCCTCGCGCACAGGCGCGCCGCAGGACGCATGGGCCATCGATCACGGCGCGAACATGAACGCGCTCGCCGCCGGCAAGGCCGCGGGCGTCGCGCATTTCGTGCTTCTGTCCGCCATTTGCGTGCAGAAGCCGCGCCTCGCTTTCCAGCACGCCAAGCTCGCCTTCGAGGCGGCGCTCGTGGAATCGGGCATGGCCTATTCCATCGTGCGGCCGACGGCGTTCTTTAAATCGTTGTCGGGCCAGATCGCGCGCGTGCGCGCGGGCAAGCCCTTTCTTTTGTTCGGCGATGGACGACGCACCGCGTGTAAACCGATCAGCGATGCCGATCTTGCGGCCTTCATCGTCGATTGCCTCGACGATCCGGATCGGCGCAACCGCATCCTGCCGATTGGCGGGCCGGGTCCTGCGATTACGCCGCGCGAACAGGGCGAGGCGTTGTTTGCTTTGCTCGGGCGCCCA
>Ga0315899_10000572_pt1 | contig 44026 bp, 44 predicted proteins | sample LakEriMetagenome_2_FD_203518 | JGI IMG/M metagenome (GOLD analysis project Ga0315899, IMG submission 203518) | Freshwater fungal communities from buoy surface, Lake Erie, Ohio, United States - Buoy 4 MA112 | ecosystem: Environmental > Aquatic > Freshwater > Lake | place: USA: Lake Erie, Ohio...
ACATTTTTACCAAGCACTACCTCGACCTGTTGTAATCGGCCGATTCGACCACCTCGGACCATCTCAACAGCCTGCCGAAATCGATCATCGCTGCGCTGCCATGAGCCGACTTGAACCACACGTCCGGTTTCTTTAACCACTCTTGTCAGCAGCCTGCCCTCATCAACGGTCAACGTCAGTGGTTTTTCGCAGTAGACATCTTTGCCAGCACGGCATGCGTCGATCACCATTTTGGTGTGCCAATGATCGGGACTGCCAATCGTGACGACATCGACATCTTTGCGAGCGATCAACTCACGGTAGTCTTCGCTGCTGTATGGGGTGCTTCCAAAGGCCGCCTTGGCCTGATCGCGGACATTCCGATCCACATCGCAGACGGCAACGATATCACCGTACAACTGCGCCTTGTTCGCAATCACACTCCCCTGATAACGCAATCCGATCGCACCAATACCGATGCGTTCGACTTTGTGACGAGGCTTCTCCTGCTCGAGAGCCGTTTGTGGCGATGAGAAAACACCTGAAAGCGAGCTCCCCAGCAGCGAGCCGCCTGCCAGCGTCGAAGCAATGAAGCCCCTTCGAGAAAGCGATGAATTCAACATGTTGAGCTCCTAATTTAAGACCAGATTGATCGTTAGATACTTTACCACCAAATAGATTTATTAAAATTACGTATTTGCGTAATTTGTTTACACTGTCTTGTCCGCCTTTGATTTACTTAGGATTCGTCAATGCGTCGCGTTGCTCTCATGTCGAATCGGGGGCTCGCTCATGCGTTAACGAAGCTCCGACGTTTTGCTGAAAGTGTGCGGCTTGTAAACAGCGTACAGCCAACGGACTTAAAGACGCCCTTCGAGTTAGCGGCGTTTTCAAAAGAGCTTCAATTGCTGAACCAAGAGTTGAGTCAGTGCGGATTCGAACCGCTCGCAGATGATTTAGAAATCGTGGTAGGAACTGGCTTGCATCGCCGAAATAGAGCCAGGCCCGATGACGATGGAAGAGATTTGCCGTTGGGCGATAGTATGGGAAAACGCATTTATCGTTGGGAACGATACTCAAGTCAGTCGCCTCTTTTGGTTATTGGCTCAACCGTTTTCGAGGACCCACTGGACGGCGTAGCGGTTGAGTTCGCCGCTGTTCTGCAGATTGAGTTTGATCTTCAACTTCTCACGATACGTATCGATTGTATGCACGCTCAGGTGGAGATGTTTGGCAATTGCACCGGTCGTCGTACCTTGACCAATGAGCGTCAATACTTCTAACTCGCGGTTTGAAAGGCTTTCGACTGGAGACTTCCCCGGCTGAATCATACCGCCGACCCGAGTCTTCAGGATATGATCGGTCATTTCAGGGCTCAGATAGGTCCTGCCCTGGAGCACCGTTCTTATGGCGGTGACCAACTTTTCCCGGGCGGTTTGCTTGCTGATATAGCCGAGAGCGCCTGCTTGTAATGCTCGATCGGCGTAGACAGTTTCTTCATACATCGAATTGACCAACATTTTCGTTTTGGGGTGACGCTCGCGGATTCGCTTAATCAGATCGATGCCATGGCCTGTCTTAAGCGAGATATCGATGATAACCAGATCAGGATTCAGTTCACCCACTTTTTGCAACGCCTCATTCACATCGTCTGCTTCGCCGCATACCGAAAGATCGGCTTCATTGGAAATTTGTGCGGTCAGACCGTCGCGCATCATGGGATGGTCATCAACAATTAGGATTTTGACGCAGGTTTGTTGGTTATGAGTCAGCATAAGATCGGTCTCCCAGTATTGTACAGGTCACTATTGTTCCGCCAGTCTCAATCGGGGCAACGGTTAATTGGCCTCCGATAAGGCTAGCACGATATGTCATCGTTTTCATGCCTAATCCCTCTTGTTGCTTCGTCGGATCGAAGCCAATTCCATCATCCGCAATCTGCAGGACAGGATGACTATTCTCGCAACTTAAAGCGATGAGGATGTGCTCTGCGTGGGAATGTTTCAGAGCGTTCGCCACTGCTTCTTGGGCGATGCGGTAAAGGTGCAATTGTGTGTCGGCGCAAGATATGTTAACCGGCTGTTCGTTCTTGAAAGCGCATATAACGTGGCCTAATTCGTCCGTTTTTTTAGCGAGCATGCGGAGGGCACTCACCAACCCTTGTTTGCCGAGGCTAAATGGGACGAGACCTTTCGCGGTTGCTTGCACGTCCAGCAGTGCTCGGTCGATACCTTTCACGATTTTATTCGTCAGCTCGCAACACTTTTCTCGGTAAACCCCAGGATGACCGTCCGAACCATTATAAATATTGTCTAGAAGCGTTTGCGACACCATCCCAAGTCCGGCAAGTTCCTGTTGGCAGCCATCATGAAGTTCTTGACCGATGCGCCGTTTTTCGTCTTCCACGGCAGCCAGAATATCGCGTTGAAGTTTCTTTCGTTCGCTAATGTCGCGGATCACACCAGTAAATAATCCGAGGTGTTCGACCTTGCTGACAGCTAAGTCCACAGGGAATATCGAACCATCCTTACGCTTCGCCGTCGCTTCACGACCGGTGCCAATGATGTGAGGTACGCCAGTCTGCATGTAGCGGGCGATGTATTGGTCATGCTCGTTGAAGTACGGTTGCGGCATCAGGATTTTGACGTTTTGGCCAATCAATTCCGACCGCGTGTAGCCGAACATCTTCTCGGTGGCTGGGTTGATATCGGTGATCTTGCCACGAGTGTCGATAGTAATGATCGCATCGGATGCCGTATTGAGAACGGCTAGCAACCGTTCTTCTCGTTCGCGAATTTCCTTTTCAGCTCGCTTCCGATCAGTGACGTCTTGGCCGGTACAGAGCATGCCGATGAGTTCACCCTCCGCATTCGTCAGCGGTGCATCGTACCATTCGATTTCGCGTTCTCGGCCATCTTTGGTGACAATCGGGTTGACGTAACCACGTGTCGGTTCACCTTGTAACGCGCGTGTGAACAATGTCCGGATTCGCTCACGATCACGCTGGGGAAGAAACGTGTCGAACCAATCACGGCCTTTGACATCGGCAAGTTGCCAACCCGTCAATTTTTCCAAGTGGGGATTGAATCGCCTAATTTGGCCCTTTGCGCCCAATACTAGTATGACGTGATGTGCCGAGTTGATGATGCCTTCACTTAATTCGTATTCGCGCCGTAAAGCTTCCTGGGCCTGCTTTCGTTCAGTGATATCGCGTTGGATCGAAACAAAGTGTGTTCGACGGTTTTCGAAATTGAATAGTGGCATGATGTCCATTTCGACGTGATGGGGTGTGCCATCTTTGCGGTAATTGACCAGTTCCGCGACGACGGAGCGGCCCGCAGACAATTCGGCTTTTATCCGGACGAGCGTATCGCGGTCGGTGTTGTCGCCATGAAAGATACGCGGTGATTGACCAATCAATTCGTCGGCGGTGTAACCAGTGATAAGGCACATGGCTTCGTTAACGAAAACGATTTGTGGTCCAGGCCAATCTAGTCCATTGCTGGTAATCAGCACGCCTTCACCCAGGTGCGCAACGGCCTCGGCTAACAGTCGAATTTCGGTAGTCTGCTCCGCGACGCGTTGTTTCAATTCCATGTTGAGCTGTTGCAAAGCGTTTTCTGCTATTTTCTGTTGGCTGATATTAATCAATGACGTGTGGCAGCGGCGGTCATTTCCGACTCCGAAAGAGACACTCTCTAGGCGGACAAACAAAACGCCACCATCCGACTTTTTCATTGGCAACTCGATAATTTGCTTCGTCTCGCCGCCAAACACGGATTGTCGATGAAGGTAAAAATCGTCTTGAGATCCTCGGACGACGAAATTCGAGAGGTTCGCGTGTAGCAGCGTCTGTCGATCGACACCTAGCAGGTTTGCGGCGGTCAAGTTGGCGCTGTGGATCTTGCCATGTCGGTCGAGTATGACGTAACCGGTCGGGGCGAACTCATATAACTCCGAGTACTGGTCTCGCGAATGGGCGAGTTCGACCTGCGATTGACGCAGCTCTTCGTTCTGAAGCTCCAACTCGACTTGGTGAACTTCGAGCTCATGAACGAGGTCACGCACATCCTCAGCCTTCATCTTCGAAATGTCATTGCAGCGGGTGCGTACAAGTTCCTCGGCCTGCTCGCGAAGGGATAGCGGTGGCTGCAAAGCGTCATTAGATTCCTTGTTCGACATCGGATTACCGTTCTGCGCTAAGGTGTTGTCATATCTTCCAGGGCTAGCAGAATAAGATCGCCTGAGCCTTCCAGTTGTTTCATTCGACGTGCGTTTAGCACAAAACTACGGCGGCCAAGTTTGGGAAGCTCAACCTCCACTTCATAGTCCTCGAAAACTGAGTCTTGTGGTAATATTTTTTCTAGCAGCTTTCTCAATTCGGGGATGTCCCATTGGCCACTGCCTAGCTCATACACCAGCTCACCTTCGGTTTGCTTCGGGGTGGTGCGGAAGATGCGGTAAAAAGTGCGGTTGGCGGATACCACGGACAACTGCCCATCCAGTACCAGCAGCGGCTCACGGACTGTATTGATGATACTTTCGAAATAGTCACGTGCCCTCTCGCCAGCCCGTTCAGCGTCTCTAATCTGATGAATGTCGACGAAAGTGAGCACCAAGCCGTCGATGATGTTGTCGGCAGTTCGATAAGGTATGATTCGCCGGATAAATTCCTGACCCTCATTAGTGCGGACTTCGACTTCATGGAAGGAAAGTGTTCTCAGCACATCACGACAGTTGGCGGCAAGATTGTCATGCTGAAATGCCGACATCAGCTCCGAGATCGGTCTGCCAATGTCCGATGGACGCAATGAAAATAGTGGCTTTGCCTGTTCGGTGAACCGTTTGACACATAGCTCATTATCCAGAAACACCGTGGCGATATTGGTGCTATTGAGCAGATTTTGCATGTCATCGTTGGCCTGAGACAAGTCTTCGACCTTCGATTGCAACTCGGCATTGACGGTTGTCAGCTCCTCGTTGAGCGACTGCATTTCCTCTTTCGAGGTTTCTAATTCTTCGTTTGTGCTTTGCAATTCCTCGTTCGTTGATTGCAACTCTTCGTTCGTGCTCTTGAGTTCTTCGTTCGACGTTTCCAGTTCTTCAAGCGTCGCCTGATACGATTGTTTTATGAATTGCAGTTCGCGTTGTAGTAGTTCAATATTTTCTTCGTCGCCGATTGACTGCGATGGGTGTTTCGTTTTGGGGGGCGAGGGTGCGGGCGGCGTGGGCCGAAGCGTCACCAGAAACAAACCACGAATCGATTCTGGTTCGTTGATTTTCGTGACAATCAGGTCGGTATGGAAGAAACGTTCATCGGCCTTAACACGAATGTTGTTGCGAATGATGTCTCCACCCTTGCGAACGCATTCTCGAAATGCCACTGGCAATTCAATCTGCAGTCCCTCGCGGGCCATCTCGAAGATATTGCTCCGCGGTTCGCCTTGTGATGGTTCGAGGTACATTCCCGTTTGCCCATGAATGTAGAGGATGTCGCCGCGTTCATTGACTATCATGCTCTGCGGCGCGAAGCGTTGCAGTAGCAAACGCTCGATCTGTTTGGCGAAATGCACCTCAGTAAGCGAAGTCGCAACAGGGGCTTCTGCAATTGAGTTCTCATCACCGGTTAGCGGCTGGGCGGGAAAGTCCGGCAGATTGCGAGAGGATACTGCATGTCTTTTGCGGCGAAAGATTTTCCAGCGTTTGTCGAGCGGCTCGAATAGATCGCTCAAGCTGCCGATCGTCTCTGAGGGGCCCAAAAACAACAGACCGTCGGGCTTCAGTGCATAATGAAAAATCGGTAGCAATTTCTTCTGTAAGTCCGCGTTCAGATAGATCAACAGATTACGGCAGGAAAGGATGTCCAGTTTGGTGAACGGCGGATCCTTAATGGCGTTTTGTAACGCAAAAATCGTCATCTCGCGGATTTCCTTGCGGATGCGATATTGGCTGTCATCGCAAGTGAAGAAACGTTCCAGGCGTCTCGGTGAAACGTCCACCGCGATGCCGGCTGGGTACAGGCCAGCGCGGGCCGTCTCGATCGCGCCGGCGTCCAAGTCGGTGCCAAATATTTGTACATCATGTCGCCGCTTCACTTTGTCCATGCACTCCCGCAGCAAGATGGCCAAACTGAACGCTTCTTCTCCGGTGGCACAACCTGGCACCCATGCCCGGACCGTGTCGCTTTCTGGGCGCGTCTGAGCGAGTTGCTCCAGATGTGGTGTGAGCGATTCCCAGGCTTCAGCGTCACGAAAGAAACTCGTGACGCTGATCAACAGCTCCTTGAATAGTAAGTCAATCTCATGCGGGTTCTCCTGCAGGTAACGAACATATTCATTGGACTTTCTGATTTGATGGACATTCATCCGCCGTTCAATACGGCGGCAAAGTGTTTTGCTTTTGTAAGCCGAAAAGTCATGACCAGTACGGCTGCGCAGCAAGACAAAGATCTTTTGCAACGGCTCATCCGACACAACTGGTGATTTGGAAGTTAACGCCTTGGCGGTGAGGTAGGGCCCTGTAGCATAAGCAATCAATTGTTTCGGCATCGCCGCCGGTGGAAGTATGTAGTCAACCAACCCTGTTGCGATCGCGCTGGACGGCATACCTGCGTACTTGGCTGACTGCGGTTTTTGCGCCATCGCCATCCCCGATTCGCCCTTGATCGCCTGCAACCCGATCGTGCCGTCAGTGCCCGTTCCCGAAAGTACGATGCAGATTGCCCGTTCCTTTAGATGTTCGGACAGGGAACGAAAGAAGTAATCAATCGGAAACCGTGGCGATTCTTTTTTATCGCTATCCATTCGATGCAGCGTTCCACCCAGAACTGCAAGATTCCCACTTGGCGCTCCGATGTATACGTGATTCGGTTCCAGTTTCGTACCGTCCACTACCTCGACCACTGACATCTCGGTTTCTTTACCCAACAACTCAGGTAGCAGGCTGGTATGTCCCGGATGCTGATGCGTCACCACGACGAAGGCCATGCCAGTATTGGCTGGCATGTTATCGAGCAACTCTTTGAGTGCCTCCAGACCACCAGCCGATGCACCGATACCGACGACAGGAAAGCCTAATTTTGGCGGCTCAGCCGACGTATTGTTGTGGACCTCAACGGTAGCCCTCTTGATTAATTGTTGGCTTGAATTTTGTTTAGTGGCTTTTCTACCCGACATCCCGCCCTCGCTAACGCCCCACGGACACTTGGCATCGGCAACTCAACCCGTTTGCGTGGCATCGCAAACGTCCGACACCGTGGGGCAACGTCCACGACGACGGCCCAACTCATGCAAGTTTCTTCTCGAACTCTCATTCTATCATTTATGTGGTACGTACGGGGGCGAGTACTATCCCGGGTGTTTGGTAATCCGCATGGCGGAATCCACCACTCGAAAAGATAGGAATTCCACGATGGCATGGTGAATATTCAGTAACGTAAACCGCACGACCGCTTTGCCAGTCCCAGAAGACAAGGATAAGCCGCATGGAACGGGTATATTGTGAGTCACGACATTCATGTCCTCGTCATGGAACGATGTTCACGTCCCGTTGGGCCCACAGGGAGCTGATTGCTATGGCAGTCTGTCTCTGCTGCGGCTACAGAGCAGTCGATTGTAGAGCTTGCACGCCGGGCCCGATTCAGGGCGGCTTCAATACGTCGATCAAGTTCCTCGGATTCGGCCCTTGAGGCGTCCCCATCCTTCACGATAAAGTGCCGACCACATTGTGGACATTGAGCACGTTGGCCCAGCATAAAAGTGGGAATCATCAAATGCATACCGCAAACTGTGCATGATTGAAGGCCCTCATACTTGTCCTGTTGCATACTGTCCTCCTGCGAGAAAATTCCGTTAATTTTAGGCGTTGAGAGTTTCGCATTAAAATTCTCAGCTTCTATCGGTGCGAGTCCTACTATGGAATGGCGGGTTCCACTAACGAACTGACAGTGACTCATTGGGCTGGTGCCGTAATCGCTTTGGTTGCGAGATCGTGGTTTCGCGTTGGAGCTTTGCGGCATTGGTGGAATCCACGAATCTAATTGGATGAAACACTGGATCGATTGCGTGATCATCAAGTGCCAAAATAGGAGAATGCCGCGCAAGATCTGTGTCGGAGATCGCGAGTTCCGACAGCACAAACAATGTGATCGACTTCCTGAGGTTCTTGCACATTTAGTCTCGGAGTCTTCGGAGGCCGTTAGAAGCCACCTTCTAAGCATTCCAAGCAGAATTGTGTGCCGACCGGGGGTCTACAGTTAACCATGAGCCTGTGGGCAATCTGAGGGGGATATCTGTCAATTGTATTCCGCGCAGGGGTGATTCAGCAGGACCATACGATCGATTTTTACTCACCACAACCGATCATTTCACGAATGCGAGGCTCACTGGTCCCGTACTATCTAAAGCATTGATTAATGGTGAATTTCACCAGATGGTTTTACTTGTCTTCCTGATTGGCCTTTCCAAATTATAGGCGAAAATTCATCCATTCAGCAGTTGACTGAGTGTCTCTCAGTGTGAGGCCTTTTTGATGTTCTAAATTCTACGTCAAACACTACGCAGGAGTAATTCGATGCAATTGAAAGATGTTATGACTACTCATGTGCGCGGACTCGCGGCTCATCAGAGTGTACGAGAGGCGGCCGATGTTATGAGCCGAATGGGAATTGGAGCGGTGCCTATCTTTCAAGACGGTAAGCCGGTTGGCATTGTTACCGATCGTGATATCGCCGTTCGCGCCGTTGCGTGTGGCTCTGATTGTTCACGAAAGCCGGTGCGCGAAATCATGAGCGAGAATCCTTGTATGCTGCCCGAAACCACTCCAATCAAGGATGCTGCTCGAAAAATGGAGCAGCGGCAAATTCGGCGAGTACTCGTGACCGGCAGAGACAGTGATATCGTTGGAATTGTTTCACTTGGAGATATCGCTGCCAAAACTAACGAGCACAGATTGTGCGCAGAGTTGATCGAGAAGGTTTCCACCCCATGCGAGCCCACTCGTGAGTTCGCGTAGTACGGTGGTAGTGATTTACGTTTACTTAGTAAATCGAAGCGTAAGCGAGGGATACCTGGTTTGTCAGGCCAAATCGAATCGTACTAGAAATTTTCACCATTACATGAGGTTACTCGATGACCAAGAAAATTGAATATCGAAATGTTCTCGGGAATGAAGAGTTTTGCATTTACGTGTCGGAGGATTGTTACGACGAGGTTCGTCGCAGTAAGAGGGACGACCAAAGCAACATCCCGGCGCTCGCATCAACAGTTCAAAAGACCAAGCAATGGATTGGTGAGATCATGGTAGAGTTGGAATGCGACAACGCGCAACATGCGTATCACGGAATGCGAGCCGTGTTGCATACCTTGCGAGATCGATTGACGATTAGTGAGGCATCCGATTTCGCGGCACAGTTGCCGATGCTCATTCGAGGCATGTACTACGAGGGCTGGCAACCTGAACGTGTGCCTATCAAAGACCGCACGAAAGATCGCTTTCTAGCGCACATCCGGCAGGCCTTTCCCGACGATCCAAACGTCGACGTGGAAGAGCTGACCAATGCGGTCCTTGCCGTTGTCAATCGACATGTTAGTCAAGGTGAAATGGCGGATATCGAAGCATGCATTCCCAAGTCTCTTCGCGATTTGTTGGCCGCGAAAACAGCGAACTCGTAACCACTGCAAATTTCTCTCGGAATACTCAGGATGGATGATTGAAATGAAACGTAGTCATGACGCGAAATGTCGCATCGACCGCCGGCTTCGTATTGGAATTTTTGCTTTCTTGCCTTGCTCAACAGGAACACTCTGTCAGCACCAGATGACTCAAAGCTTTTTTGGGTTATCACAAGTACGCGCGGTTACCGGTTCCGCAGCCGTTCCCAATTCTAGTATCGAAGAGGCGTAGGTCCGTATATTCCGTACTCGGGATTCCATCGTGGCTATTCATACCATCTCTACCATGGTCCCTACTACCGACCGGGCGTTCAAGTTTAGATCGGACCGCATGGTTTTCATTGGTACTAACGTTAAGCATTCGGTGCTTGTTTCCAACTAAGTTTGAAACGTTCGCTACGGAGCAGTATCATGGTTGTCAAAGTCATTGAACTAGTGGGTTCTTCCATAAAGAGTTGGGTGGATGTTGTCAGATCGACAGTGCAGGAAACATCCGAATCTTTGCGTCATAGTTCAGGCCTCGATGATAGTGGCGCAATCCGCGAGTATCGTGTCACGCTATACATCGCATTTCTTGTTGAGTACCACACTCATTTGATCGGATCTCACACCGAGTCGTCCGAAGCGCGCCATTGGATCTGATCCGGTGTGGCTCACTGGTTAGCATGAACTGTGCATCGCAAAAACCACCATCTTCAATTCGATTTTTCACTGATTTCATCTAATTAGTCGAATCCTAAAATAAAAACGAGGTACGTTCGAATTTTGAACGCAAAAACACATTCACTTTGGAGGGTTATTCCCATGGATCGACGAAAAATGATCGGAGCCTTAGGTGCTGCTGGTGCTGCAAGTTTTGCATTGGCTAGAAACGTATCAGGCCAAGAACGTAATCGAAGAACGTTGCGGCATGCGACGATGCGAAATCCCGTTGATCAGGAATGTCTCGACGCGTGTGTACGTTGCGAGATTGCATGCAACGAAATGGTGCACCATTGTCTGATGCAGGCCGGTAACGGAGTGAAAGAGCACGTCCGCGTCGCCGAGATCGCTTTGACTTGCCAGGAATTCTGCGGTTTGGCGGCAAAGCTGATTGCGCGGTCCTGTGAAATGCGAAACGAAACGTGCCAGCTCTGTGCAAAGGTATGCGACGCCTGCGCCGATGAGTGTGAAAAGAATGAAGCTGATAAGGAAATGATGGCGTGCGACGAGGTCTGCCGGCAGTGCGCGGCGGCTTGCCGAAAAATGGCGTGAAGAAACGAAGCGAATTCGTTGTGCGCTGGACTGGCCTATGACGGTACTTTATTGACCGCAAGAATTACGGTCGAACATAATAAAAAGCACCACTCTGCACGCGAATTAGCTTCCGTTTCTAATGTATTGTAATACGATGAATTTCCGCACAAGTGTCTACGAGTATATCCCGCCCGTCAATGCCGCCTGAGCGTAGCTGGCGGGATCTGCTTTCCAGGGGGCCAGGCATCCGTAACGAGGTCGTGCTAAGGACGCCGCCGCTGGATCAACATGTTCGAGATATTTAATTACACAATGAATCGAAGTGAACAAGCTATATATATCGAAACCATAGAAGCCGATACGTCGTCTCGGCGACCGCTGGTCCAGGTTATAGTCTCGTAGCAAGTGAATAAAGTCACGCATCTCATGATTTCTCCACACCCAAGTTGGAAACCGTGCGAACGACTCCCACTGATGAGGCTCCTCGCGCTGTCGATGTGTAACAAAATTGTGGGTGCGGTACGCATCGGGAAAGTCCGCTTCGATAGCGACAAAATCCAAATCCTTCTGTTGCACTAGGGCTTTGGTGATGCTGGCCCGAATAAGATAAAACTCCGACGTTCCGTGCGTCGCCTCGCCGATCAACACCAGACGTGCGTCAACGATGCGCTCCAGCAGAGATTGCGAGTCGGAATTGTCTAGGGAAGCGATCGGTTCGGCCACCTGACAAATCATCTCAGCTTAATCAGGTCTTGCATCGGAAACAGTGGTCGGGGGTTGGTGTCGCTTGAGATCTACGTCTTCTCGCCAACCAGCCTCACCGATCAATGGAACAAACCGTACGGCCCCCAGTTCCTTATACTCGAACTCATCCTCTCCGCGCCGAACGACGCGGATCAGTCTTTGCGAATCTAGTTCTTCTCCGACGGGCATCACCAAACGCCCGCCGGTCTTAAGCTGTTGCATCAACGGAGCTGGCACTCCGGGGCCTGCTGCCGCTACGACTATCGCGTCAAAGGGAGCTTGCTCGGGCCAGCCACGCGAGCCATCGCCGTGCCTGACGTGAATATTGTTATACCCCAATCGCTTGAGTCTCCTGCGGGCCGAGTCCGCCAATCCGCGGTGTCGTTCCACGGTAAAAACTTCCTTGGCAATTCGCGACAAGATCGCCGCCGCATAACCTGATCCAGCGCCGACTTCCAATACTCGCTCGTTCGGGGCCAACTCCAGCGCCTCGGTCATGCTTGCCACGATCAACGGCTGCGATATCGTTTGTCCCGAACCGATCGGCAGCGGTGTATTTCGATAGGCAAACTCGCGCATCTCTGCGGAGACAAATTTTTCGCGCGGTACCGATCGCATGGCTCGCAGGACGACTTCGTCCCGAATTCCAAGCATTCGCAGCTCATTCTCGATGAGCTGCACTCGTTGCTGTTCAAAGTTCTTGATTTGCATGAAAATGTTCCTTGATCGGCACGTTGATGTCCCCTGCTGTCCAGAATCTGAAATCCGTCAGAGCTCACAAAGCAAATCAAGTCCTGAGGCAACTGCGCGTCGGGAACTGCGAAGACCTCCACATGCCCGTCGAACGATTCACCGATGTACTCGATACGGCAAAACTCCGATTGTGAATGTGCAAACGTGCCCTTGTGATTCTCCGTCATTGGTCAACTCCTTAATTGAATCTGGCCAATCGTCTATCTGATAAGTTGAGATGGTCGTGTGAAATCCAACACCGAACCAATTTGCTGTGGTGGAAATCATTATCTGCCGATTCGGTCTCTAAGGTGTGAAGTTGGCGAGCGTGTACTGATTCAGCGGGGACGCGTGCCAAGCTTTTGCATGAAGCAAATATCTCAAGCTGTCCTGCGTAATCTGCTGGCGAGAGGCTTGAGAATTGACAACCAGTTAGAAATGGTGAGGACGTCGCTTGGCTAAACGCCAATCAAGAGCACCTTCGCACCTTGGATTTGACCACGTTTGAGTTCCACAATCGCCCGGTTGGCGTCCTCGAAGCAATACGTCTCTACTTTGGGCTGAATGGGGATATTCGCGGCCAGTGGTAGAAACTCGCGGATGTCGTGATGAGTAATGTTGGCGACGGACTTAACCTCTCGCTCCATCCACAGGTCGTCGTGGTAGTTGAGCTCCTGAAGAGAGGCTTTGTCTGTATCTTCTTTGCGAATTGCATTGATGACCAGACGCCCACCAGGTGCCAGATTCTTCATGGCCTCCACGACTGGTTTCCAAGCAGGTGTTGTATCGATAATGGCATGTAGTTTCGCAGGAGCACGGTCGGACGTATCGCCAGCCCACACGGCACCTAAGTGGCGGGCAAACGCTCGCGTTTCATCGTCTCGGGCAAAAACATAGAACTCGCTATTCGGGAACATGTGTCGGGCCAGTTGAATCACCAGATGGGCCGAGCCGCCAAAGCCTGTAAACCCCAACCTCTGGCCGTCGACGAGGTTGGTGAGTTTGAGCGCTCGATAACCAATCGCACCGGCGCACAACAGTGGAGCAGCTTGTTCGTTGGAAAATATTTCCGGGACTGGGTAAGCGTAGTCCTCACGAACGGTCATGAATTCAGCGTAACCTCCATCGACGTCGCAGCCGGTTGCGCGAAACTGGGAGCTCAGGTTCTCATCCACACTGCCGCTGGAGCAATGTACCCAACCAACGCCTAGGCGATCTCCTTCCTTGTACTGAGTTACTCCAGATCCAATCTCCGCCACGCGACCGACCACTTCATGACCAAGAATGATTGGCCACTTGGATGGTGAGACGCGTCCTTCTATCTCATCTAACTCGGTGTGACAAACACCGCAGGTCAGAACCTGCAGAAGTACTTCGCCATGGCCTGCTTTTGGCGTTGGAACTTCGGCCAATTCAAGGGGCTTGTCCGTCTCCTCAAGCGAAACAGTATGCCGCAGTATCATCGCTTTCATGAATAAACGCCTCGCGAAGACCAATGACCATTCGATGTATCAAACCATTCCCTAACCTTATTTTGCGATAAGCCAAAGCGGTCGTTAGGTCATGTATTTGGATCGGAACTTCTTGCTAACTGGCAAAGGAACTGCTTCGCAACACGGGCGCGCTCCAGCGTCTCATGCATATTGGGAGTGCCTGCGATTTCGAGGATAACCGTACCGCAAAAATGGAGTTGCGCAAGCTGAGTGACCAGTGTTTCCCATGCGATATCGCCTTCGCCCGGTGGTAAGTGATCATCGCGATTTCCGCAGTTATCGCTGGCATGGATCATCCGAAGGTGGCCCGACAATTTATGAACGACGGTATATAAATCGCCAGACAGGTAAGCGTGGCCCGTATCGAGACAAATGCCCACTTCGGTTGTTTCGAGTGCACCGAGGATCCAGAGCACGTCTCTTGCACGTCCAAAAAACAGGTGCGGGAGCATGTTCTCCAGCATCAGGCCAATACCCAATTGGTGACAGTGTTTCACCAGTTGATTGAGAGTGTCTGCGGCATTATCCATTCGTTGCAGTCGCTGCTCATTCGGAATGTCACTATTTTCCGGTCCAGGGTGAATGACAAAATAGCGCGCGCCAATTTCAGCAGCCGCAGCTGCAGCCGTCTTTATTTCGCTGAGAGACTTGTTCCGTACCTCATCATCGATAGATGTAATATCGATGTATTCGGCGAACGGCGCGTGAAACGAATAAGGCTCAAGATCTAGTTCGCGAATCAGCTCGCCAGCTCGCCTCACGGCCTCGTAGTCGTGGTAGTCCAGATGAGCCGGAAAGGAGCAGATCTCGAGAATGCTGAAACCCGTTTCGCGGATTTGCTTTAAGCAGTCGAAGATGCTTGTCTGATAAAAGCAGCCGGTGGAAAGACCAATGGGCCAATCGTTCATAGGAACTCAGTCCTCATGCTGTGAAGGTGAATCTGCAATGGCCTTCTTGCTATCAAGAAATCTGGCCTCTCCTTTATCACGTCGCGCGAGCAGCCTGTCTCTGAAACCCAATAGATTGTCGCTGCACCATCCACCCGGACAATATCGCTTTTCCTGGCAAGAGCGGCAATTCAAATCGACCAAGTCATCGTGCCCCGTTGCCGACAGCCCGGCAAACAGCCTGACATAAAAATCGGCCCGCGTTGCGGCGTCGTAATAATACCATTTGCCGCCCCAGCCGAAATCGCGTTCATACTTAGAGCGAATCAGCCCAGCGATATGCCGCGGGTGCCAGCCAACGGCCAACAGTATGCGCACGACATGTTGGATGCCTGCCGGCTTGAGCAATCGCTCATTGGGATGTTCGAGAATGCACCGAGCGCACGGCGGCAATGATTTTAGCGGCGTCCGGTCATAGGTGCGTGGCCACGTATCGCACGGATCGTGTTGGGCAGAATAGAAGTAGTCATGCCAATGGGCCAATTTGGATTGGTTGTATTCTGCGATGAGACTTTCTGTGGCAAGCGATTGATCCGGAATTTGTACTGAGCCGCCCTGGGCAAGCTCTATGACTTGACCCACGTCGCGCATGGCGAAGAGGCCCTGACGATCGTCGTTTTCGTGAAGAGGAATCATGAACATTAGCGGCAAAGCGTCCACGACGTCTCCGAGCAACCACCGTTGCTGGTACGGTTTCAGATAGGTAGAGAACGGGACCCGGATACCGCGAGTGTGCAGCGGGTCACCGTATTCCGACAAATCGATCGAAACGACTTCTCGGCCGCGAACACCCGGTCCGGCTTCGACGGCGGTTACCATCACAGGCACAGCGCATTGGCTAACCGAAGCTTCCAATACTCTGTGCGTAACGAATTCCATCACTAAGCCCAGTCCCGCAAACGCCGCACCTAGCCGACTATCAACACGTTCGCTCGTTGCCGTCGATAGTTGAGCGTACTTCGCGACCAAGGAGTCAGGAAACCGCCCGATCTTGGCCAACGACTCGAAGGCGGGCGACCGGCGATCGATCTGCCAGGCGAAATGGTGACCACGTCCACTCAGTAGGTGGAGCGGCGTGATGCCATACCCAAACAGCACTTCCTGAATCGCGTGAACGACTGGACGTTGAAGGTCAAAACAACGTAAAGGCTCGAGATAGGGGTAGGCAGGCGAATCGAAGTTGACGTATTCGATATCCAAGTGCGCGATCAACGACCTGTGGTCCCACAGGGAACGTCCCAAATCCAAACCTTTATCGAGGTACTGCCAGAGGCTTCGCGGTGAACGTGGTGCAAATCTTACATCTGCGGAACAGTCGTCCGCCGTGATATAGACGCTTGTAACATTGTCCGGCGAATTACCACCGAGAAATTCCAACATCCGCGCTCGAACGTTAACGTTGGCATAGTAATCTTTAATCATCCCCTGATTTTCTTGATTTCAGAACTCGAAGAGTATCGCGTGCTTGATGGTTCACCATTAGCGGAAACCTCCATGAACGCAGGCACTTCCCCGCATTGGTGATTTCCGCTATCGGAAATTCGTATTCCTGGCGATACACAGCTCTTAAACGCGAATACGATAATCAGAGGCATGATACATCGACGCGAGCAATTGCCGTCGCATCAAGTCACATTCATGGTCATTCAATGCAAGACGAACGAAGGCTGAACAAACCATGGCTAGTTGCTGTATGGCCGGGCATGGGGCATGTCGCAATTAGTGTTGGATACTACCTTATGGCCAAACTCGAAATGCATCTAATGGCCGAATTCTCGGCACGCGAGTTGTTCGACGTCGACTACGTCGAAGTGAAGAATGGTTTGATCCGTACCGGACGTCTTCCGCGCAGTCGGTTGTTCGTCTGGACCGACCCCCAAGGGAAGCACGATATCATCGTCTTCATCGGCGAGGCCCAACCGCCGAGCGGGAAGTATACGTTTTGCCGACGCCTCATCGACTTCGCCCGTGAGCTCGGCGTCGAGCGTGTCTTCACGTTCGCCGCGATGGCGACCCAGATGCACCCCGAACACGAATCTCGCGTGTTCGGGGCGGCCACTGATGAAGTCGGCCTGGCCGAGTTAAAACGCCTGGAGCTGGATCTGCTCGAAAAAGGGCATATTGGTGGACTCAACGGCATCCTGCTAGGCAGCGCTGCTGAAATGGGGATGCGGGGTACCTGCCTGCTTGGCGAAATGCCGCACATCTTCGCTCAGCTTCCCTTTCCTAAGGCATCGCTGGCGGTGCTGAAGGTTTTCACGATGATCGCTGACATCGACATCGACACGGGCGAGTTAGCAGAACAGGCTCAAGCCTTAGATAAACAATTGGGTGACATTTTCTCACAAATGAAGAATACTCTGCGACAGCAGTCAACGGTCGATGAGGGGCAACCATTAGGTGGCTTCGAACCGCCAGAGAAGCAAGGGCTCAGTCCCAATGATGAACGCCGGATCGAACGACTATTTTTGCTAGCTGGCGATGACCGCTCGAAAGCGTACGAGCTCAAACGCGAACTAGACCGTCTTGGCGCATTCCAAGAATACGAAGATCGTTTTCTCGATCTGTTCAAGAAACTGGAATAGGCAGACCGGACCAACTGTTATGTCAGCAGGCCGATCGCTTTCAGCATTCTCGCCCTATGTGCACCTCTCCGTTTATCCAGACTTGAAGGATCGGAATGGACGATTTTCCCGTCGGCTTGACGAAGAAGTTCGCCTAATTCACATGACTATTAATCTTCGGCGACCGACTTTGACTCGCTAGGATTTGTCCGACTTTTGCTACTCCGGCTGTTTGGCACCTGGTTGGGAGACTTCAGATTCCGCCGGTTGCGCCGCCGCTTTCGTTCCGGACTGGGGGGGTGTTTTTGTCTTCGTCTCGCAGCCTACGAACACTATGCATGCCAACAATACAATCAAACTTCCGACTTTCATGGCGGGATCCTTTCAATATTGGGTAACCAATTCCATTGAAACAAGCGCGTTTAGGAATCTCAGATGGTAGAAACCACCACGTCATAATCGCTTGCTGGGCGATAGATGGTGAGTCGTTATGTCGAAACAATGAGGCGTAGTGCTGAAAGGTTGTCAATCACACACTGCGAATCTTGCTCCACGTTAATTCAATTTGGGTTTGAGTACCGACGTACCCCTCGCTGTGTCCTGAAAAAATTAAATGAAATCAACATTCAAGAGTTGTCAGATGTGTATCTGTCAACGAACCGATTGATACGAGGTGAATTACCCCTTGTTGCCCCCACTTAACCGAATGAAAGGAAAATGCGATGGACAACTTTGGATTTCCGGATCTCCGGCGGTTGATCGAAACACGTGAAGGCCCTTGCGTTACGATCTGCATGCCTACGCATGTGTTTGGTCCCGAGGAACAACAGGATGTGATCCGGCTAAAGAATCTCGCCGATCAAGCGGAACTTCAGTTGGCCGACGGCTGGCTACGTGGTCCAGAGGCTCGCGATTTGATCGTCGCCGTGCGCAATTTGCCAAACGAATATGATTTTTGGGAAAATCGAAGCCACGGGTTGGCGATCTTTTTGAATCGCGAGTCATTGTTACGATTCCGTGTACCCATCTGTTTGAACGAGTTGGTGGTCGTCAACCATCGCTTCCATGTCAGGCCGCTGCTTCCGCTGCTGTCCAGCAGAGATCGCTTCTACATTCTCGCTTTGAGCCAGCACCATACACGCCTATTTGAAGCGAACCAATTTCAAGTCGAACAAGTGGACGTCAAAGGGCTCCCGCAGCGGATTGAAGAAGCATTGGCTTTGGACGGAGCTGACCGAGGCATGCAATCTCACTCTGTGATGCGAGCAGGAAAGGGCAAACAGTCGTCTTCTTTCCACGGTCAGGGAGGCGTGAAAGATACCCACAAAGACGATCTGATGTCCTTCTTTCGTTTGGTCGACGAAGCAATCATGCCGGTATTAAACAATGAAACGCATCCACTGATTCTGGCAGGAGTTGACTATCTACTTCCGATTTTTAGAAAAACCTGCCACTACAAGCATCTGGTGAAGCCGCAATTAGAAGGCAACTGCGATCACCTGAGAGCTCGTGAAGTGCATACAAGAGTTTGGCCGTTGATTGAGCCGCTATTGAGTCATGGGGTCAAGCAGGCCGCCGCCAAGTATTCCGGGTTGGCCGGAACAGAAAAGGTGACCAACGACCCTCGCAAAGTATTGTCAGCGGCTTGCAATGGTCGCATTGAAACCCTCTTCATAGCATTGGATCGGCATATCTGGGGAGAATGTGATCCAATGGGGCACGTCCTCGAATTGCATGACGAACAACAGTCGGGTGATCAGGATTTAATCGATCTGGCCTTGGTTCAAACGCTACAATACGGTGGGAGGATATACGCTGTATCCGCTGATGAGATGCCAACTGCAGAACCACTAGCGGCGGTGATGCGATTCTGATGCGTAACCGGACTAGCCAAATGATCTTAGATCGACATCGACAGATGTCAGAATAACTTGCCATTTGGCTTGTATTGGGACCGCTGTGGCTTGCAACGTCAGCGTCCGAACCGTTGATTGCTGGAGTGCGCACGTTGCCACTATTCACAGCATTAGGCATCGTCGCTAAATAGCTGCCATGCATGAAAGAATCTGAATGAGCAAAATGGATGGATACAGATCGGAAGGGCGATAGAGAAGACTATCCGAGTTGGCTGCAATCCAATTGACAAAACACATAGGAAAACAGCTTTGGAACCTCCAACTGCCACTGAATGATGCCAACTCGCCAACCGCGGGCGAACGCACCAGCGCAGCCGGCATGACTTACACGTTAGAAAAATCTTTACCACAGTTCTGAGTGGTATGTTTAGTCCAATTTCGAAGCGATGCGCTATATCATATATTGAGATTGATGGACAACAGAGTGCGCACCCAATTCTCTTGCAATACGAAACCAAAGCTTACATCGAGCCCGAGGCCCCTGGACGCGAATCGTTGAAGTCCCAAATCCAGCGACCGTTTGGCCCGATGTAGAACTCAGGGAAAGCGTAGTCGAATTCTTCGTAGGGATTGTCGAGCATTTGAAGAAGATGTTCTCGCTCTCTGGCAGGGATACCTTTTTGTTCCTGGATGCTTTTGCGTATTTCTTCGAGCGTTCCCTCAAACTTGTGACTTGCGACTTTCCCGTCCTTATCTTTGTGTCCTAGTTCGACGCGGAATCGATCGTTATCCAAACTCTTGAGAGAGAAGGATTCAAAAATCGACCAGTCCGGTCGCTCTACCTTGTCCTTGCCGAACATGGGAACTCGGATTGGTTTGGGCGATCTACCGCCAAGAAATTCTGGCCATCTCATTTGATGCTCTGGTGTTTGCTGAGAATGCTTAGCCAGTACTGCCACGAGCTCTTGTGACTTTCCTTTTCGAACGATGCCGAGCTTGACCTGTTCGCCAGGATTGGCGGTGTGGACCAATGCGACCAACTGCTCCGGCGCGAATAGCTTTTGATCGCCAAATTTCATGAGAATGTCGTGCTCCTTAATACCCGATTTTTCTGCAGGTGAGTCTCCAGCAACATGTGAGACTAACAATCCCTGCCTATGTTCGCAAACTTCATGAAGGTGAGCCCAGAACGCCGGATGGAGAGGTTCCACCGTAACTCCTAGGTAGGTTACTTCGTTTGCCCGTCCTTCGCCCGATGGCGTACTGTCCGCTGCCTGTACGGAAGTACTCTGTTCTGTTATGTATTCAATACACACCCATGTTTCCGTGAGAACAGTTAATGCACACCCCATCTTCAGCAAATCCCAAATCGTCTTCATTTCCAATTCCCTTGTCGATTTCGAACAAAACGGTCATTTTGATATGTAGGTTCATATCAAATCAAACTTCGTTAGACATCTTCTCCGAACCTCATGGGAATTGCATCGCTTAGGTTACCAAATAGGCGTGGTGAATTCCTCTAAAGGTTATGTTTCCAGCCAGTCGACCATCTTGAAAACGGTTTGGATCAAGCTCTCGACCGAGGGCATGATTCGTTTTGTTTCGCATTCTGGAATAGCGGTATTGGTCTCGGGCGATTCGATCGATAAAAGATTGTCCCTTGCCATGGCATCGGTCTTTCTGCCCAATGCATCCTGGAGGTTCTTTAAGTCTTCCAATGACTTTGTCGCATCGATACTACAGCCACAAGCAACAAGAAATTCGATCGCATAACGTAACTGCTTGGTCGCGATTCGCCATCGATGCAAGTCCTTACCGCTTCGATTCCCCCTGGACCAAGCTACAACGAATACACCACATAGCTGAAGGCAGCGTGACTGAACACCCTTCACCATCTTTGCTGGATCAGAAGATGCTTTGCAACAAAAGACCCGTCCTTGAGCGGCGCGTTTGCGCCATTTTTTTGCATTAAGTCGGAGCTTTTTCAAAAATCGACGTCTTGTCTTGGCAGTCATTCGTTTCGAACACGGGGTTAGGTTGACTTTAGCCATGGCTAGGACATCCTGGTCTCGGAGCACGCTGCTATAACTTCGCAATCGCTGGCACATTTTCTGGAATGGCCGATAGTCTGATCGCCGTAGCCCATCTTGGCATACGAAGATCGCGGACTCCATTCTTCGGCATGCGACTCGAACACTGTGCACAGCTTCAGCCGACGAATGGATTTGGAGGAGAGTCATGGAGCGTTCCAGTTCCATTCGTTGACGTTCGAGCAATCGTTGAAAATCGGAGAAACACAACAATCTATTTCCAACTCTCCATGAATTCGAAAGTCGAATCGGCACAGACCTTTTATCAGGCCACATACTCCTATTGTTGCCATTGCGTGCATGGTTGGTATCGAGCCATCGGGGATTTCACTATAGCCACTTCCGCCATCGAACAATGCTGAATTGCCTGATGGTCGCAACGTTCGTTGCTCGCCAAAATCTCACGTATAGTTGGAGCGGCTATTGAAGTGTTCGAATAGGCATGGGACGTATTTTGTAAACGGAGAAAAACATGAAGACGGATAGCGAAATCAAACGAGATGTAGAAGACGAATTGCAATGGGAACCCAGTGTGATGGAGGCACACATTGGCGTGGGGGTCACCCATGGTGTAGTCACCCTTTCCGGGCATGTTGCCACGTATGGAGAAAAGCAAGCCGCCCTCGGCGTCGCCAAGCGAGTCTATGGCGTGAAAGCTGTAGCCGACGAACTCGACGTCAGGATAAATGGCAAGCTGAAACGAACCGACGAAGAGATCGCAGAGGCCTGTATCGATGCATTGAAGAACACAACTCTCGTGCCAGAGGGCAAGACGAAGGTGGTCGTCTCGAAAGGGTGCGTTACTTTGGAGGGCGAATTCGATTGGCAGTACCAAAGGAATGCTGCCGAGAATGCTGTCAGATTCTTGTTCGGTGTGACAAGCGTTAGGAACCAGATCAAGTTGAGGGCACACGCGTCACCAAAAGATGTCCAGGACAAGATTGTCGCTGCTATGCATCGCCGAGCGGATGTGGATGCTCGGCGAATCCATGTCGATGCGAAGAACGGTACGGTGACTCTGAGCGGCAGCGTGCGTTCATGGGGTGAGCATGAGGAAGCGTTACAAGCAGCGTGGTCAGCACCCGGTGTTATGGCGGTTGAAGACCAAATTGCCATAACTCCTTGAGCGAGTGCGCCGTTTGCCGCATGGCGACGTCGAATGGAGAATCTGCGAAAGCTGCAGTCTACAAGGTGAGCTAAGGCCGCTAGCCGATCGAATGGGCCCACAGAAGTCGGCTAGTATCCGAGCTTAATTGGACCGGAAGGGTCTTCTGTTGGCTATACCTCCGGCATCTCTGTATTGGTACGACATTGTCCCGACGTGTCAGGCAATTCGGTGAGCGTAGCCTCGGTTAGCAACAGTACGCCAGCAACGGAAACGACATTTTCCAGAGCAGTTCTTACCACTTTGGTTGGATCAATGATACCGACGGTCAAGAGATCCACGGGATCATCCAAAACGGCCTGCATCTTCTCCGTATCCGTAACGAAGAAGGGAGAAAGAAAACCTCGGTCGAATTGCATGCCTTCGACACATTCCAAGGCGGTTTCCGTGCTCTGAGCCTCCACCACGGAAACGACTCCTTCGTCACCGACTTTCTCTATTGCGTTCGCGACCAGTTCCCCGAGCTTTGGGTCATTGTGTGCAGAAATCGTCGCTATCTGCGCCTTCTCTTTGCGGCTAGCAACCGGTCGAGAGCTTGCTTTGATTGCATCGACTGCCATTTTCAGTCCCCGATCCAGCCCACGCTTGATGTCGATAGCGCTCGCGCCTGCCGCGACGTTCCGGACTCCTTCAGCGTAGATTGCATGAGCTAGAATTGTAGCAGTGCTGGTGCCGTCACCAACCAAGTCTCCCGTCTTTTCAGCTGCTTCACGTAGTACCTGGGCACCGAGGTTTTCATCTGGATTGTCGAGTTAAATCTCTTTAGCAATGGTTAATGCATGAGTAATTATCGAAAGTGCGTAGTGTGATCTGGTAACAAACAGTTTCAATTCTAGGTGTTGCAAACCCGTCAAACATTGAGAAAAGCACGACTCGACCGTAGCAGAAATCACTACGCGATCGAGCAGCGCAGGAAACTCTACTTAATGATTTTCACTATACAACAATCATCGACCACTCGATAACACAGAACCGTCCGTCGGACAACAATAGCCTCGAAGTTTGTGATGCTCATGGGAACGTCACATCGACATTGAATATCCATTCGATTCAAGTTTCACGAAGGAGACAAACACGATGCTAGGTTTATCAACAACGCGACGAGCAGGCGCGCCTGCGACAAGACAACAACGCCGTTGGCTCGCCCCTTTTCAGGAAATGGAAGACATCGTTGAGCGGCTTTGGAGCGACCAAGGGGATGGACTCAGTATCCAACTGCTGGCTCCTCCACTTGACATGACCGAGACGGACAAGGAGATCAAGCTCCGAATGGATTTGCCTGGTATTAGCCCCAAGGAAGTCGACATCCAAGTCAACGGCAATCAGCTGACCGTCAGTGGCGAACGCAAGGAAGAAAATGAAGAAAACGGTTATACTTATCATCGGCTCGAACGTCGTATTGGTAAGTTTTCTCGCACAGTGCTACTGCCGTGCCAAGTCGAAGACGAAAAAGTGGATGCACGGTATCAAGACGGTGTGTTGAACATCACCATGCCCAAGACCGTCGCAGCCACGACGCGTCATATCGAAATCAAGACCTAGCGTCAGGTCAGAAACAAATATTGAGGTTCGCTCCGCGAACCGAAGTAAGGTCGCGGAGTAGTCCGCGACCATGAACACAGTCATTTCTGAGTCGGTGCTTGGCTCGTTCGTGATAGCTCATGGGCTTACGGAATCTTCGGAACTTGAGACGAAGGAAGCTTATTCTGCAACGGGCTTAGATCGAGTGCGAATTGAAACATGGTTGGAGTAGGGGCAAGTTGACAGAACGAAAGCCTACAGATTGAAGTTTGAAGTGGATCGGCTTGGTCTTTTCCTGGAGTATAAGGTTTGTTTTCTCGATCTATTCAATAACGGGGAATAAGAAAGCCAATGTCGATCGATATAAGGGTCCAATATCTAGGGATGACGCTAGACTCTCCGATTGTGGTGGGAGCGTGCCCACTCACGCTGGATCTCGAAATGGCCCAAGGATTTGTCAATGCAGGAGTCGACGCGATCGTTCTCCCATCGATACTCTAAGAGCAGCTAGACTTTGAGAGCATGAAAACGATTTCCTCGGTGGAGGCTAGGTTCCTCGAATTGCCGACCTGAGTCGTCGAAACGTTGAAAGAAATATCCTTTGCGATGGAGAAGTGTCACGCCCACCATCGGGACGCGCAAATCCGATGCGGCTCGTATGGTATCGCCGGCCAGCACACCCAATCCTCCCGAATAGGTCGGGATATCGGGGTCGATGCCTATTTCCATGGAGAAGTAGGCAGTTTTGCGTTCGCCGTTACCCATTTAGTTTCGACTGTTTCTTGAAGGCCGTAAGAGCAAGAACCTGATTCCTTGGATGCGATTGCTTCTTCGTTTTGTGGCGGCCTCAGCGGGACAATCGCGCAGGTTGCAATTGCCGCAGGATTTTTTCTACATGGAGATAGAAGATAATGTTCGGGAGTAGCTCCCTCGTTTTGATAGGCAAGAAAAAGGCGATACGGAAACGGCCTTCGCCGAATCTTTCCTTAGATTGGCAAGTATATACAGCAAAGGTTGAGCCATCCTTTCTTAGACCGATTTCCGAACGGAAAATGCTTTTTCGCGATATCTCAAACGACTCCAATCGTCGGCGATAGCAGTTTTCGCGACCGTCACTCTTTCGATTCTCGACCAAAGTTCGAACATCCCGACCATAGAGCTCGTTCGCAGAATAGCCGAACAAGATTTCTGCTGAGTAATTGAAAAGCTCGATCATTCCCCAGTCATCGAAAGCGATCATCGCGATCTTTTCCGCTCGTATGACGGACGACAACCGACCATCGCGATTGACACCTTTTGCAGTCTCTTTTGTAACGGCATTCAATTCAATCATCAATTCCTCCAAGTGCTGTGGCCGACACCACCACCGAAAAGCAAAATTATCCATTGCGTCCGCACGCTCGCAAATCAAGCCAAGTCGAAAGTTGACATGGTGGAATCACTGATCCTTTGCGATTCCCATCCACAGTAGGCAAGTTGGGTATATTCATTCTGTGAGCTGCGTTAAGTCAATCTCATGCGATCCGATAAGGATTTCCGTCGCCCGAATACGGTCAACGGTTGGATATCTCTTGCAACAGCCCTCTGACGCAATGTTTCTCGTCGTCAGGTTGATTACCGAACGATTTCGATCCCATCTCGTTGCATCTCGTCAGAATTGAGGCCGATAACCAGAGCCATTTGTAGCGAGAAGGTGGGGAGTTCCTATCGTGCGCCCAAGACACAAGGAGAAGGAATTCGGAAGCGGGTTGATTCGCGAGGTACCTTTATATGGGTTCCAACATACAGTCATCGATCTCGATCGAGACTCCCTGCTGTAGATAGTTCACTGCAACTAGCAATCGAGTGCGGCCTTTTCTTTTGAGAACAGTTCCTTCCAGACCGCTCATGCAGCCGGATCTGACCCGTACCCGATTTCCTGGCATAAGGCTGGCTTCGATCGTCAATTGGATACCTGACGAAAGGAGTGTCTGAATTCCACGAAGCTCATTGACGAGCTGAATTTCGTTGGTAACGGGCATCACGCTCGAGACGCATGCAGGTGCAAGCTTGTAAACATCCGAAGGAGCATCTCCGAAGTAGAAGAGATAGCCGCTGAAGACCGGTAAATACGAATGAGTACGGCGTCCGCGAGTGAAATGCTCCTTCGAGACAAGGGGAAGATAAAAACTCATCGATTTGGAGAGCAGATGTCGCGCCAGGAATTTTTCGTGTCGCGATCGTGTGTAGACCAAGTACCAACACCAATTGGAATTGTTTTCTTGAGCGTCAAGAAGGTCTTGGGGATAGATACTAGTTTCTTCGCAAAGTATTGGCATGGAACTAATCTCGGTTAATGGCCTAGGAAATACACCGTCGGAAGAATCATGACTTGTAACTCAGATACAATCTTGCGATGAACCAATAGTCAGTGGCATCGATCACAAGCGGGCTAAACCGGAGACCAATGAGTCCCGGCTGATTAACCGCAGGACGATTGCCCACTGTTTTCTACCCATATGGTGATCGATGCCTGGACATCCAGTCCGACGTCTACTATTGGAATCGATCACCTAAAATAAGTATGCCGATTCGAAAGTGAATATTGAGCCAATCGTAAAGTGATAGTTATGTAGTACCATTAGTGACAGCAGGTCATGCTATGCTGCATGATGCTTGATTTGCAGCATCGTTTCGTCGCAGCGATAAAGTAATGTCGGATCGTACGAATTTACTTAGAAATGCCGTGTTTTCGCGATCGTTATTGATTATCAACGCTTACACGTCTTACATGTTTTGTTGCAATTATCTGACTTGATCCGTCCTCATTTTTTCGCGTCAATGATGATTGCTATGCAACACGTTTAGATGATATCGAAAAATTGATTGCTTGACATCAACTATAGGTTCGTTACTATCCCACTATCGGTTCTGACCAATTACGATGAGATCGTGAATCGATGAGGCGACGGCTTGCCGTAACTTCTTTAACTCCTGGGACATTACTTTTGTCCTAAAGGTTGTGCGTTATGACAACCCAGAAGGAGAGGTTGTATCGTGATGGAACGATGCTTTCATTTCTCTCAGTCTGATTCGCTATTCCAATTCGGAATTTTGTACGAAGGATTGTTCTCATGCGACCATTGGAAGATTCTAGAAAACATCGCAAGACTTTTAGGTATCTCGTTATTAAAGAAGAGCTAGATCGCGTTATGGCGTTCTTCATGTTGATTCTTCTCTTGCCTTTGATTGTTGTACTACTTTTTTTGGTGCGGGCCACTTCGAGAGGGCCGGCTTTGTACCGACAAGCGCGAGTGGGTAGAAACGGAACTGTATTTCAACTGTACAAGATTCGAAGCATGCGCATCGACGCGGAGTCCAGTGGAAGTGGGCCAGTATGGTCGCAAGCTTGCGATCCAAGAGTCACGAAACTTGGTCGTTGGATGCGAGATCTTCATCTGGATGAGTTGCCGCAGCTTTGGAATGTCTTGCGAGGTGAGATGTCGCTCGTGGGGCCACGCCCGGAACGGCCAGAGTTTGTAAGCATCCTTAAGCAAAAGATTCCTGATTACGAAAAACGACTGGCAGTGCTACCTGGAATCACGGGACTAGCCCAGATGAACTTGCCTCCGGATTCAGATTTGAACAGTGTTCGCAAGAAACTGCACTTGGATCTAGCCTACATTCGCGAAGTCAGCTTGAGCCTGGATATCCGATTGATGGTTTGTACGTTTGTGTGCCTCATCGGCTGGCAAAAAGAAGCGGTTGTGCGCCGAATGATGCTCGATCGGAGCGATGAAATTCTTCGATTTCAATTGAGCGGTTCGGCGGACGAGGTTCGCCGCGAGCGAACGGCTGTACCGATTGGAGAGCTTATCCCCGAAAGCGAACTCCCCATATTTGATTTGCCACTTCAAAAAGCGGGAACTAGATAATGTCTCGTTCTGGGATTGAATCTCAATCCTCGCCAGGCGAAGTGGAATGCTCGCCCTGGGATCGATGTGTCAGTGGGGTAGACTGGCCGGAGGCATTAATCGCGCTCTCGTATTGGTGCGAGGCGTCGATTCGATCCAAATGCATCTCAATGTCGCTCAATGGCATTCCATGATCCATAGCAAATTGAATCGCGGCTTCCCGTTCAACAAGTGTACGAGCCTTTGAGAGCATAGATAGTGCGATGGATTGAGACATACCCGAATTTTAGACCATTCGGACGATCAAGTCGATCACAAAAAAAACAGAATCGGAGCCGTCTCAGGGCGAGAGTGCGTCAAGGTAGCTCGGGATCTTGCCCCGAACAACGAAACGGCCTGGAAAATGGCCCCAGACTGCTTCCGACAAAGGCCATTTCCACAAGCTATCGATGGACTCCTATTTACCAACAATTCCAATCGAGGCCGATGCGAGCGCGGCAATGCGAGCATCTGCCCCGCCCTGCGAGTTTGTACTCCGTGTTCAACAGGCTTGTTTTGAGGATTCGGACGTTTGGGCGAGGATCACCAGTTTTATGAGTTCCGCGCAACACCCAGCACGGAATGTAGGGTGGCTCAAGGTGCTAACGCATGGTCTGCGGCATCAAACGTTCGTTGTGGAAGCGACCCAGTATGGTAAGACAGTCGGCATGTTGCCGCTTGCAGAAGTGAAGAGCCTCCTGTTCGGCAAGTTTCTGGTGAGCCTCCCGTACCTGAATCAAGGAGGAGTTCACGCGGAAAGTGGACATATCGCTCAGTTACTGGTCGACGAAGCTGTCGCGTTGGCTGATACGTTGAACGTTAGATATTTAGAGCTTCGTCACGAAACCAAACTTGAACATCCAAAGCTCACTAAACAAATCAGCAACAAGGTTCACATGCGGCTTGGGCTGCCATCGTCCTCGGAATTGCTCTGGAGCCAGTTCAAATCGAAACTTCGCAGTCAGATTCGCAGTGGCGAGAAACATGGTTTCACCGTGCACTGGGGAGGAGCAGAGATGATCCCTGATTTCTATAAAGTCTTTAGTCGAAACATGCGTGACCTGGGTACACCCGTAATTGGGGTGCGGTTCTTTGAATCCATCGCAGCTCAGTTCCCCCACGATGCGGAGTTCTGCTGCGTGCGAACAGGAACGACTCCCATTGCATCCGCGCTGGTCGTACATAGCGGCAATACGACCGAGGTACCTAGTGCGAGTTCCCTGCGTGAGTTCCGTTCCTCGAATCCAAATATGGTGATGTACTGGAATCTGCTTCAACGGGCGATCGAGCGAGGCAGCCAAGTCTTTGACTTTGGACGGAGCACGATGAACGAAGGAACGTTCGCGTTCAAGAAGCAATGGGGTGCCGAACCATCACCTGCGGTGTGGCAATATTACGTTCGCAAAGGCGAATGCGATGCCATGCGTCCAGACAACACCAAGTTTTCGATGGCCATCCGTGTATGGCAGCGATTGCCTTTGGCGCTAACCAACTACCTGGGACCTAGGATCGTTCGAGGTATACCGTGATAGCAAGTTCCGTGTTACATCGCCAGGGATCGCAGCCATGATGCGCCGTTACATCCGAGATCAATGGTTTCGTTTATTCCGCGATTCGGTTTGCCACTCCGAGGGCAAAGCTGCAATAGCGGAAAGTCTACGAGGGCTGCTTCACCATCACGCAGATGCCGCCTCGGCTTTGAGTAACACCGAGTCTCCTTACGAGAACATTGGCACTCCGATTTCACGCACATCAGCTTGGGGACGGCCATTTGTGGTGGTGACCGGGCGATTTCGATCTGGATCCACGCTGCTGTGGAACTTGTTTCGCCAGGCTGATGATGTCACAGCATACTATGAGCCGTTGAATGAACGCAGATGGTTTGATCGCTCGCGTCGGAGCGATTTCGTGGACGCAACGCATCGAGGCGTCACCAACTACTGGCAGGAGTACGACGGCTTGGAAGAGCTAGCGAAGTATTACCGCGAGGAATGGACTCACAGTCGACTCTTCATGGACGAGCATGCGTGGGAGCCAGATTTGCAACGGTACATCGAATGTCTCGTTGCATCAACGCATCGCACCGCTGTTTTGCAATTCAATCGAATCGACTTTCGTTTGCCTTGGATTACTCGTCGATTTCCTGACGCCAAGATTGTGCACATCATGCGTCATCCTCGCGATCAATGGATCTCAACCCTTGGATTTATGCGATCGAGCGGTTCACCATCGTTCGGTCCAACCGATGGAAACCTGAGCGATTTTGCACCGCATGACAAATACTACCTGAATACTTGGGTTGCGGACTTGCGATATTGGTTCCCGTTTCTCGACCAAGCGACCGAGCACCATCCTTATCGCAGTTACTATTTGCTTTGGAAATTATCGTACATGTTCGCTCGAATGTATGCCGATGTGTCGATTCGATTCGAAGATCTAGTATCGAATCCGCGATCCGTCCTGGAATCAATGTTCGATCGATTGGAATTGTCCATGCCAGCGTGGGAGAGGCTTCAGGGGCTAATTGAAACACCTTCGATGGAGCGGTGGAAAGCCTATGCGTCCAATGACTGGTTCTGTGAACATGAGTCGCAATGCGAATACCAACTCAATGAGTATCTGCATACCGTGCGCGGTGAAAAGTTTGTTGGTGCGCGACGTTCCGGCGACGTTGAACGCGTCCACGCGGGGATTCTGGATTGACCCAATTCAATCGAGCTTGAATCCGCTACCTACCTTCTGCATTATCGATTGAATTAAGAATTGCTTAAATCAAATGAATGAACTAACTCAACAAACTAGTCTTTCACCAGTGTTGGAACGCACGGTAATTCCACAATCGATTCCGGCTGAGAAAAAGGATGCTCGCGCAATACTTGCTCTCTTCGGGAATTCGTTGCGGTGTTGGTGGTTGATCGCATTGATCATTGGGTTAACAGCAGCCACGGGGGCTGCGGCTGTGGTTTTCTACACTTTTCAGCCTCAATACCAAGCCTCCATGTGGTTGCAGATCTATGCGCATGCACCCTACATCGTCTTTCCTGGCCGCGACGACTCTAACCAATTCATCGAAAATCAGACGCAGTTGATCCGAAGCAGACTAGTGCTTGGGGCATTGGCAAAAGATCCAAAGATTGCAGCGATAGAGGAGCTAGAAACGAACGGAAGCATTGTTGACGAGCTGGCTGCAAGATTATCAGTTCGACCATTAGGGAAATCGGAGTTTTTTGCGGTGGACTACCGGGGCGGTTCCGTCGAGTCGTCACGGTATGTGGTCGAGCAGGTTATTAAAGCGTACATCGGGCTGGTTAATTCAGCGGATTCCATGCATCGCGAGGAGGTCCTTGAGCTACTAACCGACGAAAAACTGCTTCGAGAAAAGAAAGTGGAGGAGCTACGCAGTACTCTGGCCAAGCTGGTCGAAGAATCGATCGTCCATGACGGACCAACGTCCGCATATTCGGAAGAGCAGATGTCGAATCTGGCGGAGCTGAGAAAGCGACTCGTGACCATAGATGTCGAATCAGCCATTCTGAAGATCGAGGTCGAAGCGATGGAGAGATTCGCTGGGCCACCGTTAGTATCGAACTCGACTACGTCGACGATAAACGTGGATGATCATCCGAGGGTAGTGGAACTGGAACGATTGATCAGGGAGAGCGAGGAAAAGCTGCGAGTCCTCGATAGCGCGGGGATGGGGGACAATCATCCGCTTAAAAAGCGAGAGCAAGATGGACTGGTGTTTCGAAAGAAGAATCTTGCGGAAACCCGCGAAAAAACTCTGGAAAACCTAAATGAAAGCGCTCTGAACGCAATGGTAAGCGAGCGAGAAGCCGTGTTGTCAGCGATGAAATCCAAGCTGGAAAGCTATCGAATAACAAGACAAGTACTGGAATCGCATCTCGCGAATGAAACCAAGTCGGTCAAGAAAAATTCGGGTGACTCGCTGCAAGTTGAGTTTCTTCGCGCCGAGTTGAATCAAGCGACTGCGGTGCAAAGTCTAATCGCTCGTCGTATGCAGGAGATGAAAACAGAACAACGGGCTCCAGCGAGAGTTCGTCCTTTCGAAGCCGAGGGAGTAACAATCATTCCGGTTGAGGAGATGCCCTACAATCGCATGGCTGTTGTGTCCATTGTGGCATTGGCGGCCCCGTTCTTGCTGTTCTTTGGACTCGAACTAGTCGTTCATCGAGTCTTCAATGCCCGCCAATTGGAATCGACTGGTCACTTGCAAGTCATCGGCGAGATTGCGAGCCTGAGAAAAGCTGGGTTGTCACGATATTTGCAACCGCGTCGCTGGTCGACTGAGAAGCAACTCTATCGCGAGAGTGTCGATCATCTCCGAACCTTTCTTGTGTGCCAAGAGAACGATATGCATTGTCAGGTCATTGCAATCAATAGCGCTATTGGCGGTGAAGGTAAAACGAGTCTCGCGATGCAACTGTCAACTAGTCTCGCAGCAGCTTCGGACAAGCAAGTGCTGTTGATTGACGGAGATTTGCGCCGTCCCGATACGCACAATAGGCTGAGTACCAATCTAAGTCCTGGCTTGAGCGACGTACTAGAGAGCCGCCTTACGTGGCAGGACGCGATTAGAAAACCCGTGACGGTTGGCCCCTGTCTGCTGCCAGCAGGGGAACTGACATCCAGCCCGATTCGCATGCTGGGAAACGGCAACTTTGAGAAGCTAATCGATCAGCTGCGACCACATTTTCGTTACATCATAATCGATACTCCTCCTGTTCTTTCGGCATGCGAATCTTTAGTGATGTCAAAGGTGGCTGACATGTTCCTGCTATGTACACGGAGAGACCGAAGCCGAATGGATCTCGTGCGGGCAGCTCATGAACGATTGCTCCTCGCCGGGGCGCACTGTGTTGGGACTGTTCTGACGGGCGTTCCGTTCCGTAATTATTCCTCACGCTATGGAATGTACCCTTTCGCGGATACTGGTTCCAAGCCGGTTCGGGCTGACTGGGTCAATGCCGGCGAAGTCGCCTGCGCCAATACTTGCCAAGATTAAACCGAACGATCCAACGGAAACAAGTAACGGGAAGCCTGCATGATCAATGCTTTTACTGTAGATGTCGAGGACTACTTTCAAGTCTCTGGCTTTGAAGGCTCCATCGACCGGAACTCGTGGAGCATATACGAGAATCGAGTCGTCGCCAGTACTCGTAGAATGCTTGAGTTGTTGCACAAGTCCAACGTTCGGGGCACTTTTTTTGTTCTCGGATGGATAGCGGATCACTATCCCACGCTGGTTCAGGAAATCGACAAATGTGGACATGAAATCGGTTCGCATAGTTACTGGCATAGTCTGGTTTATGAACAAACTCCCGCTGAATTCCGAGAGGACCTGAGGCGGTCACGCAACGCTATCGAGGACATTATCGGCAAGCCTGTGGTTGCCTATCGTGCTCCCAGTTTCTCGATCACGCCGCGATCTAAATGGGCTCTTGAGATTTTAGTGGAGCAAGGCTTCACGATGGATTCGAGTATTTTCCCGATCCATCATGATCGTTACGGTATTCCGAACGCCCAGCGAGGGCCACACATACTGTCAACTCCATCCGGAGAGATATGGGAATTTCCACCAACGGTTACTCGTCTATCCGGCATGAACATCCCCGTGGGCGGCGGAGGATACTTTAGGCTCTTTCCGGTCGCATGGACCAGTTATTGGTTGCAACATGTACAAGTCGTCGATCAGGTCCCTGTGATGTTTTACATCCATCCATGGGAAATCGATGCCGATCAACCTCGTCTGCGTGCTGGTGGGTTGATGGCGAGGTTTCGACACTACGTGAATTTGGCTCGCACGGAAATGAAACTGAATCGATTGCTGAGCGAGATTTCGTTTGGATCGATGTCTGAGGCACTCACCGAACGTTTTGGAAACCAGTTGTTCAATCCACCTGTTCAAATCACGCACCTAGAAACTGTGTCTCATGCTTCGTGAAGTCGAGTCGATCGCGGCAAAGACTGCGTTCGATTCGGTAGACAAACGACACAAATGAATCGTGGAATTGAAAAAAATGAGTCTTCTAACTAGTACACGCTCTTGAATCAAACTTTAAATAATCCGTTGTCGCCAACTCGTAATGAAACGGACGCCAGCGCGATTCGAACCTCTGAGTTTATGAATCCGTTTTTCAATACTGTGCGCAAGCCGAATCTCCTATTTTTGGTGCATCGATTTCCTTTTCCTCCCAATCGTGGCGATCGAATTCGGTCGTTTCATATGCTCAAGTTTTTGAGCCAGCATTTTTCCATTTACCTCGCAACCTTGTGCGATGAGAAGCCGCAAGCGAACGAATTGGAAGTTGTGAATAGACTCTGTGAGGGAGTGATCATGTCTCCCATTGGGCGTTATAGCCGTTGGATTCGAGCCGCTACTAGAGTAGCAAGCGGATATTCGGCTACCGAGGGATTGTTCGAGTCTCCATCGCTTCGCAGGCAGATCCGTAGATGGACATCAACGATTCGGTTCGATGCAGGGCTCGTCTTTTGTTCGAGCATGATGCAGTACATCGATCGATCGCTTCGAATTCCAATTGTTGTGGATCTCGTGGATGTTGATAGCCAAAAGTGGTTGGACTATGCAGAGCAAACGTCTGGTTGGAAACGACTTTTGTTCCAAATGGAATCTAGGAGACTACGCCAAATCGAGTTGTCGCTACCGGAGCGTTGCGATGCCATTACGCTCGTCAGTCAGGCTGAAGCGGACGTGTATAAGAGCTTCTGCCCTAATAGGAAAACCAGTAGCATCAGCAATGGCGTCGATCTGGATTACTTCCGACCAAGCGAATCGCCAATGAAAACAGCACCAACCTCGGAGTGCGTTTTTGTTGGGGCTCTCGACTACCGAGCCAACGTTCAAGCCCTAGAGTGGTTCTGCCGTACGTGTTGGCCAACCATAAAGCGTGAAAATCAAAATGCGATTCTGAGTCTTGTAGGTCGAAATCCTGTTTCGTCCGTAACAAGCCTCGCTAACATTCCTGGAGTGAAACTGGTCGGGCAAGTTCTTGATGTTCGTCCTTATTTACATCGCTCGGCGATCGCGATTGCTCCGTTGCTTGTCGCTCGCGGGATTCAAAACAAAATACTCGAAGCCATGGCGACGGGAATGGCCGTGGTCGCATCGTCCCAAGCGATCCAAGGGCTTGGTTGTGAGATCGATACGCACCTGTTGCAGGCCGATACTCCGCAAGATTGGATCGCAAAAATCTCGACTTTGCTCGGCAATACGGAAAAGCGAAGGGCCTTGGGAGTCGCCGCGCGAGAGTTCGTCGAATCTCATCATTGTTGGTCAGCACACTTAAAAGGGTTGTTGCCTTTGTTTGGCAGGCAATTCGTATGCAACTCCCCAGTTTACTCCAGGACGGAAGCATCCGAAGATGCTACCGCGTCTCGCATGGAGAAGGCATCGTGAAAGGCCTACTCTTTGTTTATTTACTAACTTATGGAGGAGCGATCCTTGCCTTGTTTCGTCCGTTCTACGGGCTACACGCGTACATGGTTCTGGCTGTGCTTCGACCAGATCATCTATGGGCTTGGGCTTTGCCATCCGAAGGTAGCTTTAGCAAGATTGTTGGGATCGCACTCTTGATCGGATGGACAATACATGGCATGGGAGACTGGGATTTTCGACATGGTAAGCCGATTCTATGGATCATGATCGCGTACTTGTGTTGTATCGTGGCCAGCGCCTCCATGGCGTCCAATCAAGACGTGGCTTGGAAGTATGTCGAACTGCATTCCAAGATATTGATTCCGATCATCGTCGGGATGACCATTATCGAATCGATTGAAGAGGTTCGCGCTCTGGCTTGGACGCTCGTGCTGTGCGTCGGGTATTTGGCATACGAAGCTCACGGCATGTATTTTGGAGGGCGGCTTCCCGAGTTTCGTGACGAGGGCATGCTAGGAATGGATAACAACAGCGTTTGCATCTCGATGGCTGCAGGAGCCGGGCTAGCCATATTTCTGGGTTTCTCGGCGCAAAGCTGGTCTGCCAAACTGCTTGCATTTGGTCTCGCAGGCTTGATGGTGCATGTCCCCATGTTTGGACAATCTCGAGGGGGAATGCTCGGTATTGCTGTTGTTGGCGGTGTTGCATTTCTACTTCTTCCTAAGCGAATTGAGATGCTCGCTACCTACGCGGCGGGCTCACTCGTGGCGCTGCGTATGGCTGGACCTGCGGTCATGGAGCGATTCTCTACCGTATTTGCGGACTCCGAAAATCGAGATGAATCGGCGCAAAGTCGATTTGATTTGTGGTCAGATTGCTGGGATGTCATGATCCAACATCCATTGCTTGGAATCGGTCCCGATCATTGGCCATTGATCGCGAAAGACTATGGCTGGCCGCCAGGAAAAGAAGCTCACTCGCTTTGGTTTAATTGCGGGGCAGAGCTGGGTTTTATTGGGCTAGGACTACTGATCGCGTTGTACGTGGGCACCATCGTTCTCGTTTGGGTGAATCTTTGTCGGCCCACTGATGATGTTTCTCCCGAGCTGCAATCCTTGGGACGAATGACGATTACAGCTCTAGCTGGTTTTATGGTTTCGGCATCGTTCGTATCGCTCGATGCATTGGAGTTACCGTTCTACACCATATTGATCGGAGTCAGCTCGCTTAAGTTAGCTGGGTTGGAACAAACGCTTCAGCATCGAACGGCATCAACTCAAAAACGATATTGGCCGCAAGCATCGCATAGCGCAGCGGATCTTCAAAAACAGATTGCGTTTCCTCGGCCCAATTTGCCAAGTGCTAAGCCGATTACTTCGTCAGCGCCAGATACTGCGGAATGGAGACTATGAGAACTGTGACCGTAACCGAAATGAATACCTTGGAAGACATTCAAGTCATAGCCCATTCCAAAGATCCTATGCTCAAATCAAGCTCCTCCGTGGAGTTAGAAAGGGAGTGTTCGGTCATCGAGCCTGAAGCGGCGTGGCGCGCATCGGAACTGTTGGAGCATTGGCGATACCGTGAGCTCCTCTACTTTCTGGTATGGCGAGACATCGCGGTCCGCTACAAGCAATCGCTACTCGGGGCCGCTTGGGCCGTTCTGCAGCCCTTGGCCATGATGTGCGTCTTCAGTCTGTTCTTCGTTGGGGTTGCCGAGATGCCCGATGGCGGGCTGCCCTATCCACTTTTCGTACTGGCAGGAATATTACCATGGTTCTTTTTTGCGAATGGGCTGACTTCGGCGAGCCAAAGCGTTGTGGGCAACCAGAACTTAGTTACCAAGATCTACTTTCCGAGATTGCTCATTCCGATGGGGGCGGTGCTTGCAGGTTTCGTCGATCTGGTCATTTCCATGGCTCTTTTGGTATTGGCCATGGTGATCTATTGCGTTCACCCGGGTTGGAATGCGATGCTGGTGCCGTTGATGCTCATCGGACTTGTAACCATGACGATGGGTACAGGCTTTCTGCTTTCTGCGTTGACCGTCCAATATCGAGATTTTCGACATGTCGTGCCGTTCATGCTTCAACTGTGCATGTTCGCGACTCCCTCTATTTACATGGCAGGTACTGGCTCTCTAGCCCCGCAACTCCAAGCACTATTACCCTTCAACCCGATGTATGGATTGATCTTGAACTTTAGGGTTGCGATCGTAGGCGGGGAGTTCGACGTGTACTCACTATCGATGTCGATGCTCATGAGCCTACTGCTGCTCGTGATGGGCTATTGGTACTTTCGCCGCGTAGAACGTAGCTTTGCCGACATTATCTGAACATGGCAGTTGATTTCGAATTATCACTTTAAACGAGAAAGCAAACATAGTATGAGCCAGATTTCTGTCGGAGTTATTGGTTGTGGATATTGGGGGCCGAATTTGATCCGTAACTTTTCCACTTGTCCTAACACGGATTTGGTGGCAGTTTGCGACTCAGATCGATCGCGGCTCGAAAAGGTCTGCAGCAACTATCGAAACATTCAGATGGTCGAATCGGTGTACGAGCTGTTGCAATTGGGGTTGGATGCCGTGGCCATCGCAACTCCAGTGAACACGCACTATCCGATTGCTGCAAAATGCTTGGCCGCTGGACTGCACGTTTTGGTAGAAAAGCCGCTCGCAGAATCGGTTGAGCAAGCTGAGGAGTTGGTCTCGCTCGCAGCCATCCACGATCGTGTGTTGATGGTTGATCACACGTATTTGTTTGGAAGCCCAATTCGCATAATCAAGCAACTGATTGAGAACGATGAGTTGGGGGAGCTCTATTACGTGGATGGTGTGCGAATCAATCTGGGGCTGTTTCAACGCGACGTCAACGTTATATGGGATCTAGCTCCACATGATCTCGCGATCATGGATTTTATCTTGGGAATCGAGGCTCGAAGCATTTCGGCCTGGGGATGCTCACACGCCAATCCATCGATCGAGGATATCGCCTATCTCAACGTCGACTTTGGTGACCGCTTGATGGCCAATTTTCACGTGAATTGGCTCTCGCCGGTCAAGATGCGACAGATGATCTTCGCTGGCAAACGCAAGAGTTTGGTCTTCAACGAACTGAATCCGACCGAGCCGCTGAAAGTCTACGATCGTGGAATTGAGATTGGCTCGGAGCGCGACACGCAACGTCAGCTCCAGATTGGATACCGTTCCGGTGACGTATGGAGCCCACACGTCGAATCTAATGAAGCCTTGCAGACGATGGTGACTCACTTTGCCGATTGCATTCTGAACGGGACTCCGTGCGAGAGCGGCGGAGAGTTTGGGTTACGAATTGTGCGGTATCTCGAATCCGCGACGCGCAGCATTCGTGCTCAAGGTGGTCGAATCGTTTTAAGACGCGAAGCGGGACGAAACATTCCAAGTGAGCCTGCAACGCACGCGAGAAGATTCGCCCCGTCAGTCGCAAGTCTTCCGCAGACTTCGATTTGAGCCTGAGACGATAGCCGATTTTAAAGTTCATTCGCTTAACGCCACGGGCTCAAGGTGAGCTCGGTTGGCAGATTCGCTCGCGTAAGAAGAAATCAGAGCATCGAGAGTAACAGATGAAAAATGAGGCCGAAAATTCATTTATCCGAATCTCAGATAGCGTCCGTTTGGGTCAAAACGTGGTGGTGCACGCATTTGTTAATTTTTATGGATGTACGATTGGCGATGAGTCGCGGATTGGCGCATTTGTCGAGATTCAGAAAGGGGCTCGGATCGGGCAGCGATGCAAGATATCCAGCCACTCATTCATTTGCGAGGGCGTCACCATTGAAGACGAAGTATTCGTGGGACATGGCGTGATCTTTATCAACGACCGCGATCCACGAGCGACTTCAGACGGTCGGCCTCAGACCGATGCAGACTGGCATGTGGAGCCGACGGTTGTTCGCCATGGTGCATCCATAGGGAGCGGGGCCGTGATTATGAGCGGGATCACGATTGGCTGCGGTGCACTGGTGGGTGCCGGGGCTGTCGTCACTCGCGATGTTCCAGCGGGTTCAGTGGTAGTTGGCAATCCTGCAAAATTCCTTCGATATCGAGATTTGGGAGAAATCAATGAGTAGTTCTACGACCAGAAAAATTGACAAGCTTGTGCCTTTTGCCGACATCAAGTCGCAGGATCATCTATTACATGATGAGATCATTTTGGCGTTTCAGGATATCCTGGAGCATTCCTGTTTTGTACTGGGCCCGTATGTAGAGCAATTCGAGACAGCGTTCGCCAGAGCCACAGGTACCAAGCATTGTGTCGGCGTGAATTCAGGCACCTCTGCTTTGCATTTGGCCTTGATTTGTGCCGGTGTCGAGCGAGGTCATGAAGTCATCACCGTCCCGATGACATTCATAGCAACTGCATGGGCGATTCGCTATGTCAACGCGACTCCTGTATTCGTCGACGTTGATCCAAAAACGTTCACGATGGATGTGAACCAAGTCGAGGCGAAGATCACCAATCGAACCAAGGCGATTCTACCTGTTCATCTCTACGGTCAGCCTGCGGACTTGGCACCCTTGCAAGCGATTGCCGAGCGTCATGGACTGGCTCTCATCGAGGATGCTGCTCAAGCTGCCGGCGCGACCTATTTCGATCGATCCGTAGGTTCATTTGGACAGTGCGGATGTTTCAGTTTTTACCCTGGAAAGAATCTGGGTGCATACGGTGAAGCTGGCGCGGTCGTCACGAACGACGACGCGATCGCCAAGAGAGTACGCGCACTCCGTGATCATGCGCAAAGCGAGCGCTATCATCATCAGGAACTCGGTTTCAATTATCGCATGGATGCCATCCAGGGAGCGGTGCTGGGAGCCAAACTCAACCTACTCGAGTATTGGACGGATCGGCGTCGTCAAATTGCAGAGCGATATAACGAACAGTTGTCCGGGTTGCCACTGAGGCTCCCCAAGGAAAGTCCAGAACGACAGCACGCGTGGCATTTGTATGTCGCGCTCCACCCCGAACGCGATCGAATCCGGTCTGCGTTGGCGAGGCGGGACATCCTGACGGGCATGCATTATCCCGTCCCTTTGCACTTGCAGAATGCCTTCAATGATCTTGGATACAAGCGCGGAGACTTTCCGGTTGCCGAGCGTGTTGCTAACGAAGGCTTCTCTTTGCCGATGTTCCCTGATCTGAGTCTCAGTCAACAGGATCTGGTGGTAGATGCCCTGTACGAGACATGTCGTGAACCAATCGAATTCCAAATATGAGGTAAGCAAACGTATGTATCAGCAATCCAAAACAATACTCGTGACCGGCGGGGCTGGTTTTATCGGATCGCATCTCGTGGATGTGCTTCGAGGAGTGAAGATCCGAGTTCTCGACGATTTTTCGACGGGCTCGCGGGCTAATCTCGACGGCCATACAGGCTCCGATCTGGAGTGTATCCAGGGGGATATTCGCGACTCAGTACTCGTCGATAGGGCAATGCGCGATGTCGATATTGTCTTTCATCTGGCATGTCGTGGTGTACGACACTCGATTGGCAATCCGAAAGAGAGTCACGATGTCAACGCCGGCGGCACCCTTGAATTGCTTCGAGCGGCCCGAGCGCATGGGGTAAAGCGATTCATTCACGTGTCGTCATCAGAAGTCTATGGCACGGCGCGCCAAGCACCCATGGATGAAAACCACACCTGCTTTCCGGAAACCGTTTACGGGGCAGCAAAACTAGCTGGAGAAGCGTATGCGAGAGCCTACTTTCGAACATATGGTCTCCCGGTCGTGATTGTCCGACCATTCAACAACTTCGGACCACGCAGTCATTTCGAAGGAGAGTCGGGTGAGGTCATCCCTAGATTTTGTGTGTGGGCGCTCAATGGCAAAGCCCCCGTGATTTTTGGCGACGGCTCGCAAACCCGAGACTTCTTGTATGTCGAGGATACGGCCCACTGGCTTCGGAAAATCTCTGAATCGGATCAGGCCATTGGCCAGACGATCAACCTAGGTTCGGGTGTCGAGGTATCGGTTCGCCAACTAGCCGAAGTTATCTACGAATTGGCAGGGCGCACAGACATCTTACCAAGATACACGGATAAACGACCCGGAGACGTTGAGCGGCTCATTGCGAACACTGGTTTAGCTCAATCGCTATTCGGATTTTACCCTCGCATTAGTCTTCGAGATGGGATCGGCCGGCTTTTAACGTCCTTGAAACAGAAATCCGATGTGCCGGCTTCGTTTCTCGCGGATATGCAAGAACGCAATTGGGTTTTGGTGTAGCAATTCATGACTCAAACAACCAAAGGAAAAAAATGATCCCGATTTCTAAGCCGTCGTTGGGTCAGGAAGAAGCGGATGCGGCCCGTGAGGCAATCTTGTCCGGATGGATCACTCAAGGTCCGCAGGTCGCAGCCTTTGAGGAGGAATTCGCCGACAGCGTTGGAGCGAGGTACGCATGCGCCGTTTCCAATTGCACTACGGCCTTGCACTTGGCATTGCACGCACTAGGTATAGGGCCTGGTGACGAGGTCATTACGGTTAGCCACTCCTTTATTGCGACCGCAAACGCGATTCGACATTGTGGAGCAACGCCCGTTTTTGTGGATATTCATCCTCGTACCTACAACATGGATCCGACGTTGCTGGAGGCCGCCATCACCGCGAGAACCAAAGCCATCCTACCAGTGCACCAAATCGGAATGCCAGTCGCACTAGATTCGGTTCTAGAGATCGCAGGCAATCGCGGAATACCGGTGATCGAAGATGCCGCGTGTGCGATCGGTAGCGAGCTGTTTCGCAACGGACGCTGGGAACCCATTGGCAGTCCGCATGGACTCATCGCGTGCTTTTCTTTTCATCCCAGAAAAGTGATCACGACGGGCGAAGGTGGCATGTTGACCACCAACGATTCCTATTTGGACCGTCAATTTCGATTGCTCCGCCAGCACGGAATGAGTCTTTCGGACACACAGCGACACCATGCAAAGACGGTCGTATTCGAAGAGTATGTGCGGCTTGGCTTCAACTACCGTATGTCGGATATCCAAGCATCTGTGGGGCGAGTCCAACTTCGTCGACTGCCTCAAATGATTGAGCGGCGACGTCGTCTAGCCCTGCGCTACGACCTTGCGTTGACAGACATCCCCGGATTGGAGACACCCTGGATTCCGCCGGGCATTCGTTATAACTACCAATCGTATGCCGTTCGTGTCACCGAAGCGTTTCCAATGACCCGGAATGAGTTGATGCAACGCCTGCTTGATACTGGGATCTGCACGCGACGCGGCATCATGAATGCACATCAAGAACCAGCCTACTCAGAGTTTGCGACGCGTGGGCTCACTGAATCCGAAGCGGCGAGAGACTGCGTTGTCTTGCTGCCGATGTACGACTCGCTGACGAACGAGCAACAAGATCAAGTGATCCTGGTAGTAACTGCAGCGAGTCAATCGAAGTGCTTGATGGGGATGAGCGTATGATGCAATCGCTAATCATTCTCGGCGCGAGCTGCAACGCTCATGACGTATTGGATATTGTCGAGGCAATCAATCTAGTGCAACCGAAGTGGCACGTGGCTGGTTTCCTGGATGACAATTTCGCTCGGTGCGATCGATTCTTAGGATTCGACGTGTTGGGCCCCATTGCTGCAGTTCACGATTTCCAGAACCACATGTTCATCAACTGCATCGGCAGTCAATCCAGCCACCGAGATCGCTCGCGATTAATGTTAGAAACGGGAATACCAATTTCTAAGTATGCAACCTTAGTGCATCCGCAAGCGAACGTCTCCTCAAGAGCCCGATTGGGATTGGGCGTTTACGTCAGTTTCGGTTGCTGCGTTGGTGGTGGAGCCGCGTTGAGTGACGGCGTGTCGCTTGCTCCAAGAGTTGTTATTGGTCATGACACTAAGATCGGGTGCGGCACAATCATCGCGCCGGGTGTGATTGTCAGCGGTTTCGCGCACATTGGAGCCAACTGCTACCTGGGAGCTGCCTGTTCCGTGAAGCAGTACATTCGAGTTGGAGATAACGCATTGGTCGGCATGGGGGCTGTGGTGACGCGGCATGTGCAGGATGGGGAAATTGTTGTGGGGAATCCTGCGAGAACGTTCCAACGCAACGTAGTCGGAGAGCCTGAGATCGTCAGTTCCACTACAACGCTCAATTCAAACGTGTCCATCCCAATTCCTACCATGACTGAGGGCGTCCGACAATAATGACGGCTTTACAACAGGGCAAAAACGAGCAGTGCTGCGTGGATGTCATCGTACCATGCTACAACTACGGTCGCTATTTGACCGAGTGCGTCGAAAGCGTCTTACATCAAGCCGGTGTTCGCGTACGAGTTCTGATCATCGATGACGCTTCGAGCGACAACACCCACGAGGTCGGAACCTATTTGGCGCTTCAAGATGCCAGGGTTTTGTATCGTCGACATGCGACCAACCAAGGACACATCGACACTTTCAATGAGGGAATCCATTGGGCTTCCAGTGAGTATCTGTTGCTGCTGAGTGCCGATGATGCTCTGATGCCGCATGCACTGAGTACGGCAGTGTCTATTCTGAGTACCGATCGCGAGGCTGGATTCGTCTACGGTCAGGCCATCATTGGACCCAGTTTCGCTCCGTCCATTCGCGATGCTTCGTATCGCTCATTGGACTACTGTACGGTTTCCAGCCGTCAGTTCTTGGACT
>Ga0315899_10000573_pt1 | contig 44016 bp, 22 predicted proteins | sample LakEriMetagenome_2_FD_203518 | JGI IMG/M metagenome (GOLD analysis project Ga0315899, IMG submission 203518) | Freshwater fungal communities from buoy surface, Lake Erie, Ohio, United States - Buoy 4 MA112 | ecosystem: Environmental > Aquatic > Freshwater > Lake | place: USA: Lake Erie, Ohio...
TCCCGCCTCCGGATTGCCTTGAGGCGGGAGTGCCGCTGTTGGACTCACAGTTGGATAACCCGGCCGTGGGGATCGTCTCCTCGGATGAGGAGCGATTCGGGGACCAGACGAAGTGGATCGAGTATCCGGCCGAGCCAGGGAATCGGTTCCACCAGGAGAGCTTCGTCCGCCTTCCTGCTTGTCAAACGTCGCTCGGAGATTCCAGTGAGTCGTATACGACTTGAGGGGAGACACGGCTGCGGTCGGTGCTGCGAGGTTATGAACTGTCGCCAATAACGTCGGCCTTGAGGGCCATCGCTTGAAGAGATAAAGAACAACTGGCCGACCGCAGGATCGCGAGCCCGGTGAATGTCTATTTGTCGCCGCTGGCTTTATGATCTTCGGCTTACGTTGGACAGAAATGGTTCACATGAATCACTGGTGATTCTCTGACCCGAGCAGTTCAGCACTCTGCCTCAAGCTCCCTGCCAAGGAATTCCGATGCACAACCGATTGCGTCTCAGGGCCCTCGTCATGTTGGCCGTCGGAGGATTACTCGGCTACGTCGCGGCAACTGGCCCGTGGAGCATCAGCCCGGCGGCTCTCGCCCAACAGCCGATAACGCGTTCCGGCGACAAGGAATTCGTCGGGGCTCTGGACCGAACAGTATTGCCGATCGCCGAACCGAAGCCCGCTCCAATTACTGCTCTCGACGCCCGCAATGCCAAGGCTCCTCCACGGTTTGAAGTCAAAGTGCCAGCGGGTGCGCCGAATGTGCTGATCGTCTTGATCGACGACATGGGGTTCGGCCAGTCGAGCGCCTTCGGAGGCCCGGTGCAGATGCCGACACTGGAAAAGCTGGCGACGGGGGGATTGAAGTACAACAAGTTCCACACGACAGCACTCTGCTCACCGACTCGTGCGGCGCTGCTGACGGGCCGCAATCATCACGTCTGCAACATGGGCTCGATCACAGAGACCGCGACGGCCTTCCCCGGCCAGACTGGGCAACGTCCCAACAGCGTCGCGCCGCTGGCCGAAATGCTGCGACTCAACGGCTACAGCACCGCCGCGTTCGGCAAATCGCACGAGACCGCCGCGTGGGAGGTCAGCCCGTCCGGCCCGACTGACCGCTGGCCGACCCGTTCCGGCTTCGACAAGTTCTACGGGTTCATCGGCGGCGAAGCGAACCAGTGGTCCCCTGCTATTTACGAGGACATGACACGAATCGAAGTGCCCAACAATCCGAACTACCACTTGATGACGGACCTTGCCAACCAGGCGATCAAGTGGACGAATGCCCAAAAGGCACTGACACCGGACAAGCCGTTCTTCACCTACTTCGCGCCTGGCGCGACACACGCGCCACACCAAGTTCCCAAGGAATGGATTGCCAAGTACAAGGGCAAGTTCGATCAGGGCTGGGACAAGGTCCGCGAGGAGACTCTGGCCCGCCAGGTCAAACTTGGCGTCGTACCTGCCGGCACGAAGCTCGCGCCCAAGCCGGAGGCTATCAAGGATTGGGAAAACCTGAGCGCCGACGAAAAGAAGCTCTTTGCCCGCCAGATGGAAGTGTTCGCGGGTTTCGGGGAATACGCCGATTTTGAAGTTGGGCGTGTCGTGCAGGCAATTGAAGACCTCGGCCAACTCGACAACACGCTCATCTTCTACGTCGTGGGCGACAACGGTGCGAGTGCCGAAGGAGGCATGAACGGCCTGTTCAGCGAAATGACCTATTTCAACGGAGTGGTCGAAAACGTCCCGGAGATTCTCAAGCAATACGACGAATTGGGAGGCCCGAATTCCTACCCGCACTACGCGGCTGGATGGGCTGTGGCTGGGGACACGCCTTTCACGTGGACCAAGCAGGTGGCTGGAAGTTACGGTGGCACCCGTAACGGAATGGTCGCCCACTGGCCGAACAAGATCAAAGCCAAGGGTGAAGTCCGATCTCAGTGGCACCACGTCATCGACATTGCGCCGACAATTCTCGAAGCAGCGGGATTGCCTGAACCCAAATCGGTGAACGGAACTCCGCAAACGCCGATCGAAGGCGTCAGCATGCTGTACTCCTTTGCCGACGCGAAGGCCACAGACCGGCGCAAGACCCAGTACTTCGAGATCTTCGGCAATCGGGGCATCTATCACGAAGGCTGGCTTGCCCACACCGTCCACCGCGCACCCTGGGAAAGTACAGGACGACGCCCACTCCTCGAGGATCATTGGGAACTGTATCACGTTGACGAGGATTTCAGCTCGGCAACCGATCTGGCCGCACAAAACCCTGAAAAGCTCAAAGACCTTCAATCGCTATTCCTGACGGAAGCGGCCAAGTATCAGGTATTGCCGCTGGATGATCGCTTGTTTGACCGACTGAACGCCGAACTTGTCGGCCGGCCGGATCTGATGGCAGGCCGTACGTCACTGACGGTTTATGATGGCATGATCGGGATGACCGAGAACGTCTTTATCAACATCAAGAACCGGTCGCACAGCGTCACGGCTGAGGTGACAATTCCACAGGGCGGGGCGAATGGCGTAATTATTTCCCAGGCGGGCCGTTTCGGAGGCTGGAGCCTGTATCTGAAGGACGGCAAGCCGATGTACGCTTACAACTTCCTCGGCCTGAAGACGACCAAGATCATGGGAACCGAGGTGCTCCCCGCAGGCAAGGCGAGGATTCGCCTGGAGTTCGCCTACGACGGGCCGGGCCTGGGAAAGGGAGGCACGGGGACGATTCTCGTCAATGGCAAGAAGGTTGCCGAAGGAAAAATCGACCGCACGCACAGCGGCATTTTCTCAGCGGATGAAGGGGCGGATGTCGGTCAAGATGGTGAGACGCCAGTGACGGACGACTACAAGCAAGGCGACAACAAATTCACCGGTAAGATCCAGAATGTGGTCATCGAAGTCAGTCCGGTGAAACTGGCCGCCTCAGAAGCCGAGGGTTTGCGGAAAGCTGAGGTTGCCCGGAAAGCCGGGGAGTAGATCCATTCGTTCCCGCCGGCGAGAGAACTCAAAAAGGTCACCATCCGGAGACGTCCGGCTTTCGCGGAACAGCGCGATGAATGGTTCGAAGGTGTTCCCGACCGGTTGCCCCCCAACCGGATGGGTCGTGGAAAACGCGAAGTCGTGACGCAGAAGCAGGTTGCGTCAATTCGACGGTCCCCAAACAGGCGCGCATTGGTTCGAAGAGTGTCCCTTCTTGGGGAGGGAATTTTCGATGTCGACCGCGCCGACTTCCTCGCCGCTGTTTGACGAGTTGTCGACATTGTTTGCCGGGGGCCCCACCCCTGAGACGATTCTGGAGTTTCGCCCCTCCCCAGCTTCCATCGACCGTGCGAATCGGTTGCTCGGAATAAGCCGCAACAATTCGCTTGACGAAGACGCTCGCCAGGAGTTGGAGCAGTTTGCACAGGCGGAACGTCTGATGCGGCTGGTAGAGGCTCGCATCCGAGCGAACCAAAACAATGCGCTGGTTCCGCGATGAGCACCTATGTTCCGGTGCCACTGCGCCGGCAGTTCATTCGGATGGGGAGCCGCGATTTCGGACCTCAGGACCGCTTGGCCAGGATTGTCCGTGGGGCAGTCTGCGATCAATCGAGCGAGATCTTTCGACGCGGATAAGCAATCACCAGTCTGTGCGACTTCAGCATCTCGCTTCCCAACAGGAGAAGCCGACCATCGTTTGCAAATACCCGGAGAGTGATTCGCTCGCCAAACCAATCAACGTCAAAAGAGCTGACTTTCCGAGTGACCCGCGAATCGTTGTCAGCGCGCACCCCAAGGGGCGATGCGACGGCGAAGGTGGAAGACGGGTCCCCCTTCTTGTCAGCGGGCACCCAAAACCGGCCAGTGAGGGGCGCCTGAAAACCGGCCAGTGGGGCGGAGGGTTCGCGAGTCGTACGCTGGGTGTTTTTCCACCCGGGGGAGACGACGATGGCGAACGAGATCAGCATGTCCCACAGAGAGATGATTCAGCAGTTACACGCGCAGGGATTCTCGAATCGGGAGATTGCGCGGCGTCTGGAGCTGAACCGAGACACGGTCAATCGCCATGTGCGGTTGATGAATGGCCAAAACCAGCCAGAGGCGCCCTCCGGGAACTGCCCAGAAAAACAGTCTGTTGAGTGGTCGGAGTCCGACACAGGAGGCGATGGCACGGGGGGGCCGGACAAAGGCCAGACCGTGGAAGCAGCCGACGTCATTTGGGAGGAGGAGCCGGAGGAGAGCAGCGGCCCGGTGGCTACCAAAACCGGCCAGGGCGATTCCGGGGCGGTCGCGCAAAACCAGCCAAAGGCGCCCACCGGGAATATCAGCCAACTGCAGTTGTTCGACGCAGTTCCGAGAGTGGTCTTCGCGACGTGGGAAGATCCTTTGGGGTCGCTGCGGGAGAGAATTCACGCGATTCAAAACCGGCCAGAGGCGCCCCCCGGGAATCTGGTCGGGAAAGTGGGATTCGGCGAAGGTCAATCCGGCGTGGCGACGAGTTCCTCCGGGCTGATGCAGGCCGGGCCGGGGGGACTTGCCGGAAGTCAAAACCAGCCAGAGGCGCCCGCCGGGAAAATCTTCGAGAAAGTGCTGCTTCCATCGAGACGGATGGATGATCAGGAAGCGGGGTTGAATGACGCGAGAGCCTTGGCGGGGGCACCATTGGCCGGCCGGAAGCCGGGAGTCAATACGAGCCTGTGCACGGAGCATCACGAGTTCATCACGGGGGGACTGGAGCGGGGACTGGACGCGCAGCGGATCTGGCAGGACCTGGTCACCGAGCGTGGATTCCCGGGGCAATACTGGAGCGTCAAAAGGTATGTGGCCCGGCTCAACAAGCAGCAGCCCCTGCCATTTCGCCGGCTGGAGACGGCACCGGGGGTGGAGGCCCAAGTGGATTTTGGGCAGGGAGCCTGGGTGCGGGGAGCGGATGGCAAGCGGCGTCGGCCGTACGTGTTTCGCGTGGTCCTGTCACATTCCCGCAAGGGGTACAGCGAGGTAGTCTGGCGGCAGACGACCGAAATGTTCATCGACTGTCTGGAAAACGCCTTTCGACACTTTGGAGGCGTTCCCGAGCAGATCGTGCTGGACAATCTCAAGGCGGCGGTGACCAAGGCGGATTGGTACGACCCGGACATCCATCCCAAGATCCGCTCGTTCGCGGCGCACCACGGAACGGTGTTTTTACCGACCAAGCCCTACACGCCGCGGCACAAGGGGAAGATCGAGGGGGGGGTGAAGTACGTGCAGAAGAACGCTCTGGCGGGACGGACGTTTTCGAGTCTGGAAGAGCAGAACAACTACCTGCGGCACTGGGAGTCCCAGGTGGCCGACCAGCGAATCCACGGGACAACCAAACGGCAGGTCCGGGCGTTGTTCGAGGAGCAGGAACAGAGGGCTTTGCGGCCCTTGCCCGCGGCCCGGTTCCCGATGTTTCGGGAGGAACGCCGCACTGTGCACCGGGACGGGTACGTGGAAGTCGACAAGGCCTACTACGCCGCTCCGCCGGAGTATGTCGGGCGGAGCGTCTGGGTGCGCTGGGACGCGCGGCTCCTGCGTCTGTACGACGACCGGTGGTCTGCGTTGTTCACGCATGCGATTACCCCGGCGGGTAGGTTCAGTTCCTGTCCGGGAGCGATCCCCCGGGAAAAGATCTCGGCGGTGGAACGGGGTGTGGATGCCCTGCTCAAAGAGATCTCGCGGATCGGGCCAAGAACGCGGGACTGGGCTGCGGCGACAGCGCAGGCCCGGGGAGTGGAAAGTGCCCGGGTGCTGGTGGGACTGCGGGCCCTGACGAAAACCCATGCCGTGGCGGAGCTCGAACGCGCCTGCGAAGTGGCATTGGCGAGCGGTTCTCACCAGCTGCGCACACTGCGGCAGTTGCTGAAGCGCAATACGAGCGGGAAACAGGAGCAATTTGAATTCACACAGGAGCATCCGGTGATCCGTCCGCTGGAAGACTATTCGCTGGAGTCGTTGTCCGAGTTCCGTCGCGAGCGCACTCACTTCCCCCTGTCCCCTGGAGACGAGTCATGACTGTCCGCCTGAACGAGATCCTCAAGAAATTGCGACTGTCCGGCCTGGCCGAATCACTGCCGGTGCGACTGCACGAGGCGACGTCGAACCGCCTGGAGCATGGCGAGTTCCTGGAGTTACTGCTGCAGGACGAACTGCGGGTCCGTCAGCACCGCGCGATGGAACGGGCGACGAAGGCGGCGGGGTTCCGCGACCAGAAGACGCTGGAGGAGTTCGACTGGGAGTTCAATCGGGGGATCAAGAAGCAGCAGATCTTCGACCTGGCAACGGGCCGTTTCGTGCGGGAACACCGGAACGCGCTGCTGGTCGGTCCTCCGGGAGTCGGGAAGAGTCATCTCTCGCAGGCCATCGGCCGGTGCCTGATCCGGACCGGCTGGACGGTTCTGTATCGCTCGATCTTCGACGTGGTGCGGGATCTGCTGCACGACGAGGCGTACGAGGGGCATGACAAGATCCTGTCCCGTTACCTTAAACCGGATCTGCTGATCCTGGACGACATGGGAATGAAGCAGCTGCCGAAGCGCTCAGGGGAATGGCTGCTGGAGATCATCCTGAGGAGGCACGAGGTCCGCAGCACGCTGATGACGAGCAATCGGCCCCTGGAGGACTGGGGTAAGCTCGTGGGGGACGTTCCCTCGGCAACGGCGATCCTCGACCGGCTGCTGCAGAACTCGGAAGTGATCCAGATGACAGGCAAGAGCTATCGGCTGCGCGGCCCCCAGTCGGGGCATCGGGTACCAGAAAACCCGGACAAGAAAACTCAAGCCGAGCCCCCGCTGGGGACGAACTGAAAACCAGCCACAGGCGCCCCCCGGGAAAACGGGTGGCTCAATCAAAGATCAACCAGTCCAAACCCACCCCTTTTCATACCAATCCGCTGGCTGGTTTTGGGGCGCCCCCGAGTGGCCGGTTTTGAGGTGCCCGCTGACACCCTTCTGTCGAGCCCGAGCTACCCGCCCCCCTTTTTACCCACACTTTTTACCCACAGATGCGCGTGACGAACCCAGGCTTTTTCACAGGTTGTCGCGATCCGTGCAGACGCCGTGGCGATGGCCGTTGGGACGTCCCGCCAATTCGCGACCACAGGCGGTTTCCGTGGCAGCCTGGCGGCCTTTCATGCAGGGAATTGACGATCAGTGACACTCCTCCGGGGGACCGACCCGCCTTGAGTGTCACGGCACTCTCGGTGGCGGATGCCGCGCGACTGTTGACACGCATTGCGAGTCAGCCGATCACCATGGTGTTACACGAGGCGGATCCCTGGAGGAGGGAAGTCTGCGAACCGGAAACGACCAATTCATCGGACAGTGGCTATAAACCGTCACAGTTTGCAATTTTTTGCGCTAAAGTGGACGGGAGGAGTTGCAGGCCGTTTTCATGAGCCGACTCAGGATCCGAATTGAGAGTCTCGAGCAGGAGATTCGCGACAGAGAAGAACCAAGACAATGACTGGTTGTCTCAGAAACGAGGTCGTAAACTGTTTTGACACAGGTTGGATCGCCCCCCCCGTCGTGTTTCCCAGTTCCCCAGCAAGGAGACAGTCTTGAGCAATCCCGAGCCTGCCGAACACGCCGACGATTCTCGAGGCCCGGCAACGGTGACCATGTCACTGGGTGAGGCCCTGCGGTTAGGGGTGGAAGCCCACCAAAATGGTGATTTCCGATCCGCCGAGCAGATTTATCGGGAGATTCTGAGGGTCAAGCCGGGACAACAGGAAGCACTTCACTATCTGGGTTTGTTGGCATTCCACGTAGGCCAGGTCGAATTGGCCGCCGAGTTGATTTCCGACGCCTGCAAGTCGGATCCCGGATATGCGGAGGCATTCAACAATCTGGGCAACGTTCTCATGCACTTGGGGGACGTGGAGCTGGCCGAGAAGATCTACAGCCGCGCCCTTGATCTGCGGCCGAACTTGTATGATCCCCTGGTGAATCTGACAGTGGTGTATAGCCTTTCGGGTCGACACCTGCAGGCGGTGTCCATGGCCGAGCGGGCCATGCGACAGATGCCCGAGTCGGACTCTCAGGAGCGAAAGGAACTGGCCGAGTACCTGACGACCGCGCCAGTCGAGGAGGCCAGCACGCGGGCGTTGGTGGTCTTGACACGGGCAACGCTCAAGCCGGCCTTGTTACACAGTCTGGGGCATTCACTGGCGTCACTGGGACAGACTGCTGAAGCGACGCGAATCTATCGGCAATGGGCCAGTCTGGACCCCACCGATCCGCGCCCATGGCATTACATCTCGGCGGTGTCTCAAACGTCGGTTCCCGATCAGGCGTCGCCGGAGTTTGTGAAGGCGACCTTCGATCGCTTCGCCAGTTCCTTTGAGCGTATTCTGACGCATCTGAAGTACTCGGTTCCGGATTTGTTGCGCGATTCCCTGGCTGAGACACTGAGGGATCGACGGCCGTGTGGGGAGATCTTGGATGCGGGATGCGGCACGGGCTGGTGCGGTCCGTTACTGCGGCCGTGGGCCCGGCGTCTGGTGGGGGTGGATCTCTCGCCAAATATGCTGGAAAAGGCGCGGGAACGGCAAGTCTATGACGAGTTGCTGGAGGAGGAGTTGGTGGACCACCTCAACAGATTTCCTGGCCGATACGAGGTCATTTCCGCAGCCGATGTGTTGGAGTACTTTGGAAATCTGGCCGGAGTCATGAGGGCCGCGCGGTGTGGGCTTCAGCCCGGCGGGCGTCTGCAATTCACCGTGGAAGCGGCCCCGTCCGAAGAAACACCGAATGGCTATCGACTCGAACAGCATGGTCGCTATGCCCACACCGAAGAGTATCTGCGTCAGACATTGGCGGACCAGCAACTGTCGATTGATGAATGCCGTTCGGTATTTCTGCGAACCGAGGGGGGGCGCGACGTGAGAGGATGGTTGGTGTTGGCTCATCGACCGGAGTCGTCCGCCAGACACCAGAAAGGTCGGCCATGACAAAGTTTCTGACACTGACAGGTCCGTTCGCGAACTCGGGTTTTGTCTTTCGATCACTCGAGGGAACAGAGTCGCTGGGGGTGCCATTCGAATACCGGATCGTGATGCTGAACACGAAACGGGATCTTGATCCGAGACAACTGCTGGGGCAGGGCTGCACGGTCAGCGTGCAGGGGGCCGACGGCGGTCAGCGACATTTTCATGGCTTGATCAGCCACTCGCGGCATCTGGGGTTGCTGCCCGGAACCGGTCGAGGCGATCTGGGTCAGTATCAGTACGAGGTGCTGCTTCGTCCGCACCTCTGGTTTTTGAGCCGCTCCCGGGACTGCCGAATCTTTCAATCGTTGACCGTTCCTGAAATCCTGATGAAGGTCTTCGGCGAACAGGGGGTCGATCAGGTCCGGCAGAGTCTGCAAGGGACCTATGCTGCGCGCGAGTATTGCGTGCAGTACCAGGAGACGGCCTTCGACTTCGTGAGTCGGCTGATGGAGGAGGTCGGGATTTACTATCGCTTCGAGCATGCGGCGGGGCAGCACACGCTGGTGCTATGTGATTCGTCGCAGTCGCACACGGCCGCTCCCGGTCCCGCCGAGATCCCCTATTTCGCCAACGCGGGGCAGGCCAACCTGCAGGAGTTTCTCTCGGAATGGGACAGTTGGTGTGAAGTCCAACCCAAGACGCATGCGGCGACGGACTACAATTTCGAAAAACCGAAGGTTGATCTGCAGGTTCGGCTGCAGGGTCAGAATCTCGACGCCCCCGGGACGGGCGAGTACTTTGAATTTCCTGGACAGTATCTGGAAGCGACGGATGGAGAAGGGTTGTCGAGACTGCGTGTGGAGGAATGGGTGTCGCGCAGTCAGCAGTTTCAGTCCCGAGGCAACGCCCGTGGTCCCAATTCCGGTCTGACCTTTCGGCTCAAAGCACACCCCCTGGCCTCACACAATCGGGACTATCTCGTGCGTGAGTCGCGATATGTCTTGGAGTCCGCGGTCACGGCTGAGAAAGCGGACGCGGGGGGGGACGTTCGCTACGAGTGTTGGCATCTCGTGGCGGCGACGGACATTCCTTTTCGGTCACCACGGCGGACCCCTCAGCCACGCATCACAGGTCCGCAGACCGCCCTGGTGGTGGGGCCGTCGGGCCAGGAGTTGTATTGCGACAAGTATGGCCGGGTGAAGGTGCAGTTTCCCTGGGACCGCCTGGGAAAAAATGACGAGAACAGCTCGTGTTGGATCCGTGTCGCGCAGGCCTGGGCGGGCAAACAGTGGGGAGCCGTGTTCTTGCCGCGCATTGGACACGAAGTCCTCGTGGAATTCCTGGACGGTGATCCCGATCGTCCGATCATCACCGGGTCGGTTTACAACGCCGAACTCATGCCTCCCTACGTACTGCCCGACAATCTGAGTCAGTCGGGCGTCAAGACACACAGTTTGAATGAGGGGACGGACGCGAACTTCAATGAACTGCGATTTGAAGACAAAAAAGATTCCGAACAGGTCTATCTGCATGCGGAACGCGATTTCGACCAGGTGATCGAGAACAATGAAACCAAAAAGGTCGGATTTGAGAAACAGGCGGATGGCAACCAGACGATCGAGATCTTCAACAACCAGTCGACTGTGATCGGGACTGACAAGGCGAAGGAAGGGAACCAGAGTCTCAAGGTGTGGAAGGATCAGACGATCGCGGTGGGAGGGCAGCAGACGCTGAAGATTGGATTCGGGGGCGATGGGAGCAAGCAGGATTTCGGACGGTCGATGCAGATTGCAAAGGATTTGGTGGAAGACGTGGGTAACGACCATGCGCTGACGATCAAAAACAATCAGCAGGTCAAGATTACACAGGGAAACGCCACGTTCCAGGTGCATCAAGGCAACCAGGAAATCAAGATCGATACGGGATCGCAGACAGTCGAGGCGGGAAAGAAAATCATCTTGAAAGTCGGGGGCAGCAGCATCACCATCACCCCGGATGGGATTGTGCTGGAATCGGTCAAAATCGAGCTGAAGGCTCAGGCCAACATCGCTCTCAAGGCCCAGGCGCAGTTGGCTGCCGAGGGGGCCCTCACAACCGTGAAGGCCAGTGGGATTCTGACCCTGCAGGGGAGTTTGACGAAAATCAACTGATCGATCCCGGCGTCGGTCACCGGGTGTTCCGGATCCCCTGGTGTGGGTTGCGGTGGACTCGGTTCGCGAGGCCCTTCCGGGCAGGTCTCATGTCCGTTCACTCTTCGTCGAGGAAATCGACCACGGGATTGAATCCCAGACGCCGCAGTCGCTGGTTTCGTTCGCCTGTCTCACGCACCAAGGCTTGCCTGGCCAGCCCCATTCTCCGCTCGACTTCGGACTGGGCCTGGAGCAACACCCGGCCCCAGGCTTGGGGGGCAGGGTGCCCCGCGAGCGCCTGCTGGCGGATCTGCCCGGCCCGGGCCGCTCCCCAGGCGGTCTCGAGCAGGGCATCCTCCAGAGATAAAAACTGGCGACAACTGCCAGGGTCACCCTGGCGGGCACATCGACCGAACAATTGCCGGTCAATCCGGGAAGACTCATGCAACTCGGTGCCAATCACATGCAAACCTCCCCGTTGAGCCACTCCTGGACCGAGTTCGATGTCGGTTCCACGGCCGGCCAGATTGGTGGCCAGGGTGATCTGGCCAGCCTGACCAGCCAGGGCGACCCTTCGGGCTTCATCGGCGAGGTGCTTGGCATGCAGAATCTGGTGGGGAATCGAATCGGCCCGCAACAGTGCCGACAAACGCTCGGTCTTGTCGATCGATCTGGTCCCCACAAGGACCGGTCGGCCCTCCCGATGCAGGAGCCAGGTCTCCGCGATCACTTCCCGGAATTTGACCTCCTCGGTGGCCAGCACCCGCAGAGGCCAGACAACCCGTTGACAAGGGAGGTGCGTCGGAAGCGTCGCAACCTCGCAGCCATACATCGAACGGAATTCGCCACGGGCTTTTTCGGCTGTCCCCGTGAGCCCTCCCAGCCGCGCATAACCGCGAAAAAACTCCTGGGCTGTGATCCGGGCGGCGGGCCGTGTCCGCGGAGTCTGGGAGAGTCCACACCAGGCCTCGACCGCCTGATGCAGTCCCGCAGGCCATTGGCGCCCCTCACCCAGCCTCCCCGTGAACTCATCGACCAGAACAATCTTGCCTTCACGCACCAGATAGTCGCGATCTCTGAGAAGATCTCGGGACGCCCGCAAAACGAGTTCGACAGCCTGATAGAGTTCGTTGGCGAAGACCGGTTCACCGACGGGCGCGTTGGAACGGACGACTTCTCTTCCGGTTGCGGAGAGAATCCACCTTCCCGTTCTGGGCTCTGGCAGGCAATCGGTCGTCTCTCGCAGGCTGGGGACGAAGTCGACCGCCCATTCGATCAGCCGCTGTTGACGGACAGCCGCGAGGTCTGCTTGGGCCAAGACAAATGGGATCCGGGCTTCGTCGATCAGCAGACTGTCGGCCTCGTCGACGAGGGCTGTATGCCGCCGGGGTTGCACTCGGCTGACCGTCCGCCCATCGTGAGACCTCGGGAGTTCAGGAACGTCTCCCAGTGGCACATCTGGCGGATGACAACCCGAACGCAGACTGTCCCGCAGAAAGTCAAACGCCAGTTCGCGCGCCGTGGAATATGTAATGTCGCGCGAATAGGCTTCCCGGCGCTGGTTGTCTGGTGTGGTTTGGACGATCGCACCGGCCGTCAGTCCAAGAGCGGTGAACAGCGATTGATTGAGAGACCGGTCCCGGTCCACGAGATAGTCATTCATTGTGGCGACATGGACTCCCTGGCGATCCAGGGAACACAGGCAGGCGGCCACGGCGGCGACGATCGTCTTTCCTTCGCCGGTTTGCATCTCGACGAGGGTTCCTCCAGACAGAGCGAGGGCGCCCAGCAATTGTCCGGGATGCAGCACGAGTTCACAGGCCTCATGCGCGGCCTGGACCGAAAGTTCCAGAGCCTCAACAAGAATCGCCTCACGGTCGGCCCCTTGACGCCACTTGAGCACGAGCCGTTCCCACTTTCCGGGCAGGTCTTCCGGTCGCTCGTTCCCGCGGGCCGCCAGCCGTTCCCCAACCGTGGCCACCATGCTGTGCCAGGGACGCAACCGCTGTTGCGCCCCGAGGTCATTCATCCAGCCGGAAAGATGTCGCCAGATCAACGGGCTGGGTTCCTTTCGGGGTGCCGCAAATGCGGTTGTGATTGCCGGGCGTCTGGGTGGGTCGATTCCTCGTGCTGTGCCAACCTGTGATTCTTCCCGGGCGAGATCGGATTGACACGGGAAGGCTGCCGCAAAAGAATGTCCAGACCGGGACCAGACCCATCTTGTGTGTCGTGAGGCGGAGGAGTCTGCATGGGCTTACAGGTTGTCAATAGCGCGGTTCTGCAATGCTCCTTTGGAGCCGCCCCCTCGACTCTGATCGTCTTGCCGGCCCACCGCACAATGGCTGGTGGACAGCCCGCCGCCAACATTTCGGACCAAAAACCCATGGTCAACATTCCCCCATTTGGAATGTGCATGTCACTGGCGAACCCCACCGTGGCGGCGGCTACGGCGGCCGCTCTGGGCGTCTTGACTCCGATGCCCTGTGTACCGGTCATTCCGGCACCTTGGGTTCCCGGTTCACCAACGGTCATGGTTGATTCCATGCCAGCTCTGAACAATTCCAGTCAATGTCTGTGTGCTTGGGCGGGAGTGATCGGCATCAAGGTGCCGGGACAATTCACAGTGCAGATTCCCTGATCCGAGCGAAATCTGCAGCGAAACTTCCCTGAATTTGAGCCGCATCCAGCTGCTTCGGAGTGGTGAGGCCGCTCGTTCCTCAGGCATGCTATGGAAGTTCCAACACGGGTGGGCGCGCGTCGTCTTCGGACTCCAGGTTGATCGAAATGGAAACCTCCCGGACTTTGTTGCGAAAGACCCCTTTGGCCTGGAGCGTATACTTTCCCAGAGGCACGTCTTTGATACGAAAATCTCCGCGGGCGTCCGTCCGAGTCGTGAATTCCCTGGGCGAGCTTTCGGGTTGGGAACCGGCTGGCTGGCCAGGAGGTGGATCCGCCGAACGCAAAACCACAGCAATCTCCGGGACGGCGGATCCAGAGTACCGCACCTTGCCGCGCACCTCGACCCTGCGTGCGGCTCGTTCCTTCGCGATGGTGTCCGCGGACTTCAGTTCCAGCACCCGACGGCTCAGGGGACTGAGGTTGCCCACACGGTCCCTGGCTCTGACCAACAGAGTCGTGGCTCCCTCTGGAAGATCGCTCGTGGAAAGCTGACCACGCCACTCACCGGGTTCGGTGGAACGCAGCTCGACCGGCGGAGGCTCGGTCGGAAGTTCGCCAAGACCGCCAAGATCCCAGGCTGCCTCAACCCAGGTCACGCCCGCCAAGCCGCCATCATCCGCCCGAACCACGATTGGCATCTCAGTGCCCAACACTGCGACACCGCGAACGCCCGCGGTGATTTCCCTCACGCGAGGTCCCGTTCCATCGAAGAGCACTTCGACGGGGCGGCTCCAGAGGTCCCGCTCAGAGACCCGCAACCGGGCCAGCAGCAACGAGCGGCCCTCGCGCTGATTCGAGATGGGCAAAGGCACTTGGAAGTCTTCGACCTGGGTCTCCAACAGAAGGCTGCCCGACTGCGTCAACCCTCGGAACCAAGCGGTGACCTGCCGATCAGCGCGGAAACGCAGCGTTGGTTCCGCCTCAAGCTCGCGGTTGCGATCAGCGTCAACGCCGATCTCCCAGTGCGCCTCAGGGTTGGAAAAGGCCGATCGCGGAGCATCGACTTGGACCTGCGTCGAAAGCTGTTGATCGGGCAGGCGAATCGCCGTCCCTTCGAGTGGGCCGACAATCTGGATGGCGGCCAGAGAGGTTTCCTCCGGGACTGGGCCGGCTCCCTGATTGGGGGAGAGGAGATAGCGGAAGCATCTGGGATACCCGGAGACCGACAGCGAGACCAATTGGGAAGAAGTTGTGGCTCGGATGGGGATTTCCAGTCGCACAGGCTGATTTCCGGTTGCCAACGTTGTCTGATACCGCCGCGGTTTGGCTGCGGAATCCAAAGGGGTCAAATCGCACTCGACGGCCAGGGGCCAGGGAGCCTGGAAGGAATCGTGACGCTGGAGTTCGATGTTCAACAACTGCTCCTGTGGCGAGTAGTCGACCAGGGAACGAACGATGCGGTCGGGATGCAGCACTTCGATCCGCTGGTGTCGCAGCAGGATTTCTCCTGTTTCCACGTCTCGGATCAGGAACAGCAATCCTTCCGTCGCTGGTTCCCGCGAGGATTGATTCACAGCGGGAGCCCCGGACGTCGCAGGCAGTGCCAGGGAGGGGGCGCGCTGGAATTTCAGCCTTTCAGTCAAGCCGTCGGCAGGGACCGCCTGCCTTTCAATCTGCCCCAGCAAGGGACCGCGTTTCAAACGATTCAACCAAAGTTCGGCGGAATAGCTGTCAAGAATCCGATCCGGAATGGACTGGGGAGGAGCGGCCAGCAGCGACCAGACCTGGATCTCCAAAACCCGGGCGCCACCTCGATTGATGATCTGCGCGTGCTCGGCGAACGTTTGATTGGGGTAGCAGGCCAGCGACCAGCGACCAGTGGTCGCCGTTTCACCCGGCTCAGAATTCAACACCAGGTCGAATGGAAGTTCGCCTGGTAAAGCGATTCCAAGTGACAGTTCCCGGGTTGACAGTTCCTGGGGAGAACCAGCGTCATCGCGCCTGCCAACCAGACGCAGCACCAATTCACAAGATTTCGCAGTCGCTGACAGGGGGTCCCATCGAATGCTCACCGACCGCCGTTCCCCAGGGGCGAGTCTCCAGGCTTCCTGCGGAACGACCTGACCAAGCCAGAGTGCTTCGCGGTGCTCCCGCTCGGCAAATCTCCAACCCAGCCCGCGCTGGATGAGGTCCGGCACCAGAAGAGTGCCGGGCTCTGTGGGGGACCGGACCAACACCTGCGCGGGGTCATGGTCGACGATCAGCCAGCCTTGTACGGGAAACGACAGAGGATTGAATACCTCAAAGGATGCGCGGAATTCCGCAGGATCGCGGGACGACTCCAATGGCCGCAGTTCCAGACCCGGTCGTGCCCGCTGACGAAGAGACCGCGGGGCCGCCTCCTTCAGGGCCGCGAAACGCTCGGCCAAAGCGAGACAGGGTTGGTCGACCGCGTTGGATTCATGCAGCCCATCGAGCAGGCGGTCCGATTGAAAGTCCAGCCAGTTGTTCCAGCTCAGTGCCTCCACCCGGCGGAGACGGCTCTCCCACGCCGGATCAACCAGATCTTCGTGTGTGTGAGGCAGTAACCAGATCAGGCTGCGCAACATCTGGGGAGTCAGGCGTCCGCTGTCCACAACCGCCCGACGGGACTTTTCGCGATTCTCGCTCCAGTCCGCCGCTGCCGCCATCAGGTCCCGCCAGCCAGTGGTGGAAGTTCCCTCGGTCGCAATCCGGGTGACCTGGTCGTCAAGATGCTGCAGGGATTCCCGCAGCGACTGAACCTTTTCTGGAGGAATCTCCACGGATTCGAGGGTTGCGCCTTCGAGATGCGCCAGCCCCCTCAGCAACCGAGCCAGCGACGCCGCGCGAGTCGACGAATCAACAGCCGATTTGGGAGAAACCAACTCGCTGTGGGATCTGGTCTGCGCCAATTGCGAAGCCAAGTCGGTAGAGGTGGCATCCAACCACTGGCTCAACTGGTCGGCGTGCGTTCCTGCGAGAATTCGAGTGCGCAACAGGCTGCCCACCATGGCGGCAGTGCCCGCCTGATTCCAGACGGGAACCAGTTTTTGGACGCGGGCATCGACGTGTGTTGGCTCAAAAGTGGACCACCGTTTCTCAATCGCCTCCAGCTGGTCCGTCAGGGAGCTCAATCGTCTCTGGTCGGAATCCCGTGGCTGGTTGACTAACGGGGTCAGTTCCCGCAGCAGCTCCAGTTGTTCCTCCAGGTCACCCAGGGTTGGTCCGGTCAATTCGCCCGGCGCGAGGCAACCCGCCCAAAATGACAGCCATTCAGGAAGGGCTCGACCTGCGCGGAAGACTGCCCGTCGAGCGCGTGTGTGTGTCTCCACAAGGGACTCAGCCCGCTCAAGGCAATCCCTGGCCGTCTCCAGAGCATCGGTCACCAAAGCCCCGGTCGAGCCACGTTCGCCTTGCCTCACCAGCCGCTCCGCCTGTCGACGCGCCCGTTGTGCCTCACCGAGAAGTCGGACGGTCAATTCGGGAGTTTCGATCTCCGCCGCGAGTCGGCACTCCTGGCATCGAAGTAACAGAATCTGACGCAACATCGGCCAACCCATGTTCGCCGAGCGGAGCGAATCCAGATCGAGCAGTTCGGCACAAAGCCGATTCTCGGCGGAGAGCTGGTCGAACCAGGTTTGGAATGCGTCCGGGGTCTCTTCCAACAGGGCCTGATCCAATTGATCAGCCAAATCATCTCCGGTCATGGGGCGTGCGGCCCTGAGCAAGGCGAGGCTGTTGCCGGGCCGGGCGGGCCACCTGGGTACCGTGAGCGTCTCATTCAGGCGCCAACCCGGGGAATTGGCCAGCGTCGGTGTCTTGTCAGGATCGTTGGATTCCAGTGGCATTAAGAATTCGACCAGGGCGGCTTGCCTGGAGGTTGACAGTTCGTGATCCAGATTCCATCGTGCCGCCGAATCGCGCAATCGGGTTTCGAGGGCGCGCCACAAATGGGGCGAGCGAATGGCCGGAGACGCCTCCAGATCCGGCTGTTGTGCGTACCGAGCCCACTGCGCGACCGACCGCACCAATATTGTCTGGGCCTGTCCTTGCGATTCGGTCAAGGGTTGCGCACCGTCGGGTGGCGTCGCATCGGCGACAGGTGATGCATCCGTTTTCGGAGTCAGTCCAGCCCAGCCTCCCCGGGGGACGGGCAGCAGGCAGATCTGATCCGCGTGGACCTGATCTCCAACCGAGCAAACCAGAGAGGGTCTTTGGCGTCCATGTCCGAACGTCGACGCCTTCGTCAATCGAGACACACGATCCGAGACGAAAACCGCGAGTTCGAGCAGATCAATTCGACGATCCTGGTTGATGTCGGCCGCACCGGAAAGTCCCCAGGCGACCGCCTCGGAGAAAAGTGTCGAGCGGTACGGTCCCACCGCCACCGAGAGGTCGCCCGGCGATTGGGGCAACAACAGCCAGACAGTCGTCTTGCGTGGGGATGAGGCGGCCCACAGCCGCAGCTCAGCAGTCAACCGCTCGACAAGATCGTGTTCCTGGACCACCCGATCGAAGTCACCCAATCCGGGACGAAAGTCGCAGACGAGGACAAGATCCCGACAGGGAGCCTGGGTCAGGCGATCCAGCAACTCTGTCCAGGCGATGCGGGGCCCCGGCGGAGACTCCGGCTCACCGCGCCATTGAAGCTGCAGGGTGGATGAATCAACCCAGGCATCGGCGTTCAGAATGGCCAACACCGTCGCCTCACTCAAATGGGGATCCCTCCGGAGTTGATCGCTCCAGTCAGTCAACGCCTGCGACGACTCGAATTCGAGGCGGCTTGGCAACCAGGTGGTTTGCCCCAGGGCATTGGTCAGCCGCTGCACAGTCCCCGACAATTCAGATCGTGTGGGGAACGCACCGACCTCAGAGAGGTTCGAGAGTTTGACCGCCGGACCCTCAATCAGCAAGAACCGTGTCTGCGGAGTTCGCAACGGAGCGCGGAGCAGGAACCACCAGCCGACGATCGACGACAGCAACCCGATCAGCAAGAGACCGGCCCAGAACCGCAGTCGGCGGAGGCGACGTAAGCTCAGGTCGACCACAAATTGCCCTTGCCACGTTGTCCGTTGGGCTGTCACGAGTGGTCATCCCCTTGACTCGGGTGAAGAAGCACCGATCCGCGTCGCTTAATTAGGATATCGCAGGGGGACAGAGCGGGCAAATTGTCAGGCGGCGGGGCGACTCCACTCGCGGTCAATAAGTCCAGCGAAGTTCCACCCCAATCTGCTGCTGGTACCAACCCGTGTTCGAGGTGCAAAAGCCGGCATAGAGGCCCAATTCACACAAACCAAGATCTCCCTCCGGCCCCAGCACGAATCGGACACCCGGAACGAGGTTGGCGAAGACCTCAGACGCGGCTGTCCGGACCCCCATCAAACCGCCACCTGCTAGCGGCTGAGCCACCGTGGCACCCCCACCATTCACGGAATAGCCCATGATTTCGAAGGTGGGCAGCACAGCGAACGAATCACTTTCCAGCCAGACGTGGCTGACCCCGCCGCCAAAGATCCCGACATAGCCCGAGTAACCGGGGGTTGCTCCGATCGGAATCCAGTATTTGAGTTGGCCATGCAGGTAGGTGTCGCAACTCCAGCGATGCCGGATCAGGAGTCCGGGTTCGAGGGAGACGTGCCCATTCGAAGCCCCCAGGCCGGTGGCGCCCGTGGGCAGGTAAGTGCGGAAGATATGTGAGATTTGCCATTCCACTCCATCCAGCAGAACCACCTTGGGCGCGAGGGAGATGTTTCCCAGGCCTGATCCGGAGTTATTGGAACCCGGTTGCAGCATCCGGAGTGGGACTTCCGTCACAAATGAGAATTTGCCCTGTCCCGCCTCCAGGGTTGCCCGGAGGTCTTGATAGTCGACACCGGTGTCTGGATTGGGAGGGCCGGGACCGCCGATTTTCGCCCACAGATATTCCGCACGGTCGGGAGTCTGCAGGCCATAGGAAGATGCGAATCTCAGACGGAAGTTGCCCTGGGGCTGCGACTGCTCGGTCTCAAACAGGGCGAACATCACCCGTTCTTGACCGATTCCATCGTCGCAATTCTGCTGACTGAAATAGAACATTTTCTGCAGCCAGCCGAGCTGCTGGTCCTCCTCGAAGACAGGCCCCCAGAGCCCCGCCGCACCACGATCCAGGATCAAGGGCGCAGATCCCGCTGGTTCGGTCGCCATTACGGTCCAGTCGGTTCCCGCCTCGGACAGGGGCAGAGATAACTCCGCGCCTGGTTCCGGGGGGACGGGCGGCTCCGACACCCGTTGTGTGACGATTAGGTTTTGATCGTCCGCTTCTTCAGCTCCCTCGGTCGTTCTCACAAGGGAGGGGGAGCGGCCGGGAAAGACATCGGTGATTGGCTGATAGCCCCCCTCTGGTACCAGTCGAGGATCTTGCGCGAGCAACGGAACTGTCAGCGTCTCGAAACCCGCCAGCAACAGACTCCCACACAGGACAACCGGGAATGTGGTTGAACGAACCATCATGGCGAATGCCCCACCACCGCTGGATCTCACGGACGGCGGATGGCCGCCTCTGTCCTCCCTCGCGATTGACTCCTGGACCGGCATTCTGTGCTCCTGTTCAGTACTTGCGGCGCCTGTGGGAGAAACGCGGTGCCCTGGGAATTTCGACTTCGAAGCCCCTCCTCGTCTTTCGGCCCGAAAAGACGACTGTCTTCAGGTGATTTTTTCGGTTTGTCCTGTTTGGCGAGGTTGCCGCGTTTCTTCAAGTTGGAGTGATTGTGCGGACGATAACGTTTGGAGTGATGGGGAAAGTCTCATTCGGACGGTCCGGATGGCCGCTTCACCTGCGAATTGGGTTGTAGTGGTGCCTCACGCGAGAGCAATCCCAGGGAGTGGCACGATGGCCCCGCGTCGAACAATCGCATCGAATCCGTGCCGTGGCTGTGCGCGGCGACGGCTTGGGAACCTCTTCGTCCTGGGACTGTTCAGTTTCATTCTGGCCGGAGGTTGTGCCTCGGCTCCAATCAGTGCCCCCCCGGCTGTTCCCCCACCTTCGAGTGCAACGGCTGGCAGCACGACCATTGTGGCAATTGCTCCTCCGGCCGCGCCCCAAATGACCCTCCTGGACTTTCTGGGAGTGAATCAGGTTGCGGCGGGTTTGGGGCGGGGAGCCGCCTGTGTCGGCGGCTGCGTGCAGACGCTGTTTCCGTTTTTCGGGCCGTCGATTACCGAGATGGCCAATCAGCCTCCGTTGCGGGCGATCAACGATCCCGAGAATCTCAAGTCGTCCAATCCCGCGGTCAAGGCCGCTGCGGCCGCGGCTGCTGAAGAGGATCAGGCCCCCCAGAAAATTGCGGCCCTGAAATACCTTGGTCGGCTTGGTTGCGCGGGCTGTTATCCGGGCATTGAAGAGGCCGTTTTGGCAGGGTTGGAAGACTGTACTGAAAGTGTCCGATTCGCGGCGGCCATGGCTGTCTTCGATTCGACTCGCCGGCCTTGCCACTCTTGCCGGAGTGGCAGTTGTTGCACCCCAAAACTGCGTAAAAAACTGATGCAAATGGGCTGCTTTCCCGACGACCTGACCGGATGCCCGAAGGAGCCTTCTCCCCGGGTGCGGCGGGCGGCTCGCCAGGCCCTTCTGGCTTGTGGACCGGACGATTGCCTGGCGGCTGAAACTCCCTCGGAACCCAGGACCGAAGAGAGCCCAGAAGCCGCAGAAGAACCCTCCGTCCCGGAGAATTGAGGGCTGGTGATTCGATTCACCGATTCGTGGTTCCGGAGTTTCCGAGTTGTCTCCACGCGAGTTCGTCGAGGCACCGGCGGTTCACTCGCTTCCCGGCACCGAACTCTCAGGGCGACCAGAAGGCTGTGGTTTGGTGGAAATCGCACATCGACACGGCCCAATTTCAGAGTACAATCTAGATCGGTTCCGTTTGCTGGTGGTCACCGAGAATTCATCTTGGAGATGACGACGACCACCGAATCGGTCTGACTGCGCAAGTTGCCATCCATCGGAAGAGGGGAAATGTCGGATGTCGGATTCTTCGCAGGCTCAACCGACCGGAAGCCGTCAGTCGTTGAAAGTCGCAGTCGGAGCGTCCCAGGAAATCGTGGTCCCCGCCGCGAGGTCGTTGCGGGTCGCCGAAAAAACGGCGTCACTGGTTCCCATCGGAGCCCGGATGCGCTCGCGACCTTGGTTGTGGGTTTTGACGGGGATGACAACAGCGGGTCTGCTCACCGCGGGATTCGTGAACCTGTTGGCGAAACCCGCGGCCCGATTCCCGCTGCTGGTCCTCATTGAGACTGGATATCGACATCCGCTCCCTCCGAATCCCTGGGGAGCCGAAGATCGAGAGTACTTCCGGGACGTTGCCCGGCAGTCCGCCGCCTCAATCCGTGTGATTGAACCGTCGAATCCCGACCAGCACTCGGATCCATTGTCCCGTTTGCAATCGGCCTGGGAAGCGATGGAGGACGAGTTTGATGACCGTCCTGAGGTGGTGGGAATCTATCTCTCATTCCACGGGCACGTCGATCCCAAAGGAGAACCATGGTTGATTCCGCGTGGTGCCGATCTGAGTGATGCGAAGTCTTGGATCTCTGTGCAAACTCTGCTGGATGCAGTGGAGACGTTCCGAAGTTCGACGCCGAAGCCTGGGTGGTCTGATACGGGTTCCAGTCGGGTGGTCTTATTTCTGGATGCCGCCCGTGCCCCGGTGACGGCCGACTTGAACCTGACGCACCGTTCATTTGCCGGCAGGGTTCAGCAGCGATTTCAGGAGCGACCGTATCCGGGAATACAAATCATTCTGGCGGCTGCGGAAGGGCAGCGTTCGCTTTGCGGTCGCAGGTGGGGCGGAGGGCTGTTTGTACGGAGTCTTCAGCATGGCCTATCTGGGGAGGCGGACGTCTCGGCGGAAATTTCGCGTGAGCATTCCAAGTCGTCGATTTCATCGACGGGGGAACGCGACGCTCGGGTGGACCTGTTCGAGCTGAGTCAGTTTCTCGAACGGACGGTCTCGTCGTCTTCCTGGAACGATTCGGGATCTGCGCAGCGGACCGTTCTGGTGGGACATTCTCCGGAGGCGGACGACAACCTGCAACTGACTCAAGTCTCAACCAGAAGAAGATTCCTCGGGGGCCCATCGCTGAAAGACAATCGATCGTTTCCCGAATGGCCTTCCGACATCGTCCGGAATCTGAATGAGGCGTGGCAGGATCTGGAACAGGCCTGCCGCTGGAATGCCGGCGCTCCCCTCCAGGCTGCCGATGCGGTGATCACTCCCGCCAGGCTGGCCGATTTGCGGGCCAGACTTCTGTGGATTGAGGCTGCACTCGATGGCGGACCATCTCTGCAGTCCGTTGTGGGACCGATGCTGGAGGAGTGTCGTGCCGACTTGCTGAGGAAACGGGAAGAAACAAACGAGGCGGTTCGTCAGGAACCTGCGGTGACGACGGGAGTGGACCTCGCGATTGACCGGTTGGCTCCCCAGTCGGGGGTCTGGTCCGAGCCACAGCGGAAAGACATACAGGAACTTCGGCAACTCGCTGAAGCCGCCGACCAGGCTTGGGGAACGAGCCGGTCCGGGAATGTCAGCAGTCTCGACTCCGACCGTCGTGTTCATGAGCTGCTGCTTCCTCACTTGCGGAGATTGGATGACTTGCGACGCCCGTTGGAGGAAGAGTTGTTCGTCAGTCTCGCACACCAGGGAATCCAGTCGAATCCGCGGGATGACCTGAACCGCACAGAACTGGAGGACCGCGCCGCGAATCTGCGGCGAAGTTATGGTGAACTGGGGAATCTTCGGGATCTACTTTCCCGGTCACGAACTGCGTCGGAGGCAGTACTGGCATTGGGCCCGTTGTTCGCCCGCTGGAATGACGCGACTCAAGGTGGGATCAACACAGCCACTGGTCGACCTCTCGAACAACGGTTTTTGGACCTTTGGAACGAAGCCTGCCGCCTGCGGCGGACCCTTGGGGGGCCGTTGGACGATCGTTCGGTTCCGGAGGTGGAACAACTGCGTGTGTTCTTGGCGGACCTCGGTTCCCCCGGTCGAACCGAATCCGGAATTTCAGCCAGTTTCTGGATGGACTTGACTGTGGCCATCAACCAACTGGTGGCCGATGACGATTCCGCGACTTCCGCCGAGGATTTGCTGGTGAACAAGCGAAAACGCTGTGCGGCGCTGGCGGCGCTCTTGCAATCGGGCTTTCCGTGCGATGCCTGTGGGATTGGGTTGCGATCCCAGGCGCGCACTCGCTGGAGGACTTTGCTGGAAGAAATCGGCAAGGGGCCGGCCTCTGTGCCGCCGCCAACAGATGGTGATGGATTTTCGACTTTGCGCTCGCAACTGCAGGATGTCCTGACGAAGACCGGGTCTGAACGTGATCTCGATCTGCAGTCACGGCGAAGAGCAATGCGCTGGGATGCCCAATCCGAAAGCATCCGTCAGATGGATTCTCACTGTGCCCAGGAGTTGCATCGCGCGAAGTGGCAACGGTTGCGCAGTCTCTCGCGCCGAGAACTGGGTGACTTCTGGCCCTCAGCTCAGGGCCGCGCCGCTGGGTTTGCGAGGCTGCAGCCGGTTTGGGACCAGTTGACCAGATTGGCCCGAGATCCGCTGGCGACAGAAGGGGAGAATTCCGGGGCCACGGAGAGAGCCATCGAGAACGATCGAGCAGAATTGTCGGCCGCCGAATCTCTGGTCGCCCGTCGGCTGCAAGTGCAGAGTTCGCCCCTCAGTCTTCTGCCCGATGGCTTTTCTCAGGAGTGGACGACACAGTTGGAACCTCAGACGCCCCTTCCGTCCGGTCTGCATCCCGTACTGGGACTGTCGCTGTGGTCCGGTGCGGATGGTGTCTGGAAGGAATTGCTGGTCTCTTCGCCCCCTGCCGGAATCCCACCGACTGCCTCATCGCTGACCTTGCCGGCGAGCAAATCGACATCTCCCATCGTCCGGTTGGACTACCGTGGTTGGCGACGGGAATATCCGGTGTCCCTGCGGTCAGCCGAGTGGACCTCCAGTCTCTGGTCTCTTGCATCGAGGAAACAGCCCACGGTCCAAGTGCGTCTGGGAACTGGTCACCGAGAGGATGTGTTGCTGGTGCTCGACTGTTCCGCCAGCATGGAATCGGCGGTGGACAGGGGAGATCGGGAAGGACCGTCGACCCGTTTCGAGGCGGCTCGGGAAGCACTCAGCGCATTGCTGGAGGGGCTGAGCGGTGATGATCAGATGCGAGTCGGGATCTGGCTGATCGGACATCGTGTGGCCTGGAGTCGGCGGGACCCGGGACGCCTGCTGCGGCAACAGGATTATTCTGGGGGAGTTCCTGACGACTTGCGACCGGCCGCCGATGTCGAGTCCATCCTGCCCCTGGGACGTTTTGATACGGCTGCCTGGGAACTGGTCAACCGAAGACTCGAAACGGTTCTTCCCTGGGGCGAGACCCCTCTGTATCTGGCGTTATCGCGCGCCGTGGCCGAGCTCAATCGCGAAGGGAAAACCTCGGTCCGTCGCATCATTGCCATCACCGATGGATTGAATTACCAGTTCAATCCATCGGCGGAAGTGAATGTTTCCCTGGACCGCCTGAAAAAATCCGCGTGGGAATCTCGAATTGGGGTCAATGTGATTGGTTTTGGACTGGCGGCGGCGGATCGGGAGAGAGCAGATCAACAATATGACGAACTCGTGACGGCCACGGGCGGCCGATACGTTCGTGTCGAGGAGTCCGCGGCTCTGCTGGCGACGCTCCGGGGCCTGCTGCAGCCGAGCACTTTTACGGTCCGCGATGAGCGATCCCGTCAGGAATGGTCGCGTCCACTCGGCACACCTGTGGCTCTTCCCCTGGAACAGGATGCGGAACACGACATCTCCGTTCGGATTCCGTCCCAATCCAGCGGGATGCCTGCCGATGTCATTGCTCGGACGACCCTGATGGGCGATGAAGCGGTGGATCTGGTGTTGGATCCCGTTGCCGGGTCGGCGCGGTCGGCGGTGTTTGAAGGACGGTCCCCCCAGCTGGTCGGCCTGCGGACGTCTTCTGGATTGACCGCCGATTTGCAATTGGGTGTGCATGTTCCGAAACGTTCCGAACACCGGATCGAGTTTCTGTTTTCACTGCGCAGTAATGCCGGAGAGGTGGTGCCTCGTCCCGACCAGATTTGGATGGAGATCACGCCTGTCCATCGTAAGGCCAGTGGTGTGCGTGTCGAGGCCGCAGGACCAGTGCATGTGTTCCAGGACGTCACGTATCTGCCACAAACTCCCAATCCCGTGTTTCAGGTCGCCTGTCAAAATTGGCCCGACCAGGGGACTGACTGTTGGATTGAGGTCTGGATCGGACCCCGTCCCGGGAATTTCTCGATCACAGAGCCGGACTCGGAAGCAGCGTCCCCGGTCTGGACCGAGACCATCCCGGCGGGAGGCCGGCCATTTCACTTCGTTCGCCTCGGTGATGCGTCCGGGACCGATCTCGCTGCCGTGGAGCGGGTGTTTGTACCCGACCTCGGGCAGGTCCAGCATCGATTTCTGTTTCGTCGGGATGTTCCATCCGGCGTTCAGCTTGAAGTCAGCGACAGTAAATCTTGGAAAGAGTCGGCAATCTCATCGTTTGAACCCATGCGGATTCCGATCCCGGGGCCAAATGAAAATCTGCGTCCCCAGCCGCAACCCTGAATCGCCGCGCAGTGGTCAACACGAGTCTGTCGGGGAGGGAATCAGGACCGATTGGGGAGCGGGTCCCTCGAGGTGATCCGGAACTGGAGGTCTGCCGCCTCGATCCATTCCAGCTGACAGGCGGAAACATTGGGCTGCGCTGACAGGAGAGCGAAAAACGTGACGGCACAGGCGCAACCTCGCCCGCAGAGAGCGGGGGGCGTGGGAACCTGACCAATGTCGTCGGGAATCTGGTTGGGTGCCGTCCAGCACACTGCCTGGGCGATCCAGGCTCCCGGGGAATTGAGTTCGTCGGGGATCTGTTGTTGCACGAATCCAATCGATTCGGCGGTCGGTTTGACTACCCAGCGTCTCACAGCGTCGAGGCAGCGCGTATCCTCGACCGACTTTTGCGAACTCATGTTGCGGTCCAGTTCAGCAGCCAGCCAGCCGACAACGCGGGCGGCCCCCACCCGATTGGTCAACACGTGCCAGGCATCGGCGTAAAGCCCGGCAGCTTGCAGCTTCGACAGCAATTCCGCCGGGGTTTCCACTTGGGACAACAACTGAGCTGCGGGCTTTGAGAGAGGAATGGCTTTCCAGTTCCATGGGGCGATGGATTCCGCCCGGTCCGCCGTGGGAGAGGCGATGGCCGCATCGAGCGGTTGGGAAATCTGAACTTCAAATTCCGTCTGCCCAGCCTTGAGACAGGCTCCGTCAAACAGTCGCGCCAATCGGATTGGTCCATCGGGACCCACAACACCCACACCCTGCGAGAGATCCCGGACAATCAATTCCCGGCCGGTGAATTCCACCGAGAAGTGCACGGGAGACAGCTCGGGATCACCGGGAAGGCAAATGTCGGACCATTGAGTCCGACCAATTCTCAGCACTTGCCCCTCACGGAGTGGAATGATTTGGGAGCGATGTCGCCCAGTTGTGATTTGCAAGCACGCGGTCATCGCGGCCTCAATTCCCCCAGGAGGCGGTCTGAACCCAGATCGGGAGGAGCCGGCTGCGGGGAGGGCTGGTCGGCGGTTGTCAGATTGCCGAAGATGCTGTTGGGCGACTGTCCCAACCTAAGTCTTAGCGCGAGGTGGGAGATCAGCAAACCTGCCAGCAGTAACACGACGGCCCAGACTCCGACCGCCAGCGTGCGCTGCCAACGGGAACGGGTTTGGGCGAGGTCGGTCCATTGCACATGATCCTGAACCTCGATCAACCGTTGCACCAGAGCTGGTCCGAACGCGCGCTCATCGGTCGGTCCCCCAGTCGCCGCAATGTAGCAACCTGCAAAATGGAATGGAATTGCGTCCGGACGCTCACCGGCATTCTCGGCAAAGGCCGTGGTGATCAACTTTGCGAGGGGTCGCGCGATTTCGGATCGCATTCGGCACAGCAACTCGAACAATTCTCGGTTTCCCGGACGCTTGAGGACATCCTGTTCGCCAAACAATCGGTAGATCCGGACTTCCAGTTCGTGCTGCAGCAGTCGGGCGAAGTTCTGCAATTCCCGCGAGCCGGCCAACGCACCCAGTTCATAGCGCCTGCCCAGCCGCCCCGTGGTCGAATTCGCGACTCCCGTTCGCCGCATGACCTCCAGAAAGCCAGGCTCCCGCTGCAATTCGGTCATCAGGCAGATCACGGGAAACTGCAGTTCCAGATTGGCTCCCAGTATCCGCAGGTCAACGCAGATGGCGGTCCCCTGAACTTCCGCCTGCTCGGAGCGATGGCAGACTTCGGGAAACGGCACGAGGCAAATGACTCCATTGAGCCCGCATGCGGGGCTCCGAGCGGTTCGCAGCAATTCGCCGAGGATCGCCATGCGATCTGACTGACGGCGAAGAACCTCCGCCGGGGGAGACTGCGCCGATCCTGGGTGGATGAAGGAATTTTGGGATGCCGCGGGTTGGGACCGACTGTCGGCGGCGGAAGAGTCTACCTCATCGGCCAGATCTTCCCTCGGGGCGACTGCCGCATTTGCGGCGCTGAGGCAACCAACGTGGCGTGACACCAGCAGAATGACATCCGACGAGAGGTACCATTCGAGCGGCGAATCACTCTGGTCCAACAGCGGCTCGAGTCGCTGAAATGTTCCTGGTGGCGACTCCAGGATTGCCTGTTCCAGCCGTGATCCCGTGGATCCGAGCATCAGAAAGAGCGGTCGGTCCCCCGGCGCAATTCCTCGAGACTCCAGGTTCTCAATTCCTCGAGACCAGGCACGGTTCAGATCGTCATGGGTGGCCAGGACCGGCAACAGCCACAGCCTGAGAGTGTGGTAGACGAGAGAGGGGATCAGAATCGTCAAGACCAGCAGGACGATAGGTTGCCAAATCGGGCGGGCCAGGCTCCAGGCCAGCAGATTGGGATTTCGCCCCTGCCACCACAGCGCCATTCCCCACAGGCACAGCAACAACAACGCCACCAGCCAAGCCACCTGAGCGGGAAAGCTCCAGAGCCAGACCTTGAAGGGACGAGGAATAAAACCCCCGACTGTCCCGCTGGAGTCTGGGCCGCCTTTCGCGGGGGCCGGGGAGGGTGCGGGAGATGCGGGCATGCGCGGGTGCTAATGTCGGGGGCCGGGAAGAGTCAAATCACAGAATCCAAAACAGTGCGGCGTGGATCACCAACAGCAAACAGGCCAGTGTGAGAGCCCATTGAAGTCCGAGCCGGGAAGTCTGTGGACGGGCCAAAACCAACGGTGAACGGCGGCCCTCGACCAATAAGGGCAGAGATGTCAGTTTCAGGCGGCGATGCGCATCGGAAACCAGGGTGTCGAGCTGGGGAGACAGCCGTAGTCCGGGGGCAATCTGTTCCGCCAACAGGCGGTCGCGGTACATCCCCTGAAAACCCAACAAGACGCAGTCGTAGTAAACCTCAAACGCATTCACAAAATCCGATTCAAGAGCTTCGCGAGCCTTCTCGAAAAACAGCGTGCTGCACATTCGGGAACTGAAGTACTGGACCTCGAGCACGTTGTTGCTCCACCACTCCCGACCGTCCCAAAAAAAGTCGTGATCGGCAACCAGCATTTCATCCAACCAAGACACCAGGGCGTACTTCGCCAGTTTCCACTCCTGGGACAATTTCTGCCCACTGAGCCGGCTTTCGGCATCATCGAGAGACCGACAGAGTTGCTGATGAACCTGGATCGGATCCGTGGCGGGATTCCGCCGCAGGTCCCGCAAGATGGACAGTGCCGTCAAAAAGACACCGTCCGTCGCTTCGGCAAATGTGGGGTTCATGACTTCTGCTGGACCGCGAAAAGAGCGAATTGCAGAGAAATCCGCCGTCCATCGAAATTGATTTCCAGTGTGTCCTGTCCCTGCAACTGATCGCGATTCAGAATCAGGGTGTCACGCAGCATCAGGGCCAAAGTCTGTGTATCCAGCACATCTTTCCACGCCGGTCGTTCATTGCGGGGGATCTCGAAATAAATCCACTCGGATCGGGCCGGCAAGGATCTGACGAGGCGTTCGAGCGGAACCAGACTCAAGCCTTCAGCCCTTTGCCGGAAAAGCTGTTCGACCATCCGCTCACTTCCCAATTTCCAATCGAGGCGCCCCTCCGAGAGCAACTTCCGGCAATCCGCCTCACTCAGATCTCCCTTGTTCACACCAACGAACCATTGCCAGGTCGAGTGAAACCACTGCGGTTCCATGGTGACACACAGGCGCTGACCCCGACCAATAAACGGTCTCTTCTGAAAGTCCAGTTCGCGGACCGACTCGACCAGAATTCGGATTCGTTCCACAACGTCACGAAAGATTGGTCCGAGATTCTCGTGGTCGTAGCCCGGCAATTCCTCCAGGCGTCGCTCCTTGCCAAAAATTGACAGGGATCCGACGATCCCGCAGAGTTCCGCATAAGCCGCCAACGGATGAACTCCCCGGGCGAAGGCCAGCACACGCAGTACACCCAGGGCGTGATTCAGCTCCCCCAGCATGAGGATCCGTTCAAGATCTCCGGGATTCTGCGCATCAAGACTGATCCCGCGATTTCTGACTTGTTGCGACAGGACCTCCACCTTGCGTCCGATCAGGTCGAAAACGGAGCGAACGAGGTTTGTTCCCAACTCGGGACAAGCATCCAGTGTCACGACGGGGGGGATGTAGCCCCGGTCGATTTGAGGAAGCGATTCACGGTCGCCGCCGCGGCGGATCCTGGCAATCGGCAGTGTCTCGAAACCCGCCGCGTCTTCTGAAGAAAGCAGCAGCCGAACATTCAGCGATCGCAGTGAAACCGGTTGGTCATCACCCCCTTCATTTTCATTCGACAGGGTTGCGACATCTTCGAGATACCGGGAAACGATTCCATCGGAGGAAGGGCCGAGGTTGCGCTGTCCCAGTCTCAATTGCGGAACCGCCAAGAGCACCTGGACGGAATCGGCTCTGTCCAGCGCCGACAACAGCCGGTCCCGTTCGATGGCCAAGGTGGTTCCGTTTTCGACATCCACCAGTGTCCCGTCGCGCAGGCGGGCCCGCAGTTGCTGAACTTCCACCCGGTGATTTTGGATCGCCGTATCCGATAGAGCCACTCGCTGCAGGCCATAGTGCAGAGGATGATCCGACAGGGCACCCAGGCACATCATTTCATGGCTGTATCGCTCAGCAGCCTGGAAATGATGCGGCCGGAGGAACAGGCCTTCGTGCCAGTTGACCTGAAGGTGCCGCATGCTCACTCTCCCAACTGTCTTTGTGTCGCAGAGACCTGATGAGACTAGCCCTGCTTCCCACTCAATGCAAGAGGCGGATCGTCTTCCCCTGGACCTACGGCTGTCGCCGATTTCCCGAGTCTATCACAGGCAAGCGCAGTCCGGGTGAAACCGCAACGGATTCTGCCCCCAATTTTCAGCCCCACACTTCGAGGCTTCCGACTGGTGGAGATTTGAGCCAACCAGCCGTTCGACAACTCTTTTCTGCGTTCCCCCCAGCTTCGCCGGAGTCGGTTGGGAAGACTTTGTCGATGAAACAGAGAGGACTGAACGTTCCCGATAAGCCGACAGCCCGGTTCGGATGCATTGTCATCAAGGCACCGGTCCGATGCTTAAACCGTGTCTGGTCAGCAACTGGCAGATTTCAGGCACTCCTCCAGGGAGAGAATTCATGTTGTTCAAGTACTGTGTTGTCGGATGGATGGTCTGGATGACTGAATCCGAGCCAACCGTTGTTGAACAGCCTGTTCCCGTGGCTCAGGCTGCCTCCCCGGACTCTGCGGTGGACGAGACGTGTGAGTCACCTCAAATAAGCAATCGCTCGGAGAGTCACTTGCCCCCTGTCCCCAGTGAAGATGGACGGACGTATCAATCCGGAGTTCCTCGCAGTCACCTTCCCCACGCCTCGCGGACTGTCTTTCGAATCCAGGCGATGGCCCAGTGGGGTAGCAATCGGACCGTGTCGATACCTCGGCTGGTTTCGTGTTGCCACCCCCCCTTGTTCGAAGACTCGAATTTGGAACGCAGTGGTGTTTCAAGCGGCCATCTTTCGCAGCCCGTCTTGTCCGGGACGCATTTCTTCGGATCGGTCGGCGTACTGCCACTCAAACTCGTCCAGGGGGGACCACGAAGTTCCGTCTTTCCTCAAGATGAGCTGCGTGAGGCATCGCCCACTTCGAGAATCCGCAATTTGCTGAGCCCCGCCCCTGGTTTTGAGCGTCAGCGCTAACTCGGACGATCATCGAATCGTGGAACCTGTCCGGACCGCCATTGGTTGAAACGTGAACTGAATCCAATCGAGTACACGCTTGCCGCAAGGCGACCAATCAACAGAGATCCGGGCGGTTCCCACGTCTCTCAACTGCAGTCGCGGCGATTCGGCCGACAATCGAATTCTGGCCATGACCGTTCCGGCGCCTCGGCTCGCGGTTCCGCCAGCACGTGAGTTCAGGCGATTTTCGTCCATGGTCAGTCCGACTTCCGCGATTGTCCCCTGAATGCTCCGGTCGGGTGCACGCACCAGAACCATGCGCACCATCTGTCCGACCCGAACGACATCGGCACGCTCTGGGGGAACTTCCAAGACAATCGAGAGTTCCGAGGGGTCGCCGATGTGTCCGAGAAGTGTCCCCACCTCCAACCAGCAGCCTCGATTCCACCGATCTCCGGGCGATCCGGACCAGACTTTGAGAGAGTCCTCCGGCTCCGGAGATCCCAAACGCCAGGGAGGGGGCCAGAACGTGCCTTCCCGGGGAGAGATCAATTCGAGACGACTGAGGTCGGCCTGCACCTGATCCGATTGCCGGCGGGCTGAAGACAAGGCCTCTTTCGTGGTTGCCAGGGCGGAACTCTTTTCGGGGTGATCCAGCCTCTGGGTTTCGAGCGAACGGAGTCGAAACTCGAGCAAACCCACTTCGGCCCTAAGTTTTTCGGATTCCCGAGACAGTTCGGGGTTGGAGAGCCGCACCACGGCCTCTCCGGCCAAAACGGGAGTTCCCGCGGGCAGATGGCTTTCGATTTGTCCCGGCACCACAACATACAGCGGAAACGCGCGGGGGGCGTCCACTCGGGCGGTGGCGGAAATAGTTCTGGGCAGAGGAACTAGCATCAACGCGGCCAGAAAAGCGAGTAGCAGCCAGACAGTCCACCGCACCCTGACGGTATTCATATGAGAGCGGACTTCGGGGTCTCTCAGGAATCGGATCAGACGAGACATCCAGGGAAACACCAGCAGTGTGGTCAGGAGGAGGACCAGCAGCCAACCCAACCGAGGGTAATCCCATTGGGCCATTGCCAAAGCCACTCCGGCCAGCAGGGTCCCCCAGATCCAGGGGCGATAGACCGCGGCGGCGAGACCGTACAAAGCCACGACTGTGGGATTTCGCACTTGGCCTGCGTTCGAACGGGGAGGCGCGAGACCCAGGCACAGGGATGTCCAACACCCCAGCCACCAGAGACGGGCCTTGTCCGACAGGTTCGGCTCGTCCAGCACATCACACAGCACATGATATCCGTCGTACTTCAGCAGGGGGTTGCCGTTCAGCAACACGGTATTGACCAGACAGAACAGTGAAACGGTCCAGGCGATAGTACGCAGTGGTTCGACAACGGTGGAGAGTGCGATCCCCAGACTAACGGACGCGAGCCAGAGATCGATCAGGGGACCAGCCGCCGAGGTGTGAATCCGAGCGGCTGGGCTCGCCAACAGCCACGCATCCGACACATCGCAGTACAAGATGGGTGAGAGCAACATCCATTGGATGCCCAGGTCGGGGCATTCGGCTCCATGCCAGCGACACACCACCCCGTGGGCCAATTCGTGGGCGATTCGACAGAGCCACAACAGCACCCCCACGGACAACCATGCCCAGGGAGAGAGAGCGGTGATTCCGGGCACGGAATTCCATTCCAGGATCCGTGGATTCGTGACCAGCATCCGGAGGGAAACAACCGGAGGGCCGAGGAACACCGCCAGTCGGACCCAGCGCGGGCAGCGGGCGGTCACCGCGACCAATCGATCCAGCAGAGGGGTAGGGTTGATCCCCCGGAAACGATGAAACAGCAGCGACCTCCATACCCATCCCCCTTGCCCCCGCTCGAGCGGAGGCCCCGGAGTGTTGGTCAGGGCGTAGCGCTGCGCAACCGACGCCAGGGACGGGTCACCACGGAGAATCAGGTGGTTTTCCAAAAGTTCCCAGAGGAACCGGGAAAGTTCCCCGAGGGTCACTTCGTTTGGCGCAAACTGCCGGCGCAACGCGTCCTGCAAGTCGCGCAGGGACTGCGATGGGCTGAGATGTGTGAGCAGAAAGTGCTCTTTTTCATTCAGTTCAAAGTACCTGAGTGTCAAGGGATCCTTGATGCGCCAGAACGTTCCCGACCGGTTGTGGACGGCGCGGATCACCAGATCGCGACGCCAATCCAGATCCAGTGGGCGGTCGTCCGCTGACGGTGGGAATGACCGCTGCGCCGTCATGGAGTTCGTGCTCCGTCTGTTCCGCGTGACGGAACGACCACACGCAACGCGCCTCTCTGACCAGGTCGTAGCCGGATTCCGTCGCGGGTGTTGTCGAACACGGCCCAAACCAGAACCTGGCTCGTGACGGGGTCGACTTCAGGGCTGATGAATTCGATCGTGCCCCGGGGACCACGCCGGTCGGCGGCTCCCTCCGGGTGGAGAAACTCCACTTCCGTACCCACTTCGAGCGAAGTGGACTGGGCCAACGGAAAAAAAGTCTCGACCCTCAGACGGTCCAGATTGACAACCCGAAAAACCGGAATGCCAGGCGCCACCCACTCACCGGGCTGGATCTCCCTTCGCACGAGGATCCCAGACAGGGGCGAACGCAGCTGCCGGCGACGGACTTCCCGCTCCGCGCTCGCCACGGCGTTTGACCTGAGTTTGGTGACGATCTGCGCCTGAGAATGCTCTTCGCGGGCAAGATCCAGGGCCGCCTGGCGTCGGTTGACCGAAGCGCGTAGTCCCGTGACTTCATGATCACGGGCTGTCGAAACCAGCTGATTGATCTCTCGTTCCAACTCCGCCTGACGCACCTCGATCCGGGCTTTGTCGACAGCGAGTTTCAGCTGCTCGAACTCACTTTGAGAGACCGCCTCCCGCTGCGTTCGCCGGGCGTTGACCGCGCGCTCGAATTCACCCTCCGCGACGGGCAGCACGGCCCGGGCCAGTTGCAGGGTCAACTCGCTCTGAGCACGTTTCCTCGAGATGGACTGTTCCACCCGGGCGCGTTCCAAGTCGGATTGGCTTTCCTCAACGGCGGTCTCCGCCTGTCGTGTCGCGGCCGAACTCGCTGCCAGCTGTTCCGCCGCCTTCAACTCGAGGCGGGCTCGTTCCAAAGTCAATTCCGCTTCCTCGATGTCCAGTTCTCCCAGCACCTCTCCAGTCGCAACCGTCGCCCCCTCGCGAACCAAGACCCTCCTCAACACGCCCGCCGCCTCCGAGGGAATGTTCGCCTGATCAATCAGCCGCACGAGCGCCGTTCCCGAAACGGCAGGTGTCTTATCGAAGGCGGCCAGTCGGAAAGCGCTGGTTGTGACAAGGCCTATCAAAATCGCGAGTCGAGGGAAGCGGTTCAGCCGTCGGCGCATCGTCATTTCAGTTCTCACCAGGAAATCCAGCGTCGGCAGGAATCGAGCAGATCGGGAAACAGGGTATACACGATCGGTCGCAAGCCGCAGAAAATCTCGGCTGTCACCGATTCCCCCGGACGGAATGTCTCTGAACCGTCACCTTCGATCCGCGCCTCGAGGCGAACCCGCGTTTCCCCGTGGGAATCGATGTCCGAGACGTTCGCCACAGTGTGGAGCCGCGCCATTCCCCGAAACCCGGGAACCGACCGGCGGCGAAAGGAACACGTCCGAGAATGGTCGGAGGGGTGGAGACTCTCCGGTAAGTGGCGGGCCTGAGAGCCAGAGACCCACAGGTCAAGCCGCCACCCTTCGGCTCCCGAGCCCAATTCCAGTAACAACTGCCCCCTCTGCACCGGCCGTGCCTGCAGTCTCGGTGCCGGGTCCCAGGTCAGGATCCGCCCCGGTACGGAGGGTCGGATCTCCAGCGCCGCCGCCTGAGTGGCCAGGCTCTGGGACTGTCGGACCAGTGAGGCCACCTGCTCCCGGAGCCCTGCTTCCTCACCGGCCAATGCGGTTGATCCTCCTCGAAGACCTCGGTCTTCCGAACTCTGCCCCCCCAGACGGCTCGTTTCCAACCCTGCCAGGCGTTCCCGTGCGGCCAGCAACTCTCCGTCAATGCGCTGTTGATCCAATTCCAGCCGCGAACTCCGCAAACGAAGCAGCAGTTGTCCCGCCTCCACCTGGACTCCATGTTCGACCAGAACGTCCGTCACCACGGAATCTTCGGGGGCGAACAATCGCAATTGATCGACCGGCTGCAGTTCCCCCTCGGCTGTGATGCGAAAAGGGATGGGGCACAACAGCAGCAGTGCAGCCGTCGCGCAAAGTCGGGCGCGCCAATTCTGAAAGACTCTCCGCCAGGCTGATTTTTCGAGATTCGAAAGGCGGCGCCAGAACGGCCGATGAGAGCGCAGAATCTGTTGCATCACACTACCCCCACAACGCTGAACGAGCGCAGGTCCCGCCCGAGGCAAGAGACATGGCCGATCAAAGTTCTCGCACACGACGATTCCGATCAATTCTCCCAGAGGCTCGTCTGGTTCGCGTGGCAACGGAATAAGACACAGATCCCGCACACGGGCGAGGTCGAAATACGGTTGACAGACAGCCGGATCGACCAGGGATCTCAGATCCGTCCCAGCCGCCGCGACTCCCCCTCTCCGCCGCGCCGTCATCGCCGAGTGGACCACACCTTCCAGCCGACATGCCAACTCGCCCCGTCGCTCAACCAGCGGAGCGGAACTCACCGCGAGTGCCGCCACCGACTCGCCCCAGACCTCGACAATCCAGGCGCGGTCGCAGCCGAGCAGCAGGCGGGTCTCCTCGGCGAGCAGATTCAAGGCCTGCTGTCCGTCGGTCTGGCGGATGGCGGTGGTCACCACCTGCAGCCAACGCCACAAATTTCGCTCGTTCCGTTTCAGAGAGGCAATCTGGTCCGAACGAACTCTCTCGGCTGTCAGACTCGCCACGGCTTCGAGTGCTGGCCGCAGGGTTTCCAGTTGATTGGCAAATCGCGCGGAGCCCCCGACAAACTCCCACCCCAGTGGAGCTCCCTCTCGGACTGATACGGGAACGACCAGCGAGAGGACTGCTCCTTTCGGATTCAGGCCTTGGCCAACTTGGAGAGTTGTCGCCTCATCCGCAATCCAGCGAAACTGGCGGAGCCGTTGATTTAGACTGGCGTCATCCAGCATGGGTCTTCGCTGCGGGTCGACCCGGGCCGCGGATTCCGTGAGTCCCGGCAGACCCGCGGCGGCCACCAGCGTCCAGGAGCCGTCCGGTGATTCCGCTGTCCAGAGTCCAACCCAGACCAAGTCGAATTGAGCGGTGAGAATCTGGGCGGCCTTTGTTGCGAACGCGTCGAGCGACTCTTCCTGGTCAACCAACCTGGCAAGATCATCCAGAAGCGATTGCAGTCCCCGAGAATCCGCCATGTTGAGGCCGTGGAGTGAAGCTGGGATGCGATGAGCCCGCAGAGCCAGAAGTTTAACCTGTGTTCGTTCGCAGGGGCACTCGAACTTCGAACTGTCCGGGGGCGAAACACCAGGGGTCTGTCGATTGAATGTTCCGCCCAACTGGTTTCGGAAACTTCGGGCAAACAAAGTGGCCCGCACTGTCGACGCAAACTTGCAACCCAATGATCCCCAGAGCTTCGCAGTGCGGTACGGAGTTCAAATACTTGATTCGCACTACCTGGCCCTTTGGGGGGGTTAAACAAGGTTTTACGTTTTTGACTGTGAGAGGGAGAGAGATCTGGCCGATAAACGGGAGAGGTTTGTACGAGTTTTCCGGATGGGAGGGTTTCCGATGCCCCGTCGCGACACCTGGAGTCGACTACTGAACGTCGTCTCGGAAGCATCGCATACCCTCCGGCCCTTGGCCCGTTTGATGATCTTGGTGGCTTTGGGGTTCTGGGAGGGATGTGTCGCCATCAGGTCGGTGAATCGCGACGTTCCCTCAGTTCGCCACGACCGGCCAACTCTGGTGGTGAGAGGGACGGCTGACGATCTGGTCACGGAGGAAACGTCACTCCTTACGCTGCAACCCTCCGAACTGCGGACGGAGTTCTCGGAGCCGGTGGTACTGACCCGGATTTTGACTGAGGAAGATCTCGCGGCGGCCAACTGTCGCGACCTATCCTTGGACGAAGCGGTTTACTTCGCACTGACAAGATCCCGAATCCTCCGAGATCTTGGGGGCACCGTGCTGAACAATCCTGAACGAGTGGGCACCAAGTTTGGACCATCACTGACGGAGTCCGATCCACGGATTGGCGTCGAGGCGGCCTTGAGCGAGTTCGACGCGCGCTGGAGTACATCGGGGAACTTTGAAAAAAACGATCGTGCCTTCAACAACATCTTTTTCGGCGGGGGAACGAGACTGTTCCAGCAGGATCTCGATGTCTTTCAGTCCCAAATCTCGAAGACCGCGGCAACGGGGACCCAGTATACTGTCCGAAATTTCACCGACTACAACGCGAACAATGCGCCTGGCAACCAGTTTGGCAGCGCCTGGAACTCCAATGTGGAGATGGAGTTTCGCCATCCACTCCTCCAACATGGAGGGGTTGAATTCAATCGGATTGCGGGTCCGCGTTCGGCTCCTGGTGTCATTGCAGGTGTCCTGGTTGCTCGCGTGAACAGCCGCATGTCTCAGGCGGAGTTTGAGACGGCGCTGCGGGATTATCTCAGCAATGTCGCGAACGCGTATTGGGACCTGTACTTCGCCTACCGTGACTATGAGGCCAAGAGCCGTTGTCTCCGCAGCTTTCAGCCCACGGTGGACGCAATTAAAGACAATGACAGGGTCAATGGAGACCGAAAGGCCCTCGCGTTCGAACAACTGTACCGACTGGAAGAAGAGGTACAGAATGCGTTACTGGGCCGGCAGACGGAAGGGACTCGCACGAACAACGGGGCCCCAGGTGGATCGGTCCGAGGCACGGGCGGAATTCTCGTGGCCGAACGAAGATTGAGATTGCTGATCGGTCTGCCCATTGCAGACGGGCAGATCCTCCGCCCCAGCGACGAGCCCTGCGATACGGAAGTTTGCTTCGACTTTCAGGCCTTGGTGAATCAGGCGATTGCGGCACGTCCCGAGTTGCGACGGCAGCGATTGCAAATTGAGCGAAGGCAATTGGAATTGAGGGCCAACCGCAACTTTTTGATGCCCCAACTCGACGCCTTGGGGCGTTACCGCTGGCGAGGGTTTGGACGAAATCTGGCTGGCGACTCGGGAGACAACGGGAGTTTCAACAGTGCCTGGTCGAATTTGCTTGGGGGGGATTTTCAAGATTGGCAACTCGGTGTGGAACTGGATGTCCCGCTGGGATTTCGTCGAGCGCATTCAGCCGTTCACCATGCTGAACTCAATCTGGCTCGGGAACGATCGATTCTGATCGAACAGGAGCGTCAGATTGTGCACGATCTGGGGAGCGCGCTGGCCGAGGCTGATCGCGCCTTCAAAGTCTGTCAAACCGCCACGAAACGGCAAAATGCAGCGCGGGATTTGAGCGGATTCATCGCAGCCAACAAGTCGCGTCGTCGGTCGATCGAATTGCTGGAACGCGAACTCGACGCGATGCGTCGCATGGCGGATGCCGAATCGCGGTACTTTCTGGCCCGTACCGAACTCGAGATCGCGGTCAAAAACGTCTTCTTCGAAGTGGGAACTCTTCCCCAATACCTGCAGATCTCGACTCTGACGAACATAGCCGATTCCGACGCTGCGTCCCGTTCAACCGGAATCAGCCCGGGGGACCTCGATTCCGTGCGCGACGGCCATTCCGGAAGTGTTCTGCAGATGCCAAACCCCCCGTTTCCCGAGACCTCCTCGCGGGAGGAGCCGCCGACGGCAGACAGCCGCGATTCCCAACCAGTCGAAAGTGATCAAAAGGCCACTATTTCCGGATGAATTGAGTTGGGCTGGTCCATTGCAGCTGTCCGCGTGAATTTTCGGAGAGCTCGTCTAACGCGGTTTGGGCCGTCATTCTCTCGCGCAATCCGTGCAATTCTGTCATGCTGCCCAGAAGTCCAGTCTGGTCAGGTCTTCAGCCGAACCTGATAATGAGGCGGGTCGCCTGGCGACCAGAGTCGTCCCCAGACTTTCAGGATCGGAACAGTCATATGACGGTACTGTGCTGGCTGCAACGCCGGGTCCAGGGGATCCTGGACTCGCTTCTCCCGTCCCTCCCGAGTGGTCCCGAGCCGTTGAAACTGCGGTTGACCCGCCTGGAACCGCGATGGGTTTTCAACGGAAGCCCGCTGACACAAGCTCTGCCAGTCTCCTCCGGGAATTGTGCGACGGCGGAGACCGCGGCGCTTGGCGCGGTCGCCCAAGTGATGGTGATTCAGGCCCCTGACATGCCGTCGGTGCAGATGGCAGAGAGCCTGAAAGGAAGTCAATTTCTCATCTCGCGAGAGGCCGGGCGATTGACTGTTCAGGTGGATTCCCAAAGCCGCTTTGCCATGGCCGAGGGAAGCCGTCTGTCGCTGCTAGGGGGCGCTGGTCAAGACCAGCTGATTGTTGACTTCTCGGGGGGAAATCCCCTGATGGGAATCGAAGTGAGTTTCGACGGGGGGCAGGGAACCGATCACGTCGAGTTTCGGCGAGGCGAGGTCGGCGTGCTGAGGGCCACGCTGGAGACGGGCCAGGCAAGCCATTTTGAAGTCGACAATGGGCATTTGATCACCTTCGCGGTCGAGAAGTTGACCTCGCAACTGACTGTCGGAAGTCAGGTTGTCAATTGGGGGCTTCCTGCGGACGTCTTGATGACCAACTCCGCCGTTGGTGGTGACGTCTTGCTGACAGGCGGAGTTGAAAACGGGGTGGAGTTCCAGTTTCTCGCCCCGCAACAGCGATTGACGTTGCTCGATCCCGTGGCGGGTCGCGGTACGATCCACCTCCACGATCTGGATCTGGATGTCGGGAGTTTCCAGATTCAAGGTCAGCCGCATGATCGTCTCGAAACCTCAGGGTTGCTGCGACTGGGAAATTCGCGCCTCGATTGGCGCACGGGTGAAATGCAACTTGGAGGAACGCTGCAGTGGGATGCGCACTCCACCGACGATCTCTCGTTGGCGTCGTCGCAAGTTGGCATCGATCTTCACGCCAATTCACGGTGGACCTTGGCCCCTGCGGCGCGGATCATGGCCCCCGGCGGTGTCTTGCGTGCCTCGGTGGATGACGGCGGCGAGTTGACTGTGGCCGGAACGGTCAATCTGTCCACCTTCGGGGTGGGTGGTCGAGCCGGTACACTGACTCTAATTGGAGGGGTCATTCGTGTCTCTCCCGGTGCTCATCTCGAAGCCTCGGGCGAGTTGGCCGGTCGCCTGGAAATCGGCGGATCGCTCGCTGGCCTCCCTGTGTCGTCTCCTGCTGCCCGAGAGGTTTGGATTTCCGCAGGAGCGACACTCGCGGCGGATGGAGAAGGTGCGGGATCTGGTGGCGAAGTCGTGGTCTGGTCCAGCGAAAGGACGTGGTTTGCGGGAGAGATCTCGGTTCACGAATCAAGTTCGTCCGCCCGCGGTGGGTTCGTCGAGGTGTCAAGCCAGGGAAGCGTGGCATTTCGTGGCACGGTCGATCTGGGGGGCCGACGAGGCACCCCGGGCACTTTGTTGCTCGATCCCAAGATCATCACGATCGTCGATCAAAACGCCACGAACTTGGCGAGTCTGGAACAGACGATCTCGGAGGTTCAGCTCGAGACTCTGACCGGAACGATCATTCTCGAAGCCGACGATGCGATTATTCTCCAAGACCTTGTTACGGACGGTGTCCTGTCGATGTCCGACGGCAGCCATCTAATCCTCAAGACGCGCAATCAGGATCCTGCGACGGAGACGGGTGTTTTCTTCCGCAATCCCACGAATCAGATCGCCCCAGCCGCTGGCGGCCGCATCGATCTGACAATGCTGGCGGGTGTCTCCTCAGCCGAACCTGGCAGTGGACTCAGTCCGCAGCCGTACGGCCGCATCAGTGTGGGGGAATTGGCGACGGGGGGCGGGAATCTGACTTTGGCCGCGGCGCGACAAATCGAGTGGAAGGGTTCTCTTCACGCGGAAGGGGGCGAGGTTCGACTCCTCTCGGCGTCCATCGACCAGACTGGTTCGGGAACCATTGCGGCACGTGAACTGCGGGCCGTGACAACGGAGTCGCAAGCGGCGCTTGTCTTGGACAACTTGTCCAACTCGGTGCGGGGAATTCGGTTGACGACCGAGGATGGCAATGTCCGGCTGGCGAACAGCACGGCATTGGACAACGTGTCCATCGTGGCGGGTCAGGGAGACGTCAATCTGCGGATCGCGGGTGCGATTTCCCAGCAGTCGGGCGACGTAATCATCGCCAGGGATCTGGGTGTGCAAACCGAAGGTGGTCAATGGGCCGTGGATTTGAATTCCGTTTCAAACTCCATCGCGTCACTTGAGGTGACGACCACTGATGCGAACATCGTCCTCCGCAACAATCGCCCACTGGAGATCACTTCACTGGCTGCGGGCACTGGCGGGGTAACGCTCACAGTTGGCGGCGCTTTGACGCAGGCGGGGCCGGTTGTCGCCAAGCACCTGGATGTGACGACGGTGGATGGGAATTGGGCCGTCGTATTGGGAAATGCCGCGAATCTGGTCGAAACGTTGCGGGTTGATGTCGGGGATGCGAATGTCACGTTCGCGAACGGTCAGGCTTTGCTGGTTGAGTCGCTGGATGCGGGCAGTGGCAGAGCGACTCTCAAGGCGGAAGGTGCGTTGACGCAAATGGGGCCGATTGTTGCCCAGGCGCTGGACGTCTCGACGGTTGGAGACGGTCAAGTCATCGACCTGCGGCATGCCAACAATGAGGTTGCCAAACTGCAGGCGCGAACCAGTGACGCCAATATCTTCTTCACCAACAAACAAGCCTTGGAGATCATTTCGCTGGAAGCGGGCAGTGGAACGGCCACACTCGCGGTGGGTGGCAAATTGACACAGACCGGTGCGATCCGCGGCAAAACGCTCATGGCCGAGATCCTGTCTTCCACCCCGTCAGATATTCGGCTGAATAATGCGGGCAACGAGGTGGAATTCTTGACACTGCGTGCTCCTGGCGGGAGTGTGGAATGGACCGATCAATCGGGGTTCATGATCCGGAAACTGGAAGCATCGACCGCGCGACTGGTGGCGGGAGGGGAGGTCGTGCAGGATGCCGCGTTGAATCTGCAGGAATTGGCACTTGGTGGTGCGGGCAATTTTCTTCTGACGAATCCCGGCAACCAGATCGCAGCCCTCGAGGCCCGAACGAGCAATTCGAACATCAACCTCAGCAACGACCGGGATCTGCACATCACTTCTCTGGATGTGGGCACCGGTACGGCCAAGTTGACGGTTGGCGGCACGTTGACGCAGACAGGGCCGATTGTCGCCCAAACTCTGGACGTGGAGACGGTTGGCGGCGGTCAAGTCATCGACCTGCGGCATACCGGCAACAAGGTCGCCGACCTGCAGGCGCGAACCAGCGACGCCAACATCTCGTTTTCGAATGGTCGGGCGCTGCGGATCATTTCGCTGGAAGCGGGCACAGGAACAGCCACGCTCGCAGTGGGCGATGCGTTGACTCAGACGGGGCCGATCATCGCCCAGGCGCTGGACGTAGCGACGGTTGGCGGCAGTTGGGGCATCGACCTGCGGCATGCCGGCAATAACGTTGCCGACCTGCAGGCCCGAACCAGCAACGCCAACATCGCATTCACCAACAATCGAGACTTGCGGATCACTTCTCTGGAGTCGGGCACAGGAACGGCCACGCTCAGGGTTGCCGGTGTGGTGACGCAAACGGGGCCGATCGTTGCCCAGACGTTGGACGTACAGACGGTTGGCGGCGGTCAAATCATCGACCTGCGGCATGCCGGCAACAAGGTCGCCAATCTGCAGGCGCAAACCAGCGACGCCGACATCTCGTTTTCCAATGATCGGGCGTTGCGGATCATTTCTCTGGCTGTGGGCACAGGAGCAGCCACGCTCACAGTTGGCGGCGCTTTGACGCAGGCGGGGCCGGTTGTCGCCAAGCACCTGGATGTGACGACGGTGGATGGGAATTGGGCCGTCGTATTGGGAAATGCCGCGAATCTGGTCGAAACGTTGC
>Ga0315899_10000574_pt1 | contig 43982 bp, 39 predicted proteins | sample LakEriMetagenome_2_FD_203518 | JGI IMG/M metagenome (GOLD analysis project Ga0315899, IMG submission 203518) | Freshwater fungal communities from buoy surface, Lake Erie, Ohio, United States - Buoy 4 MA112 | ecosystem: Environmental > Aquatic > Freshwater > Lake | place: USA: Lake Erie, Ohio...
TTACGAGCGTTGGCGAACTGTTACGCAGCCCTGCGCGAAGTTGCCGAACTGAACCAGCCATGACGTCGAACGTAGCGGCGAGGACTGTGTCAGCCCGGGATCACTTCGCGATCCAGGTCTCCGTAAGTTTCACGGTGCCTCCCTGGAATGACTGCGCCTTTGCCCCGTCAGGAAGCGTCATTGACGTGAAGTTCCGGATATCTCTGGCGCCGGCAATTGCCCATTGCGTGTGAGCGATCCAAATGTACGGGACCAATGCCGTCTGCCGTTGCTGGACAGTCGCATAGGCCTCTTTGCGAACTGAAATATCTGGAGAGGCGCGACCCTTATCCAGTGCCGCGTTCAGTTCTGGATCATTAAGACGAGCAAAATTCAAAGCAAGCGGGCCAGTCGCGTTCTTGCCAGTCCACCAGACGTAATCGACGGCAGGATCAGTCCCACTGAACTGACGAGTGAGGTCAGCTTGATAGTTGCCAGTCGCCATATCGAGGATGAACTTGCTCTGTTCAGTAGTCGTTGTGGTGACGCTCACGCCACAGGCTTCCCACTGCTGCTTCAAAAGTGCGGTGACATTCACGTTCGCCGGCACCGGGGTCGTCCCGAGGGTGAAGGAGATGGGCCCCTTTTCCGCCTTCACTTGTTCGAGTAGTGCCTTACCTGCCGCCGGATCATTTGTCGTAAAGCCTGAATCGGAATACCACGGTGAATCTTTTTTGAACTGACTGTCAGCTGCACGATCCTCAGGCACTTCGCTAATCAGACGAACCTCTGCAGGATCGGTGCACAGTTTCAGTCCTTCGCGGACCCGAACATCATTTAGCGGAGCCTTCGCCGTGTTGAACATCACGAAACTCTCCTCAGTTTCGTTCTGATCAAACACAACCTGCAAAGCCCCGGACTGCGCCTCACTCTTCAGTTTTGCCATCGCCGGGAAGTCGGTGGTGTGAAGCATGTTCACGTCGCCTGCAAGCAACGCGTTTACTCGGCTTTGCGGATCAGTAATTGGGCGGAACTCAAGTGAGTCGAGATATGGGAGCTTGTTGCCCTTCGCATCCGAACGCCAGTAGTTGGCATTCTTCTCGCCGACCCAACGGTTATCCGGAACCCATTCCTTCTGAGTGAACGGGCCGGAACCAATCGGCGCCCGCGTATTGGCAGGAGACGGTGCATCAAGTTGCGCCGGTGCGACCACGTAGCCAACTTGTGTCGTCAATCCTGCCGGCAAAGAAGCGTCAGGGTCGATCATGACGAGCGTGACGCTCAATGGACCCGATGCAGTCACCGTCGCAACGTTTGCAAGCGCGATTCCGACAAGAGGATCTTTGCGAACCGTGTTGAGAGATTTTGTGACCGCAGCGCTGTCGACCGGCGTGCCGTCAGAGAAATTCACGTTCGGACGAAGTTCAATGGTCCACGTCTTGAAATCCGCGCTCGGTGTAAATGACTTTGCAAGGTACGGCTGTGCTTTGCCGTTTTCGTCGTAGGCGGCGAGCGGGTCAAAGACCGCGGAACCAACCATGTGACCTGAAACTGCCCAACGATTCGTGGTGGGGTTGAAACCGTCTGACTCCGCCTCGACCGCGAACTTCACTGTCCCGCCTGGAGTGGGGTCGCCCGCGACCTTCACTGTGACATCGGAACTTGCAGTTGCCGAGTTATCGCCGCCGCTCGAACTCCCGCAAGCAGCCGCGAATAGCCCCAGTGCAACCACCGCAGCAACCGCCGAAACAACCTGACGCAATCTTGAGTCTTGACTCATGTCGACCACCCCTTGCGCGAACAGTAACGCCGATCATTGTTTCTCGCCGGAATTTTTCTGAACGCGAATGGGCCCGGCGCCGAAGCGCCGGGCCCATTCAACTATCAGGTCAGTTCTGGGTTTCTTATTCGACCCAGGTCTGCGTGAGACGAACCTCACCACGCTGGAACGGCAGTGCTGCCTGTCCGTCGGGAAGAGTCTGGTTCGTGATGTTGCGGACGTTCTTGGCCGCACCGATCGCCCATTGGGTGTGAGCGAGCCAGATATAGGGAGCCAACTCGGTCTGACGCTTCTGCATATCGGTGTACGCCTGCTTACGCACAGCCGGATCGTTTGAGGCACGAGCCTTATCAAGTGCAGCATCAATCTGAGCATCCTTGAGACGAGCGATGTTCAGTGTGAGCGGACCAGATGCGTTCTTACCTGTCCACCAGACGTAATCGCCATCGGGATCAGAAGCTGCGAACTGACGCCACAAATTGACCGTGTAGTTACCGGTCACGGCATCGGAAACGAACTTGCTCTGGTCGGTTGTGGTGGTGTTCACAGTCACGCCACAGGCTTCCCACTGCTGCTTAATGAGAGCGGTGGTGTTGGTGTTGGCCGGAACTGGCGTGGTGCCAAGCGAGATCGTGATCGGACCCTTTTCGGCCTTCACCTGATCAATAAGTGCCTTGCCCTTTGCGACGTCATTGGTGGTGAAGCCACTGCTGGAATACCACGGCGAATCCTTGGTGAACTGGCTATCGGCGAAACGTTCCGCCGGAGTTTCGTTCACAACGAGCACCGCACTGGGATCGGTGCAAAGCGTAAGTGCCTGACGCACTCGAACATCGTCAACCGGAGCCTTCGACGTATTGAACATCAGGAAGGACTCTTCGGTTTCGGTGCTGTCGGCAACAAACTGAATGTTGCCCGACGCCGCTTCAGACTGAAGGCGGTTGATCGCCGGCCAGTCAGTGGTGTGGATCATCTGAACGTCGCCCGAAATGAGTGCATTGACTCGGTTCTGGGGATCAACGATCGGACGGAACTCAACTGAATCGAGATACGGAAGCTTGTTGCCCTTGTCATCTGAACGCCAGTAGTTGGCATTCTTCGTGCCGACCCAGCGGCTATCGGGAACCCATTCCTTCTGGATGAATGGTCCTGAACCGATGGGCTGACGCGTCGCGGCGGCACCTTCGGCCTTGTACTGGGCAGGAGCAGCAACAAATCCGACCTGCGCCGTAAGGATGGCAGGAAGCGATGCCCACGGATCGGTTGTTGCAATCGTGAGCTGCGAGGGCGAGACCACCGTGATGGTGGACATGTTCGCAAGTGCGGCACCGGTGAGGGCATTGGCCTTCACGGTGTCGAGCGCAAGCTTCACTGCGGCGGCATCAACCGGGGTGCCATCGGAGAAGTTCACTCCGGCACGAAGGTCAACAGTCCAGGTCTTGAAATCGGCGCTTGGCGTAAATGACTTCGCCAGGTACGGGGCCCACTTACCTTCGGCGTCGTAGGCCGACAACGGGTCGAATACTGCGTTGCCGATCATGTAGCCAGAAATTGCCCAACGGTTGCTGGCTGGGTTGAAACCATCGGTCTCGGCTTCAAGCGCAAACTTGATCGAGCCACCAGACTTGGGTGGCCCTGATGCCTTGATCGTTACGTCAGTGGTCTTGCCGCCTGAGTCCGAGCCATTTGAACTCGATCCACCACATGCCGAGGCAATCAGGCCGACGGCCATGACTGCTGCGACAACCGGTGCCCAGCGGCGGAATCCCGCACGCTTCTCCATAATTACTGCCTCCTTCGGCCACAGCCGACGGTTTGGTTCAGGGGACCCCACGGAACCCTGCGGTAGGCGGAACCTTAGACGTGACCCGAGGCACATGCGAGGGCAAAGGGTGATTTTCCGCAGCGGACCCGAATCGCTCGACTGCCGCCCAGCCCCCACCAGTTCAGGAGAAGGAGTCTCCACCCTGAGCGGGGGGATCGACTGCGCGTTCTTGGCGGTCGTGATCGTGGCCGTGATCATGGTCGTGGTCGTGAGTGACATGCGTATGCACGTGATCGATGATTGGCGCCGCCAAGAGGACTTCACCACGTTGCTCAGAGCTCGACCATGACTCGTCGATCGCGCTGCAGGTCAGGGTAAAGGAGCGGTCACCTTCCACTTCCCACAGAAGTGCTGGACGCGCACCGTGCCAGCGCAACGCGAAAGACAACGAACCGCCGATCGTCGGCAATCGGTGAACCGCAATCGCCTGCCCCAGCCATTCCTCACCGAAACTGGGGAGAAGGTCAATAGTGGGGCCATCGTCGTTCACGACAATTGAGCGAACGTTGCGCAAGAACGCGGCGGTTAGGGCCGGATCGTGCGCATCCGTTGCACTTGACCATGTCCACAGAGGCTCACCTTCGAGCAGGTCACTTCGGAGCCGGCCCGCTGCATCAGCGAGCCGAGCGCCATCACCAGGACCATCTGCGGCGATCGAACGCCGGGCCATCTCTTCAGTGAGTGAAGCGAGGTGCAGTCGAACTGCCTGCGCGGCATCGGACTGACCGACGGCGTCGAGCAACAGAACCGCCGAGCGATACGCGCGCGCAGCCCAGCGTGCGTCATAAGCGCGTCGATCCTCACCAGACAGCCACTCGGGACCCTCCCCGGCTCCGAAGAAAGATCGAGCCGGTCGAAGGCGACTTCCCCGCTGCCGTTTCGACAACCAATGCACCGCCGATGCCACACGCTCAACGAGTGCCTCGGCAAACGCAGTGTTCGCTGTTAGGGCAACGTGGCGTTCAACGGCAACGACCCAACTCGCCGTTGCGTCAAGACGCGAGCCACCGAGCGAACCGTCTGCATCTTGAAGATCCGTCGCGGCCAGAAGCAGCCGCTCAGCTTCTGCCGACAAACCCTGCTCATCGAGTGCCATCGTGAGTTCTGAACGTTCGACACCATCAACAGGTATCCCAGGCCAGCGCAACGGATCATCGTTTGCAGCATGGACAAGCAAGTGCGAGCGCGCTGCATCGATTGCTTCTTCCGTTTCAATCTGTCGTTCCGGAAAATCAAACCGCGGGGCGCGTGCAAGCTGCGCTTTCCATCCGGCGACGACTCGATCGTGGGGCGGAAGAGTCGAGACATCGATTCGCGCGAGTTCGCTCGGTCCAGAAACGGAACGCAGTGGAAGAACGACTCGAAGCGTCGCTGTATGCGGAAGTGGAAAAACAAATCCCACAGTGACCGAACCCGAAGTTGATGAGACTCCGCCTTCGGGGAATTCGGGAACCGCGTCACCCGCAACAGTCACTTCTTGTGCGGAACGCTCGCCAGCGGCGATGCCATAGCGCGACGGTTGCCGAGAGAACAGCGCGACACCGTCACCGTTCACGACGACGACGCCGTCGACGACATCGATCACCGCAGAGGCGTTGGACGACCCCGACAGAGCGACCGCAACTGCGACAGGGATCTTCGTCGCATTATGGAAATCAACGACCAACACTGGGAGACCAGTCGTCCCATCGACCGCGCTCCACGCGCGCTGTTCGATCTCTCCGCCGGGAAGCCGTAATCCACTGAGGACAACTGGGGTGGCTTCGATAAGCGACTGGCGAACATGTGCACCGCTTGAGGCCACATGCCAACGATCCTCAGCGCCCACCCACCAATCGAGCGACCACTCGCCGCTTTCGGGCGTAATGACCCCGCGCCGGCTGATTGCCGCTCGACCCCCGGCCCCGATGGTTCCCAAAAGGGCCCACGACTCTTCGACCACGTTTTCGTCAGAGGTTTGGTTCACAACGACAGGCTCCATCGGCGGCGACGCTACCCCCGACAGAAGCACCCCTCTTCATTATGGCGACAGGTTCGGAACAAATCAGCGGCTGGGAGTACCGCAACTCACGCGACCTACACTCCGGCGGTGTCCGTATCGGAGTCCACACGAGCTGTGCTCATACCAGTCAAGGCGTTCTCCGATGCAAAAGCGCGCCTCGCCGGTGCCCTCGACCCCGCAGAACGAGCAGCCCTCGCCGAATCAATGGCAACGACTGTCGTGCGCGCCGCTTCACCACTCGACGTTTGGATCGTCTGCGACGACACCGCAGTTGCCGAATGGGCAACTCGTCTCGGCGCCAATGTTCTATGGAAGCCCGGACGCGGGCTCAACGGCGCGGTGAACGAGGGCGTCGCTGATCTTGCCCATCTCGACATCGACACAGTGATCGTCGCTCACGCTGACCTCCCCCACGCTGAACATCTCGAATGGTTGGCCGACGTCGATGGCGTCACGCTTGTTCCTGATCGACATGGCGATGGAACCAACGTCATCGTGATCCCTACCGACAGCGGTTTCGTTTTTTCCTACGGACCCGCTTCGTTTGCCCGCCACCATGCAGAAGCACAGCGACTCGGCCTTGACGTGCGCGTGATTCACAACGATCGATTGGCATGGGACGTTGACCGACCCGATGACTTACAACCTCCGAAGTGGGCGGACCATCAATGAACAACCAACTACCGCCGCTTCCCATCGGAGACCTTCCAAACGGTCCGATGACTTCTCGTGACATCCCGACTCCGACGCGCGCGCTCGTCATCGTTGCCCATCCGGACGATGCTGAATTTCAGTGCGGCGGCACTCTTGCCAAATGGGCCGCTGCTGGATGTGTCATCAACCATCTCGTTCTGACCGACGGTGCAAAAGGAACCTGGGATCCCAGCCAGAACTCGGAAGAACTCGTTGAAATGCGCCGAGCGGAACAGATGGAAGCCGCCCGTCGGCTCGGGTCTACTGGCAAGGTCGTCATGCTCGGTCATGTCGACGGCGAACTCCAGCCGACACTTCACATTCGCGATCAAGTTGCCTATTGGATTCGCTCGACACAACCCGATGTCGTTCTCGCTCATGATCCATGGAAGCGATACCGACTCCATCCCGATCATCGCAATGCCGGATGGCTCGCACTCGACGGCATCGTCGCCGCTCGAGATCCTCACTACTTCAAACACCACGGTCTTGAGATTCACCGCCCCGATTGCGCTCTTCTGTTTGAAGCAGACGAGCCAGATCATGTCGAAGACATCAGTGGCTTTGTCGACACGAAGGTTGAAGCACTCTTGGCCCATACGAGCCAATTCGTCACAACTCACGCCATTCCGCCCGGTGACGACGGAACCTTTGCGACGGTGTTTGGCGAACGGATCCGAGACCACGCTGCTGCCGTCGGTGCCGCAACAAACGTGTCCCGTGGAGAGATCTTCAAGTTGCTGAATAATCTCTGACCCGATCTGACTCACCGTCAGAAGACTTCCCTTCATGACCGCTCTGTGAACGGAAGACGAACTCCACCCAAGTATCCGCGCGTGAACCCGACGCGCGGTGTTGGATGACGGAGTCGCAGCAACCGCACCTCCGGGAGACCAGTGACCACCACGCAGGCCGTGTCGTCCAACTCGTCCGATCGATCGCAGGGATTCAACCCCGATCACGTCTCCGGAGGAGGTCGATGACTCCCATGAGCAAGCGTATTTACGTACTCGATACGTCGGTACTTCTCGCCGATCCGAAGTCGATGACGCGCTTCGAGGAACACGACGTCGTACTTCCCGTCGTCGTCGTGCTGGAACTCGAATCAAAGCGGAACCACCCCGAACTCGGTTGGTCAGCTCGTCAAGCGTTACGTCAACTTGAACATTGGCGCGTCAAACATGGGAACCTCACCACTGCTTTTTCGGTCAACGACGCAGGCGGAACACTGCGCGTCGAGATCAACCATCAAAACCTCAATGCCCTTCCCCCTTCTCTGTCAGGCGATAGCAACGATCACCGAATTCTTGCGGTGGCCCAAAATCTGGCGACCGAAGGAAATGACGTCACCGTCGTCACGAAGGATCTTCCCCTTCGACTGAAGGCATCGATTGTTGGCCTCGCCGCAGATGAGTACCGCAATGAACTCGCACACGACGACAGCTGGACAGGCATCGTCGAACTTGAATGCGACAGCTCCGCAATCGACGAGTTGTTCGACCATGGTTCCATCGACGATGAACGAGCGCGCAATCTTCCTTGCAACACAGGCGTTGTCATGCACGCTGGATCTCAATCAGCATTGGCCCGAGTCCATTCCGACAAATCGCTACATCTCGTTCGTCGCGACGGACAACTCTTCGATGTACGCGGCCGTTCCGCCGAACAGCGCATTGCAATCGATCTTCTTGCCGACCCTTCAATTGGCATCGTTTCCCTCGGAGGTCCTGCAGGCACGGGAAAGAGCGTGTTGGCTCTCGCCGCCGGTCTCGAATCAGTACTTGAACAGCGCAGCCATAAACGCGTCGTGGTCTTCCGACCGCTCTACGCCGTCGGCGGCCAAGACCTCGGCTATCTCCCTGGTTCCGAATTCGAAAAGATGAGCCCGTGGGCTGCGGCCGTACTCGACGGGCTTGAAGCAATTACCGGACCAGAAATCATCGACGAAGTCATCCACCGTGAACTCCTTGAAGTCCTTCCGCTTACACACATCCGCGGACGGAGCCTCACCGACACCTTTGTCATCATCGACGAAGCTCAAAACCTTGAGCGACCAGTTCTCCTCACAGCGCTAAGCCGCCTCGGCGAGGGAAGCCGCGTCGTCCTCACCCATGACGTTGCCCAGCGCGACAACTTGCACGTTGGTCGTCACGACGGAATCATCCCCGTCATCGAGGCGCTACGAGGCCACCCGATCTTTGGTCATGTCACGCTGACCCGATCAGAGCGCAGCGAGATAGCAGCGGTCGTCACCGAACTACTCGACGGACCTTTGGACTCCTGAATTTGGACAGCGCCGTGCTGCGGCGACCCCACTGTCGGACTCACCATCTAGCGTGCAGTCCGTGAGCCCATCGATTTCCGCATTCCCGAGTGTCAACGTGCGCGAGTGGTCGACCCAACCACCATCGCTTCCGTTCGCGGTGCTCGATGTCGAAACAACAGGCCTTAGTCCGGCGAAAGACCGAATCATCGAAATCGCTGTTGTCCGGTGCGCCCCTGATGGTTCGTTCCTCGACGAGTGGTCAACACTTGTCGATCCCGGCCGCGACCCAGGCCCCACCCATATTCACGGCATCACTGCTTCCGACCTCAAGGGCGCTCCCGCATTCGAAGACATCGCCGAGGAACTTCGCGCGCGGCTTGCTGGGTCGATGGTCGCGGCACACAACCTTTCGTTCGATGCTGGTTTCCTCGCTGCTGAATTTCAACGTGCAGGTTCGACGACCCCAGATCAGCCCGCTGTGTGCACTCTGCAACTTGCCCGCCATGTCCTCAAAGGAAACGAGGGGTACTCGCTGGCAGCGTGCGCAGCGGCGTTAGGCATTGATCATCCAAATGCCCATCGCGCCCTCGCCGACACTCGCGTGACTGCGTCAGTGCTGGCCGCCATGATCGCTCTCCTGCATCCCCCTTCCGATCAAGGCGCACTCCCCTTCGGATAATCAGGCCAACAAGCACTTTCATCTGCATGCGCTCGTTGCAAGGCTCATGCCTGGGATTGCGATCACCCGGAACCGATCGCCGCTGTCCATCGACGCGGAGAGTTGTTCCCATGCCCATCACCCACTTCGATCTTGAGCCATTGGTCGACCAGTTGTTGCGCTGTTCGTTCGATCAGCCAATGTTTCTCACGTTCGACGACACACACCTTGTTGCTCATGTTCCACTCGATGCCGACGATCCCGTGCCATCACTCTTTTGCCGCACCGTCGATGCCCACATCTCTGCCGTCGGGATTTACGCGCCTGCAATGGTGTCTGGATCCAGCGGTAGGCCAACCGTCTCCGCCGATCAAACCGTTGTGCACATCGTCCACCGGAGCGGGATCGCGCTTACGGCGCTCTCGCAATTGGAGCCAGTGCGAACGTTCGGACCAACCACCGAACCTCAACACGGTCGAGTCCCCGATGCGTGCCGTCGCATTCTTGGCCTCACCACTGCACCACCAAACGACTCAATGACCGACTTCGTGATCGCAGCATGGCTCGAAGTCATCTCCAGAGTCGCACTCCAGCACCCCGAGATCACCTGGTCAGACATCGTGGCGTTGCACCCTGCCTGCAGCAGCATCAGTGAAGCGGCAACTCCAACAGAAATTGCACAAGCAACCCAAACTCTCGGGCACTCGCTCGACTGGGAGCGATTCCGCCGGGTGATCTCGGCAGTCGGAGGTTTCCCATTTGGAGACTCAGGGAACAAAACCGCTGCATGGATGGACACCGGCATGTTCTCGCGGTGGGCGATGGATTCACTGCCCTCACGCTCAGATGCCTTTGATCTCCTCGATGCCGCGCTCGGACCAGCAACCTTTGATCGTCTTTGGGCAACAATTCGTTTCTGCGAATAGGTCGCCACTCAGTCGGTACACAGGAGACGGTGCACGACTTGAGTGATCCGATCGATACATCGACAAAGGGGCGACCGAGATCCCTGCCCCTGCACCGGTAGATTCATAGGTGTGTCCAACGATTCCCCCAGTTTGGGGTCCCCCATTAATCGTCGGCACTTCCTTGTCCTAGGCGGCGCTGGGATCGTCGCGGCAGCAGCTGTCGCCACAGGCTGTTCATCGGGATCGAGTTCATCGACGGTCAAGGTCAAAGAACCAAAACAGATTGCGCCGCCAAAGCTGGACGCGTCCTACCAGCCACCACCCTCTTCGACGCTCTTCGATACCGCCATCACTGGCGGTCGTGTCATGGATCCTGCAACTGGTTACGACGCGATCGCCAACGTCGGTCTCATCGGCAACCGCATCGCCTTGATCACGACCGACAACATCAACGGCAAGACCATCATCGACGCCAGCAACTTGGTAGTTGCCCCAGGTTTCATTGATGTCCTTTCCTACGAGCCCAACTCGTATGGGGTCTGGTACAAACTCGGCGACGGCGTCACAACAAACCTCGGTATGCACGGGATCAAAACGCCTGTCGACGCGAAAGGTTTTTTCTCGAACTACACCGGGAAGAACGCACCACCAATCAACTTCGGCGGTGCCTTTTCTGATCAGTGGTACCGAGACTCCATCGGTGTGAAATCAGTAGCGACTCCTGCGCAGCTTTCGCGTTTAAGTGATGACCTCAACAAACAACTTGATGCCGGATGGATCGGGCTTTCGATCGATCCCGAATACGCACCCTCAATCAACTTCAACGAATACGCGGCACTTGCTCAGGTTGCCAAGCAAGCGGAAATGCCGTTGTTCACCCATATTCGTTATTCCTCGCCTGGACCCGCAGGAAAAAGTTCGCTTGACGCGATTGACGAAGTACTGAACGTCGCTCGACAAACTGGCGTCTCGTTGCATGTCGATCACATTCCCTCGATGGCAACGCACGTCATGCCTGAAGCCATTGCAAAAATCGATGCCGCCCGCAGCGAGGGCCTCGATATCACCGGGTGCTTCTACCCATACACATTCTGGGGCACCTACCTCGGATCTGCCCGCTTCGCTGGTGACTGGCAATCGAGATTCCGCATCTCCTACAACGATCTGCAACTCGCAGGCTCGTCCGAACGCCTCACACCCGAATCGTTCAAGAAGTATCAAGCACAAAACAAACTCGTTGTCGCCTATGCCATACCGCAAGAGGACGTCAATGCCGCACTCAGCGCGCCATGGTCATTGGTTGGCTCCGACGCGATCCCTGAGTCTTCAAACAACAACCATCCCCGCGGTGCCGGCTGTTTCTCTCGCCTCCTCGGGCCGTATGTGCGTGACATGGGTGCGCTTTCGCTGATGGACGCACTTGCAAAGTGCACAATCCTTCCGGCCAAGCGCCTTGATGCCCGCGTTCCGATGCTCGCCCGCAAAGGTCGACTGCAAATGGACGCAGATGCCGACATCACCATTTTCGATCCCGCAACAATCGCCGATACATCAACCGTCGAGAAGCCGGCGCAGATGTCCAAGGGCATTTCCTATGTGCTCGTTGCCGGAGCCATCGCCAAAGACCCCAGCGGCGTGAAGCGCGACAGCCGCGGCGGCCGGGCCATCACTGGTCAACCCGCCTAACCGAGCGGGCGCTCAGTGGCTCGCTGATCACTCGTCAAGACAACAGCCATCTTCTGGTCATCTGACGTTCATCTTGTTATGGCTCATGGGCTATTGTGCGAAGAAGATCTATTCTTCCTCACGACAGGGCGCAGTTCTGCCCTTCAATGATCGGGGCTCAGCCGTGGTGAAAGTCAGTCGTCAACGCTCAGCAGAACTGCGTATCGAATTGCTCGATGCCGCTGGTGCCGAACTCCGACGGGTGGGTTACGACGCAATGGCACTCACCACCGTTGCCGGAAACTGCGGGCTCGCCACCAGTGCTATCTACAACCGATTCCCCACGAAAGAAGCGCTTGTTGATGCTCTCCTCACAGAGCGGATTGAACCCGTTCTTGGCGCGCAAACAGATGCAGAAGCTGTCGCTTTCTGGTCAGGTTCAGACGAACCGCCGAAACTCAACTTCGAACAACTTGGTGTCGTTGCCGAACTTCTCTTGGCGGCGCGACACACTCCGTCTCTCCATGACTCGGTCTATGGGTTTCTCCGCCGTCGAATAGCGATTGCGGTACAAGAGCGCGAGAAGGCAGCCGCACGCGGTGAGGTACGGAACGATCACGATCCTCGGGTGCAGGTCTTGATGCGCGCTGCCACATGGATTGGCTCCTACTTCTTTGGCCTCGTCAGCGACCCCCCGAAACGCGGAGAGAAAGCGCTCAACGCCTACACGCGGATGGCCGTCATGAACCTCCCCTTCTCAACTCCGCTTCCTCCACAAACACGCATCAAGGCACGCACAGCTCCGAAAATTCGCAGCGCTGAACAAGACGACCAGGACAAGATTTATGTCGCCCTCGTCGATTCAGCGGCAGAGGTTTTTGCCGAAATGGGTTATGAAGCTGCCGCAGTGGCAGACATTGCACGCCGTGCCCAACTCACGACCGGCGCCATTTACAACCGATTCTCGGGCAAAGCTGGCCTCATGAACGAGGTCATCATCACCAAACTCGGTGCCGATGCACAGATACTCGGCGGCGAGGTGGTTCAAGCACTCGCGTCATCTTCTTCGATCTCCAAGCCAGTGCTCGACGAGTTGATTGTTCGCTTGAATAGCGACTCCGGCGGCAACAGCCGTGGACTTCGGCTGGCTGCTCGCGACGCAGCCCGGCACGAGCCCGAAGTCGCCGCGGTCGTTGGTCCACTTCAAGACGCAACTCTTGCTGCCATGGCGAATTTTGTGAGAAATGCTCAAGGCGAAGGCTTGATCCGGTCCGACATTGACGCCGAAGTGGTGGTGTGGTTCTGGTCGGTTAACCCAATGGGAGCAGGACTCGTAGGTGCAGCCTTCCCTGAAATCTCCCTGAAAGCATTCGGTTCGTTCTATGCAACGGCGATGGAGATCCTGCGAACTCAGCCAGCCTGAGGATCGGCACGCGCAGTCGCGCGGCGATAGGTTCCGGATATGGCTCTTCCAACAGACCTTCCCCGCCTTGATGCAACCGCACAGGCAGAACTTGTCCGCAATGGCGATGTTTCCGCCGCCGAACTCGTTGACGCTGCCATTGCGAGAATCGAAGCGATCAATCCGCAACTGAATGCTGTCATTCATGAGCGTTTCGAAAAAGCGCGCGCAGAAGCCGCTGGCACTCTCCCCGACGGCCCATTTCGTGGTGTGCCATTCCTTCTGAAAGACCTTGAGACTCGAAGCCTCGGCGACCCCCACCACGCAGGAACGGAATTCCTCAAGAACGCGAACTTCATTTCCGATCGCGATGACTACGTCACGACTCGTTTTCGAGCTGCGGGTCTTGTCATCGTTGGTCGTACCAACACACCCGAATTCGGTACGACGATTACGACTGAACCCGAATCACACGGGACTTCACGCAATCCGTGGAACACCGACTACTCAACTGGCGGATCATCAGGTGGATCAGCAGCCGCCGTCGCATCACTGATGGTCCCGGCTGCACATGCAAGTGACGGTGGCGGATCAATTCGTATCCCCGCAAGTGAATGTGGTCTCGTTGGCCTGAAGCCAACACGTGGTCGCGTTCCGCTCGGACCAGCCATTAGCGATTCATGGGCGGGTTCCACGTCAAACGGCGTTGTCACCCGAACGGTGCGCGATACCGCTGCACTTCTTGATGCAATTGCTGGACCAATGCCTGGCGATGCCTACGCAGCGCCTGTGCTCCCAGGACCACTTGCTGCAGAGGTTGGTCGCGAACCCGGCTCGCTAAAGATCGGCGTCCTCGATCATCCGCTTCTTCCCGGGGTTGAAGCATCCGGTGAAATGAAAGACGCAATTCGATTCGCAGCGTCGTTGCTCGAACAACTCGGACACAAGATCGAAGACTCACATCCCGAGGCCATGGGCGATGCACAATTCACCGATGCATTTACGACCGTGATCGCAGCACATGTTGCTCACAATCTCGATGCCTGGGGCCGCGAACTTGGTCGCGAGATCACCGACGTCGACGTCGAAGAGCGAAACTGGATGTTTGCAACTATTGGGCGATCGTTCACTGCACCGCAATATCTCGATGCAATTTTCTGGCAACAGGAATGGTCGAGGCGCATGTCCACCTGGTGGAAGAACGAATTCAACCCAAACGGCTATGACATCCTCTGCACACCAGTGCTCAATAGCCCACCACCAAAGATCGGTTGGCTTAGTGATCCAATCGAAGGACTGGGTCGGGTCACTGCGATCATGCAGTACACCGCTCAATTCAATGTCACCGGACAACCGGCTATTTCGTTGCCACTGTGGTGGACAGAAAACGGATTGCCCGTCGGCATCCAACTCGTTGCAGCATTCGGACGTGAAGACCTTCTCATTCGGCTCGCATCAGAACTTGAGAGTGCATGCAATTGGCATGATCGAGTACCCGGAGTTCGCGGTTAGTGACCTGAAAACTCGACCCGTCACTTGGGTAAACGACTTCGCAACGAAAAGTGGTCCGGCACACCGTTGGGTGCCGGACCACTTTCATTTCCAACCGATGAAACGACCAATCAGTAGGCGCGTGCCTCTGCTGGTTCTTCGTCGAGAACGCTGTCGGAGGGGCTAAGGAATCGCCACACCAAACCGGCGATAACCGCTCCAATAATCGGAGCGACCCAGAACAGCCACAACTGGCCAATCGCCCAACCGCCCTGCACAACTGCGGGACCAGTCGAACGAGCGGGGTTCACCGAGGTGTTGGTGACCGGAATTGAAATGAGGTGGATAAGCACGAGAGCGAAACCGATCGCCATCGGCGCCGCAGCTCCAACCGCCTTCTTTGCGGTGGTGCCGAGAATGACGAACAGGAAACCTGCGGTCATCACGACTTCGGTAATGAGAGCAGCAGTGAGGTTGAACCCATCCGGCGAATTCTCGCCGTAACCATTTGCAGCAAGACCGTCGACCTTGAGATCGAAGCCTGCACGACCAGAAGCAATCGCCCAGATCGTAAGTGCAGCGAGAATTGCGCCGATTACCTGAACGATCACATAAGGAAGAACTTCCTTGGTCGGGAATCGCTTCGAGACCCACAGGCCGATGGTGACGGCCGGGTTGAAGTGACCACCCGAAATGTGACCCACTGCGTACGCCATGGTCAGAACAGTGAGGCCGAATGCGAAAGAAACGCCAACAAGCCCGATACCCAATTGAACGCCATCGCTGCCGCTGATCAATTTCGCTGCTAGCACGGCGCTACCGCAGCCGCCGAGCACGAGCCAGAACGTGCCGATCGCTTCGGCGATGAGCTTTTTGCTCATGTTCATAGATGCCCCCCTTGGGGTGAAAGGAATCGCCGGGAGTCGACGACGCAGAAAACGGTAGGAGGCTCACGCCCGAGATGGGTGGATGGAGAAGAGTTCTTCGTTTGCAACAAGCCCCTCGCCCGCAGCGTGATTCGCCCAGCCGAGTCGTGGCAGGCTCATCGGGTGACCCTCGAACTCCCCCTTGCAACCGACCTTCGCACGTTGCTCACTCTTGACGCAGTAAGTCCCGATGCATTCCTCGCCCCCAGCGCTCACACCGGTTGGGGACGCATCTACGGAGGCCAAGCCATCGCACAGGCCCTGCGCGCTGCAGCCTTGACGGTGAACGATGGACAGGTGCCGCACTCGATGCACGCCTATTACGTCAGACAAGGCGACGAAGCAGCTCCGGTTCTCTACGAAGTGCAACGAATCCGCGATGGGCGCTCGTTTTCGACTCGCCAGGTCGTTGCATCGCAATCTGGAGGAGCGATTCTTAATTGCATCGCGAGTTTTCATACTCCGGAAGAAAGCGAAGAACGCGAAGCAACATTTCTGCCTAGCGACGCGCCACAACCAGATGATTTGGAAGACGAGGAAACACCGTTGTTCTTCCAAACCCGCGCACAGCGAGACTCCCATGGCATGGCAACTCTCGCATGGATGCGCGCGGATGAATCGTTTGGTGACGACCCGGTGATGAATGCCTGCGCGCTCGCGTACCTCTCCGATGAGCATCTCCTCGGAGCTGCACTTACCGGACACAGCCTCATCGGCGATTTCGAAAAACTGATGACGGCGAGCCTCGACCATGTCCTTTGGTTCCACCGTCCGCTTCGAGTCGACGACTGGCTCTGCTTCACTCTTGATGGCCAAGGAATGGCCGATGCGCGCGGTCTCTCGATTGCTCGAGTCTTCGATCGCGCAGGAACCCACGTTGCGACTGCGGCCCAAGAAGCCCTTGGACGTCCTCGTCGCTGAGACGTTCCGGTGAGTTCATCGGATATTTCCGAAACTCGGCTGCGAAGCCGGCTCAATCTGTGTCATCGTCAAGGGGTCATGCCTGATGATTCCGCCCGCACCCAAGAGTTCGACGCCAACGCCGCTGGACCAATGACGCCCCCGCCGGCAACCGGCATGGGCACCGAACGTCCCGAGGAAGTTCCGCCCACCGGTGGCCCTATTGCCCTCGAACGCACCTTTGCCTTTATCGACATCTGTGGATTCACCGCACTCACTGAACGACATGGTCCGCGCCGCGCCGTCCGTGCGCTTGAAGTCTTCCGAACCTTGGTAAAAGAAGTCGCTGGTCGCCGTGGCGTGCGCGTGGCCAAGTGGTTGGGTGACGGCGTCCTCCTTGTTGGAGTGAAGCCAGGACCAATCGTTGCGACCGTTGCTGAAATGACCGGCCGCTTCGAATCCTTCGCGATTGATCTGCGCGCAGGCGTTGCGAGTGGCACTGCGCTGCTGTTCGATGGAGACGATTACATCGGTCGGCCAGTGAACCTCGCAGCCCGTCTTTGCGACGAAGCAGAACCAGGTCAGCTCCTCGCCCACCCCTCTGCACTCAATGGCGTCCCCGATTGGGTTGATATCGGACCGCCCAGCGAGGTTTCCGTTCGCGGCGTTGGCCCGATTGAAGGCGTTCGTCCCCTTCGGCCTGCAGCCGATGTGCAGTTCCCGCCCGAACCAAACCGCGATTCGGAACTCTGATTCACCGAATTCCTCAGTCGACATCGCCAAAGGCGGCTTGGTGCCGGAACTAAGGCCGCCGCTATGCTCTCTCGGCTGCTGAGGCTTTGCCCAGCAACGCAAGCGTGACACCGGCCCCCATCGTCTAGCGGCCTAGGACACCACCCTCTCAAGGTGGCGGCACGGGTTCAAATCCCGTTGGGGGTGCCACGCACATCGAAGCGTGGCGTTAGTTGTAGCCACCCGACAGGTCGACAATGAGATGTGTCGCATTCTGCGTTCGTAAACAGATCTGGCCTGCGCTGGGCCCACTCACCCCAACCGGCACGACAACATGTGCGGCCTTGGTCTGACCGGTCACAAGATTCAGCACTGAGGTTTCCGAACCAGGAGCCGGCGGTGCAGAACACGGAAAGACCGATACCCACCCTGGTGCCCGTGCATCGGTTGCGGTCACATTCACCTCAACCGCCGTTGATCCCGTTGCTGCTTTGCCCGCACCAGTGACTTGCACCGGCACTGTTTGTCCAGCGCCTACAACGCCAATCGAATTGCGGGAATCAAAAACTCGCGTTGGTGCGCTTATGTTCAGCCGTTGCCCTGACGGACCGACGTAGCCAAAGACATCGACGATCACGTCTGCCCGATGCTGCGAGAAGACACAAATGGCACCGTCCGACGAAAGCGGCACAATCGCACCATTGCCTGCCGGCCAATTTGGGCCGTAATTGACGTTCGAAACAATGGGCATCGTGCCGCCGCATTGCCACGCCGTGAGATAGCCAGATTCGCTCGCACCATCGGCGGTGAGACTCACGAGCGCCGCCGTTGCAGCTACGGGCACTCCTGCTTGTCCAGCAATCTGCACTTGCACCCAATTGCCCCCCTGCACTGCAACGGATTGGCGCGAATCGAAGACGCGGGCCGGCGTCACCGGCGTCACGGCCGCTGTTTCCGCCGAGTCATACCGGCCCTGAAGATCAACGATCAGATGCGCGGCCGATTGGGTCACGAAACAGACCTTTCGATTCTGGTTCACCCGAACCGTCACCAAATTCGTGGAGGTCACTCCCGGCGTGTAGTTCAACGTCGACGCCACCGGCGGTTCACCACACGCATACGAAGTCAGATAGCCAGGCGCGCTAGCTCCGTCCACTGTGACATTCATCGTTACCGACGTCGTAGTCGCGGTGATTCGCGACGCGAGGTCAACAACGAAGACTTCGCCCGCTTCAAGGCGTCGCGTTGACGTCGTTCCAACTCCATAACGAGTATCAAGAACTCGCGTTGGCCCCATCGATGCATAACCACTCGGGGATGCAACGCTCACGGTTCCCGGTTCGTGTGAAAAGGCCAGTCCGCCCGGAGTTTCATAGACGCGATCGACAACAAGTCTTCGTTGATTCCCCGGGTAACTCGGTTCGAGCCCTTCGCTCCAGAAGTGATTCGCAAGGTAAACCGCTCCCCCAGCACCCTGGAACACAGCCGAACCGCCAATGCCGGTCATGCCGACGCGCGAATTCATTGACCGACCAGAACCGACTCGAGAACAGATCGGTGTCCAACTGAACTGAAGAGGCCCACACTTGGCCATGCCGACTGAATAGCCAACGGAATTCCACAAACCACCCGAGTAAAACAACGTAAGAACGCCATCGGAGGTTCGGACCATCGATGGATTCTCGGCAACACCGTTTTCCCAGGCTGCCCCCGAGCTCATGAGATACACAGGAGTGCTGCCTGGCGCCCAATCCACCGACTGCGCACTCGTAAGCGAAATTTCGCGCATCCAGAGCGACGACCAGTACTTGCCTGCTTCACCCTGGTCCTGCCACATCAACCAGGTCTTACCCGTTGCCGCATCGGTAAAGACATCCGGATCGATGACTCCAAGTGGCGTCGTCGAACAGAAAAATTGTTTCGGCGAGGTATAGGGCCCGTCCGGGGACTGACTCGTCGCGTAATCAATGCAATGCGTGCCAGCGGCATTCACACGTAGCGCATAGAACATCACCCACGAGTTGGCCCCATTGCCCGACAACTTCGCAACCGTCGGCGCCCATAGATCGTCAGGAAACCTCGGATCTCCAGAGGTCCATGCACTTCCGGCTGGCGATGGGTCGGGCAGCGCATCATGGAGCTGCCAGTTGGGGTTGGCGATTGCATGATTCGTGCGCGCTGTCCACGTCACAAGATCGGTCGACCACATCACCGGCACGTAGACGCCACCGGTCGTGGTTGAGAACGCGTAGTACTTCTGCGTTCCTGGGTCCCACACAACATCAGGATCAGGAAAATTCTCCGTATACACCGCACCTGGCGCAAAATACGGCGCGCCAACGAACGAAGGTTGATATCGATTGTCCTCGGGTGCAGCACCAGCGGACTCTGACGATGCGACTGTTCCACTCAGCAGCGTCGCAAGCACCAGAAGCAGCCCTGCGACCTGAACGGCAAGGCGGTGACGACTGCGCGGAACGCGCGGACCGGAGCGTGGGGGAAGGAGCGTCATCTGGGAAGCCACAGAATAATGTGGTGTTCAAACGCTAGCGGCCCCCTCAACAGTTACGTGCTCGGGCCAAGCAGACCTACGCTTCGGCCATGTCCACTATCGCTCTTGCTCTTGCACTTCTCGCCGCAATCGCGGGAGCAGGGGCTGCGGTCTTTCAAAGCCGAGGAGCTCGATCCGTCACGCCGCCACCATCGAACGCAGCGCGATTACTCCTCCTCCTTTTGCGCAAACCTATTTGGCTATTGGGTGCTGGCCTCGCCGGAGTTTCAGGTGCGTTTCACGCTGGTGCATTGAGTCGCGGATCACTCGTCGAGGTCGAGTCGATCATGGTGACATCACTTCTGTTCGCCCTCGCCCTCGGCATCGTCGTTACTGAGGCGAGAGTTTCGCTTCGCGATTGGTTCGGCGCGATTGCGACGATTGTTGGCCTCGTCATGTTCCTACTTTTCGCTGATCCTCAAGACGGCGTCTACACAATTCCGACTCGGACAGCAATCATCGGCGTCTTCACGTTTGCAATTGTCATGACAGTCCTTGTCGGTTGTGCAATGCGTTCGAAGACCCCAAATGTTCGCGCTTCGCTCTTTGGAGCATCCGCCGCCGTTTCACTCGGCTCAGCCGCAGTGATGCTCAAAGTCATCGATACGAATCTGGCGAATCACAACCAGGTCCTCACCTTCCTGCCGGCGCTCGCGTTTCTCGGGGTCTGTGAACTCGGAGCACTCCTGCTCCAGCAGGTCGCCTTTCGCCAGGGAAGCCTGGCCGCCGCCCTTGCCCCGTTCATTGGCGGCAATCCCCTCGTCGCTGGCGCTGTCGGCATCGTCGTGTTCAACGAACGGTTTCACCACAGTCTCGGCGATCTCCTAGGCGCCCTCGCCGGCATCGGTCTCGTCGTCGCCGGAATCGTGGTGTTGGCCGCCTCTCCCCTTGTGGCTGCCGGATCAGGCGAGACCGCCGACCCCGAGATTCAGGCCTCGTAGGGCGGGTCTCAGGACCCGAAGGTGGACCCACTCTCCGTCTCTATTAGTGTTCCGTGACCACTGACACGTCTTTGGCTGTCTCAGCACCGATCAAGGGGATCCGTATGACACTCGAGGGAATCGACCTCCTCGACCTCGACCGCTTCCAGCGTCTCGAGCACTACGAAATGTTCGACCGACTTCGCGCCGAAGATCCGGTGAGTTGGCACGAGTACCCGGGCGCTAACGGCTTCTGGAACGTCGTGAAGCACAAGGACCTTGTGACGGTCAACCGCGATACCGGACTGTTTTCCTCAGAAGTTGGCGGCATCTCGATTCTGACCCCCGAGGAATTCCCCGGCGAGGCTCAGGGCATGGACCCTCGCGGTCTCATGATGCTCTACACCGATCCGCCCAAGCACACGCGCTATCGCCTTCTCGTGAACAAGGGCTTCACGCCACGCATGATCGGCCTGCTCGAGAAGTACCTCCAGCACCGAGCGATTCTCATCGTTGACAACATCATCGAGCGTGGTTCGTGCGACTTTGTCGTCGACCTCGCATCGGAACTTCCTCTTCAGGCGATTGCTGAAATCATGGGCGTCCCCCAGGAAGACCGCATGATGCTGTTCGACTGGTCGAACCGCATGATCGGCCTCGACGATCCGGAATACGCCAATGAAGATGGCGCTAACGCTTCTGGCGAGTTGTTTATGTACGTGAACGAACTTGGCAAGCAGCGAGCAAACGATCCTCGCGACGACATCGTCACAAAGCTGATCAACTCCGAGATCGAAGGCGATCGCCTTTCCGAACTCGAGTTCGACATGTTCATGATGCTTCTCACGGTCGCTGGCAACGAGACCACCCGCAACACCACCTCGTGGGGCATGTGGGCACTCATGCAGAACCCCGACCAGTACGCCGCTCTTGCTGGTGACATGGACGGAAAGATCGACAACGCCATCGAAGAAATCCTTCGCTGGGCGACGCCGGTGTACCACTTCCGCCGTACCGCAACAGATGACACGGTCATCGGCGATAAGGAAATCAAAAAGGGCGACAAGGTCGTCATGTGGCACATTTCTGCCGACCGTGACGAAGAGGTCTTCGACGATCCCTATCAGTTCAACATCGACCGCTTCCCCAACGAACACATCGCGTTCGGCGGCGGCGGCCAGCACTTCTGCTTGGGAGCAAACCTTGCTCGCATGGAACTGAAGTTGATCTTCAAAGAGATCCTTGAGCGAATTCCCGACATGACCCTTGCAGGCAATGTCGACATCCTTCGCTCAAACTTCATTGGTGGCATCAAGCACATGCCGGTGAACTTCACCGCCGGTGCACGCCGTAACCCGGCACCGCTCGCCACCGCCTAGAGCACTCAAAGCAAGATTACGCCGAGATTGACTCGTCGCTGCGCTGATAGCCGGCGACGAGATCGATCTCGGCGTTTTTCGTTGGGAAACCGAACCACACCACCGCGAGTCCGATCAGCATTGAGACGATGCCGACGGTAAATGAAACCTGCTGTCCATCGACAAACGATTGCCTTGCAGCAGCAACGATCTGATCGGTGTATTGCGGATATTGCATCGCAATGTTTTCAGCGCTCGAAAAGGATTTCGTAAGTTGCGTGGTCACCGAATCAGTAACGGACGTCGGCGCGTCTGCAATCTGTTTGGTGAACGCCTTCGCGTAACCCGCTGTAAGCACAGCGCCAAGGATCGCCTGAAGAATGGCTCCACCAAGATCGCGCTGAAGATCGGCGGTAGCTGACGCCATTCCCGCTCGCGGAACTGGCACCGACTCGGTGAGGGACTTTGATGCCGGCGGGCCTGCGATACCGACACCGATACCGAGCAGCGAATAGGCAAGTGCGACAAAGACAAACGACGTGTCTTGTTTCCACAACAAGAGCATCACGAGGAAACCGAGACCGACGGATACGAATCCAGCGAGGAGCGCATCTCGTGAACCGCGGCGTTCAATTATTCGCGCCGAAATTGGCGCACCCACAACCATGAACACCGCAGTCGGAATAATTGAGAGTCCGGCTTTCCATGTTGAGTAGCCCAACACGTTTTGCAGATACTGCTGTCCGATAAACATTGCGCCGACTAGAGCGCCGAAAACCAACATCCCGGCCACTGCCGCGACCCAGAACGTACGACGTCCTGCCAGTTTCAGGTCATAGAGCGGGAATGCTGCTCGGCGCTGACGCAAGACAAACGCACCAACCGCCGCGACAGAAACAAGTCCGATGATGAGCGCAGCAGTACCCGCTCCTGGCTCGGGGGCGAGTGTGATCGCAATTACTGCGGCGGCCACCATCACAACAGAAAGCACACCACCGAGGTTGTCGATCGGAGAGTCGTCCTCGTTGACGTGCGCTGGGACATAGGCCCATGCCGCAACAAAGCCGATGACTGCGAGCGGAATGGTGATGAGGAAGACCGATCCCCACCAGAAGTGGAGAAGCAGCGCTCCAGCAACAAGGGGTCCGAGAGCAGACATGGCGCCACCGATTCCGGACCACAATGCGATCGCTTTCGTGCGATGTGAACCCGCCCAAAGTGCCGTGATGAGCGCCAGAGTGGTGGGGAATGCCATACCAGCTGCCACTCCGCCAAGGACTCGGGCAAAGATGAGGACGCCGATACTCGGAGCAAAACCGGCGATCACACAGGCAGGCACTGACAATCCCATGCCAAGCAGCAACATCATCCGCCGTCCGTAACGGTCGCCAAGTGCACCAAGCCACAGCACGGTGGCCGCGAGACCGAGCGAGAAGCCGACAGCAACGGCATTGATCGCGGTCTGCGACGCGTCGAAGTGACGGCCAATGTCAGGCAGTGCCACATTCGCCACTGCCAGGTTGAGGTTGGCAACGGTGGCCACCCCAATCAGCGTGGCGAGGATGATGCCGGCCTTTGCGGGCATGCCTTCAGATGTTTGAGCGTCAGTTGCCATTTGGTGAGTCTTGCGCAGGTTGGCCCGCCCAGAGGAACCTTGACATAGTCCAAGACCTTCCCTACGGTTCCGCCATGCCCGCTGCGGAGTCCGTCGCCGAAACCGAACGCTCTCTCGAACGTCTCTTTCGGCTCACAGTGAACCGGGCGATTTATCATCGCCAAACCGCTGCGATCGGCGTCGAGGTCACCCGCGCTGGTTACGCCATTCTTCGCACGCTTGCCGACGCCGGCGAGTTGCCGATGGGGCAACTCGCTCGCAGATGCTCCATGGACCCTGCTGCAGCAAACCGCCAGGTACGCGTGTTGGAAGACGCAGAACTCGTTGAACGCGGCACCGACCCCGACGACGCTCGTCTTGCCGTCGCTCGACTCACGGCCAAGGGCCGACGCACACATGACCGCATCGTGGCGTTACGAGTTGAGCAAATGACTGACGTCCTTGATAACTGGAGCGAACACGACTGCACCGAACTCGTTCGTCTCATCGACCGCCTCGTCACCGACCTTCGCTTGACCCCAATCCGCACTGACTCATTCACCACCAAGGAGCACCCATGAGCCGCATCAACAGCGACCGCCGAATCGACTACGCCGGTTCCGTCCATGACGACCGCGAAATCGACGCAGTTGTTCAAGTTCTTCGCGGTGGTCCAACCGCCATGCGCATTGGCAAGAACGTCAAAGCGATGGAACGTCGGGTTGCCGATCTCTTCGAAAAGAAGCGCGGCGTCATGTGCAACTCGGGAAGTTCGGCGCTTTACCTCGCGTACGAAGCCATCGACCTCCAACCCGGCGACGAGATCATCACGAGTTCGGTCACGTTCTCAACCGACGTCGCACCCGTCATCCGTAAGGGCGCAGTGCCGGTCTTTGTCGATGTCACCCCTGACACGTTTCAGATCGATGTCAATCGCATCGAAGAAATGATCTCAGCGAAGACGCGCGCCATCCTTGCTCCCAATCTCATCGGCAACTGCCCCGACTGGGATGTCATTCGCGAAATCGCCGACCGCCACAACCTTTTGGTGATCGAAGACTCATGTGACGCTCTCGGCCAAACATTACGCGGAACGTCAACGGGCACCCGAGCCGATATTTCGCTTACAAGCTTCGCCCTTTCGCACATCATCACCGCAGCCGGAACTGGCGGCATGGTCTGCTTCGACAACGACGAACTTGCCGACCGCGCGTTGCTCTTCCGTCGCTGGGGTCGCCGCTCGGAACTTCAACTTTTTGGGTCACTCAAGGGCAAGGTCGATCGCTTCTTCAGCGAACTCGACGACGGCCTTGAATACGACAACATCTTCATCTTCGATGAGAACGGTTGGAACTTCGAGCCCTCCGAACTTTCCGCAGCCTTTGGTCTTGTGCAACTCGACAAGTTGGACGAAAACCTCGCTCGACGTCAGCGCAGTTTTGCCATCACAAGTTCTCATCTTGCGAAGTACCCGCACTTGTTCGTACTTCCTCAACTCACTGAAGGAATCGAAACCGGGTGGCATATGTTCCCGTTCATCATTCAGCCCGACTCAGGCATCCGTCGCGCTGAACTTCAGCAGTGGATGGAGTCACATGGCGTCGATACCCGCATGGTCTGGACCGGCAACATCACCCGTCAGCCGATGCTTCGTGGCCAAGAATTCCGAGTGCCTTCCGACGGTCTGCCCAACGCTGATCGCGTCATGGAGTGGGGCCTCATCGTGCCAAACAATCATTCGCTTTCCGACGCAGACTGCGATTACATCGGTGAATGCATCGATGGATTCGTCGCTGAAAAGGGATTGTGATGGCGGGTCGGTTTGCGGGGCGTCGCGCTGTCGTGACCGGCTCCAGTCGAGGAATCGGCGCCGCACTTGCAGAACGACTTGCGTCTGAGGGCGCGAACATCGTCCTCACCGCACGCACACTTGATCAGCACGAGACCCTCGAAGGAAGCCTTAACGCAACTCGTGATCGTATTGCGCGGTTCGGAACTCAGGTTGAAGTTGTTGTTGCTGATCTCACCGATCCGACCGATCGACTTCGTGTCATTCCCGAAGCTGCCGAAGCCCTCGGCGGACACATCGAGATTCTCGTCAACAACGCAGCGGCGTCGATCCAAGCTCCGCTTACGGGATTCTCGGTGAAGCGTCGCAACATCATGTTTGAAGTGAATGCAAATGCTCCGCTCGATCTTTCGCTGGCTGCCGCTCCGGCAATGGTCGCCGCTGGCGAAGGGTGGATCGTGAATCTTTCCAGCGGCAGCGCGAAATTATGGGGCGGACCTTCAGAGCCCATCGTTCCAACCTCGGTCAACATCTCGGCTTATGGCGCAACGAAGGCAGCGCTCAACCGCATCAGCAATGGTCTCGCCATGGAGTTGTACGGCACGGGAGTGCGCGTCAATACCGTGGAACCCAGGGCGGCAGTGCTGTCCGAAGGTGCTGCTGCACTCGTAGGCGATCGCTTGCGGCCCGATCAGATTGAGTCGATGGAGGCAATGGTCGAGGGCACCCTCTTCCTTTGCGATTGTGGCCCCGATATCACTGGGCGCATCACCGTCAGCCTCGACAACATCGAGGAATTCGGTCTCGACGTCCACAATCTCGATGGGACACCGCTCTCCTAGACACCGTCCTCAAGCGCCATTGCGTTCCTCCGTCGGTTGAAAGAAGGGCAATTTGGGTTGGTAGTAGCGTGTCGCCGACTCTCAAACTTCCCGGAGGAACCCATGTCGTCATCACTTGCAGGTCGCTCAGCAATCGTCACCGGTGGTGGCACCGGCATCGGCGCAGCCTGCGCAACCCGTCTTGCCCAGGACGGCATGAACGTCACCATTTGTGGCCGGACCGAAAGCAAACTCACCGAGGTTGTCGATCGCATTAAGGCGGGCGGCGCTTCGGGCCAGATCCGTCATCAGGTCACCGATGTCACCGTTGAATCCGACGTTGCCGCACTCGTTGCAAATCACGTCGAAGCATTCGGTGGCCTCAACGGCTTCGTTGCAAATGCCGGTGGCGGTGGCGGAATGGGTCCGTACCACTTGCTCGATACCGACGAGTTCTTGCGTGTCCTTCATCTCAACGTTCTCGGCACGATGCTTTCGGTGAAGTACTCCGCCGCCCACATGGTCGCAGCAGGCGGCGGTTCGTTTGTTGGCATGTCCTCGCTCGCGGGTCACATTCCCCACCCCATGTTCGGCGCCTACTGCGTCTCGAAGGCGGGCATCGAAGAAATGATGCGCAATGCCGCAAACGAGTACGGCGAAACCAAGGTTCGATTCAACGCCATTCGCCCCGGTTTCATCTCCACCGAGATCATGGAAGGCATCCCGCGTGAATCCGCGGTCTACGACTCCTACATCGTCAACACACCGCTCAACGATGTTGGCGAGCCTGAAGATGTCGCAAACCTCGCTGCCTTCCTCCTCAGCGATGAAGCTCGCTGGATCACTGGCACCACGATCAACGTCGACGGTGGCCATCACCTGCGTTCTGGTCCCGACTTCCGCTCGTTTATCGAGCCGGCAATCGGCCACGACGCAATGGTCGGTCGCATGTCGTGAAGCTCGGCCTCTATTTCGATCTGCGCAACCCTGCACCTTGGGCCCGTCCGTGGCCCGAGGTGTACGGGCGAGCACTCGATCTCGTCGTCGAAGCTGAACGTCTCGGGGCCGCCTCGGTGTGGTTCTCCGAACACCATCTCTTCACCGATGGTTATCTTCCCCAGCCGCTCACATTTGCCGCAGCGGCCGCAGCGCGCACCTCGCGTGTGCGTATCGGCACTGCCGTGCTTGTCGCCGCGTTACGACCGGCTGCATTGGTTGCTGAAGAAGCAGCAGTCATCGATCAACTTTCCGGCGGTCGTCTCGAGCTCGGCATAGGCGCTGGGTACAGCGTTCCCGAATACGAGCTCTATAACGCCGACATCGCAAAGCGATACGGGCTCACCGATGCCGCTGTTGCCGAAATCCGTCGTTTACTCGACGACGGAATCGTCACTCCCCCAGCAGCGCAAAATCCATTCCCTCTTTGGCTCGGCTATCAAGGTCCACAAGGAGCAAAGCGCGCTGGTCGTCTCGGCGTTGGCCTCCTAAGTCTTGACCGCTCGCTTCTTGATCCCTACCGCGAAGGACTTGTTGAGGGCGGGCATGATCCCGCAACTGCACGCACCGGCGGAATGCTCGACATCATCGTCGCCGATGATCCGGAAGAAGCGTTCGAGCGCATCCTTCCCCACTACGCCCATCAGTTGAATTCCTATCGTGCCGCTGCAGTTGCCGGTTCAGGTCGCGATGCTCCGAAAGAAATCACCGTCGAGAAACTGCGCGGCGGCGCGGCACAAAAGGGCCAGATCCCTGGTCTTCGAGTGCTTACTCCGACCGATGCAGTTTCAGCGATCCGCGAAGCAACTGAAGGTTCGCCGGTTGAGCATGTGTATTTGTGGGCAAGTGTCGCGGGCATGCCCGACGACCTCGTCGAACGCCACGTCGAACTCACCTGCACGCAGGTAGCGCCAAACCTCTAACCGCTGACGAATGCTCAGACAGTTTCAGGAAGCGGCGGCAACAACCCAATTGTGCGGGCAATTTCTTGGGCCTCGTGATAGCTGCCGTTCTTTTCGGTCGTTGCACCCGTAGTCGCCAACCACGCGATTGCTGCACCAACAACCGACGGCTCGACACCGCGTGAAGCGATCTCACCAAGTTCGGTGACCATCTTCGTTCGTTCAGTCGCAACGAATCCTGGGTCGACCGTGAATGCAACGATTCCCTGATCGCCATATTCGAATGCCAATCGATCGGCAGCGCGATGAAAACCGGCCTTTGCCGCGCAATAGGCCAACTGAGGGCCACCTTGGCCAATGGGAAACTTCAACTTCCATTTCCCAGAGCCAGAACCGATATTGATGACTACGCCACCGCCGCGAGAGACCATGTGTGCGACCTGTGGCTGGAGCAATAACAACTGTGCAGTGAGATCGCCCCACATCTGGTTCACGAGATCATCTGGGTCGGTGTCGAGGAAATACTTCGGACCACCACCGGTGACATAGATCGCGTTGTTCACCACAACATCAAGATGACCAAGACCGCTGATTGCAGACTCAACCGCAGGAACGAGCGCATCACGATCAAGAAGATCAAGCGGGACCTGCACTGCTCGTTGACCGAGCGCTTCAATCGCCGCTGCGGTTGACGCCAAACTGCCCGGTAGCACTTTTCCGTCATCAGTTAGCGAAGACGGGTCGCCATCAACCACCGTTCGGGCAGTGATGGCGACATCAAAACCTGCTTCTGCAAACGCGATCGCGGTGGCCCGTCCAATTCCGCGACTAGCGCCCGTGACAAGCACTGTTCGTGATCCAACACTCATACGTCTTGACCCCAGAGCGACTGACCGCGAGCTTCGCGGAACAATCGACGTGCGTCGGGGAATGAATGGTTGTCGTGGTCTTCGCCCCAGGTTGTGGTGCCATCGAATGACCAACGAGTCAGGCAATTGATCGTGTAGAGGTTCGGGTTGATCAGGAACCCGAGTGAGTTCGTAGTTTCCCCACGAGCATTGAACTCACGACCAAGTTCATCGACACCATCAAGTTCGACAACCAATGGAAAGCCTTCACCATCGCGCTCAATGACTCGACGCTCACCGCTCTTCAACTTCGACCACTCACCGTCTCGCATGTACGAACCGTGAATCACGATTGCGCCGGTACCAAAGTCCATGGTGATGGCATGAAACGCGTGCGTATCTGAAGCAGTGGCGTAGCTGTAGCCACCGCGCATCATCGATCCACCATGGATACCTTGCCCAAACTGCGGACGAGGGCCCCACGAACGATCACGAAATCCATAGTCATCAACGTCAATGGTTTCGCCGTGCAAGACAATCGTGCCCTGATAACGGCAGGGCTGATCGACATGTGATTCGCCGAGCATGTTGGGCGCAACGATGCCGGTGACGATCAGATCGACATGGATTTCGTCACCACCGTCGGGATCGTCGTAGCGAACGCGCCACTTCTTTTGTGGCTCAAGACATTCATAGCGAATGCCGTTTGCCAGTGAGAGATCAGTCAGCTTCTGATCGACCAGTGGAAGATGCCAGAACTGTTTGGCATACACACAGGTTTCGGGACGTTCGTTGCGCCCGTCCCAAAAGAATGCACCGCCCGCAGCGACACCTTGATTCGTCTTGAAATATGGGTAGAGCTGTCCCGACAAGTTCCGTTCGGGAACGGCAAAAGTGAACCAACAGGTTTCGGTCCACTCGGGATCGTCGGATGTCGGCGGATGAAATTCGTCGTCGGGATGCATAACGATCAGCTGAACGCCAGACCCGTGACCATCGCCGAGCTCAGACCGCTATCAACGTGGAGATTTTCGCCGTTGATGAATGCGGCAGCGTCGCTCCCCATGAAGGCAAGCGAAGGAGCGATGTCGGATGCGACAGCCATACGACCATTGCCCTGGACACCGACGGCCCAGTTGATGGCGTCTTCACCCATTGAAACCTTGAAGTCGGCCATGAGAGGCGTGTCGACCGGAGCAGGGCAGATGCTGTTGATGCGAATGCCATTTCGAATTGCCGAATACGAGCGACGCATCACGTACACCTGCATGCACATCTTTGAGAAGGCATAGACATCGTTGACGACCTCAGGGTGCGCCTCGCACCAATCGAGGAATGCATCCCAGTCGGCGATCTCGAGAAGCTCGGTAATTTCCGCCACCTGAGCCGGCCAACCATTGCCTGCCATCGACGCGGTGTAGACGATGGTTCCGCCCTTGGTGATGCGATCAATGAGCCCGTCGGTGAGCCGGCGCGACGCTGCGACGTTGACCGCCATGCAGGTGCGAACCCCAGCATTTGCCGCGACGCCTGCGTTGGAGAACAACACGTCGATCGGACCTTCGATCTGGGCGATTGCAGCATCGATCGACGCGGGATCAGCGAGGTTCGTTTCGATGAACGTGTCGCAGCGGCCAGTTGGTGCCTTGATGTCGAGAATGGTGAGGTGTTCGACACCGAGTTCGTAGAGAAGTTCGGCCAGTGCGGCGCCAATACCAGTCGTTCCTCCCGTGAGGACAACGCGCTTGCCGGCATAACTGAACAGGTTTGTCATGGAATTGAGCCCCCAAGATGAAGGGCCGCCAACCGGCGGCCGGTCCTGCGAACCTACGAGTGGTCGGGAAAAGTGTCAACATCACCCGATGCAGATTCGTCGGCTCACTCCCGCCCTTGGAGCGGAGATCACAGGACTCGATCTTAGTTCCGATTTCGATGATGAGACCCTTAATGCTGTGCACGATGCACTCGTTGAGAACCAAGTCTTGGTCATCCACGCTCCTGACCTCACTCCCGAACAGCACATGGCCCTCGGACGCCGAATTGGCGAGATCGAAATCCACGCGTTCTTCCCCAACCTTGGCCCTGGCCTCGAGCATGTCAGCGTCCTCGATTCCGAGGAAGGCAACACCGCGTCGATGTGGCACACCGACGAAACGTTCCTCCCCCACCCCCCGATGGGAACGCTCACACACGCAAAGACGCTTCCCGATGTCGGCGGCGACACAATGTTTGCCTCAACCACCGCCGCCTACAACGCGTTGTCGCCAAACATGAAGCTGTATCTCGAAGGCCTCACTGCAGTTCACGATCTCAGCCGCACCACAGAACTCCGCTATCGCTTTGGCGGAGCCACGCCACAGCAATATGCCGATGCCATTGCCCAAGACCGACGCACCGCTCACCCCGTCGTTCGAGTACATCCTGAGACTGGTGCCAAGGGCTTGTTCGTCAACCCGACCTACACCCGCCACATCGTGGGCCTACCTCCCGAGGAAAGCGACGCCATCCTTGCGTTCCTCTTTCAGCATTCGATCAAGGAGCACTTCACCTATCGCCACCACTGGCGAGAAGGTGACCTTCTCATGTGGGACAACCGCTCCACGATGCATCGAGTCCTCAACGATTTCCCCGGTCGACGCCTGATGTATCGGGTCTCCGTCTTGGGTGCGACCGAGCGCTGATCGCCGCATTGCCTTCCATCCTGAACGGCTAGTTTCACTTCCCGTAGGGGGGCATTGCGCCCGCGTTCGAAAGCGAAGGAACTCATGGCATATCCACTCGATGTTGGCGGCCTTAACGACTACCCGATGAAGGTCGGATCGATGCTCCTCACCATGGTTGATCCCAACCCTGGTTTTGAGTCGGCCTACAACCGTTGGTACGAGCGCGATCACTTCTACGCAGGATGCATGGTCGCACCACATCAGATGTCGGGCTCGCGTTGGGTTGCACCACGCAGTCTCAAAGACCTTCGCTGGCCAGAGGGCGACAACGCTGTTGCCAACCCGACTGATTCCGGTTCCTACGTAGCGATCTACTGGATCGAGGGCGGACACCACGACGACTGGAACAATTGGAGCACCGAGCGCGTCACGTGGCTCTACACAAACAATCGCGGCTTCCCCGAGCGCAAGCACACCCATACCAACTTGTTCGATTACATCGGTGCAGCAAACCGCGATGCTGATGGCGTGCCCGTCGACGTTGCCCTCGACAGCGCATACGACGGCATCTTCACCGTGTTCTTCGATGCACGCGAAGGCAATACCGCAAAGAGCGTCCATGCCGAGCTCGAAAAGTCCGGCGCGTATGCCGAACTCATGAACGGTTCTGACATCGAAATCGTGTCGTCATGGCAGCCGGTGGCAACTCCAGCGGCAGATCAGCCGATGGATCTCGGTACCCCAGCAGGCGGTCCCGAGCGTCTCGTACAGGTCATCTTCGTTCGTGGCGATGTCACCAAGTCACTCGACCGCATGAAGACCTATACCGATGCAGTTGACGCAGCCGGATTGGCCGACGTGCATCTGGTTGCACCCTTCTTCCGCACCGTTGTCGGAACCGACACCTACGTCAACGAGCTGTGGTAATCCACCATCGGCTTGAGGTCGAGATTCTTCGCATCGCTGCGACGACTGCCATCGCATGAACTCTGACCAGCTCGCCGAGGCCGTTCCGGTTGCATCACTCAGCGAGTGGATTCGCTCCAACGTTTCCACCGCGAGCGGACCGATAACGGTCTCGCACCTATCTGGAGGATCCTCGAACCTCACATTTCGCGTTCAAGACGACGCGAACGATTGGGTGCTGCGTCGTCCTCCCGTTGGCGCGTTTCTCGCAACTGCCAACGACATGGGCCGTGAATATCGCGTGCAAACCGGACTGCAGGACACTGACGTACCCGTGCCTCGCACGGTTGCGATGTGTGAAGACGAATCGGTTCTCGGGGTTCCGTTCTATTTAATGGACTTCGTCGACGGAATCGTTTATTCCGACACCGATCAAGTTGCGCATCTTGACCAAGCGCAAGCCCTTGCGGCGAGCGACGAACTCATCGATGTCCTTGCTCGCCTTCATGCCGTCGATTTCGAAGCGGTGGGTCTTGGTCAACTCGGTAAACCCGCGGGCTTCCTTGAACGTCAAGTGAACCGCTGGTGTACACAGTGGGAAAAATCGAAACAACGAGACCTTTCTGCCATTGACGAGGTTGCCGAACGTCTCAAACGTTCGATTCCCACCCACACCGACGCATCGATCGTGCACGGTGACTACTCGTTCAACAACACCATGTGGAGTCGCACTGATCCGTCGAAGATGGTGGCGGTCCTCGACTGGGAAATGTCGACCCTTGGCGATCCGCTTACCGATCTGGGCATGGTCAGCGTGTACTGGGGCGAGGCCGGTGCACTCATGTGGCGCAGTCGCTCTCCTCAGCCACACCGCCTCAACCCGGGCTTTCCCTCGGGCGACCACCTGCTGGCTCGCTACGAGGCCACCAGCGGCCGTTCTCTCCGAGATATCGACGTCTACCGAGTTCTCGCCGTCTTCAAGCTCTCAATCATCACCGAGGGGGCCTTGGCCCGCATCAAGGCCACGCGCCCAGACGACGACACCACGAGCACCGAGAACACCATCGCTGAATTAGCGGAACTCGCACTCGACTTGGCGAATGCCTCATCAGTCGCTTCACTTCGCGGCTGACCTCGAGATTCAGAGAATCGGGAAGACCTCGGTGAACTCCACTTGGAGTTCACGTTTGGCAATGCGCCATCCCTCGGGCAAGCGAACGTATTCGTCGAGATAACGGATGTTCATGACGTAGTTCTCGCGAGCTTCCGGAGCGCCACCCTCAACCGGACGGACGTGCGTTGCTCGGCAATAGGTCTCGCCAGTCGCAACATCGCCGTTCAAGACGATGTAGTGATTGCTCACCGAATGCATCGTGACGTCATAACGAGATAATCCCTTGATTGCTTCCGAGATTTCGCCACGTCCGAGTCGTTGTCGCACTGGTTCGGGATTGCCGCGCTCGAAAATGCGCAGCACACCGTCGGGAGCAAAGAGCCCTGCGAGTCCTTCGTTATCGATTCGGTCAGCAAAGCGCGCGTAGTCCTCAACGACGGATCGGATTTCGAGTCGGTCAGAGAGTTCTTGCAACTGCTCTGCGTTCATTGCGGAACCTGGAAGGTCCAACCAGGAAGCAATCCAAGATCGGAACAAAGCTTCGGAGCAAAGATCCACTTGCCGAGGAACTTGTCGGCGGTGGGATCGGTGGCCAACCACGCAACGACTTTGCCCGTTGCTTCGGCAGGCTCACTTCCGTAGCCGCTGCTGTATTCATCGTCGGGCTTGGCCGCTTTACGAGCTTCCGTGACGACATTGCCGGGGTCCACGTTGAACGCCTTGATGCCCTGCGCGCGATATTCCGCATTCACACCACCAGCGACACGACCAAACGCTGCCTTCGATGCCGAATAGAGAATGCCCCAGCCACCTTCTCCGGGAGGACCAGCGGGATCGAGTCGAGCAGAACCCGACACCATGTCGATGATGGTTCCGCCGCCGGCGGCGAGCATGTGCGGGATCACCTGCTGAATAAGCAGGATCTGGTTCATGAAGTTGCCGGCGAGAAGGTTCGTCATCGACTCAATAGTGAGATCGGTGATGCGATCAAGCGTGCCAACACCGCGGAAGATTGCGTTGTTGAACAGAACGTCGATGCGACCCCATTCAGCCATAACGGTGGCGGGAAGCGCGGTAACCGACGCAACGTCGATGAGATCCATTGGCACGATCAGCGCGCGCTGACCGCGCTCTTCAACTTCTTGTGCGGTGCGTTCGAGGCTTCCGGGAACCGCGAGCGTGGTTTCCTCACGGACTGAGTTGGGCTCGGCCACGCCTTCGCCTTCGCGAACCGTTCGCGCGCTCACAACAACGTCGAAACCGGCTTCGGCAAGCGCAAGCGCTCCGGCTCGACCAATTCCGCGGCTCGCGCCCGTGACAATGGCGACTGGCGAACTACCCATGACCGACTCCCCCGTTCATCCCCTTGTGGGACTCCCGAACCTACCCGACCGGAGTTGCTGACTTGGCCTTGCTCTTTGCGGAAGAACGAACCAGAAGCGGGTCGGCCAATGACAACGCCTTGCCACCGATTGTGAGCGAACGGCCAGCCAGTCCGGGGTGTTCCATATCGACCAGATTCGCCATGATGTCGAGCACAAGTTTCATCGTGAAGTTCGTCGACAAGGCGATGCCCAAAAGGAACTGCAGAAGCTTCGGTCGACCAATCAGCCATGCGAATCGGCGAGCGGTAGCAAAGAACGGGTCGTATTCCTTGCGCAACACGGCCTGATAGGCGGCCCACGCCGTTCCGGGTTCAGTGAGGAAACATTCAGCAGCGTGTCGACCCGATTCAAGTGCGTAGTCGATGCCTTCGCCGTTGAACGGATTCACAAGTCCAGCGGCATCGCCGGCAACAACCCAACCCGGACCACCACGATGCTCAACGTGCATCGGAAGTCGCCATGCCTTTGGCCGAGCAACAAACTCACCAAGGCCCCATGAGTCGCGCACCTGAGCGGTGTACGCCTCGAGCATGGTGTTGAGATTGAGATCAGAGAAATTCTTCATCGTCGACAACGCGCCGACACCGATGTTCACAATGCCGTTGCCCGCGGGGAAGACCCATCCATATCCAGGAACGATCGAACCATCGGGACCTTTCACAGTGAGGCACGCCTCCATGTATCGGTCGTCGGCGCGGGTCGAGGGAATGTATCCACGAATCGCCAAACCGAACGGCGAGGATGCAATTCGCGTCGCGCCAACCGCACGCGCGGCCGGTGAACCAGCTCCCGAAGCAATCACTGTGAGTCCAGCGCGCACTTTTTCGCCACGACAGATAACACCAAGCACCCTGTCGCCTTCGATCCACGGTTCAGCTGGCGAGTTCTCACGAAAGTCGGCGCCGGAATCAATTGCGGCCTGCATGACCATTGCATCGAATTCAGCGCGCGGGGCAACTGCACCAACAGGAGGGAACGCTCCGTCGGGCCACAACACTTCACGAACTTTGCTTCCGGCTTGCACGCGCAATCCATCGATTCGATGAAACCGTTCGACATCGATTCCGAGGCGACGACATTCTTCGATTGCTCGAGGTGTCAGACCGTCGCCGCAGGATTTGTCACGGCCCTGTGTTGCCTTTTCGAACAGCGCCACCGATGCTCCGCCTCGCGCGGCCCACGCCGCGGCCGATGAGCCTGCGGGACCGGCACCGATCACGGCGATGTCTACCTGTTCCATGCCCTAATTGTCTCGCGTCAGCGCTGTCGGGACCCCATCGGGTCAGGACTCTTCGAGACCAAGGAGGGGTTCGGCCACGGACACTGCTTTCGAGGACAGAACCGGGATCACATCGTCGACGTCAGTGATCCTCAGGATGATCTCTCGATGTTGGGGGCGAATGAATCCAGCATCGCCGGCACTGTCGAGAAACTGCAGCAACGGTTGCCAGAAGCCATCGATGTCGAGCACTCCGACAGGCTTGGCGTGAATACCCAATTGCGACCAGGTCGCTATCTCGGCCAGTTCTTCCAAGGTGCCCAATCCGCCAGGAAGCGCCACAAATGCGTCGGCCTCAGAGGCCATAAGCGCCTTGCGCTCATGCATGGATCCGACCTCGACCAACTCCGTCAGGCCCGGATGTCCGATCTCGGTGGTGAACAACCCTTTCGGGATCACTCCGAACGCCTCGCCCCCATGCGCCAGGACGGAATCAGCAACAACGCCCATGAGACCTACCGAACCACCGCCGTACACAAGGCGCACACCGGACTGCGCCATAAGGCGTCCAAGTTCTGCAGCAGTGGCCTCATGTCGGGGATCGTTACCAGGCTTGGAGCCGCAATAGACACAAAGAGATCGAAGAGTTGTCACGAGATCAGCCTAAGGGCCGAGCCGGGACGCGAAACGGGCGCCGACTCTGTCGACGCCCGATCTTCAAAGCTCGGGGGGGAGGACTCGAACCCCCAACAAATGGACCAGAACCACCCGTGTTACCAATTACACCACCCCCGAAGGGCGAGCGAACGTTACCGGCTGGAACGGGGGTGGCACCAAACCACACCAAGCAGCCGCATCCGGCTAGCGCCAGGCGGCTAAACGGCGGTAGCCGATGATGCGGCCAATCGCGACTGCGCCTGTTTCGCGCACGTAGTCGCTGAGGGTTGTGCTGCCCGAGGTTGGCGACACATGCGCAGACAATCCGACCTCGTCGGCGATATCGGCAACTCGATAGGCGTGATAGGGGTCAGTCACGATCACAACGTTCCGCGCCAATCCGGCTTGGCGCATGATGAACGCCGTTGAGGAAAGCTCTTCGTAACTATTCGTACCGGCACCCTCGATCTTGAGAGCCGATTCAGGGATGCCCTTCGAACGCAGATACTCAAAGCTGACGAGACCTTGTGTGACCTTGTCGCCAACCTGCTTGCCCCCAGCCACGATCACCACCGGCGCGACACCCTTTTGGTAGAGATCGGCCGCATGGTCGAGTCGACCCTTTAGGACGGGCGAGGGCAAACCGTTCCACTGCGCTGCACCCATGACGACAATGGCAGACGCTGGCGCGGTGTTGTCCTGGCGTGATGCCCACCACACCTGAGCAAACGAGATGCCGATGTAGAGCACGACGACTGCAAGCAGTCCGAGGGCGATTCGTATCGCCCAGCGCAGTCCGAAGAACATGTCAGCCCTGCAGTCGAACCTTCGCTGATGCGATTCGACGAAGAGTTTCATCGCGACCGAGAACTTCGAGGGACTCGAACAACGGCGGACCCACGCTTCGGCCTGTCACCGAAACGCGAACGGGGGCCTGGACTTTGCCTTTTGAGATTTCGTGCTGTTCGGCATAAGAGAACAAGGCCGCTTCGAGCGACGCAGCGTTCCAGTCGCAATCAGCGAACTGTGCAATCGCGTGATCGAGCACAGCATCGGCGAGTTCGGCGCCTTTCACCATGACTTTTTGCCATGACTCATCGTCAATTACTGGTTCGGGGGCAAAGAGAAAATCGACATAGCCAGGAACTTCTGAAAGCAACTTGACTCGTTCTTGCACGAGTGGAGCCATAACTTCGAAGGTTGCAATGTCGAACCGCTCGGTTTCCCAAGGCGTGTCCTCATACAGCCAGCGCGTTGACTTTGAAACAAACTGCGGGATCGAAAGATTGCGGATGTACTCACCGTTGAAGTGTTGAAGTTTCTTGACGTCGAAAAATGCACCTGACTTGTTGACATCGGTGATTCGAAAAAGATCAACGATTTCGGCAAGCGGTCGAATCTCGATGCCATCAGGGGGACCCCAACCAAGTGTGGCGAGATAATTCACCATTGCTTCGGACAGATAGCCGCGGTCGATGTAGTCACCCACCGAAACATCGTCGCGACGCTTCGAGAGTTTCTGGCGCTTTTCATTCACAATGAGCGGGAGATGAGCGAAAATCAACTCACCCGGCGTCGAAAGTGCTTCACGAATAAGCAGCACCTTCGGCGTGACGTTGATGAGGTCTTCACCGCGAATGACATGAGTGATGCCTTGGTCTGCATCGTCGACAGCGTTGGCCAAATGAAACATCGGCGTGCCGTTCGAACGCAGGATGACGAAATCTTCAAGAACGGCGTTTTCGAAACTGACGGTGCCGCGAATGAGATCGTCGAAAGCCGTGATTCCGGTGTCGGGAACACGGAATCGAACAACGTGACCATCGCCCGGACCCAATGCGCGGTCTCGACAGAATCCGTCGTAGCCAGGTGTGCCTCCGCGGGCCTCGGCACGAGCCTTTACTTCGTCGGGGGCACACGAACACCAGTAGGCAGAACCGTTGCCGAGGAGTTTCTCGACAGCTGCGAGATGCATGGCCCCGCGCTCGGACTGATGAACCGGCGTGCCGTCCCAATCGAGCCCCAGCCACTCGAGCGAGCGGAAGATGATGTCGATCAGTTCGGGGCGAGACCTCTCGGCGTCGGTGTCTTCGATGCGCAGAACGAACTCGCCGCCCTGCTGGCGGGCAAAGAGCCAGTTGAAAAGGGCGGTTCGTGCCCCACCAATATGGAGATAGCCCGTAGGAGAAGGGGCGAAGCGGACTCGGGCGACTGGGGTGTTCACAGGGTCGATGGTACCGTCAGGCCCTCGCTCATTTGGTCGAGTCACCGATTCCGAGAAGATTTTCGAACCGGCCCGCCCTCCCTCTCTTCGCCCGGAGCACCTCATGTCGTCTTCGCCCCTCTTGCGCCGCCTCCGCCCATTGGCCGTTCTTGCGATGTCGTTCGCATTGGTTCTGGGCGCAGCGTCGTGCTCGAGCGACAAGAAATCATCATCTGACACAACGACGACATCATTCGATTCCCCTTCAGCACCGTTTCAAACCACATATGCGACCGCAAAGGGAGCCAAGCTCACCGTCCTCGACCAACTTCCTAAGAGTGTCGTCACTTCTCCCCCGTCGAGTACGTCAAGCACCTCCACAACACTTGCCTCGAAGGTTCCCGCAATCCCCCGCAACGGACTCAACTCTGCCGGCGTGAAAAAGACCGCCGACGGTTACGAGTTCACAAACCCCACCTATTACAAGAATCCACTTGTTGTCGAGGTTCTTGAAAATCAAGGCGACTACATGAAGGTGCTCATCACCGCTCGCCCCAACCACACCACCGGCTGGGTCAAAGCTGACGATGTCACCATCGCCGCAACGGAGTACCGCATGGAACTCGACCTTTCAACGTTCCACCTCAAGGTCTTCAAGGGTCCTGATGTGTTCGTTGAAACTGACGTCGTGATCGGCAAGGACTCAACGCCGACACCAGTCGGGCATTACTTCGTGACTGAAAAGATCAAGAACTCCTCCGACACCGGCGTTTACGGCGCTTGGATCCTGCCGATCAATGGCTACAGCGAGGTTCTTGACACATTCGACAATGGTCTCCCTCAAGTTGCGTTCCACGGCACCAACCAGCCTGAACTCGTTGGGACCAAAGCTTCAAATGGCTGCGTCCGTATCCCCAATGACGTGGTCACCAAGATCGCTGAGACCATCCCTGCAGGAACACCAATCGACATCTTCGCCACGACTCCTTCGTCGTGGTCGACGAAGGGCTCTGGTCCGAATACAGCAGTTACGCCCTAGCCACACACCTGCGCCACCGAGAGCCGTATCGGCTCGGGTTAGGCGTGGTCGTCGTGTGATTGACCAGCCAACGCAGCGTTTGCCATGGCCAGGATGCGCGAAGGTTCGTTGCGAACGAGTGCATCGACCGCAGCCGGGTTAAGGCGCAGAACCTCGTCGGGCACCGCGTCGACGATTGCTCGACGTTCCATGTAATGGTGCGTGCTGGCAACAGCGGCGAAGACTTGGGCACGAACCGCAACGAGGTCGGCCGGAGCTTCTGACAGAAAACCCCAGAGGGTGAGCGCAACGGTGATGTCGTGAATGGCCGGTGCGCGACCAAACATCGCTGAACGGCGCATCGCGATTGCCACAGTGCCTGCGATGACATCGTCTTCAGATTCTGCCGAAGTAAGCACGAGGCGACCTCGGACCTGACGAGCCAAACGAAGAGCGAATCCTTGGTCGGGACCCGGATCGCCCAGTCGAGGACCTAAAGGCTGACGACCAGAGATTTCCGCAGGACGATCGGCCATCCAAGACTCTGGACGCCACGGGGGTGATTGATAGACCCGAGCGAGATCATCGACAGGAGCAGGGACGTAATCAGGAGCAGCCATTGATGGTGAATCTACCCGGCGAGATCGTCGGCGTGGACCAAGCCGAACTGAATGGAGTCCATGAGCGCCTGCCATGAGGCCTCGATGACGTTCGAATCGACACCGACGGTCGTCCACACACGATCGCCGTTGGTGGAATCGATGAGTACGCGAACGACTGCACCAGTGGCTGCACCGCCATCGACAACACGAACCTTGAAATCGGTGAGATGGATGCGCTCGAGTGCGGGGAACCGGCCGTTGAGGGCACGACGTACTGCAGCGTCGAGGGCATTCACCGGACCGTTACCTTCACCGACGGCCGAGACACGCTCGCCGTTGATCCAAAGCTTGACCGTGGCTTCTGTACTTACCTCGAGGCCGCCGTCGGGCAGAGCTGGACCTTCACGGTGAAAACTTGAGACCCGATACTCCTCGACCTCAAAGAAATCCTGCACCCAACCTGTGGCGCGGCGCATTCGGAGTTCGAGCGATGCATCAGCGGATTCGAAAAGCCATCCTTCAGCTTCGAGTTGCTTGAGTTCTTCCGACAACGCGGCAACGGATGGGTCGTCGAGTTCAACACCAAATTCATCGGCCTTCATCGCCATGCCGGCACGACCACCAAGATCAGAAACAAGTACACGAGTGTGGTTACCGACGATCGAGGGATCGATATGTTCGTAGGTCGCTCCACCAGCACGACCGAGCGCTGAAGTGTGCAGCCCACCCTTGTGCGCAAATGCCGATGCGCCCACAAAAGGGTCAGCAGGATGTGGCGGAAGATTTACGAGTTCAGCAACCCGATGACTCACAACGGTGAGTCGGTCGAGATGGCCTTCGGGAAGAGTCGCAACACCAAGTTTGAGCGTGAGATCGGGGATCACCGTCATGAGGTTGGCGTTGCCAGTGCGCTCGCCGTAGCCGTTAACGGTTCCCTGCACCTGAGTGGCACCACCCACAACTGCAGCAACGGAGTTGGCGACTGCGCAGCCTGAGTCGTTCTGCGTGTGAATGCCGACTGCAGTCGCTCCACCGACAAACGACACGACATCAGAAACAATGTGCTGGACCTCGTGCGGGAGAGACCCGCCGTTGGTATCGCAAAGAACAACGCAATCGGCACCATTCACCATTGCCGCTTCGAGGACACGAAGTGCGAATTCCGCGTTGGCTTTGTACCCATCAAAAAAGTGTTCAGCGTCGAAGAACACTCGCAGGCCTTCGGCCTTTAGGAACGCAACTGATTCGGCGACCATTGCGATGCCTTCATCGAGCGTGGTTCGCAGTGCTTCGGTGACGTGGAAGTCCCAGCTCTTGCCAACGATGCACACCGTCGATGTTCCGGCCCCAATAAGCGCCGCAAGCGTGGGATCAACGTCAACCTTGCCAGCGGGCCGACGAGTGGAACCAAACGCAACGAGTTCGGCATTCGTCAGTTTCAACTCTGAGGGCGCACGCCGAAAGAACTCTTCGTCCTTCGGATTGGCTTGCGGATAGCCGCCTTCGATCCACCGCACGCCAAGCCAATCGAGTTGTTCAGCAACTCGGAGTTTGTCTTCGACCGTAAGTGAGATGCCTTCGAACTGGGCGCCGTCACGCAGCGTCGTGTCGAAAATTTCGACCGACGAAGGCAGCAACGGAAGTTCCGGCGTGGAACCGTTCTTAGTGGACATACTCCAACCAGTCCTCGTAACGGGGAACATGCCCACGAACGACGCGACCGTATTCAGCAGCAATTGCCGACGTCATGGGGCCAGGACACGGGATCGGGCGGTCGTCGACTGCGTTTACTGCCGAAACTTCGGCAGCGGTTCCGCAGAGGAAGATTTCTTCTGAAACATAGAGGTCAGAACGAGTGAGGTAGTCGACACGGAACTCATATCCGAGATCGCGACCGATCGTCATAACGCTGTCCTGAGTGATTCCTTCGAGCGCACCGGCTGCAATCGGAGGCGTGACAAACACACCGTCGCGCGCAACAAAGATGTTCTCGCCGGTGCATTCGCTCACGAAACCTTGCGGGTTAAGCATGATGGCTTCGTCGTAACCGCCCTTAAGCGCCTCGACCTTGGCCAACGACGAATTCACGTAGTTCCCAGTGGTCTTGGCCGCAGGCGGCATCGTGTTGTGGTCGTGGCGAGTCCACGAAGAGATCTTGGTGCTGATGCCTTTGGTGAGAGCGTCTTCGCCGAGGTACGCGCCCCAAGGCCAGCACGCGATAGCGACGTCGACGGAACACGGAAGCGTGTTGAGTCCCATTTCGCCATAGCCGTAATAGGCAATCGGGCGGATGTAGGCCGAAGGAAGACCAGAGGCCTTTACGACGTCCTTGGTTGCCTGCACCAGCACGTCGACCGAGTAGGGCATGTCCATGCCAAGGATCTTCGCCGAGTTGTGCAGGCGCTCCATATGTTCGGTGAGACGGAACACCGCAGGCCCCTTAGGGGTCTCGTAAGCACGAACTCCTTCAAACACACCCATGCCGTAATGAAGAGTGTGCGTGAGAACGTGAATTTTCGCATCGTCCCAATCGACGAGCGTTCCATTCATCCAAATCTTGTTGGTAGGCGTAATGGGCATTGCGTTGCCTCTCAGAGACGAGCGACGACAAGGTCGCCGATTTCGGTAGTGGAACCAGTAAGGGTTGCGGTGTCGGAACACGCGTTACGAATTGCGGTAGCGGCCGCATCCTCACCGAGGAATTCGAGCATCATCGCTGCCGAGAGAATTGCCGCAACGGGATTGGCCTTGTTCTGACCAGCGATATCAGGTGCCGAGCCGTGTACTGGCTCGAACATGGACGGGCTCGTGCGATCGGGGTTGAGATTGCCCGACGACGCGAAGCCGATGCCGCCAGACACCGCTCCACCGAGATCGGTGAGGATGTCGCCGAACAGGTTGTCGGTAACGATCACGTCGTAACGCTTCGGATCTTCAACGAAGTAAATGCAGGCTGCATCGACATGGTTGTAAGCGGTCGCAACATCGGGATACTCAGCGGCAACCTCGTTAAAGGTGCGCTCCCAAAGATCGCCAGCAAACGTGAGCACATTGGTCTTGTGCACAAGCGTGAGGTGCTTGCGGTCGCGGCTACGAGCGAGTTCAAACGCATACCGAACGCAACGCTCAACGCCATGACGGGTGTTGACCGAACCCTGTGTTGCGACCTCGAAAGGAGTGTTCTTACGCAAGAACCCACCTTCGCCGGC
>Ga0315899_10000575_pt1 | contig 43958 bp, 40 predicted proteins | sample LakEriMetagenome_2_FD_203518 | JGI IMG/M metagenome (GOLD analysis project Ga0315899, IMG submission 203518) | Freshwater fungal communities from buoy surface, Lake Erie, Ohio, United States - Buoy 4 MA112 | ecosystem: Environmental > Aquatic > Freshwater > Lake | place: USA: Lake Erie, Ohio...
GGGCGTGAAATCGCGCTTAAAACGGCTGTTAGATAGGTTAAAACGCCCCTCCATTGTGTAAACAGCACTGGTGCGTGCAATTCGGCTCGCTAAAACACAGTCAAATGTGTCGCAGCCGTTTTCAACACCAACAAATAAATCTTCAGGTGCCCCAATTCCAAGCAAGTGTTTAGGTTTGTCTTCCGGCAAGGTCTGATTGACCCAGCCGACGATTGTTCCAAGCTGTTCCTTATCTAGCGCCCCTCCGATTCCAAAACCATCAAAGCTTTGGCCATCACTGTTCATCCCACCAAGGTCTCCAGCTGCTTTCTTTCGCAGATCTTCATACTGGGCGCCTTGAATTACTCCAAACAATGCTTGATAGGGCTTATCGATGCGTTCATCTGTTAACCGTTTATGTTCATCAAGACAACGAATAGCCCAGGCATAGGTTCTATCCATTGCCAACTCTTGATAGGGACGAGTGTTATGCAAAGTAGTGCACTCATCGAATGCAAACATTATGTCGGCGCCGATTTGATGTTGAACCTGCATTGATATCTCTGGTGTGAAACGATGCATTGAGCCATCGATATGAGATTTAAAGGTCACACCTTCATCATCAACGTGTGCCAATCTCTCTTTGTTTCCGGCAATAACATCATCTCGCCTGAAAGTTTGAGCATCCATCGCCAATACTTTTTTAAATCCAACACCCAGTGATAAAACTTGAAAGCCACCTGAGTCTGTAAATGTGGGCCCAGGCCAATTCATAAACTCACTCAAACCGCCTGCTTCATCTAAGACATCAGAGCCGGGCTGCAGATACAGATGATATGCATTTGCCAGTAATGCTTGCGCGCCAAGATCTGTCATGGCCTCTGGCAAAACAGATTTAACTGTTGCCTTAGTTCCCACCGGAATAAAAGCCGGTGTCTGAATCTGGCCATGGGGGGTAGAAATTGTGCCAACACGTGCCAAAGAGTTTTCTACGCTATGTTTGATTTCAAATGAAAAACTCAAAGAACTACCAAATCTCAACTCGCGCTTTTTCATCTAACCAAAGACCATCGTTTGGTCCAAGATTAAAAGCGTCATAGAAGGGCGTAAAGTTTTTCAAGATTTGATTGCATCGAAACTCTGCCGGTGAATGCGGATCTGTTGCGATCCGACGGCGCATCTCCTCTGAGCGAACCTTGGTTCGCCACACTTGAGCCCAGGACATAAACAAACGTTGTTCACCAGTAAATCCATCGATGACGGGGGAGGATTTACCGGCAAGTGAGATTTGGTATGCCTTATAGCCAATTGTCAGACCACCTAGGTCGCCAATGTTTTCACCGATGGTTAATGCGCCATTGACGGTTACATCAGGTGCCTCTTCCGGAGCTAATGCATCGTATTGAGAGATCAACGCCTTTGTGCGCTCTTCAAATGCTGATCGGTCGGCATCGTTCCACCAATCAGTAAGTGCGCCGTCTCCATCGTATTTAGATCCTTGGTCGTCAAAGCCGTGGCCGATCTCGTGGCCGATTACCGCACCGATTGCGCCGTAGTTGACGGCATCATCATGGGTTAAACCAAAAAACGGTGGCTGCAAAATCGCTGCTGGAAAGACAATCTCATTCATTACTGGGTTGTAATAAGCATTAACTGTCTGTGGCGCCATATGCCACTCTTCGCGATCCACGGGCTTTCCAATTTTTGCTAGTTCAAAATCTCGCTGAAATTTAACGATACGACCGACGTTGCCATAGAGGTCATCGGGAGTGGTTTGTAAATCACTGTAGTCACGCCATTTATCTGGGTAGCCAATCTTTGTCCGAAACTTACCCAGCTTTTCAAGTGCCTTCACTTTTGTTTCAGGGCCCATCCATGGCAACTCTTTGATACTTACTTCATAGGCTTGTATCAAGTTTGCAACTAACTCTTCCATCCGCTTTTTTGCCTGGGCAGGAAAATACTTTTCAACATACACCTTGCCAACAGCCTCACCGAGGGAGCCTTCAATCAAAGAGACGGCGCGCTTCCAGCGCTCGCGAAGCTCTGGAGTTCCGCTGAGTGTCTTTCCATAAAACTCAAAATTCTGATCGACAAACTCTGATGAAAGATAAGGCGCTGCTCCACTGATGATTTGCCACTTGAGCCATGCCTTCCAACTCTGCACATCAAAGTTTTTTAGAATGGAATCGAGCCCTTCGAAAAATGAAGGTTGTTGGACGATCACAGAATCCAAAACGATCGATGGGATCTGACCATGTAACAGATATGCCTCCCAATCAAATGTTGGCATGAGAGCCTTTACCTGGCTGCGAGTTAACTTGTTATAAGTGAGAGTGGCATCCCGGTCTTTGACTTGATCCCAGTGTTGACTAGCGATACTGGTCTCTAAGGCCAAGACTTTTTCTGCCAACTCCTTTGCATTTGCAACAGCCGCCAACTCAAACATCTTTGCCACGTGGGCAACATATGCCTTTCGAATCTCTAGGTACTGCTCTTCACGGTAGTAGGCCTCATCTGGCAGAGAAAGTCCGCCCTGCTGCATATATAAAATATTTGTTGAAGCATCCTTCATGTCGGCATATATAAAAGTTCCAAAGATTCCAGAAACACCTAACGCCTCTAACTTGGACAAAACTTCAATGAAGCCTTCTAGGTTTTCGATCGAATCCACGGCAGATAGATCCTGCGCAATTGGCGTTGCACCTTTGGCCTGGACAGAGTCAGCATCCATAAATGATGCATAGATATCGCCGAGCTTTTTGGCCTCATCACTGCCCGATGCTGTTTCAATAATCTCTCGGACTCTTGCCTCTGCTTCAATGTGAAGGGCGGTAAATGCACCATCAGATGCGCGATCTGATGGAATGACGGCATTTTTTAGCCATGTGCCATTGAAGTGGCGATACATATCATCTTGAGGGCGAATCCCTTGGTCGAGGTGGCTTAGATCTAAACCTGCTGTTTCTAAACTCACGAGATAAACCCCTTAAGAAAATAGTTGAATCTTCAACATTTCGCGTAGAATACGCGCATGTCACGTGAAAACGCTACCGCACCTAAGTGGCTAACCCCCAGCGAAATGGTTGCTTGGCGCAGATACATCATCGCAAGTCGCCAGCTTTTGGCAGCCCTTGATACAGATCTTAAAGAACACGATCTAACGCTTCCAGATTATGAAATCTTGGCACTTCTCAGTGATGCACCGGATCGACAAATGCGTATGAGTGAGTTAGCAAAAATTGCTCTGCTCTCACGTTCTCGACTTTCTCACCGGATGAAGGTGATGGAGAAAGCTGGCTGGCTAAAGCGCGAACCATGTCCAGTTGATAAGCGCGGCTATTTTGCTGTCATGACCCCAAAGGGCTGGAAGGCAATAGTTGCTGCAGCACCTGATCATGTGGAAAGCGTCCGGGCCCGATTTTTAGACCACATAACCAAGTCCGATCAGCAAGTGATAGCCCAGATATTTGAACGGATTGAGATACCTCTTCGCAAGGAAGTTGAAGACGAGTAAAGAGTTAAAGTTAAAAAAAAAGAAATAGAAAGAAAAAAGGAATTAAAAAAACCCGCCACATAAAGTGGCGGGTTTTTTAATAAGCGATGCTTACTTAGCTGCTGCCTTCTTGCGGCGGCGACGCTTTGGAGCTGCTGCTGGAGCAGCTGCCTTCTTCTTGCGACGCTTTGGAGCTGCCTTCTTAGCTGCTGCCTTCTTGCGACGCTTTGGAGCTGCTTTCTTAGCAGCCTTCTTGCGACGCTTTGGAGCTGCCTTCTTAGCTGCTGCCTTCTTGCGACGACGCTTTGGAGCTGCCTTCTTAGCTGCTGCCTTCTTGCGACGACGCTTTGGAGCTGCCTTCTTAGCTGCTGCCTTCTTGCGACGCTTTGGAGCTGCCTTCTTAGCTGCTGCCTTCTTGCGGCGCTTCTTTGGAGCTGCTGGAGCAGCTGCCTTCTTGCGACGCTTCTTTGGTGCTGCTTTCTTTGCTGCGGCCACGTACTTCTCCTATCGGAATGGTTCGGATCCGTCACCCAAACCTGTTCGTGGATAAGCGTGACATCATTTAGATGAAAATGCCAACATTTTGTGACATTTTATTTAGCGCGTGTCGCAAATTAATTTTTATATTTTTTTATGCATCTGCGAAAAATTTACAGATTTCGTAATTGAAAAAGAAAAAATCCTAAAAAATTAATAATTTTCACCAATTTCGACAAAATCGCGAATTCTCGTCCTCAGATTGAGGGTTTGTGCGTAAATTTCCCCCGATTTTCAGATTTTCGGGGGCAAATTTGCTGATTTCGGGGCAAAAAATTTGCAATTTTCTCCAAAAAACTGACCAGTAGGGACAGCAAACTTGGTGCAATCAATCATCAGATTTTTATGAAAAACGGTGACAAAACAGCCAAAAAAATATTTAAAAAAATACCCAAAATTTAGTTAAAACTTTGGTCGTTGGTCGGAAAGTTACCGCTTCGAACATCATCGGCAAACTCCTTTGTCGCCGCCGACATCTCGGCTCTTAGATTCCTATATGCCTTTGCCAACTTGGGAGCCTTCTTTGTTAATCCCATGAGGTCGGTCCAGACAAGCACCTGGGCATCACAATTAATGCCCGCCCCAATTCCAATCGTTGGAATTGAAAGCACTTCTGTAATCTGCTGTGCCAATGCAGCCGGCACAAGTTCTAGCACTATGGCAAAGGCCCCAGCTTTTTCTAGGGCTTTTGCTGCCTCAACAATTACATCTCCATCACTTCGCCCCTGAACTCGATAACCACCTAATTGGTGCATAGATTGGGGGGTTAATCCCACATGGCCCATTACTGGAATTCCACTTGCTACAAGTTTTTTCACACTTTCAATTTGTGCACCTTCAAGCTTTACAGCCATTGCCCCAGCCTCTTTGAAAAAACGTACCGAGGTTGCAAGGGCTAACTCTGGTGAGGATTCATAGGATCCAAAAGGCAGATCAGCCACAACAAGGGCGCGTTTTGAGCCACGAACAACTGCTCGGGTTAAAGGAATCATTTCATCAACGGTTACTGGAATGGTGTTTTCTTCACCAAGAAAATTGTTGCCCGCACTATCTCCAACGAGTAAAACAGGGATACCGGCTTCATCAAATATCTCTGCAGTCAATGATTCATAGGATGTGAGCATTGCCCATTTTTCACCACGTTTTTTAGCAGCAGTTAAATCAAGGATCGTGATGCGACGATGGCTAGCACCACCATAAAGGCTCTCGCCAAATGTGTCAGACATTTATTCCTCTCCTCGAAGCCGATTTCTCAGTCCCCGGGCCATGTGTAACGTGCTGCTATTTTATTAACGGGTTACGTGGCTAAGGGTACCCCCGTTACACTTAATAAATGAAGTTGCGCGTGGCGCTAGCCCAGATCAACCCAACGGTTGGTGATTTTGCGGGCAACGCTGCTTTGATCCAAGAGGCAATTACCAGTGCGCAAAAGCAAAGCGCAGAGATCATTGTTTTTCCAGAGATGATTGTGACCGGATATCCAGTTGAGGATCTAGCTCTTCGCCCATCATTTCAAGCGGCCAGTATTGCTGCAGTGGAAAAAATTGCATCCTCAATATCAGGTGAGATTGTGGCTGTCGTTGGTTACCTGGATAAGGGGCCCAAAAATGCGGTGGCGATTATTCATCAAGGGCAGATAAAGGCACGCTATTTCAAACAGCATCTTCCCAACTACGGCGTCTTTGATGAGTTCAGAAACTTCAAACCAGGGGATCAAAACTTAGTAGTGCGAATCCAAGGTGTGGATGTGGCCGTTGCTATCTGTGAGGATATTTGGCACTCAGTCGATTCAATCGCTGCCCGTAAACCTGGGTTATTGGTGGTGCCTAACGGCTCTCCCTTTGAACGCAACAAAGATGATGTTCGCCTAGCCCTAGTTAAAAAGAGGGCACAAGAAATTGGCGCACCTATTGCTTATGTAAATATGACTGGCGGACAGGACGATCTAGTTTTTGACGGGGACACAATTGTTGTTGGCGCCGATGGCGGGGTATTGGCCCGCTCTGCCCAGTTTGTTGATCAGATGTTAATTGTTGATATTGAATGCAACGAGTCAACCTCTCAGCCAGATCTAGAGATTACAAAGAGCCCTAACAAAGTTTCAGATACTCAGGGTGCAGATGTAGCGACAAGACTTTCAGATGAAGAAGAGATATGGCAGGCCTTGGTCGTGGGGCTACGCGATTATGTTTCAAAGAATGGATTTAGATCTGTAGTACTTGGCCTGTCTGGCGGAATAGATTCTGCGCTAGTAGCTGCAATTGCAATTGACGCCGTGGGTGCAAAGGCTGTTAACGGTGTGGCAATGCCAAGTAAGTACTCATCTGATCATTCAATTGAAGATGCACAAGCACTTGCCGATAACACTGGAATTCATTTTCGGATAACGCCAATTGCACCGATGGTCGATGCCTATCTTTCGAATTTAACGCTCAAAGGCTTGGCCGAAGAAAATCTCCAGGCCCGAGTTCGCGGAATTGCCCTGATGGGTATTTCAAATCAAGAAGGACATTTAGTTTTAGCTACAGGTAACAAGAGTGAGTTAGCAGTTGGTTATTCAACTCTCTATGGTGATGCTGTTGGCGGTTTTGCTCCCATTAAAGATATTTACAAAACCGATGTGTGGGCTTTGGCCAACTGGCGCAATCAACAAGCAATTAAGGCCGGCCAAGTTGCACCGATTCCAGAGCGATCAATCACAAAAGAGCCAAGCGCCGAGCTGCGTCCTGGCCAAAAGGACACTGACTCTTTGCCAGACTACAAAGTATTAGACAAGTTACTGATGGCATATGTGGATCAGGACCGTGGATTCCAGGAACTTCTAAACGATGGCTTTGATCCAGAGCTTGTCCGTCGCGTGCTCTCTTTAGTTGATAAGGCTGAATACAAACGGCGTCAATATCCACCAGGCACCAAGGTTTCATCACGTGCATTTGGCAAGGACCGCAGACTTCCAATGACATCTGGCTGGAGTGAAAAATAAGCCTGCTTATTGCAAATCCCTTGCAACTCGCAAAAAACAATTGATTCGGTAGAATTTGAACATGCAATCAATGATCACCTGGTTTTTTACACGTAACCGCGTGGTTGATTTCTGCGTTGCTTCTAGTGGCTGTTGCTAATTTAACTTTTAGCCAAAAAAACCGAAATCGGTAGGAATCTGAAACTTCAGATCTACTTAAAGTTGATGAACTAAAAGAAATAGCCCCGACAAGATTACGAAAATCAAAAAGAGTCAGAGGAGAAAATAATGAAGGTTTATAACAACATCACAGAGGTATTTGGAAACACCCCACTAGTGCGCATCAACAAGATCACAGATGGTGCCGCAGGCAATGTTTTTGCAAAGCTTGAGTTCTACAACCCAAGCTCATCAATTAAGGACCGTCTTGGAATTGCAATGATCGATGCTGCAGAGGCAAGCGGTGAGCTAAAGCCTGGCGGGACAATCGTTGAAGCAACATCTGGAAACACTGGAATTGCCGTAGCGATGGTTGCAGCAGCCCGTGGATATAAGTCTGTAATGACGATGCCAGAGTCGGTTTCAAAAGAGCGTCGCAAGTTGATTCGTGCCTATGGCGCCGAACTAGTTCTTACTCCTGCAGCAGAGGGAATGAAGGGCGCAGTTGCAGCGGCAGAAAAACTTGCTGCATCTGGTGCTGTATTAGTTCGCCAATTTGAAAATGCAGCAGGTCCTGCAATCCACCGCAAGACAACCGGAGAAGAAATCTGGCGAGATACAGAAGGCAAAGTTGATGTCTTTATCTCTGGTATCGGAACTGGTGGAACGATCACAGGTGCCGGACAACTACTCAAAGAGAAAAACCCAAAGATTAAAGTTATTGGCGTAGAGCCTGCAGCATCGCCATTGCTCAATGGCGGCGAGCCTGGTCCACACCCAATTCAGGGAATTGGCGCAAACTTTATTCCTAATGTTTTGGATCGCTCTGTTTATGATGAAATTTTAGATGCAACTGCAGATGATGCAATTAAGTATGCACGCCGCGCAGCTGCTGAAGAGGGAATCCTTGCAGGAATCTCATCGGGTGCAACATTGTGGGCTGCTAGTGAGATTGCAAAGCGACCAGAGTATGCAGGTAAAAATATTGTTGTTATCTGTGCATCATCTGGTGAGCGCTACCTATCGACGGTTCTTTACGAAGATTTAGTAGACTAGTTTTTATGATTCGTCGCATTAAAGAAGATCTCGATAACGCACTGAGCCATGATCCGGCTGCGCGTAATCGATTAGAGATTGCTTTGGCATACCCAGGTGTTCATGCAGTGTGGGGCCATCGCATCTCCCATTTTCTTTGGAAAATAGGATTCAAGTTAATTGCGCGGATTCATTCAAATGCGGTCAGATCAACAACAGGAATCGAGATTCACCCAGGTGCAAAGATTGGGCGCAGGTTTTTTATCGACCACGGCATGGGCGTAGTAATTGGTGCAACTGCAGTTATCGGTGATGACGTCATGCTCTATCACGATGTGACATTGGGTGCTCGAGGAATTGAAACAGGCAAACGACATCCAACAATCGGAAACGATGTAATCATCGGCGCGGGCGCAAGAATTCTTGGCAACGTAAGCGTTGGTGAAGGAAGTCGAATTAGTGCCAACTCCGTCATCACGCGCGATCTACCCGCAAAGAGCATTATCGATAAGGCTGATTTTTTCGTCATTTAGCCGCATTCGTAAGGCAGTTAACACGCCCGTAACCTGAGTTTGTAACAATGTTTCTATGAGTGCAGATAGAAGCAAGCAGCAAGAGTTTGTCCTTCGAACCCTAGAAGAGCGAGATATTCGCTTTGTTCGTTTGTGGTTTACAGATGTTTTGGGCTTTCTTAAATCGGTTGCTATTGCACCAGCTGAATTAGAAAATGCCTTTGATGAGGGAATTGGGTTTGATGGTTCTGCCATAGAAGGCTTTGCGCGCATTACCGAATCTGACATGTTGGCAAAACCGGATCCTGCAACGTTTTCCATTCTTCCTTGGCGCACCGAATCACCAGGTGCGGCCAGAATGTTTTGTGACATCGCACTTCCTGATGGAACATCTTCACCGTCAGATCCACGCAATGTCTTGCGCCGAATTTTAGAAAAATCTACCAAAATGGGTTATGCCTGTTACACCCATCCTGAGATTGAATTCTTCTTATTTAAGAAAGCTCCAGAAGTTGGTGTTGCTCCAGTTCCCGTAGATCAAGGTGGATATTTTGATCACACGCCAGCAGTGGTTGGCCACGACTTCCGTCGCCAAGCAATTACTTTGCTTGAGGCCATGGGAATTAGCGTTGAGTTTTCACATCACGAAGGAGCACCCGGACAACAAGAGATTGATTTGCGCTATGCCGATGCGTTAACTACTGCAGATAACATCATGACATTTCGCCATGTCATCAAAGAGGTTGCATTAGATCAAGGCTTTCACGCATCCTTTATGCCAAAGCCATTTACCGATCATCCAGGTAGCGGAATGCATACACATGTTTCATTATTTAAAGGTGAAGAGAATGCATTCTATGACGCCGATGCAGAGTTTAATCTCTCTGCCGTAGGCCGCTCATTTATTGCCGGACTAATTAAGCACGCACCAGAGATCACAGCAATTACTAATCAGTGGGTTAACTCTTACAAACGTTTACATGGCGGGGGAGAAGCACCGGCATATGCAAACTGGGGACAAAGTGATCGAGGGGCGTTAGTACGTGTTCCAATGTATAAACCAAAGAAAGAGCAATCAACAAGAATTGAATTTAGATCACCAGATACTGCATGTAATCCATATTTGGCGTATGCAGTTATGTTGGCTGCGGGCTTAAAGGGCGTTGAAGAGAAGTATGTTCTTTCCGATTCAAAGGATCCTGTCGTCTTGCCATCAAACCTGAATGAAGCGATTATTGAGATGGAAAAGAGCCAATTAGTGCGAGAGACCTTGGGCGAACATGTATTTGAGTTCGTACTTCGAAACAAGCGCGCAGAATGGCTGGATTACAGCCGCCAAGTCAGCGCATTTGAACTCGATCGTTATTTGCCAGTCCTTTAATTTAAGCGTTACCCTTAACTCATGAGAAAGCGCAGCCTCCTCCTTAGCTGCCGTGGCGGGGCCAAGTAACCGGTCCCCTCGCTGCGGAGTTTTGTCGTACCGGTTAAAAGACAAAACCCGCCAAATTTAAGGAGCAGTAAATGAATTTCCCACAGCAAATACCTTCAAAGATGCCTGTGCATCGTTATTCAGCTTTTCATCCAATCGATTTACCTGATCGCACGTGGCCACATCAAAAAATGACGAAGGCGCCTAAGTGGTCTTCCGTTGATCTTCGAGATGGCAACCAAGCACTTATCGATCCTATGGATACTCCTCGCAAACTTGCAATGTTCAAATTACTTGTCTCCATGGGTTACAAAGAGATTGAAGTTGGATTTCCAAGTGCAAGCCAAACTGATTTTGATTTTGTTCGAAAAATTATTGAAGAGAATTTGATTCCTGATGATGTAATCATTCAAGTGTTGACGCAGGCTCGCGATCCACTGATTCGCCGAACCTTTGAAGCGGTAAAGGGATCAAAGCAAGCGATTATCCATTTGTATAACTCCACATCGGCTCTTCAACGCCGCGTTGTTTTTGGATTAGATAAAGATGGAATCAAAAAGATTGCAACCGATGCTGCCCAGCTTTGCCTTGATCTAGTTACAATTGTGCCAGAGACTAAGATTTCATTTGAATACTCTCCAGAGTCCTATACGGGTACAGAGCTTGAATTCGCTGTAGAAGTCTGTAACGCAGTAAACAGAGTCTGGAAGCCAACTAAAGAGTGGAAGACAATTATGAATCTTCCGGCAACTGTTGAGCTAACGACTCCAAATGTTTATGCAGATTCAATTGAGTGGATGTGTCGCAATCTTGAAAACCGCGAAAATGTCATTGTCTCTCTTCACCCACACAATGATCGTGGCACAGGAGTAGCTGCCGCAGAACTTGGTTTTCTAGCTGGTGCAGATCGTATTGAAGGAACTCTTTTTGGTAATGGTGAGCGCACAGGAAATGTATGCCTTGTAACTCTTGGCATGAATTTAGTCTCACATGGCATCGATCCTCATATTGATTTTTCAAACATCGATGAAATTCGCCGAACCGTTGAGTATGCAAACCAACTTCGCGTGCCAGAGCGCCATCCATACGGCGGAGATCTTGTCTTTACTGCATTTTCTGGATCACACCAAGATGCAATCAAAAAAGGTTTCGATCATCTAGAACGCGATGCAAAGGCAGCTGGCAAAGAAGTTCGAGATTTCACTTGGGCTGTTCCATATTTGCCGATCGATCCATTAGATATCGGTAGATCATATGAAGCAGTCATTCGCGTTAACTCTCAATCAGGTAAGGGCGGCGTTGCTTATTTGATGAAGAATGAGCATCACCTAGATTTGCCGCGTCGTTTACAGATTGAGTTTTCAAAAGTCGTACAAGCAAAGACTGACTCTGAAGGCGGAGAAGTTGATGCAAATGATCTATGGAATATTTTCGAAGATGAATATCTACCAACCGATTCTGCGCCATGGGGACGTTTTCGCCTGAAGGGCTTGTCTCAAACATCAGTACTCGGTGAAGATGTTCACTTAACTGCAACGATTACCGATCGTGGCGAAAAACATGAACTCAAGGGCCAAGGCAATGGCCCTATTGCAGCCTTTTGTAATATTTTGCAAAACTACGGCGTAGATGTTCGAGTTCTAGATTACTTCGAGCATGCACTTGCTGCAGGCGGAGATGCATCGGCTGCGGCATACCTAGAGTGTGCAATCGATGGCGATGTTTTCTGGGGAGTGGGAATTGATCCAAACACGACAACGGCCTCACTCAAAGCGGTCGTGTCTGCGATAAATCGCGCAATTCGCTAGATCCACGCACTACCTTTACCCGTATGAGTTTGTATCGGGATGAGGCAATCATTTTGCGCACCCAAAAGCTCGGTGAAGCAGATCGAATTATCACCATGCTTACGCGTGAGCATGGCCGAATTCGTGGCGTAGCAAAAGGTGTGCGGCGCACAAAATCAAAGTTCGGTGCTCGTCTTGAACCCGGCAGTCATGTTGATATTCAGCTCTACACCGGAAAAACTTTTGACACAGTCACGCAAGTTGAAGCAATCATGAATTACGGAGAAGCGCTAACTTTTGATTATCAGCGCTGGACAGTGGCATCTGCGATATTAGAGGCGGCAGAAAGATTTACTTCCCAAGAAAATGAACCTGCAGTTCAAGAGTTTCAATTAGTCACAGGTGGCATGAAAGCACTTGCAGAAAATCGTTATGACCCGCTACTTATTCTTGATGCATTTCTTTTACGATCACTCGCAGTTGCAGGATATGCACCATCAATGACTATTTGTTCCAGGTGTGAAAAAGATGGACCACATCGATACTTCTCATTAGTTGGCGGAGGATCAGTTTGCGCAGAATGCAGGCCTTCTGCCTGTGCAACACCAGCGGCAGAAACTTTAGATTTAATGGGCGCGCTCCTTAGTAGTGATTGGGAAACGGCCTCTTCTAGCGAGCCCCGTTATCGAAGAGAAGCTAGTGGATTAATTGCTGCTTATCTACAATGGCATCTAGAACGCGGACTGCGTTCACTACCAATGGTGGAGCGCGTATGACAATTAAAATTCCACACCACGTTGCAATTGTCATGGATGGAAATGGCCGCTGGGCTCAGAAAAAAGGTTTGCCACGCACTGCAGGCCATGAAGCAGGAGAGGCAGCATTACTTGATGTCGTAGAAGGTGCAATTGAGTTTGGCGTAAAGGAGATAAGCGCCTATGCATTTTCAACAGAGAATTGGCGCAGGTCGCCAGATGAAGTGAAGTTTCTGATGGGATTCAACCGCGATGTTATTCGGCGCCGTCGTGACCAGATGAATGAGATGGGTGTTCGAATTCGATGGGTTGGTCGCCCTAAACGTTTGTGGAGCAGTGTCATAAAAGAGCTAGAAGAGGCAGAAGAGCTCACAAGGAAAAACAAAACCTTAACTCTTAATATGTGCGTTAACTATGGTGGCCGGGCTGAGATTGTTGATGCAGCTGCAGAGCTTGCTCGTGACGTAAAACGGGGCAAAGTGAAAGCAGATGCCATCACTGAAAAAGTTTTTGCTAAGTACTTGGATTCACCTCAGATGAGTGATGTCGATCTTTTCTTGCGTTCATCGGGGGAGCAGCGCACCAGCAACTTTCTGCCGTGGCAAAGTGCCTACGCCGAGTTTGTATTTATGGATGTGTTGTGGCCAGATGTAACACGTAAAACACTGTGGAAAGCGATTCAAGAGTATTCGGCAAGAGATAGACGGTTCGGAAAAGCCTAGCTAATTAGCATTTTGAACAAAGGCCGAATATTTCAGCCGTGTGTGCAACCTCGCGGAAACCAAACTCTTCAGCCTTAGCTTTAGCCCAGTTTTCGATTGCTCCACCTTCGATCTCTACAGTCTGACCACAACCTTTACACACTAAATGGTGATGGTGGCCATCTCCACATAAACGGTAGATCGCCTCACCGTCATCTCTTCGAAGTAAGTCAACGATCTTGTCATCGACTAGTGATTGCAATGCTCGATAAACAGTTGTTAAACCTATGCCATCACCTTCGCGGCGCAAGATTTGATGTAGTTCTTGAGCACTGGCAAAACCGCCTGTGCGTTCAAGCACTGAAATCATTTTCAGATCTGATTTATTCATGGCTACTTAGATTGTTCGCCTTCATGTGAATGCTCATCTTTGTGCTGATCGGTGTGAGTTGCATCTTCCTGATGGATGCCAACTTTAGTGCCATGAGAATGTGCATCTCCGGCGTGGAGGTAGCTAGAGACTGCCCACATAATCAATACTCCTGCAATTGTGGCTGCCATAGTCAAACGAGAAGAGTGATTTGAATGTGCTTCAGGAAGTATGTGAGAAGTTGCAAGATAGATGATGATTCCTGCAAAGGCTGCTAAGTAGAGTGCGATGAATTCATTGCTCAATGCAAGTGTGGTTCCAAGTGCTGCGCCACTTACTCGTGCAACCGTATCCACGCCAATGAGTGCAAAACTTTTCTTGCCCCAAAGTCCTGATTTAACTAGAAATGAAACAGTGTTCAGGCCATCGCTAAAAGCGTGAGCCAGCAGAGCGATAAAGACGACAAAACCCAGATCTGAGCTCACTTTGAATGCAACACCTAATGCCAAACCATCTAGAAATACGTGGCCTGCCATTGCAACCGAACCTAAGACGCCAGAGAAGTTATGAGAGTGTTTGTGGTCGTTGCCGTAATCAGATTCTGCTGGCTCATGGCTTCCAAAGATTTGCTCATAAAAGTGAAGTAATAAAAAACCACCTATGAGTGCAACTGAAACAGCCGGTGCATGGAATATCTCTTGTGTGCCTAATTCAAAAACTTCTGGCAGTAGGTCAAAGGCGACCAATCCCAAGAGCAATCCAGCAGATAACCCAAGAACAAGATGGAGTCGATCCCTAGCTCGAAGAGCCAGCGCCCCTCCTGCAAAAGTTGAAAGAGCGGTAATGGCTGCAAGTGCGATGGCGATGTTCATGGATCGACAATAGCACAAAAATGGAAATGATTATCATTTCCAAAATAAGCCCGATACGCTCCATACATGATTGCTGTTGCTCGATTTTCAGTTCCGTTGGCAGATGCCGCTCATTTTGAGAGCCAATTGGCCGTATCACTTGATGCTTTTTCGGCATGTGCCGGTTTTGTCGATGGTGAATTTGGCCAGAATCTAGATGATCTAACACTGTGGTCACTTGTGACCCGTTGGGAAAATGTGGGTTCCTATCGCCGAGCTTTGAGCAATAACAATGTAAAGATGAACGCGATTCCAACTTTGGCGCTGGCAATTGATGAGCCCGGTGCATATGAACGGCCGTACTCAGAGTAAAATTCTCCTACGGAAGTAACACTTGTTGCTTAACCGCCGACAGCCAGCCGGATGGAGAATTAAATGGCAACGGATCGTTTAGAAAATATTGTTGGACTTGCAAAGCGTCGTGGATTTGTTTATCCATCCTCTGAAATTTATGGAGGCCTTCGCGCATCATGGGACTACGGCCCACTAGGTGTAGAACTAAAAAACAATGTTAAACGTCAGTGGTGGAAGTCCATGGTTATGGGCCGAGAAGATGTTGTCGGTTTGGACTCATGTGTCATCTTGGCAAAAGAAGTATGGGAAGCATCTGGACACGTTGCAACATTTAGTGATCCATTAACAGAGTGCACCGCATGTAATAAACGCTATCGCGCAGATCATCTTGAAGAAGCCTATGAAGCAAAGCACAAAAAGAAACCAGCATCCTTATCCGAAGTTAACTGTCCTGCTTGTGGAAATAAAGGTCAGTTCACAACTCCCAAGCAATTCAGCGGTTTGCTCAAGACTTTTCTTGGACCAGTTGAGGATGAATCAGGCCTTGCATACTTGCGTCCAGAAACTGCCCAAGGAATCTTCATTAACTTTGATCAGGTAATGACAACATCACGCAAGAAGCCTCCTTTTGGTATTGGCCAAATAGGAAAATCTTTCCGTAATGAAATTACCCCAGGAAACTTTATTTTCCGCACACGCGAATTTGAGCAGATGGAGATGGAGTTTTTTGTAGTCCCAGGATCCGATGAAGAGTGGCACCAATATTGGATCGACACACGTATGGCTTGGTATGTGGATCTAGGAATTAACCCTGAGCGCCTGCGCATTTATGATCATCCAAAAGAAAAACTGTCACACTATTCAAAGCGCACTGCAGATATTGAATACAAGTTTGAATTTGCAGGAACTGAATGGGGTGAACTTGAGGGCATTGCAAACCGTACTGATTTTGATTTAAAGGCCCACTCTGCAGCCTCTGGAAAAGATCTTTCTTACTTTGATCAAGAAAAGGGAGAACGCTGGACACCGTTTGTTATCGAGCCTGCAGCCGGTGTTGATCGATGCACGCTGACTTTCTTGATGGATGCATTCACAGAAGATGAAGCACCAAATAGCAAAGGTGAAATGGAAAAGCGCGCCGTTCTAAAACTTGATTACCGTTTATCACCAATCAAAGTAGCTGTGTTGCCACTTTCTAGAAACGCCGATCTATCGCCAAAGGCCAGAGATTTGGCAGATCAACTTCGCAAAAACTGGAACATCGATTTTGATGATGCCGGTGCAATTGGCCGTCGTTATCGTCGCCAAGATGAAATTGGAACTCCCTATTGCATAACAATTGACTTTGAAACTCTCGAAGACAATGCAGTAACTATTCGCGACCGCGACACAATGGCACAAGAGCGCGTTGCTCTGGATCAAGTACAAGCGTGGCTTGCACCGCGTTTAATCGGTTGCTAAAACCTCTTCTGCTCCCACTAGCAACCGGTGATCACTTTATTGATCCGCCAGTTGTTCTTGCCCCTATGGCTGGAATAACCAATGCACCATTTAGAACTCTATGTAGAGAACAAGGCGCAGGTCTTTTTGTTTCAGAAATGGTTACAGCAAGGGCGCTGATCGAAAGACGGCCTGAAACTTTGCGGATGATTGTTCCTGGCAAAGGTGAGTGGCCTCGTTCTGTCCAGCTCTACAGCGTTGATCCAACAACAATGCGAGCAGCAGTTACGATGCTTGGCAAAGAAAACTTGGCTGATCACATCGATATGAACTTTGGTTGCCCTGTTCCAAAAGTTACTCGCAAAGGTGGGGGAGCAGCGCTGCCGTTTAAACGCAAACTCTTTAGCAATATTGTTCAAGCTGCAGTAGAGGCCGCAAAACCATTTGGCATTCCTGTCACGGTAAAGATGCGCATTGGCATTGATAGTGATCATGAAACATATTTAGAGGCAGCAAAATCTGCTGCCGATCTAGGTGTTGCATGGGTTGCACTTCATGCCAGAACTGCAGCACAAATGTATGAAGGCAAAGCAGATTGGTCTGCGATTACTCGATTAGTTGATCATTTAAAGCCAACGGGAGTTCCTGTTCTAGGCAATGGTGATATCTGGTCTGGCTCTGATGCTGTTGCAATGATTGAACAAACAGGTTGCGCCGGCGTTGTTGTTGGCAGAGGGTGCTTGGGCAGACCTTGGTTATTTACAGATTTAGTTGCCTCCCTTAAAGGAGAAGACAAACAGATCACTCCAACGTTGCATGAAGTCCGAGAAGTGATGTTTCGTCACGCACAGTTAATTGTTGAGTATTTAGAATCAGAAGATCGCGGAATGCGCGATATTCGAAAACATATGGCCTGGTACTTAAAGGGCTTTAGAGTGCCGCGAGAAATTCGCCATGATTTGGGAATGGTTTCATCGCTGCAAGAGATGCGCGATTTGCTTGATCAATTAGAACAACAACCCTATCCAGTAGAGATTGGTGAAAAACCCCGTGGTCGAACAAGTCATGGCCGTGCACCTACGTTGCCAGATGGTTGGCTTAATGATCCAGACGAACTAGTTCATGTTGAACTAGAGGATGCATTTTCAGGGGGATAGATGTTTCTCTTTAGATGGATTCGTCGCACAATCACGATCATTGTAATTCTGGCATTGGTTGGCCCTACCTATGCAGTTGCACAGGTGTGGAGAGCTGCAAATAATCCCATTGTTCGAGAAGCCGATGTCATTGTTGTTTTAGGGGCTGCGCAGTTAAATGGAAAACCAGGCGAGGCGCTAGAAGCACGACTTGTGGAAGCCAAAAGGATTTTTGATTTAGGTCTAGCACCAACAATTATTACTGTCGGGGGTGGCGCACCTGGTGATCGCACAACAGAGGGTGCATCTGGCAAATATTGGCTGCGTATGAATGGAATTGTTGCGAGCAAAATTACTGCAGTAGAAGTTGGTCGAGATACCTTGCAAAGCACAAAGGCTTACACAAAGATTATGAAGAAACGTTTTGTAAGTGACGTCATCATTGTTACTGACGCCTATCACTGCAAGAGAGCAATGACTATGGCTAATGATGAAGGTGTTGTGAGCACATGCTCTCCTGTGCAAACGGGTCCAAACACTTTAGAAAACAGCGGTTACAGGTACTTAATTCGTGAGGCAGCTGCATATCTTTCTTATATAACTGTTGGCCGGCGAGGAATAAATGTCAGTGATCGTTTACCTGATGCAGACATTGTCACTAAGGTGCTTCCATGACCTACAGCAGTTTTGACCAAGAGAGATTCTTGGACGAGCCAGCAAAGCGTCCTGGTCGCACAGAATTTATGCGAGATCGTGCACGAGTAATTCATTCGGCCGCGCTTCGACGTTTAGCTGCAAAAACTCAAGTCGCCGTTCCTTGGGAAAATGATTTTCAGCGCACACGGCTTTCTCATTCTTTAGAGTGCGCACAGATCGGGCGAGAGCTTGGAGAATCACTCGGCGCCGATCCTGATCTACAAGACACTGCTTGTTTGTCACATGATTTAGGACATCCACCTTTTGGACACAACGGTGAAGAAGCGCTAGCTGTGATTGCAGAAGATTTTGGTGGCTTTGAAGGAAATGCTCAGAGCTTTCGCTTACTTGTTCGCCTTGAAGCAAAAACAGTTGATTCCAATGGCGAAAGTATTGGGCTTAACTTAACAAGAGCATCACTAGATGGTGCAACGAAGTACCCATGGCCACGAAGTGAAAACTCCCGCAAATTTGGAGTCTATGACGATGATGTTGAAGTCTTTAATTGGATGCGCGAGGGCGCACCTGCTGGGAAAAAATGTATTGAAGCTCAAATCATGGATTGGTCAGATGATTGTGCATACTCTGTCCATGATTTAGAGGATGCAATCTTTGCAGGACAAGTTTCGGTAAAAACATTCGAAAAAGATTTTGCAGATTTATACACAGTCATGACGCGGAACTATAAAAGTGATGCGACAGAACAAGAGGCTTTAGATGCCCATAAACGGTTATCAGAGCTTTCAGCTTGGCCTCATTACTATGACGGGAGCCATCGAAGTCTTGCTCGACTCAAGGACTCAACAAGTCAGTTAATTGGTCGTTTTGTTCTAGCCGCCGAAGTTGAAACCAGAAAGGTGCATGGCAATGGTGATCTCTCTCGTTATGGAGCAAATCTTGAGATTCCACGCGAACAAAAGGTTGAAGTAGATTTCCTCAAGTCGATTGCCGGTCACTACTTGATTAACGCCGCACACTCTCAAGAGAGGTATGCAAAACAACAAGTCATCATTAGCGAGTTAGTTGAAATGCTCTTGAAATATCCACACGAACTAGACTCATTTTTCAAGAAGCCCTGGGATGAAGCAAGTGATGATTTAGCCAAAATGCGCGTGGTAATTGATCAAGTTGCAGCCCTTACCGACCCAGGGGCCTATGCCTTGCATGCACGTTTGATTGCCAATCGGTAGGGTTTGATTATGAGTGGTCGCATTCGAGAAGACGATGTTGCATACATCCGTGACCGCGCTCCCATCGATGAAGTCGTTGCAGATTATGTGCAGTTAAAAAGCGCCGGTGGTGGACAGAAAAAAGGTCTTTGTCCTTTCCATGATGAGAAGTCACCTTCTTTTCACGTAACACCAAGCAAAGGTTATTTTCACTGCTTTGGTTGTCAAACAGGTGGCGATGTCATTGCATTCTTAATGAAAATTGATCATTTAACTTTTACAGAGACTATTGAACGCCTGGCTGATCGAATCGGTTACACATTGCGTTATGACGAAGGTTCATCTAGTCCAGTCGTGACTTCTGGTGCGCGAAGTCGATTAATCAGTGCAAATCTTGAGGCAACAAAGTTTTATCAAGAACAACTCAACACATCAACGGGGGCTGCCCATGGCCGTGAACTTTTAACTAAGCGTGGCTTTGATAAGGCAGCATGTGATCAATTTGGAGTTGGATATGCACCAGATGAATGGGATGGGCTGACCAAACATCTACGAGCACTCGGATACACGATCGATGAACTTGAATTAGCTGGTTTATCAAAGATGGGGCAGAGAGGTCCCATTGATCGTTTTCGCAATCGCCTCACATGGCCTATCCGTGACATCTCAGGTGATGTGGTTGGTTTTGGAGCAAGAAAACTTGCAAGTGATGAAGAAGATCAAGGTCCAAAGTATTTGAATACACCTGAAACACCTATCTATAAGAAGAGTCAGGTTCTTTATGGCTTAGATGTTGCAAAGAAAGAGATTGCAAAAAAGCGACAGGCTGTCATTGTTGAGGGATACACAGATGTTATGGCTGCGCATTTAGCAGGAATTACTACTGCAGTTGCAACATGTGGAACTGCATTTGGCGCTGACCACATTCGAATACTACGCAGATTGCTGATGGATGATGATGCTTTCCGCGGCGAAGTGATCTTCACATTTGACGGAGATGCAGCTGGCCAAAAGGCTGCGCTTCGAGCATTTAGTGAAGATCAAAAGTTTGTTACTCAGACATTTGTTGCCGTAGAACCAGATGGGTTAGATCCATGTGATCTTCGCCAAGAAAAAGGCGATGCCGCCCTTCGCGACTTAATTGCTCGTCGTGTTCCACTTTTCGAGTTTGCAATTCGCGCAGAGCTAGCACATCACAAACTGGATTCGGCAGAAGGTCGTGTCAATGCACTGAACTCTGCAGCTCCACTTGTTGCGCAGATTAGAGATAAGTCACTTCGCCCCGAATACACAAGACTTCTTGCAGGATGGCTCGGTGTAGAAGTTGAGATTGTCACAAGAGCAGTTGCCCAAGGTGCCAAGTCTTCACCGCGTAGTCAAGGCGCAAAGATTGAACAAAATAATGATGAGGGTGTAACCCAGCAAGAAAAATTTAGGCCAGATCCAAACGAGGCCAGATTAATTCTTGAGCGAGAAGTGCTTAAGGCACGATTGCAAGAGCCAAGTTTATTTGTTGATGGCTTATGGAGTTCAATAGAGGCAGAGGCATTTACACATCCTGCATATAGCGCGCTACAAAAAGAGATCTCTGTACATGAAAAAGTCACACCAGAATTAATTACAGATGAAAATGTTAGAGCCTTGTTTACCGAACTAAATGTTGAACCAATTAGATCTGATGGAAAACCCACACATGTTTATGTTGTCAGCATCGTCGCACGTTTGCGAGAAGTAGCGATATCCCGCTCGATTGCAGAGTTGAAATCTTCACTTCAACGACTTAATCCAGTTGAGAATGAAATCGAATACAACGCAGCTTTTGCCCAGTTGGTGGCGCTAGAGAGTGCCCGCAGATCCCTTCATGACTTGGCATTGGGTAGCCTCTAACCAACTTTTAAGGTGGCCGTTAGTTTGAGCCACTGCGCTCAGGTGCGATAGAGTTAGCGCTCACGACCGTAATCCCTGATAGCTCAACGGCAGAGCAGTCGACTGTTAATCGACAGGTTCTTGGTTCGAATCCAAGTCAGGGAGCATGAGTATTAACCGCAGAATGGCTTTGCGAGTAGCCATGGCAAGTGTAGTCGCGGCTGTTTTTGGTTCACAAACAACTGCACAGGCATCGGGCACAAGAATTGTTCGGTTGTCGAAAGTAAAAGTAGGCGGCTCACATAAATTCCAACTTGCAAATGGTGCGTCAGCGTTGTTGTTTCGCACTAAAGCAGGAGTATTTGCCTATCAAACTATTTGTACCCACAACGGCGGTTCAGTGGAATATTTTGCAGCAAGCAAACTAATGGTCTGCGGAGTTCACAATGCAAGTTTTGATCCGCTCGCAGCTGGCAAAGTTGTAAAGGGTCCAGATGGATCAGCCGCCACTACCATCAGAGCTCTGCCAAGTGTCAAAGTTAAGGTTGCAGGTGCCTGGATTGTTTTGGGCTAAAGCAAATATTGAACCAACGAGTAATTGTCTATAGGTTGGCTATAAGTTGATTTTAATGTTTCTCTCAGATTTAAATGAAAATGTGAACTTCTTGAAAGATCAAAATAAGTAAGAAAGTGAGCTCCAGATGAAGACCCACGCCAAAGTGATTTCAGGGTTCATTCTTGGCGCCGTTGTAGGAGGCGCCGTCATTGGTGGAATCGCAACTGCAAATGTGACACAGCAATTGGGAGTTAAGGTCTGCGTCGATAAAAAGAGTCAAGGAATTTTCTTGGCACCACCTGCTGGTTGCTCAACGTCTCGAACAGCTTTGACATTAGGTGCCCCAACAATTGACGTTAAGAGTATTGCTGCTGTGGTTGCTCCATCGGTGGTCACAATCAAAGTCACCTCATCTTTAGGCTCTGGCACAGGAAGTGGTTCAATTTATAAGTCAGATAGCAATCTTTCTTACATTGTTACCAACAACCACGTGATAGAAAATGCTGCTACTTCGGGCACGATTTTGGTGGAACTTTTAAATGGAAGCACATTGACTGCTCAAATTGTTGGAAGAGATTCTGCCTATGACATAGCAGTACTAAAGGTTAATCGCGGAAATCTTCCAACCGTTACTGTTGGAGACTCATCAAAAATTAGTGTTGGTGATCCAGTTGTAGCAATCGGTTCCCCATTGGGATTGGCAAGTACAGTCACCAGTGGAATTGTTTCAGCTCTAAATAGGCCCGTCACAACTGGAACATCTGGAACGGAATCTTTTGTGAATGCAATTCAAACTGATGCCGCAATCAACCTTGGCAACTCAGGTGGTGCACTATTGGATTCATTGGGAAGAATCATCGGCGTTAATTCAGCTATTGCAACTTCAGGTGCGGATAGTGGAAACATAGGAATTGGTTATTCAATTCCTATAAATGAGGCCAAGCGAGTAGTAGATGAATTAATCGCTACAGGTAAATCGACCAGACCATTTTTGGGAGTCGAATTTGATAGAACTTACACAGGTACTGGTGCAAAAATCTTCCGCCTTACTGCAGGTGAAGCAGCAGAAAAAGCTGGAATCCCGGTGGGATCAATCATTACAAGTATCGGTGGACTAAGAATTGCAGATTCAACGGCTGCTGTCGTCAGAATTCGCTCTTACGCACCAGGCAGCAAGGTAACCATTGTTGTAGATCTACCCAATGGCTCTGAAAAAACTTTCACAGTTACTTTAGGAAGCACGCCTTCAGGGCAATAAGTAGTTTATAAAACTACTGCGCGTAGTTGTTCTGCAGATTGTTCTGGGCGAAGGTCCATGATGAATGCACCCATTGCTGATTCAGATCCGGATAAGTACTTTAACTTTCCTGGCGCTCTACGAACACTTGTGATCTGCCAATGCAAGCGCAATAGGTCTCGGCCATTGCGCACCGGTGCTTGATGCCATGCTGCAATGTATGCCATTTCAATTCCAAAAACGCCATCTAAACGGTTTGTAACTTCAAGTGCGATCTCAGGAAAACTTGCCCGATCTGCCTCTGTTAACTGCGTTAAATCTGGAACAGGATTTAACGGCGCAACATGTATTTCAAAGGAGTATCTAGATGCGTATGGAACAAAAGCAACCCATCGATCATTTTTGGCAATGATTCGATCTTTTTCCAAAATTTCGCGGGCAATAATCTCATCAAAGAGAACTTTGCCTGTTTGATCTTTGTATTTTTTTGCAACCGACAGCATTTTTTCAACCTTGGGAGGCACGTATGAATAGGCATAGATCTGACCATGTGGATGCGTCAAAGTCACACCTACTTCTTCGCCTCTATTTTCAAAAGCTGCAATGTGCTCAATAAAACTCTCTTTTGAAAGCTCTGCTGTTCTATCGATCCACGCTTCTAAAAGAGTGCGCACACGATCTGCAGATAAATCTTTAAATGAGCCTGTGTGGCTTGAGGTGAAACAAACAACTTCGCACTTTCCAGCTGCTGTCCCTAAATCTGTATCTGGACCCACAATGTCTGGCAACGCCCAATCACCTTGTGGCGCGCGAAGAGATGGTGAACGATTATCAAAAACAACAACTTCAAAATCGTGTTCTGGAACTTCAGTTAGTTTTTCTGAAGTAGAAGGACACAAAGGACACAGTTCCTTAGGTGGTAGAAAAACTCGACCTTGGCGATGTGCTGCCATGACAACCCATTCGTTAACAAGTGGGTCAAGACGAAGTTCACCAATTTCTGGTTGACTCTCTGGCTCTCTGGCATCAACTAAATTGCGCTCTTGCGATTTAGTATCGTAATAGCGAATGGTTCGACCATCGGCTAAATCTCGGTCACTTCTGACCACGCCACCAGTTAGCTTTTTCTGAGCAACCATAATGTGAGCACTCTACCTTTGTTCAGTTAAACCGTGGTTCACCCCAGCAGATTGCATTCAGGCCCACCAGAATTAATTTCGTATCTGCCCCTTGCAACTGTCGGTTGTTGGCTTTTTGGTGGGAGATGGAGTGGGGGAGGGAGATGGAGTTGGCTCTGGCCCCTGGGCAACGACAAAGTTAACGGGAACAGTTGCATCAGCATGAGTTCCTGAAACATCTTCATACAAAAGTTTGCCTGAATAATTTCCTGCTGGAACACCTTTAACTGACAATGTCCAAACACCACTTGTCTCTCTGATCAGTCTTTGTGTGGGTGCTGGTGATGGTTTTGTGGCTGCATCAAAAACTAACTTCACACTTCCCGTTACAACAGGTAGTGAGGTTGGACGCGTGACATTGACTTTAAAACTAACCGCTTTATCGCTAGAAGATGCCGCTTGCGCTGTTAGCAACATATTTGATGGCTCTTGCGTAGGCATCAATTCATCAAGAGTTGGAGTCCAGATTCCCTTAACAAGATCTAAGAAAGATTTTTGTGAACCACTAAATACATTTAAATCAAGGCGGCTTCCAGGAACACCATATTTTGGTGCTATTCCACACGAGGAATACTGCCAAAGCGTCCACTGTGACTCACAATTTTTACTGGTCCATGAATGCACAAAACAACCACCAGCTTTAACACCAGGTTGATTACCCGGTTTAGCAGGATCAATTCCATAGTGGGCAAGCCACAACGGATACTGAGCTAACTCTTTTGTTCTATTCATTGAACCTTCAAGAAAGTTAGCGTATGAATACAAAATAGGAGTTTTGCCTGTTTTTTCCTTTAATGATGCCAAGAAAGTTGTTGCCCATAAAGTCACAGCAGTCCGTGTTGCATTCTTTAGACATGTTCCAGATGCAGAGTAACGAACACATTTGTTTTCAAGATCTAGCGCATAAGGCAGATCCTTTTCTCCATAACCGCCAAGTGAGGCTAATCGCCAAACAACCTTTTGAGCCTGAGCTAAAGCATCTCTTTTAATTCCTTCTTCATCAGTTACATCCGGCAGATATGCATAGTGATAAAAGCCGGTATAGATACCTGCAGCTTGTGCAGCGTTGTGATCCATTGCAGCATATTTCAAAGCCAGTGCATCACCCTTTTCAGTGGTATCTGAGGCTTTAATAAAGACAAAGCGCAGACCATTTTCATACATTTTTACGAAATCAATCTTTGCATCATTTGGATGTTGCCATCGACTGACATCTGCGCCATGTATTCGACCGCCAGGGCCCACTAAATCAATAAACAATGCTGGATCAGAGACACCGGGGTCACCGCTTTTTTCAAGTGCGATGGTGCGCATCGGTGACTGAATGTTTTTCTTATTAACTAGAGCCACAGCCCTATAACGCACCTTGGACTCAAAGGAGGTTGCAGGTTTTACAACTTTCCATGTGCCGGCCCGAGTTACTTGCGTTGTGAACTTAGTGGCATTCCAGGCTCCATTTTTTTCCATCTCAATTGTGACTGTGGTGCCAGATTTATTCGGCTTTAAAGTTCCATAAAGTGTTACCCGAGGTTCGATCGCGTTGGGTGTCTGTTTAACTGTCATTGAAAGCTCTGCTGGTGCTGCATTAGAAGCAGGTATTGGACCAACGCTGATAAGTAATGAGCAGGCAATTACGAAAGATTTAAACTTCATTTTTCAATTAACTCCACTTTAATCTTTAGGACATCTTCAATGACGGACAGTAAATCCGACTTTAAATTAGGGCGGGTCTGTTGATACTCATGTGATGTTGCAAATTTGCGACTATCTGAAAAATCTAAGGTCAGAACTCCATTTTCAAAGGAGCTTAACCTGGCATCAAAATATGCCAGCCAAGCGATGCGATTCTTGGCCTCAAGTGCATCTAGCACTTGATTCCACTCAGAACGAATCTGTGAAAGCTCCATAGTCCCCAACATTACAGGTGTAAATGAAATGATTTCCTTGGCTAGTGTGTGGGCGCGCCAATCCAACTAAAGAATTCGCGGACTAGTTGAACACGCATATTTTTGGTTCTATCTGGCTGCAAATTTAACACCTGTGCGATTCGGGAAACGATCTGTTCCACAGCCTTTTCACTGACAAATCGAATGCGTCCAATCTCAGCATTTGTTAAGCCCTTGGCTACCAATCTAAGTGTTTCAATTTGAATGTTTGTTAATTTTGACATCATCGATTCTGAAACTTTACTGCTCAGTGCCAAGTTGCCATTGATCCAAACAGGCAGGGCGCCTTTGTCTATTTGTCGCGATTGGCTCAGAACATCACAGAGAGAGGCGATGGTGGTGATTGTGTTTTTAAGTACCAGCATTGACCCATCGGGAAGATCTGCGTGAACCTCACCCAGAATTCGCAAATCTGCGCAAGGAACCAAAATGACAATTCCTATCTCTGGATCTTCAAGACGCAGATCACGGGCAATCGCAATTGAACGCTCATCAGAATTATGCATATCGATTAAGAGAACATTGGGGTGGAGGGTACGTTGAACTGCAATCGCACTTGAGCTTTTAGAGACCTCTCCAACAACATTTACTCCATGTAGTTTTAGCGCAGAAGCGATACTGGATAATTCAAAAGAATCATCCATAACTATTAACACTCGATCGCTCATATAGTGACGGTATGGCAACTAAGGTGGTTCACCTATTCAAATGTGCCTAATCTGCGGGGGGCACCACTCAATCAAAAAAGTTGGATTTTCTTGCGTCTGACGTCACTGAAAAAACAATCAAAGTTGGTGGGGCGGGTCGGGCTCGAACCGACGACGACGGAATTATGAGTTCCGGGCTCTAACCAACTGAGCTACCGCCCCTAGAAGTGCAGACTCTACAAGTTGTGAAGAGTAGAGACGGGCATCATTTCATGAATTAGATCTTGGTATTCTGGAACAAATTGTCCGTCATTTAAAAAATGGCCTTACAAATAGCCCTCCAATTATTTGGGCCTAGCCGTCAATAGAAATTATTGGGCAATTAAGACGCATGGCAGCGGCTACGACTTTAAGGACGCTGAGTAGAAATTAACGCCCAAATCAAGGGGTTTAGGAGCATTCAACTGGCAGTCGACCTTTCTTGGAGGGCATTTTGACCAGATTTCTGGCCTAATCCAGCGTGCGTATGGGCAAAGGACCAATAGTCACGATTGTATAAAGATTGCCTAAACCCCTATCCCTAGACCTAATCGCCATGGTTAAGTACCCGCATGGATTTTTTATATCGTTCCAAAAATGGGGGGTGCAGTGACCAATGGGCAATGAAATAACCCTCCAAGACATCGCATCTGACCTAGGAGTTTCAAAATCCACTGTTTCTTTGGTGATGCAAGGAAGTCCATTAGTTGCAGATGCAACGCGTAAGAAGGTGCAAGAGTCTGCTCTTCAACTTGGCTATGTCTATAACAGAGCAGCAGCCAGTCTGCGTAGTCGCCAAACCGGAAACCTCGGTTTAATCGTCAGCAGTGTCAGCAATCCTTTCTTCGCTGAGTTAACAAATGGTGTTGAACAGTTCCTTGGCGTAGAAGGAAAAACAGTTCTTCTTGGACAGCACTCTGAAGATCTTGGAGCACAAAAGCGGTTAATCAATTCAATGCTTGAGTCCCGAGTAGATGGTCTCATTATCGTTCCGGCTTATGGAACATCAGCTGATGATTTTTCTCGACTTCTAACTTTAAATATTCCAACCGTTCTACTTACTCGCCGAATTTCAAAAGTTAATCTTCATTACATTGGCTCAGACAACGTCTCTGGTGCATACGAAGCTGTGCGTCATCTCATCGCACATAAGCGTAAAAATATTGTTCTAATAGGTGGTCAAGTTGGCACACCTGCTCACAACGAGCGCGTAGAAGGACTAACTCGCGCCACACGAGAAGAAAAGTTTCCTGTATCCAGAGTTAAGGTCATGGGCGATGGTGCAACACGTCAATCAGGATTTAATTTAGCTAAAGAATTGATTGCATCTGGAATCGACAACGTTGGAATTCTTGCTTATAACGACATTGTTGCATCTGGAATCCTGGCAGCTTTGAGAGATAGTAAGCATGAAGTTGGCCGAGATCTTTCATTGATAAGTATCGATGATATTGAGTCTTCAAAGTTTGAAACTCCAGCCCTTTCAACCGTTGATGTGAACGCACCAGAGCTCGGACGTAAAGCTGCAGAATCTCTTTTAGAAATAATCGCAGGTAAAGAAAAGGTTAAGAAGACCGTCTTCTTAAATAACAAACTCATCATTCGCGAAAGCTGTGGATGTTCAGAAGATAAGAAGGTCTCATAATGAAGTGGTCACTAATTGGCGCAAGCGATATTGCTGCAACTCGACTAATCCCTGCCATGCGTGAACTTGGCCACGAGGTTTATGGCGTTATGAGCTCTAGCGCCGATCGCGCAAAGATCTATGCTGCTGAAAATGGAATAAGTAATTTCACAACATCTCTTGAAGAAGCAGTTAACTGGCCAGTTGATGCGGTTTATGTCAGTACGACAAATGAGCTTCATGCCGAGCAAGCCATTGCTGCAGCCAAAGCAAAAAAACATGTTTTGTGCGAAAAGCCTCTTGCGATGGAAATTGCAACTGCAAAGAAAATGGTAGAAATTGCGGCTGAGTGCGGCGTTGTTTTTGCAACAAACCACCACTTACGTTGCTCTGGTACTCATCGCAAAATTCGGGAGATCATTTCAACTGGAAAAATCGGAACCGTTTATTCCGCAAGAATTAACCATGCTGTTTCACTGCCAGAACGTCTTCGTGGGTGGCGCCTAGACGCTGCAGCTAAAGGTGCTGGCGTCGTCCTCGACATCGTAGTTCACGATGTCGACACTATTCGAGCTGCACTGGGCGCAGATATTGTTGAAGTGACAACTCTTGTCTCTACCCAATCGCTGGGTCAAAACGGGATCGAAGATTCATCTATGTGTTCATTCCGAATGAGTAATGGCGCTTTGGTATCTACCCATGAATCATTCGTTGTTCCATACGGAGTAACCTCTTTCGAGATTAATGGAAGCGCCGGATCTATCATTGCAACAAATGTTATGGGCCAAGATCCAGTTGGCGAGATAAGACTTCGCACTGCAGCAGGTGATCAAATCGTAGAACCTGATGATCGTGAAAATCTCTATGTCTATTCACTTCGCAAATTTGAAGCGGCAACCAAAGGAAATGGTTCGCCTGCAGCCGATGGCAAGGATGGAATCGCTTCACTTGCAGGAGCAGTAGCCGCACTTGAATCTGCAAAACAGAAGAAAACTATTGACGTTGTCGCACTAACGCAAGGTGCAAATTAATGAGCAAATCAACAACATTTAGAGTTGGACTTAAGGTCCCGGTTTTGAGCGGCGAAGCTGCAGCAAAACTGATTGAAGATGGTGCGGTCATTACGATCTCTTCATCTTCTGCTCTTGGTTGTCCAGATTTCGTTCTAAAAGCAATTGGTGAACGATTTGAAAAGGAGTCATCTCCAAAAAATCTGACGGCTATAAGTCCAATTGCTGCCGGTGATATGTATGGAGTTAAAGGTATTGACCATATTTCAAAAAAGGGATTGCTTTCAAAAATAATTGCAGGTTCATACCCAAGTGGCCCTTCATCATTTGAGCCTCCTTTGATTCGTCAATTAATTGCCAATGAAGAAATCGATGCATATAACCTTCCAAGTGGAGTTATTTTTCAAATGCATCGTGCTGGAGCTGCAAAACAACCTGGCGTTTTTAGCAAGGTAGGAATGGATACCTTTATTGATCCACGTATCTCAGGGGGAGCTCTCAATAAAAAAACTCCCAAGGATTTTGTTAAAGTCGAAAACTTTCGTGGAGAAGACTGGTTGTTCTATCCAGGCTTAACTCCAGATGTAGCAATTATTCGCGCAACGACTGCAGATGAACACGGCAACCTGACCTATGAACATGAGGCATCTCCACTTGGTGCACTTGATCAGGCATATGCCGCACATAACCATGGCGGAATTGTGATTGCGCAGGTAAAGCGAGTTGTTGCCGCCGGAACCTTAGACCCAAAACATGTTCGTGTTCCTGGAATTCTTGTCGATGCAATAGTTATAGATGTCGATCAAATGCAAACAACAATGACTAAATATGAACCATCACTTTCTGGTGAAAAGTTCGAAGGTGGCGAAGAAGCCGATCCATTGGGTTATTCACTTGAAACAATCATTGCTCGCAGAGCCGCACAAGAGCTTCAGAATGGTTGGATAGTAAATCTTGGATTTGGTATATCTGCAGTAGTCCCTCGTGCATTAACCGAAAAACCAGGACATGTAGATGTTACGTGGATCATTGAGCAGGGCGCTGTCGGTGGAACTCCAGTTACAGGTTTTGCTTTTGGGTGTGCTCATAATCCAGATGCACTTATGCAGAGCGCAGATCAATTCACGCTTTTACAAGGTGGCGGATTTAATGCAGCGATGCTGAGTTTCCTAGAAGTAGATGCTCATGGAAATGTAAATGTCTCTGATCTACCTGGTCGCACGCATGTAACAGCAGGAGTCGGCGGCTTTGCAGATATCACATCAAGTGCACCATTCATTATTTTCAGCGGATACTTCACTGCCGGAAAAAAGGAAATTGAAATTTCCACCGCTGGGCTCAACATAAAGAGTGATGGTTCAATTGCTAAATTTGTTCCAGAGGTTTCACAGATAACATTTAGCGGACAACGGGCATTGGCAAATGGCCAAAAGGTTTACTACGTCACCGAACGTTGTGTCATAGAACTTCGTAAAGAAGGCCTTACGGTTATTGAAATTGCGCCAGGTGTAGATTTACAAAAAGATATTCTAGATAGAGCAGGTATACCTCTGATAGTTGCAGATAATTTGGCAACCACTGATTCTTCAATATTTGATTCTCCGGAGGTGTTGGTATGAGCAATCTTGCGCAACTAACAATTACTGGAAACATCGCTACGGTCACTCTTAACCGTCCTGAGAAGCGAAACAGTATTACACCAGAGATGATGACTGAGTTAGATTCGATTTTCGCATCACTTGAAAACAACGCTGATGTGCGTTTTGTTATCGTCACAGGTGCCGGTGATAAAGCTTTTAGCACTGGCGCAGATTTAAAGAGTTTTGCTTCCCATGATCGTGACTCTGCACGCAGAAATTGGATACCTTCTGGACACCGGATTTATAAGAGACTTGCTCAGCTTCCACAACCAACAATCGCAGTGATAAATGGCGATGCAATGGGCGGGGGACTAGAGCTCGCACTTGCTTGTGATTTTAAAGTTGCAGTAGACAGCGCTCGGTTAGGTTTGCCAGAGGTAGGCATTGGAACACTTCCAGGATGGGGTGGAACCGGGCGACTTGTAGATGCAATCGGAATTTCCCGCGCAAAATACATGGTGCTAAGTGGTCAAATTATTGATTCAAAGACGGCCTTGGAGTGGGGGCTACTGCACCATGTTTACGCTGCCTCTGAAATTGAAGCTGGTTTAAAAACATTATTGGCTCAACTAGAAAAGGTTGGTCCAGTAGCACAACAAATAGGTAAGCAGTTGATGTCTACCTTTGAGAACAAGAGTAATGCCGAAGTTCTCGAAGCTTTCGGTGGAGCACTAACTGTTACAACCGAAGATCTTGCCGAAGGAATTAACTCCTTTAGTGAAAAACGTCCACCGAAATTTAAGGGAAAGTGAATCGATGACAACATCTATTAAGCAGATTGACTTCAAAATGACTATTGATGGAAAGTCAGTTGAAGCATCATCAGGCAAGCGCTTTGAGCGCGTTAGTCCAGGACATGATGTTGTTGTCGGAACATATCCAAATGGAGATGTTGGCGACATTGATGTAGCAATTGCTGCTGCACGCAAAGCATTCGATAAGGGCTCATGGCCACGTACTAGTGGTGCTATTCGAGCCCGTGCTCTACGAAAGGTTGCAGAGTTTATTGAACGCGATATCGAACTTCTAGCTCGCATTGAAGCCCTAGAAAGTGGAAAGCCAATCGCTCAAGCACGCGGTGAAGTAGCAGCGACAGCAGAGATTTGGTACTACGCAGCAACACTGGCACAACATTCATACGGTGATTCACACAATGCCCTTGGCGAGGATTACCTTGGATTGATTCTTCGTGAGCCAATAGGTGTTGTCGGAATCATTACGCCTTGGAATTTCCCACTACTTATTGTGAGCCAGAAACTTCCATTCGCACTAGCTGTCGGATGTACTGCAGTTGTAAAGCCAAGTCAGTTAACGCCTGGAACAACCTTGATGTTAGGTCAGTATTGCAAAGATGCTGGCATTCCAGATGGTGTTGTAAATATTGTCTCTGGACAAGGTTCAGTTGGTGCTCGCATCGCAGAACACAAAGACATCGACATGGTTACTTTCACAGGTTCAACAGAGGTTGGTAAGAAAGTAATGACAGCCGCTGCTGGAACTCTTAAGAAGGTTGGGCTCGAGCTTGGCGGAAAAAATCCACAAATCATTATGGATGATGCCGATCTTGAGGCCGCTGCAGATGCCGTTGTTTTCGGTGTCTACTTCAATCAGGGTGAGTGCTGCAACTCTGGAAGTCGAATCCTTGTACAAAAAACAATTGTAGAAAAGTTCATGGCCATCGTTGTGGAGAAAGCTAAGAAAGTTAGCGTCGGAGATCCGTTAGATGAGAAGGTTCTTGTTGGCGCAATTGCCAGCAATGAGCAACTTGAAACTATTCAAAAATATATTTCAGAAGGTAAGGCATCAGGGGCAAAGCTTGTACTCGGCGGAGATGAAATGAAGAGTGATAAGGGCCGCTACTTTGAGCCAACAATTTTCACCAAAGTTACTCCAGAGATGAGTATTGCCAAAGAGGAAATTTTTGGTCCAGTTCTTTCAGTACTCGAATTTGATGGCGTAGAAGATGCTATTGAAATTGCAAATTCAACAGTCTATGGACTCTCTTCAGGTATTTGGACTAAGAACATTGACCAAGCAATTAAGTTTGCAAAGGGTGTTCGCGCAGGCACTGTTTGGATTAACTGCTGGATGGATGGGTTTCCAGAAATGAGCTTTGGTGGATTTGGAGAAAGTGGTATTGGTCGCGAACTCGGAAGACATGCTGTTGAAGAATTCACTGAGCTTAAGACAATTGCAATTCATACCGGCCAAAGAAAAGAGTGGCTTGCATGAGTTCACTAAAGAATGGTGTTGTAATTCCTGAATCAACAAAGCTGCTTGCTAAGCAAGCACTGGGTGTTGTTGATCTGAAGGTTCGCAACCTCATTACAAACCATCCTGATTACTTTCCTTTGTATACAGAAAAGGGAAAGTGGAAGCATGGAAAAGAAGCTTGGACCAATTGGTGTGAAGGTTTCCTTGGCGGACAAATGTGGATTTTGGCTGATCATCTTGATAATGAGTATTGGCGACCAAAGGCTGAGCATTACTCAACTCTTTTGAAGGGTCGAGAGCTAGACCGAGACGTTCACGACCTCGGCTTTACTTTTTGGCCTACTTGGAAGAAGTGGTACAAGGAGACCGGTGATAAGTCAATAAATGAGGTCGTTGTGACCGCTGGAAAGACAATGTCATTACGATTTAATAACAAATCTGGATTTTTACGCTCTTTCTTGGCCGAGGATAGTACGTTTATCGACATCATGATGAACGTTGGGATCATCTTCTACGCAGCAGAACAGCTCGGAGATAAGAAGATTCGCGACATCGTAGATACGCACTGTTTGCAAACTCGCAGATATCTTGTCCGTGGAGATGGCAGTACATCACATGAAGGAATATTTGATTTGAATACAGGAATTTTCTTACGTCAAACAACCCAACAGGGTTGGCGCGATGATTCTTCATGGGCGCGCGGACAGGCATGGGCACTTTATGGTTTTGGTACTTGTTATGCATTTACAAATGACAAACGTTACCTAGAGGCAGCAGTTGCAACAGCAGATTTCTTTATTGATCGCACAGGCGATCGAATAATTCCACCAAATGACTGGGAAGAAATTAACCCAGCAATGAGTGTGGAGTCCTCAGCAGGGGCTATCGCTGCTAGTGGACTTCTACAACTTAGTCAGTTAGTTGATGAACCAGCTAAGGCTAAGAAATACGCAGACTTCGCAATCCGATCAATCGAGGCAATGTGCTCACCTGAGTACTTAGCGATCGACGACCCGGAATGGGAAGGCGTGTTAAAGCACGGCAGCTACCACGAGCAAAAAAACCTTGGGGTAGATGAGTCAGTGATGTGGGGCGAGTACTTCTTCACCGAAGCCTTAGACAAGGTGCTCGGTGGAGAAATGGTCGCAACAGATCGCTGATTTCTTTAACTAGGTAAAGGCAAACATCGAATCTTCACTTCGAGGATTCGGTTCAGAATAAGGAGAAAATATGTTCAAAGCAAAAGGTAAAGTCGGTGTTGCAGTTTTCACAGCTGTTGCATTGTCTCTGTCTGTTTCAATTGCACCAGCAAATGCATCTGGCAAAATAGAAGTATTCTCATGGTGGACTTCAGGATCTGAAGATGCTGCGTTGCAGGCAATTATTTCTGCAGCTGTAAAGGCAAACTCAGGTCTTGAGGTTGTTAACGCCGCTGTTGCTGGTGGAGCTGGAACTAACGCAAAGCAAGTTCTTGCAACACGTCTAGCTGGTGGAGATGTTCCAGAGATCTGGCAGACACACCCAGGTGGAGAGCTTGGCCAATACGTTGATCAAGGTGTTCTAGCTGACATGACAGCAGTTTATAAGTCAGAGGGCTGGGACAAGGTTGTTCCTAAGGATCTTGTTGCAAGCATGACATACAACAAGAAGACATACTCAGTTCTAACTGGTGTACACCGCGCTAACACAATGTGGATCAGCTCAGCTGCACAGAAGAAGGCTGGCGTTTCACTAAGCGGCTCACTTACATGGCCAACATTCAAGGCTGCTGCTCTCAAGATGAAGGCAAAGGGAATCGATCCTATTTGTCTTGGAGATAAAGACATCTGGACAGCTGCACAGCTTCTAGAAGCACTTATCGTTGCTGAAGAAGGCGCAGCTGGTTGGACAGCACTTCTAGACGGATCAAAGAAGTGGACATCTGCTGGAGTAAAGAAGGCAGTTGCAAACTTCAATGAGGCAATGACATGGGTAAACAAGGACCACAAGGCTCTTGACTGGACCGGTGCAGTTGCTGCTCTTGCAAAGGGAACTTGTGGTGTAAACATCATGGGTGACTGGGCATACGGCGAACTTCTTGTAAAGCAGAAGAAGGTTGACGGTAAGGATTTCACTTACGCAACATTCGGCGATGCAAACACATTCGTAACAGTTGGTGACTCATTCGTTATCGGAAAGACAGCGAAGAACCAAGCAGGAGCTGTTGCATTTGCTAAGGCAATCATGGATCCAAAGGTCCAGCTTGCATTTAACAAGCTAAAGGGTTCTGCACCAGTACGTTCAGACGTAAGCACAAAGACACTTGGCAAGTACCAGCAAGGTGCTGCAAAGGTCTTGGCTAACGGTAAGAAGGTTCCATCACTTGTACACGGCCAGGCACTAGTTGCTGCAGCTGTTGGACAGGCTTATGCAGATGCAGTAACTCTGCTACAAGCTAACAAGGATGTAGCTAAGTTCTCAAAGGCTATGGATGCAGCAATCGCTGCAAACTAAGTAATAAGTGAAGGTGGAGATGGGGTTTTAAAACCCCATCTCCACCCTCAATAACATAAATTGAGTAAATAATTACAAGGAGATCTTGATGAGTCAGGTAAAGACAAGTTCGAACCCGCCAATTAAGCGCAAAAAGCGTGGAGGCGATAAGAAGGCTGCCTTACTTCTCCTTCCATCTTTCTTAATCGTCTCTGTTTTCGTTTATGTTTTCATCACCTACACAATTGGCGTTTCTTTAGCTGAAAACTGGATGCCTGCCAAGCCAAGTATGGCTAGAGGCGAAGATCCGTTTGCAACCTATAAGAATCTTTTCCTCAATCCAAGATTTCAGTCTGACCTTCGAAACAGCTTCATCTTTACATTTTTATTCCTATTAGTAACCGTGATTGCTGGGTTCTTTATTGCACTTGCAGTTCACAATATGGGCCGTTCTAAAGGATTTTTCCGAGGCGTATTCCTTCTTCCTTACGCGCTCTCATTTATTGTTACAGGTGTTGTTTGGCGCTGGCTCTTTAATCCTGATTCCGGCGTAAATTTATTTCTTCAATATTCAGGGGTTGCAACCCTTTATAAATCAATTAAAGGAGAAGAACTTCGACCTGAGTGGCTAACTTCTGCCACAACGGTGGGTGATGTGAGTGCGTTGCTCGAAAAAATAATTCCTGGAGGAACATTTATCCAGGTTCAGATGGGAATTCCATTGGCGCTAATTCCAGTGGTAATTGCAACTGCATGGCAGCTCTTGGGGTTTGCAATGGCGATGTTTCTTGCAGGGCTGGTTTCAATTCCAGATGAGCTGCGCGAAGCATCGATGATGGATGGTGCCAAGGGCTCTCGTTACTACCGCTCTATCGCACTTCCAATGTTGGCTCCTATTGCGATCACGACTTTAGTTATTTTGACCCACGTTGCTCTCAAAATATTTGACTTAATTTATGCGATGTCTGGCAGTGGAATTGGTTTCGCAACCGACATGCCTGGAATTTTTGTTTATGAATCTATGTATAAAGCACTCAAATACAACACAGGTGCTGCGGCATCAATTGTCATGCTAGCGATTGTTTGCGTCATTGTTGTTCCATATTTAATTCGTACCAATAAAGAAACTAAGGGTCACTAATGTCAACTGAAACTCTCGATAAAGTTAACACTCGTGCTCATAAGAGTGCCCATTCACGTTTTGGATCAAGATCCAGACGAGTTCAGTTCATATTCCTCTGTCTTCTAGTTCCACTATTTACGATGCCTTTCTATGTAATGATCATGGCGGCATTTAAGACTCCACAGTTTGCGGAAGTTACAACAATGTGGCTTCCACCTTCTCCATTCTCATTAGATGGATTACAGGAAGCTTGGTCTAAACTTTCACCAAACTTCTTGAATAGCTTTATTATGGTTGTTCCGGCAGTAATTATTTCCAGTGCAATTGGATCATTTAACGGTTATTTGCTTTCAAAATTCACTTTTCGCTTTAGCAACATAATGTTTACAATGATGCTGGTGGGAATGTTTATTCCGTATCAGTCAGTTTTGATTCCTCTGGTTAAGTTTCTGCAGTTAGTTAATCTCTATGGAACAACTCCAGGACTAGTTTTGGTGCACGTGGTTTATGGAATTCCAATTACTACTCTTATATTCCGAAACTTCTACGTCAGTATTCCAAAGGAGATTGTAGAGGCGGCAGCAATTGATGGCGCTGGAATTCTTAGAACTTTCTTCTCGGTCATAGTCCCAGTATCGATTCCTGGTTTTGTTGTGGCAGGAATCTTCCAGTTCACAAATATTTGGAATGACTTCCTATTTGGTGTAATCACCATCTCGGACCCAACTAAACAGCCTGTAACAGTTGCTCTGAATAATCTCTCTGGTACTCAGACAGTTAACTGGAACGTACTTATGGCAGGTGCACTTATTGCAGCGATACCTACGGCTATGGCTTATCTTGGCTTGGGACGTTATTTCATCCAAGGTTTAACTGCAGGTTCTGTTAAGTAAAATGACAATTACGCTGGAAACCGAGGTTGCCATTATTGGTTCCGGGATGGGCGGGGCTATGTCGGCTCGTGCCTTGGCAGAAAAAGGGAAAAAGGTTCTAGTCCTTGAGCGCGGTTATCGTCTACCGCGCGAAGATCAGAACTGGAATCCAAATGAAGTATTTCTAAAGTCTCGTTATAAAAATGCAGGGACATGGAGAGACTCTCACGGTAAATCCTTTACACCTGGCGTTCATTATTACGTGGGCGGTAATACAAAAGTTTATGGAGCGAGCTTACTTCGCTTCCGTGAGAAAGATTTTGAACAGTATCAAGCAGCCGAAGGTGTTTCACCTGCTTGGCCTTTTTCGTATTCAGATTTAGAACCATATTATTTAAAGGCTGAGATTGCTCTAAAGGTGCATGGAAACCCTGGTGAAGATCCAACAGAGCCTTGGCGCTCGGGGGACTATAAATTTCCTGCATTAAAACATGACAAGTATGTAGAACGAATTGCAAAGAAACTAAAAGACATTGGTTTAAATCCACTACATATGGCGATGGGTGTTGACGTACGTGAAGGTGGATTGTGCATTCGTTGTAAAACATGTGATGGATTCCCCTGCAAGGTTGGCGCCAAGAGTGACGCTGAAACTTGCGGCATAGACCCAGCGCTAGCTACAGGAAATGCAAAAATTGTTGAAGGAATTGAAGTTACTCGCCTAGTACACGATGAAACTGGCAAGAAGATTATTTCCATAATTGCCAACAAAGATAACGAGGACTATCAGATTATTGCCAAGCACTTTGTTTTGTCGGCAGGAGCGGCAAACTCTGCAGCGCTTCTTTTAAACTCTAAATCTGAAAAGCATCCACATGGACTTGCAAACTCCAGTGGTCTAGTAGGAAAAAACTGGATGGTTCACAATGCAACATTTATGGTGGGCTTTAATCCATTTCGTCGGAATAAGACAAACTTCCAAAAGACTTTAATGATTAATGATTGGTATTGGAACAGCCCGCAAGGGATTCCTCTTGGAAATGTTCAAATGCTAGGAAAACTTCAAGCTGCGATGTTTAAAGGTGCACGTCCGTGGGCCCCTAATTGGGCACTAACCTATTTAGCTAATCACTCGTTTGATATTTATTTAGAGTCTGAAGATCTTCCTAATCACGAGAATAAGGTAACGGTTGATAACGATGGAGTCATTCGTATTCATTGGAAAGCCAACAATATGAAGGCTCACAAGGGACTTGTTAAGAACGCAAAGAAAATGCTTCAAAGAGTTGGATTCCCGATTGTCTTAAGTGAGACCATGGGAATAGAAACAAACTCTCATATGTGCGGAACTTTGGTTGCAGGAAATGATCCTAAAAAGTCAGTCCTCGATGCACATTGCAAAGCTCATGATTTGGAAAATTTATACGTAATCGATTCATCATTTTTCCCCTCATCGGCAGCTGCCAATCCAGCTCTTACTATTGCGGCACAGGCTTTTCGTGTTGCATCAGAAGTGAAGTTCGCATGATGACAATCAATCGCCAAAGTGCGTTAGAGCACGAGAAAGAGTTGTCAGAAGCCCCTTGGACCCGCCAGGACCTTATTGAACTTGGCAATTCAATTGCTGCTGATTCTCTCAGTAAGAAGTTAGTTGTTGCAACGGCAATGTTTCTTAATGGGCAGCGAGTGTTTCAAATGGCACTGGATGGAACATCGACTGAAAATGATCTATGGATTTCCTACAAAGTTAATACAGTTGAACTAACAGGACATAGTTCACTTGCACTTAGAGAAAAAGTAGAAGCTCTCAATATCCAAGAGGCTGATCTTGGTTTCAAAACTTCCAATCTTGCAGTGTGCGGAGGTGGATTTCCATTAACAACAAATGGAAAGTTAGTAGGAATTGCAGTCGTATCCGGCCTTCCTCACCTAGATGATCATGACCTGATAGTTGAACATCTGCGCCAACTGAAAAAGAAAAGGGGCTGGTAGATGTCTACGCCTGCAGATTTTTGGAACGATCAGCCAGTGATTCCAGTTGTTGTTATCAATAATGCAGATAACGCAGTGGAGCTAGCACGAACTTTGGTTGCATCTGGTACCAAGAAGATTGAGATCACGCTACGCACACCTGCAGCGCTCGAAGCGATTTCACGAATTTCTGCTGAAGTACCAGAGGCTCTTGTTGGTGCAGGCACGGTTATAGATCTTCAAACAGCCACCCGGGCAGTTGAAGCAGGCGCAAAATTCATAGTTTCACCAGGTGCAACAAAAAACCTTCTTAAAGCTCTTGAGGGCAGTGGACTTCCATATCTTCCTGGATGTTCAACACTTTCAGAGGCCCTGGAACTTATTGATAATGGAGTTACCACTGCAAAGTTTTTCCCCGCAGTTGAGTCAGGTGGTACTGCTTGGCTTAAGGCAGTGTCATCTGTAATTCCACAACTTTCATTTTGCCCAACAGGTGGAATCGGATTAGCCAATTACAAAGATTTTCTCACTTTGTCCAATGTTGTATGCGTGGGGGGTTCATGGATAGCACCTGCCAAGCTGATCGATGAAGGAAATTGGGGAGAAATTAAAAAGTTAGCAAGTCAAGTAAATATGGAAACTAAGTAGACAGGAGCAAGAAGATGAAAGATTATGGCCATTTCTCATACATTGTTGTTGGAGCCGGCGCCGCAGGATGCGTTGTTGCAAATCGCCTAAGTGCTGACCCAAACAATACTGTCTTGCTCCTTGAAGCTGGCGGAAAAGATTGGAATCCGCTAATTCATATTCCAATCGGATTTACGAAACTAACAACGCCCGATGTTAACTGGGGTTTTAGTACGGTCCCACAACCAGAGATGAATGATCGTGAAATGTGGTATCCGCAAGGTCGCACACTTGGAGGGAGTACTTCAATTAACGCGATGATTTATATTCGCGGCCACAGAAATGATTATGACACTTGGGCTCAGCAAGGAAACAAGGGCTGGGGCTATCAAGATGTATTGCCTTATTTTAAGAAATCAGAAAATAATGAACGCCTGAATAACAAATGGCACGGCATTGGTGGCGATATGAATGTCACGCAACAAACTCAATCTAACCCTTTGACTCGCGCATTCGTTCGCTCGGCTCAAGAAGTGGGTATCCCATTTAATCAGGATGTAAACGGTGCTGAGCAAGATGGAGTTACTTTCTATGATGTAACTCAAAGAGATGTTCGACGCGAGTCATCTGCAACAGCTTTCCTTAATCCTGCAAAAAAGCGCCCTAATCTAACTGTTTTGACTCGATCACAAGGTAGCAAGATCCTGTTTAAGAATGGGCAGGCTATTGGTCTGGAATTTATTCAAAAAGGCAAGAAAGCTGTTGCATACGTTGATAAGGAAGTAATTCTTTCAAGTGGCGCAGTTAACTCTCCAAAGCTTTTACTTCTTTCAGGAGTTGGTCCAGCCGATGAACTTCGAGCTGCAGGTATTGAAGTTGTACATGATCTCCCAGGAGTGGGTAAGAATTTTCAAGATCACATGGATGTTTACATTACTGCTGAAACATCACCAGTTAGTTACAACATGGAAGATCGTCCAGATCGTGCAATTCGACATGGAATCCAATATCTCCTTTATAAGACTGGGCCTGTGACCGCATGCGTTGCAGAGGCTGGTGCCTTTATTCGAAGCAGTGACAAGGTTGACTCACCAGATATTCAAATTCACTGTCTTCCTGCATATGTGATCGACCATGGACGCAAGCGCGTTAAGGGTCATGGAATCACAATTAATACTTGCAACTTACGTCCAAAGAGTATTGGCGAAGTTAAATTGCGCGATACAAATCCAACATCAATTCCACTTATCAACCCTGACTTCTGTGGCGACAAAGAGGGATATGACTGGAAGATTTCGATGGAAGGCTTTAAGTGGGGTAGAAAAATCCTTGCTGCTGAAGCTTTTGCTCCATTCATCAAGAAGGAATTCATGCCTGGTGTAGATGTCCAAGATGAAAATCAGGTTCGAAAGTACATTAAAGAGTGGTCAAAAACTGATTATCACCCAGTTGGATCTTGCAAGATGGGAAGTGATGACATGGCTGTTGTGGATACACAACTTCGCGTGCACGGACTCAAAGGTCTTCGAGTAATCGATGCATCCATCATGCCAACTCTTATCAGTGGAAACACACAGGCACCTTCCATCATGATCGGTGAAAAGGGCGCTGCAATCGTATTGGCGGGACAAGTTGTCTGATACACGAAGCGCGATGAAAATTCGCGAAAAGAGTGAGTGTGATTTTGATGTTGTTTCACTAGGTGAAGTTATGTTGCGACTTGATCCTGCAGAGGGTCGAGTTCGCACTGCTCGCCACTTTGATGCCTATGAAGGCGGCGGTGAATACAACGTTGCTCGTGGTCTACGAAAATGTTTTGGTCTTCGTGGTGCGATTGTTACCGCACTTGCAGATAACGAAGTCGGACGGCTTATTGAAGACTTCATGCTTACCGGGGGCTTAGATCTAAGTTATGTGAAGTGGGTTAAGTACGACGGGATCGGTCGCAGCGTTCGTAATGGACTCAACTTCACTGAACGTGGATTTGGTGTTCGTGGCGCAGTTGGCGTTAGTGATCGCGGCAACACTGCAATTTCGCAGATGAAACCAACTGATATCGATTGGAATGAACTTTTCGGTCGCGGAGTGCGCTGGTTTCATACAGGTGGAATTTTTGCTGCACTCTCTGACTCTTCAGCCGATGTTGCAGAAGTTGCCATGAAAGCCGCCAGAGCAAACGGCACAATCGTCTCTTATGACTTGAACTACCGACCATCTCTCTGGGAAACAATCGGTGGGCAAGCAAAAGCTCAAGAAGTCAATAAACGTTTAGCTAAATACGTTGATGTCATGATCGGAAATGAAGAGGACTTTACGGCAAGCCTTGGCTTTAAGATCGAAGGAGTTGATGAACACTTAACTGATCTTGATACTTCAAGCTTCAAGTCAATGATTACTCAAGCATCAAAGGAGTACCCAAACTTCCAGGTAATTGCAACCACACTTCGTGGTGTGAAAAGTGCATCTCGAAATGATTGGGCAGCGATTGCTTGGTCTCGTGAAGAAGGTTTTGCTGAATCTACTCAACGAAAAGATTTAGAAATCTTTGATCGCGTTGGCGGTGGAGACTCATTTGCTTCGGGCCTTGCTTATGGCCTTATGGAAATAGGTTCCATCGCAGAAGCAGTTGAATACGGTGCAGCACATGGTGCGCTCGCGATGAGCACCCCTGGAGATACTTCCATGGCAACTCTGAGTGAAGTGAAAAAGCTTGCAGGCGGAGGCAGCGCTCGAGTTATTCGTTAAGGGCCACGACATTTGCAAGATATGAAGAATCTTTAGTTCAGATCTTCGTAATTGCAATTGTTGTAGGGCTTCACATAATTGTCACAGCAAAACTCGGTCGAATTTCGTTCTTTACTTAACACTTTTCTGTAATCTCTGCCTATGATAAAAAAATTAGCTCTGGTCATTGTGCTGTTTACTCAAATTACTCCTGCAAGTGCAGCCCCGGTGTATCAATTTCCAGTTGCAGGATGTGAAGTAAATTTCGCCAGAGCACATCATGATTACGCAGCCTCTGATATTTTGGCAAAGTCTGGTTGCAAGTTTGTTGCTCCGATTGATGGCGTCATCGATGAAGTCAGTCGTGTTGATACATGGAGTGGCAAGGTTAATCTTGGAATAACCCGCGGTGGCCGCTCAGTCTCCCTTATTGGCGTAGATGGTGTTCGTTATTACGGTTCACATTTGAAATCAATTCCATCAAACATTGTTCCTGGCTTGGCTGTAAAGGCTGGTCAAACTCTTGGAACTGTCGGCTCAACAGGAAGTGCCCGTGGAACTGCGCCGCATTTACATTTTGGAATTTCATGGCCAACTGCTGCCGATATTTGGTGGGTTCGCCGCGGTGAAGTTTTGCCATGGAAATATTTAAATGCGTGGAAAGAAGGAAAAGATTTATCACCTGTTAAAGAAGTGAATGCACGCAAATTAAAAGTGGGAGAGATTCCACCTGAACCAAAGAAGTAAGAAATAAAAAACCCCGCCAGTTACCCGGCGGGGTTTTTTAATAGTTAGTGTTGATTAGGCAGGGTTTACTGCATCAGCCTGAGGACCCTTTGGACCC
>Ga0315899_10000577_pt1 | contig 43940 bp, 36 predicted proteins | sample LakEriMetagenome_2_FD_203518 | JGI IMG/M metagenome (GOLD analysis project Ga0315899, IMG submission 203518) | Freshwater fungal communities from buoy surface, Lake Erie, Ohio, United States - Buoy 4 MA112 | ecosystem: Environmental > Aquatic > Freshwater > Lake | place: USA: Lake Erie, Ohio...
CAAAGATTCCCAAAGATGCCATCAGCCAAACCCAGTGCACGCCTTGTCCATAGAAGATGGCAATGACCAGTATTGCCCCAAGATCATCAATGATGGCCAGTGCCGTGAGAAATATTTTTAGTGATGCTGGAACCCGATTGCCCAGCGCCGACATAATGGCCATGGCAAAAGCTATGTCGGTAGCAGTTGGAATGCCTGCACCGTGCCAGAATTCAGGGTGATTTATATTGACTGCCCAAAACAACAGGGCAGGCACGAGCATGCCGCCCACTGCAGCCATAACAGGCAACATGGCTGTTCGCCTGTCGCTGAGTTCGCCGGTAAGCAGCTCACGCTCAATTTCCAGCCCAACAAGCAGAAAGAAAATAGTCATTAGCCCATCGTTTATCCAGTGGGTAATGCTGTGGGCGTGCAAGCCCGGCAGGTGCGGGTTTAACTGCGTATTCCAGAAATCCAGCCAGTTTTTTGCAATGCCGGAATTGGCGAGCAGCAGGGAAGCCATGGCGCAGATTACCAGCAGCGCACCTCCTGAGGCCAGTTTTCCATAGAATTCCAGAAACAGACGGGTGAGGGTCTGGTTTTTTACCTTGTTGATAACCCGTTTCACACAGGCAAAAATACGCAATAACTTCGCACACTGTGAGTGACCATGAGGTATACATGCGCCGATGCATTGAGCTTGCCCAACAGGGACAGGGCAGCGTTTCGCCCAATCCCATGGTGGGAGCGGTGGTGGTGTATCATCATCAGATTGTGGCGGAAGGATGGCATCAGGTTTTCGGCGGTCCACACGCTGAGCCCAACGCCCTTGCATCATTGCCGTCAGATGTTCCTTTGCATGATTGCACGCTGTATGTAAATCTGGAGCCATGTTCTCATTTTGGAAAGACCCCGCCCTGTTCCCGGTTGCTGATTGATAAAAATATAGGTAAAGTGGTCATTGGCAGCACGGATCCTAATCCCAAGGTTAATGGTTGTGGAATTGCTCTGTTAAGGGAAGCCGGAATTTCGGTTGAAACCGGGATATTAAAAGATCAATGTGATGCTTTGAACAAGCGGTTTTTTACCTATCAAAATTTGAAACGGCCTTATATTGTGCTGAAGTGGGCCTGTAGCAATGATGGATTTATGGCGCCGGCAAACCGTGAGCGTTTGCAGATTAGCGGAGAAGAGGCGCGGGTGATGCTGCATCGGTGGCGAGCTGAAGAAGACGCCATTTTGATTGGCGCAACCACGGCTATCATGGATAAACCTCTGCTGGATACTAGACTTGCTCCCGGTAAAAATCCGCTGCGTGTTGTGCTGGATCCTAATTTGCGTGCACCGCAATTGCCCGGCGATTTTCAAACGTTGATTATGAATACCCGTTTGGGAAAAAACGAAGGAAATTTTGAATGGATAAAAATGAGGCAGGACTTCGCTTTGGCTGATGTTTTGGAGATATTGTATAATAGACAATTACTCTCGTTGATGGTAGAGGGCGGGGCTGAAACATTACATCGGTTTTTAGCCAGCGGTTTTGTGGATGAAATACGTGTAATACGCAGCAAAAAGTTACGTATGCAAACAGGAGTAGAGGGTCCCAAAATCTCCATGCCACTGATAAAATCTGAGGAAACCAATGACGACACCATTGAATATTACGGAAAGGAGATTGTAACATGTGGCTAATATTCAGCATCCTGAGCAGTGCGGCTTTGATGGTGATTTTTAAGATTTTTGCCCGATTTGAAATTCGGGTTTTCCCATCCATCGTGGTTAATTATGTAACTTGTTTTGTGTTGGGTAATTTTCTGTTGGGCGAAAAAAATATTGTAGCTGAAGTTGTCTGGATGCAGCACTGGTTCCCGTTTGTGGCGGGAATGGGATTACTGTTTATATCGGCATTTTACCTGATGGGCCTGGGAACAGGGCTGGCAGGGGCAGGTGCTACTTCAGTGGCAGCCAAAATGAGTGTAGTGATTCCTGCAGCAGTGAGCATGCTTTTGCTACGTGAAAAGCCCGGGTTATTTATTCTGTTGGGCATGCTACTGTCCGTTTTCAGTGTATACCTCATGCGTCCGGAAAATAAAGATGGTAACGGTAGTCGCGGTCTTTGGGTATTGCTGCTGGTTTTCATAGGATCGGGGATGGTAGACACGGGATTGAACCTCGTAAAACATCAATTTGGCACTGTTGTAGATGATTATACGATAAGTACCGTGGTATTCGGCAGCGCCGGGGTTATTGGGGTATTCCTCATGCTGATTCAAAAAGGCCAGTTGCCGCGGTGGAAAGAAATACTGGGTGGTGTTGTGCTGGGCTGCACGAACTATGCATCGCTAATAGCCATGTTTGGCGCGATTGGAGCATACAAAGGCCAAACGGCCTGGTTTTTTGCAGTGAACAATATCGGCGTGGTGTGGGTGAGTACGCTCATTTCCATTCTGTTTTTCAAAGAAAAAATCAGCAGGTCGGGTTATGTGGGGCTGATGTTGGCGGCCCTGGCTGTTTTACTCATGAATATCCATGCTTTTTTCGGATGAATATTTTGAACCTTCAGGCAGGGGAGAATCGAACCTGCGCGAGCGGGGAAGCCGATTTTTGGGTTATGTATTTCCCGTTTACAATGAGTCGGATTACAAAAAATGTTTGAATGAAATCAAACAACAATATCCCGACGCCACACACCATTGTTATGCAGTGGTAATGCATCCCGATCAGTCGTATCAGCGCAGCACCGACGACGGAGAACCTTCCAATACCGCGGGTAAGCCCATATTGCGGGCCATTATCGCGGCCGGACTTACCAATGTGATGGTGGTGGTTGTGCGCTATTTTGGTGGAACACAACTCGGAATTCCCGGTTTGATTAATGCCTACGGTGAAACTGCCAGAACAGCCATTCAGGCAGCCGGAAGATTGCAACAATTTGTAGAAGATGAAGTAACGCTGGAAGCCGCTTTCGAAAACGAGCAAGAAATTTACCGAATGGCCGAGCGAACGCAGTCTCGTATTGTGAATCGGGAATATTCCTCTACCGTTAAAATTACCCTTAAAATAAGACGGAGTTTGAGCGTGACATTCAAAAAAAACCTGACAGATTTTCCTGCAATTTCCTTAATTAATGGATAATCTGCGCCTATTTGGAAGCCGATTTAGCCGTATATTTGCGGCAAATTATGAATAAGATAAAAGTTGCAAACCCCGTAGTAGAGCTTGATGGCGATGAAATGACCCGTATTATCTGGCATTTTATCAAGGACAAACTTATCCTTCCGTATCTTGATATCGATATTAAATATTATGATCTGGGAATGGAACACCGGGATGCCACTGATGATAAAGTTACTGTGGAAGCGGCGGAAGCCATTAAACAGTATAATGTAGGTATTAAATGCGCTACTATCACACCAGATGAGGCCCGTGTAAAGGAATTTAACCTGAAACAAATGTGGAAGAGCCCAAATGGAACGATTCGCAATATTCTGGACGGTACCGTGTTTCGCGAGCCGATTGTTTGCAGTAATGTGCCCCGTTTGGTGCCTAACTGGACCGCTCCCATTTGCATAGGTCGTCATGCTTTTGGAGATCAGTACCGCGCTACTGATTTCGTTACCAAAGGCAAAGGCAAACTGACCGTGAAATTTGAGGGTGAAGATGGAACCGTTCAGGAGTTTGAGGTATACAATTTCAAAGGCGATGGTGTGGCATTGACCATGTACAATACCGATGAGAGTATTGCCGGTTTTGCCCGCAGTTGCTTTAACATGGCCATCGCCAAGGGCTGGCCTTTGTATCTGAGTACCAAAAACACCATCTTGAAAAAATACGACGGACGTTTCAAGGATATTTTTGAGAATATTTACCAGTCTGAATTCAAGACTGCCATGGAAGCCAAAGGCATTACCTACGAGCATCGCCTGATTGATGACATGGTGGCCAGTGCCCTGAAATGGAATGGTAATTTTGTGTGGGCATGTAAAAATTATGATGGTGATGTGCAGAGTGATACCGTAGCTCAGGGTTTTGGTTCACTGGGACTAATGACCAGCGTGCTGGTTACACCCGATGGAAAAACCGTAGAAGCAGAAGCGGCCCATGGAACCGTTACACGCCATTACAGAATGCATCAGCAGGGTAAGAAAACCAGCACCAATCCCATTGCCAGCATCTTTGCCTGGACTCGTGGTTTGGAGCACCGTGGCAAGCTCGATGGCAATCAGGCACTGATTGATTTTTGCAATACGCTGGAACAGGTTTGCATTGATACCGTTGAAAGCGGTAAAATGACCAAAGACCTGGCGGTTTGCATCTATGGTGATAAAGTAACAGAAGGCCAGTATATGCACACAGAAGATTTTCTTGAGGCGCTGAATTCAGAGCTAAAATCAAGACTTTCAGCTAAATAAGTACAGGTAGTTTTCCTACAAGAAAAGTCGCACGAAAACTGCGACTTTTTTTATGGATGTTTGTTTAGGGGATTTATCTTTGCAATAACATGCTATTGAAAATATTCAGGGTGTTTTTATGCCTTCTGACCATTACTCTTTCTTTGGAATTGCGTGCCCAATCTCTTCAGAAAAATTCATTTTATGATTATAAACCTGCCAGGTGTGCCGGAGAAATTCCCTCCGATTTTCTGGTAAAATCGAGTGAAAAGGCAGAAGCGGCAAAGCGTGAAATCAAAGATTCACGCGTATCCCGACAGGATAAGAAACAAGAATTTGAGTATGCCATTACCAGCAGCTTTGCAGTAGATGAAATGCTCTCTTCAGGCCAGATACTCTTTGGTGATTCGATGTCATTGTTCATACAAAATGTAGCAAAAAGAATTTTGGAATCGAATGGTGAAGAGGAATTGTTAAAGAAACTCAGGTTTTATGTTTTGAAGTCTCCAATCCCTAACGCCTATTGCACCAGTAACGGGGCAGTGTTGGTTTCGGTAGGCCTGCTGAGTCGTCTGGAAAATGAGGCCCAGCTTGCTTTTATATTGTCTCATGAAATTCAGCATTACATTCTAAAGCATTCCCTGAAAGAGTATAAAAAAATTAATACGATGAAAAACGCATCTTCCGGCCAAAGACTGGAAGATAAGCTCTCAGATATATATAATTTCTCTCAGGAAAATGAAAATGAAGCAGATCTTAATGGTTTTAAAATGATGCAAAGGGCCGGGTACAACCTGGATGAGGGGGTGTATGTATTTGACATGTTAAAATATGCCGAGTATCCATTTTTGGAGATTACCCTACCCATTGATTCATTTGAAACGGAATATTATAAATTCCCCCTGTCGTTGCATACTCAAATAAAGGAAGCCGTGAAGAAAGGGGCAGATGGAGATGAAAAACATCTGCAAGAACAGGGCGATGAAACCAATAAAACCCATCCCAGTCTGGATAGAAGGATTAATCGCATGCGCGATATGATTGCCGGTGACGGAAACCAAAAAGGGAAACCCCTATACCTGGCCGGGAAAGAATCTTTTAATTATGTTTCAAAGATGGCTAGGCATGAACTGCTGTTGCTGTATCTGCGTTATGCGGATTATGGCAATGCATATTATCTGGCGGAAGTGATGCAAAAGCTGTACGGATCGTCTTTGTTTATAGCCAAGGTGAAAGCCATGAGTATTTATGGTCTGGCGCATCACAGCAGCTTAAAGCATTCCATGGATAAATATGGATGTAATGTTTCCAGGTCAAGGGGAGAGTGGAGGCCGTTGATTGCGCTGTTTAGCAAAATGGATTTGAAAGAACTCAGTGCATTTGGCAGCAGGCAGATATATTTTATCAAAAAGGAATATAAAGATGATCCCTTTTTGGACAAGGTTTCCAGGGATTTTTTTAGGATTGTTCAATCCATTGCATTGATTAGAATTTCAGATCTTGCCCTGGCAAAGCCGCAATTGGAGAACAATCAGGATACCACCGAAAAATCTGATGAGACAGATAATAACTCCGGTATAAAGAACCCGAGAAACAGGGTTAAAAGAAATGCAAGTACGGGTGCCTCAATGGGAACCTATTACATGCAGATATTTACGGATATAAAGGATAGAGAATACCTGCAGAAGTTTCTGAAAGAGATGCAGTATTCGGAACTTTCTAAAACAGAGGGCGAAAAGCAGGATCCCATTGCAAAGAAAGGTAAGCCCGAGCAGGTAGTGACTCAAATGGTTATGTTTCCGCCACAGATAGAATTATCCTATGGCAGTGAAAATAAACGAGACTTATACCAGGAGGAGGATTACAAGGAATTTTTAGTTAACAAGTGGGATGAACTGGGTGATAAGGCAAATCTGAATATTGACGTATTGCGAACCAATATGGATCAGCGCGTTTCACTCGAAGCCATCAATGATTACATGGCATTGAGCGACTGGATTATTGAGCGTTTGAATAATGATACACAGGATATGGTGCTCTTTAACGGAGAGTTTGTGAAAGAACCCATGCAGCGTAAGAATGCTACTCATGTGGGCTGGGTAAGCTACGATTACAAACAAGGTAAACGTAAATTTTCTCCGGAGTACATGCTATATAGTATGGTTTTCTACCCGACCTTCCCATTGTATTTAATTTGGCAGTTTTCCAGAGACTATCAGTTTAATGAATACTGTGTTGTGTTCAATACACAAACCGGCAAAGCCATCCATGTAAAACGGAAAAAGTTTTCAAGCCGTTTACAGGGAGATTTGTTGAATGCCCAGATTTATGAGACTTTGTACAACGTTAAATATGGCAAATAATTTATGAAACTGATAGCATTCATTAAAAAGACAACGTTACTGAGCTTCAGTTTCGCAGTTTCTGTTGTTGCCCTTGCGCAAAATAATCCAGGCTACCTCGGGTATAAAAAATCTGTTGATTTGACTGTGACGCCCATGTTTTTCAACTTCATTGCCGGTGGTCCAAGTATGAAGCCGGCTGTGGGGGTGGCATATGAAATGGCTACCAAATCCAAATTATCCATTCGTTTTGGATTGAGCCATGTAAACAATTCGGTAACCCAGAAAAACTTGGATTATTATGGATTGACTTTGTCAATTCCCAATAATAGCGGATCCTTCAGTAGTAACGATTATGGAAACGCGTATGGAAATTTTAATTATTCCTACACAGCATTTTCAATTGCTCCCAGATTCTTTAAAACACACAAAGGCGCAGTTGCTCCTTATGGCGGGTATTGGGGTTTTGACCTCAGCTTGGGTAATGCGAAGGTGGCCAATGATGATAATGTAATTTACCGAGTGAATGATAATGGCACCACATCAGAACGGAATTTTACCAATGATGCCTGGAAAAAAGTTAAGGTAGTATCACTTCAATTCAATGTGGGGAAACGCCGGTATTTTGGCAGCAGTGGTATTTCGGCTTTTTACCAAATGGGCGTGGGTTATCCTTTATGGCAGAATAGTTCTATGTATCTTACCAATACAGCAACTTATTTTGCCAACCATCAGGATCTGCTTGAAAATGCAATGGTGAGGCATATTGCCAATGGAAGTATTATGGAAATTAAATTTGGAGTAGGATATGGTATCAAATAAAAATATTTCGGCCTATACAATCGCGTTGATTGTGGGCTTGGCATTGGTAGTTTTTGCCTGTAAAAAAACACCGCGTGAACCCTCTAAGGTTTATGTACCTCCGGTATACCCCTCAGTTTTTACGAGCATGCCCTGCTATTCTGAATTTTCCAGATCGGGTTCTTATGTATACAACAAGCGAATGGTACTGAAGGCAAATTCAGGTGCTATTTCATCCTGGCCCATGCTAACATACTATGATTCTACCAGTGTAAACATGTACACAACCCCAACGGGGCTTACCGCGATATCCTTTAATAATAAAAACTTGAATGACAGCTTTACTTTTTACTTTAAATACCTTGATTTTACCAGAAAGTTGCGATATGATATCAAAACCATAGACCCCCAGAATCCCGGAAACATGGGCTTCAATCAGGTCTATGCTGAGGGATGGGGCTATTTTACAAGATTTTCTGCCAGTACTTTGACATCGTTTGCCTATTTAACCTCGGGATATATATATGTGGGAACCGATGCAGCCACGGGAAAAAAGGAAATTGTGCTTTGTAATTGCTCAGGGAAAATGTCTTATTTCAGCAATGAGGAAAATGCCGTATTCGAAGGTCGTTTCACCATCGATAAATAATCGACTTTAAAACATATCCTTCATCCGGTCGAAAAAGGATTTATCCTTTTCTTCGGGTTTGAAGTTCTTGCTGTCTTGCAGTTTCAGCAACTGATCCTTTTCCTCCGAACTGAGTTTGGTTGGGACAAAGACCTGTATATGTATTAGCTGGTCACCGGTACCGTAACCATTAAGATCGGGGAAACCCTTACCTTTCAGCCGCAAAACTTTACCGGGCTGTGTGCCACTCTCAATTTTTATTTTAGCAGCTCCATCCAGTGTGGGGACCTCAACCGATGCGCCCAGTGCTGCTTCCGGGAAGGAAAGCCACAGGGTGTAAATAATGTTGTTGCCATCACGCTGCAGTTCTTCGTGTTCAATTTGTTCAATTAGCACGATTAAATCTCCTGCAGGACCGCCACCCGGACCGGCATTGCCTTGTCCGTTTACACTCAGCTGCATGCCTTCGGCTACACCGCCGGGAATTTTGATGGTGGTTTCAAATTCCTGTCCTACCAGTCCTTGCTCATTGGCTTCGCGGGGTTTGGATGTGATGGTTCTGCCCATGCCCTGACATACCTGACAGGGTGCAGTGGTGGCCATTTGTCCCAGAAAGGTATTGGTGATTTTTCTAACGCTGCCGGATCCGCCACAATTTTTACAGTCGCTGTATTGTACACCTTCCGCCTCAATCATGCGGCGGAACTTTACTTTTTTCTCAACCCCATGGCGCATTTCTGCCAGGGTGAGTTTAATGCGGATTCGAATATTGCTGCCGGGTTGCCTTCTGGGGCCACCGCGTCTGCCGCCTTGTCCGCCAAAAAATGAACCAAAAAAGTCATTGTCACCAAAAATGTCACCAAACTGGCTGAAGATATCATCCATATTGAAACCGCCGCCACCGCCGGCCCCGCCCATACCGGCGTGTCCAAACTGATCGTAGCGCTGTTTTTTCTCAGGGTTGCTCAGGGCATCGTATGCTTCTGCTGCTTCTTTAAATTTATCCTCAGCGTCTTTATCATCCGGATTTTTGTCGGGATGGTATTTGATGGCAAGTTTGCGGTATGCTTTTTTAATTTCATCCGCACTTGCATTGCGTGAAACGCCTAAAATATCATAGTAATCGCGTTTGGCCATGTTTGTTATTCTCCTACAACCACTTTGGCAAATCTAAGCACATGCCCATTCAATAAATAACCTTTTTCCACTTCGTCAATCACCATGTCTTTTTCTGCCTCTGTGGGTGCCGGGAAACGGGTGATGGCTTCATGGAATTCCACGTCAAAAGGTTTGCCCTTGCAATCCATGGGCTTAACCCCGCGGCTTTCAAGTTGTGAAGTGAGTTTTTTGTATATGAGTTCGAAACCTTCCAGTTTGGTTTTTACATCACCTTCTGCTTTTTCAAGAATTTTCAGTGCGCGCTCAAAATCATCTACTACCTCCAGCAGAGAAAGAATGACATCTTTTCCAGCAGTCTGCAATAGTTCAAAACGCTCTTTTGTAGTGCGACGACGATAATTGTCAAACTCGCTGTACAGACGCAGATACTTGTCCTTTTCCACTGCCAGCAACTGTTCGGGTGTCAGGGACTCAGCAGTTTCGGTTCCTTCAGCTTCTTTTTCGACAGGTTTTTCGCTTGTCTGTGGCTCTTCTGCGGGATTTTCAGGTTCGGAATTCAGCGTTTCGTCAATCATTTGTCCACTTATGCTCAAACGTTTTGCCAAACACCTGAATGTGCCAATGTGTCAGTAGTTAATAATATTTTAGCGAACTTTGCAGTCATGTTTACAGGTATTATTGAGGGTTTGGGAAAAGTATTACGTACAGAGAAAGAGGGCAGCAATGTCCATTTCGACATGGAGAGCCCTTTTACGGCTGAATTGCGCGTGGATCAGAGTGTGAGCCATGATGGGGTTTGTTTGACTGTTACCCGGGTAGATTACCCTGAATATCGCGTCACTGCGGTGGAGGAGACCCTGAGCCGTACCACTTTGTCTGCATGGCAGCCCGGAACTTTGGTTAATCTGGAAAGATGCATGCCTGCCAATGGCAGATTCGACGGACATATTGTTCAGGGACATGTAGATGACCAAGCTGTTCTGACAGGCCTGGAAGACCGCAATGGTTCATGGAAGCTGACATTTAGACACAACCCGGCAGCGGGAATCACGGTTCAGAAGGGCAGCATTTGCCTCAACGGGGTAAGTTTGACGGTGGTGGATAGTGAAGCAGACACTTTTAGCGTGGTGATTATTCCCTTTACGTGGGAGCATACCAATCTGCACGTATTAAAACCCGGGGATGCCGTAAATATTGAATTTGATATACTCGGTAAATACATGCAGAAGTATTTATCGGTCACCGGTTCGCATTAACGAAAGTCTGCTTTGTGTAAACCTTATCAAAAAAAACTATCCTTATTTTGGAGTTTGTGGGTAAATGGGCTTCGATGCTTCGTTGACAGTTGTTAAATTTGCAACCGTAAACAACGAGCTTACACAAGCATGAAATTATTCTCTTTTCTATTCACATCCACTATTGGCCGTAAATGGCTGATGGGTTTGACAGGGTTGTTTCTCATTTCGTTTTTGCTGGTACATTGCGGTGTAAATGCCTGCATATTTTTCAATGACGGAGGAGAGACTTTTAACATGGCAGCTGAATTTATGGGCACCAACTGGATTATCAGATCCATGGAGTTTGTTCTTTTTGCAGGCCTTTTGTTGCACATTTTCCAGGGACTTTATCTATGGAAGTTCAACACGGAAGCACGCAAGAAGCGCTACAGCGTAAGCGCCGGCAGCGCCAACAGTACCTGGTATTCCCGCAGTATGGGTATTCTGGGAACCCTGCTGCTACTGTTTCTTGTGGTGCACCTCAAAGATTTCTGGGTAACAAGCCGTTTTACCGATGTTATAACCTCCGGTGAGAAAACACTGTTTCAGGAAATGAAGGAAGTGTTTGCCAATCCGTTGCCGGTTGTGGTGTATGTTTTGGGCTGCGTTTCGCTTTTATATCACCTGCTACATGGGTTTCAGAGCGCATTTCAAACCCTGGGTATCAATCATAAATCGTATACTCCCATTATACAGTCTACCGGAAAGATTTTTTCCGTTGTTGTATCGCTGCTGTTTGCGGCCATGCCGGTAGCCATGCATTTGGGTTGGATTCAATAATTTGAGAGACATGAGCAAGAATATCAAACTCGACTCCAAAATTCCCGCAGGTGAATTATCGCAGAAGTGGACGCAGTACCGCAGTTCTGTGCCGCTGGTAAATCCTGCCAACAAAAGAAACCTGGAAATTATTGTGGTAGGAACGGGTCTTGCCGGTTCCAGTGCTGCCGCCACCCTTGCCGAAATGGGTTACAAGGTGAAGGCGTTCTGTTTTCAGGATTCTCCGCGCAGGGCGCACTCGATTGCAGCGCAAGGCGGAATCAACGCAGCCAAAAATTATCAGAATGACGGTGACAGTGTTTACCGTTTGTTTTATGATACCATCAAGGGTGGCGACTATCGCGCCCGTGAGGCCAATGTGCATCGTTTGGCAGAGGTATCAACTTCCATCATCGATCAGTGCGTGGCACAAGGCGTTCCCTTTGCCCGTGAATATGGCGGAACCCTGAGCAATCGTTCATTTGGTGGAACCCAGGTTCAGCGCACGTTCTACGCCGCCGGACAAACCGGTCAGCAGCTGCTGCTGGGGGCTTATCAGGCCCTGGAAAGACAGGTGGGTCTGGGCAATGTGAAAATGTACAGCCGCCACGAAATGCTTGATGTGGTTGTGGTTGACGGGAAAGCAAGAGGTATTATTGCCCGCAATCTGATTACCGGAGAGCTCGAAAGGCATTTCGGCCATGCTGTATTGCTGTGCACGGGCGGTTATGGAAACGTATTTTACCTGAGCACCAATGCCATGGGCAGTAACGTGACTGCCGGATGGAAAGCCCACAAGGCCGGGGCGTTGTTTGGCAATCCCTGCTTTACGCAAATACATCCTACTTGCATACCTGTAAGCGGTCATTATCAGAGCAAGCTTACCCTGATGAGTGAATCGCTGCGAAATGATGGCCGTATCTGGGTGCCCAAGAGCAAGGACGACAACCGCCATCCAAATGATATTCCTGAGGAAGATCGCGACTATTATCTGGAGCGCCGATACCCGGCTTTCGGTAATCTTGTTCCCCGCGACGTGGCCAGCCGCGCTGCAAAAGAGCGTTGTGATGCGGGCTATGGCGTAGGTAGCAGCAAAATGGCTGTTTACCTCGATTTTCGCTACAACATGATCAATAAATACGGCAGGGCAGAGGCCAGCCGTTTGAACATAGAAAACCCTGATGAAGCAACACTGTTACAGCTGGGTAAAGAAGTAGCCAAAGAACAATATGGCAATTTGTTTGATATGTACAAACAGATTACCGATGAGGATCCATACGAAGTCCCCATGCGCATTTACCCTGCGGTACATTACACCATGGGTGGTTTATGGGTTGATTATGAACTGATGACCAATATCCCGGGCTTGTACGCTTTAGGTGAGGCCAACTTCTCTGACCATGGTGCCAACCGCCTGGGGGCATCAGCGCTGATGCAGGGTCTGGCTGATGGTTATTTTGTGATTCCCTACACCATTGGTTCTTATTTGAGCAATGAAATCCGCACCAAGAGCATTCCTACAGATAGTGATGAGTTTGCGGCGGCCGAGAATAAGGTAAGGGAGCGCTTGCAGCAATTATTATCCATCAAGGGTACCCAAACGGTTGAGAGTTTCCATCGCCGATTGGGCCTGATTATGTGGGATAAATGTGGCATGTCGCGCAGCGAAGAAGGGCTGAAGCAGGCCATTGCCGAAATCAGGGCGCTTAGGGATGAGTTTTGGAAAGATGCACGTGTACCCGGAACTATGGATTCATTTAATCCGGAATTGGAAAAAGCCGGAAGGGTTGCTGATTTTCTTGAGCTGGGTGAATTGATGTGTATTGATGCATTGGAGCGTAATGAAAGTTGCGGCGGGCATTTTCGCGAAGAATACCAGACCGAGGAAGGGGAAGCTAAGCGGGATGACGACAATTACATGGTTGTTTCTGCGTGGGAATACAAAGAAGGTAACGCCTGGGAATTGCACAAAGAGCCCCTGGTTTATGAAAATATTAAAATTGCACAGCGTAGCTATAAATAAAGGAAAACGAGTATGTCAAACAGCAATATGAATTTAAAACTCAAGGTCTGGAGGCAACAGAATGCCAAAGATGAAGGACATTTTGAGGATTACACAGTTCAGGCCAGCCCGGATATGTCATTTCTGGAAATGTTCGATGTGCTGAACGAGCAGCTGATAACCGACGGTAAGAATCCGGTGGCATTCGATCATGATTGTCGCGAGGGCATCTGCGGTATGTGCAGCATGGTTATTAACGGTAGGCCACATGGCCCCAAGCAGGGAGTAACCACATGTCAGTTGCACATGCGCAGTTTTAGCGATGGAGATACCATCGTAGTGGAACCCTGGCGGTCCAATGCATTTCCGGTAATTCGCGATTTAAGTGTCAATCGTTCAGCATTTGACCGAATCATTGCTTCCGGCGGCTATGTGTCCGTAAATACGGGCAATGCTGTGGATGCCAATGCCACACTCATTCCTAAAGAAACTGCAGATGAAGCGTTTGAGGCAGCCACTTGTATTGGATGCGGTGCCTGTGTGAGTGCATGTAAAAATGCCAGTGCCATGCTGTTTGTGGGAGCTAAAGTTACCCAGCTTTCTTTGTTGCCACAGGGGCAGGCAGAAGCATCCAAACGCGTTGTAGCCATGGTGAATCAGATGGATGCAGAGGGATTTGGTGCCTGTACCAATACCGGTGCCTGTTCGGCGGAGTGTCCTAAGCAGATTCCGTTGAGCGTAATTGCCACCCTTAACAGAGAATACATCAAAGCTAAATTAAAGGGTTATTAAGTTTTCCTAAATCGTAAATCGGCGAATTACGATTTAGCAATCATAAAGGGGCTTTCAGCCCCTTTTTATTTTATCCGGATTGTTGGCAATAAATTGTTTCCAGCCACCTCCGGAATTATTTTTTACACCAAATTGTTTGGGGTTTAACTGGAAGAAATGACAAACTGCGGCTGCCACTGCATCTGAAGCATCACTGGTTTCGGGTTGTTCTGTGAAGGTGAGAAGGTTTTGCAGCATGGCGCTTACCTGTTCCTTGCTGGCATTGCCATTCCCTGTGATACTTTGTTTGATTTTACGGGGTTCGTATTCATACACCTTTAAACCCTTGCTAATGGCTGCAGCAATACAAACTCCCTGGGCTCGGCCCAGCTTAAGCATGCTTTGCACGTTTTTACCAAAAAAGGGTGCTTCAATCGCCACTTCTGTGGCCTGATAACCGTCAATGAGTCCGGAAATACGTTCAAAAATGTGGTGTAGTTTCTCACCGTGGTCTGCCAGTTTTGCAAGCCGTACGACGCCAACAGAGAGTAATTCCATTTTTTTACCCTCCGTGCGGATGATGCCGTAACCCATCAGGTTGGTACCGGGATCGATGCCAAGAATAATGCGTGGGTCTGACATGGGGCAAATGTATCCAATAAAAAACGCCCCGAGGGGCGTTTTTTATGCGTTTTGTGTGGATTATTACTGTTTCACCAGCTTGGTCACTTTCTTTTCACCGCTTTCGATGTCTGTTACCCCCACCAGATAAACACCATCGGATAGATTGCGTAAATCCAGTTTGTAAGCTCCGGCACCTTGCTGCAGCTCTGCAGACATTAGTAGGTTTCCGGTAAGATCATGTAGCGTGATTCGGGTTTTATTGCCTGAAAGCGAGAATTGAACACTGGCCATATTTTCAGTAGGATTGGGCATAACATTCACAAAGTTTTCATCAGGCAGAATATACCTGTTTTCATTGGCCGGGTTAATGAACCATCCGCCAAAACGATAATCATGATTGCCTAAATCAGCATGCAATAGATCGTAGGCAACATTGGCGAATGGACTACCGCTCTGTGCAATTTGTGCAAGCTTTAATTTGTCGCCAGCCATCAGTTTACCATCCTTATTTTGAATGGACAGCAAGGTTAGCCAATGCTCTTCCTGATCCATATCTGTGGCCGGGTTGGCAGCATTCAATACCTGAAGGGCATTTCCGGTATTCCCCTTTCGGATTTCGAGTTGTGATTTCAGGTAATCCAATTGCCATTGAGAAAGGGCGTTTTGGGCGCTGACTTTTTGCATAAACAATTCAAATTCCGGGTATTGCTTATTGTGTATGAGCGTGAGGCCGGCAGCAACCAATTCCCTTGGCGCAATTTTTCCCGGGTTGAGATCTCCGATTTTTACAACGCCCACCCCTGTGCTGTTGATGCCATCAAACAGGGCGTTTTTGCCAGTGTAATTTTCGCAGATATCCCATTTGTCCTGCCTGTTATGCCTTGGATTATTGATTTGCTGACCACATGCCGCCGTTGAACTTTGCATGGTGTTGGTTGGACAAACGGTGGTGTTTACCCCGGATCCATTGCCCAGCACACCGAAATTGCAGCTTTCACTGATGCTTCCGAATGGTGATGCAGTAATTTCACGGGCACCCCCGGCGTAGTTATTGCTCACAAATGTATTGCGACCGGGTTGCGTAATGTTTCCGATGCTACCTGTGTGTCCGATAATATTGATACCGGCGGTGAGGTAATTATAGATGTAGTTATTCACCACCATTGGAACAGGAATTCCGGTGGAGTTGCTTCTTAGGAAAATTCCGCGACGGGTATCAAAAATGCAATTGGTATAGATGTTATTGGTGTTGTTTCCCGCCTGCATGTATATACCAACACTATTGCATGATGTCAAGATTCCGGTTTTACAATCTTTCAGACGAATGACATTGCAATTAATGTCCAGTTTTCGGCTCAATGAATCCAGAATGCCGATGTCACCACCTTGGTCAATGTCGTTTTCATTTACAATACATCCTTCCAGGCGTTTTGACCAGATGCCAATATCAAATCCTTTTATGTTGTTGTCGCGGATATTCATACCAAACATGTTTTCGGCAAAAATGCCTACTGTTCCTGTATGGCGGCTGTCTGAATTCCGAAGCTCATTGCCAAAAATCAGCATTGGTTCTTTGTGGTCACTTACACGGATTTGCACATCACTTGCATAGCGTCCCTGCGATGTTTTTTCAATTTCATTGTTTTCGATATTGACAAAGCCCGAACCTGCTGCAGCATCAATACTACGGTACATATTGGTAAAGCGGTTTTCACTGGCATTAAAGCCGGACCGAAGTGCATAGATGCCATAGTAGCGATTGGGTTGATTAAAGCGATCTGAATTACGGAAATCGTTCTGGCTGATAATTTCTTCCATTCGTACACCATTGAGCATCAAACCAAAATAATCAAAATTGGGATACAGGCCGGGTGCAGTGAAATTGTAATTATCAATCACAAATGAGTTTTTGGTAATGCCTTCATTCCAGGTTCTACCGCCCCTGAATATGCGAATACCGATATGGCAGTTGCTGAAGGTGTTGTCGGTAATCTTAACCCCCTGAGTTCCCTGTGTATTAACATCTACCGCATGTTTTGCGTTTTTGAAAAGACTGGTATGTATCAATCCGGAACTGGAGTCTTTAAATGTGAAACCTACCCATACATCATGTAAATCACAGGGGCGGAATACGCTGTTATTAGCTCGAACCTGGCTGCTGTCTTCGAAAATAATTTCTCCATCGCGGTCAAACACCACATCGATGGTTGTCATGTCCAGCACTGCCTTATTTCTTACAAACAACCTGCCTGCCACGAAGTATTTTCCATCCCACACCTGATTGGTTGTATAGACGGTACTATCCTGAATGACCGTATAATTTACCGTTGAATCCCAGCAACAGTCGCCTTCTTTTACGATGAGTGTATCATAGGCCGTGCAGCATTCACTTTTGAATGCCTGCAGTATATATACACCCGGATGGCATATTACCAGCGATGTACCGGTATCGGGAAGAGGGGTGCTGCCTTCGTACCAGGTATACAATATGTCAGATGCCGGTTGATTTGCCGTAACGGTAATACAGGCCTGTTGGCCGACACAGAGCACCGGATTGGGTGACGGGCTGTTTATTTGAGCTACAGGCCCGGGTACCAGGGTAACGCTGAATGGTGCTGATACAGACTTACAATTGGTGTTTACATGAGTCACTTCAAGATGATAGTTGCCGCCTCCGGTAATGGATAAATTGGGGTTCGTGCTGAAGGGGTTATTGTTCAGGAACCACTGGTAGCTTAGTGGTTGTCCAGTAATGGCATAAGGACCACAAATTTTTACCGGCGCGGCTGTTGAACAAATTGCATAGCATCCTTTGGGGACATTTCGGATATCCGGTCTCTCATAAATATTGGATACAGATGCCTGCACGTCCACGCTGCAGCCCAGCGGATTGGTGATGGTTACATCGTAGGTGCCATTTTGATAAACCCAGATGCTGGTAACCCCTGTTTGACCCGTACTCCAAACGATGCTATTGTACGCACCTGTGATATTAATGTTTAATTGAACGGAATCGCCTTTGCACAAAGGTGCGTATGTGCTGTTGCTAATGGAAACGGTGGGTGCTGCCACGCCAATGACTAAGGCCGTATCTCGCGCTGTACAACCGGTAGTGTTGGTGATTTGCAGGTAAACGTTCACAGGGCCTGTGAGTCCGGTCCACCATGCAGTGGAGCCGGTGCCGGATACCCCTGCCGGAGAGCTGCTCCATGCATAGGAGTAACCCGCTCCCTGAAGCGCTGTGATGGATGTCCAAAGATTGGAGCATATAGAGTCAGGAGCCAGTATGGTGGCGTTGGGCCTGGGGTTTACAATCACCTGGAATGGACCAAGTGTATCGGTACAGCCATTTCCGTTACCAACAATTACCCAGTAAAGTCCAGATTGTTTTATGGTGTCTTTATTGCCGGTTTTGCCATCATTCCAGCTGTAGGTCCAGTTGCTGTTGAATGGTGCAGTACTTACAAATACATCGCCTTCGCAAATTTGGTATATACCCGGACTTGTGGGTGTAGCGGGTAGTCCATTATTGGTAAACGTTAGACTCCCTGCGTTGAATACCGTAATGGTGATGGGGTAAGTCTGTGAATCTTTACAGCCCTGTTGATTGGTGATGACCAGTTTAGGGAAATAGGTAATTGCATTGTTATAAATATGAAAAGGGCTTTGAAGGTTTGAAGTAGTCGCATCACCAAAGTTCCATCTCCATTGTACAATGGGGACAGGCGAACTGCTTTGATCTACAAGCTGCACAGGTTGGCCCACACATCCATTGCAGAAGCTGAAATCAGCATCAAAATATTTCATGTGCAGGGTATCTTTGATAACCACAGTGCACAAGGGATTGGGAGCGGATACTGTATAGGTGACGATGAAGTCTGTGTTTCCTGTATAGCTGTACGTATGGTTCTGAGGTAATGTTCCGCCTATGTATAATGGTGAGCCATCACCCCAGTCTACGTTCCATGTTATCCCTGATCCTATTACTACGGATGTGGGTGCATAATTCAGCTGCACGGTTTTGTAATTGCAGTTGATGGGGAATGTTAATTTCAGCTTGGGTCTGAGTATGTAGGGGACATTCACAGGAACTTTCACGTTTACCCATGTGCAGTTGCAATAGTAACTGAGTGTGGCCATAAACGATCCGGTTGTGTAATACCAATGCTCGGGGTTTTGCAAATTGCTGTAGAAGCCATCACCAAAGTCCCAAAAATAAATGCTGGGATTGCCGCTGATTAAGTTTGCCGTGAATTGACCTGTGCAGGGATCGTAGGTGGGATTCACTACCGCGTTGCAGGGAGTACTGCAGCCGCCGCCTGTAGCTGTACAGGATCCGCTAACTGTTACAGAAGCGGTATCCTTACAGCCATGTTCATTGGTAACAATCACAGTATGGGTGCTTCCGGATACGGTAGAATAATGCTGATATAGTGTATCTGATGCCCCGGGAATGGCTGTTTGAGGACTCCACGAATACTGCCAGTTTGGATTGTATGTGGCGGTCATTTGGTATGGAATAGGGGTGTTGGGGGAAATCATACAGTTAAATACCACATTCACATTGGGTTTTGGCAGCTTAGGAATGGGTGATAGGTTTTGGGTGATGCTTGCACTGCAGCCAAACTGAGAAATGATGAGGGTATACAATCCGGGGGTGTTGGCCAGGAATTGCTGATTGCTTCCGGTTCCGGCCGGGCCACTCCAGCTGTAGGAATAGCCGGGAGGGCCAAATAAACGAATGGTATCTCCCTTGCAGGAAGCTTTACCCAATGTTATGGCCCCGGTGGGTATGGCATTGATGGTTACCCTGCGGATACAAAGTTTTGGACATATTGTATTTTGTACAATAACCTGCCCCTGATTAATGTTGTTCCATGTTACCGATAAACTGGTGGATGTTTGTGAAACGATGGAACCGCCGATGACACTCCACTGCCAGATGTTGCCGGGATTGGAAGCAATGGTATAGGTGCTGGTTTGTCCGATGCAGGCAGAAGTGGGGCCGGCGAGAGACGGACAGGCAGTATCCACCACGGTTACGGTTAGTTGCGAGGTAGATGTGCAGAAATAGGGAGCCTGACCTGTGTAATTCACGGTAATAACGTAGGTGCCAGGCAGGGTAAACAATACATTCTTGGTTTTGCGTGAGGTGGTGGTGTAGGTTACGCCGCCGGCGGGTGAAATGTTCCAGTTGCACGAACTAATCAGGTCAGAAGAGTCGAATGAATACACTGCGGGGGTTCCCTTACACAAAATGGCTGGCCCATTAATGGCAGGATTGGGTGGTCTTGGAACCAGCGTTACGGGCAAGGTAATATCATTATCGCAGACCAAATTCGGTGAGATGGCAGTAGCTCTTATGTAGCCTAAATCTGCTGCACCCCATTGAATGGTGCAAGAGGTAGTCGTGCTTGAAATGAGTGTTCCATTTCCTATCGGGCCCCAGATTACGGGTACATTGGAGCTATAGTTGATGGTGCTGAATTCGCAATGCTGTCTGGAACCATTAATTTTGATTTTATCCTGGACAACGATGGTTTTCTGGATTTTTCCTTTACAGCAAACCAATTGATTTTCTACATCCAGTTCCAAGGTATAAATGCCGGGAGACGGGAAATTTCCATTAATAACATTGCCGGGGTTGTTGGAAGGATTAATGCTAAAGTTATTGCCTCCGGGGGTAGTGGCAGTCCATGAATAGCAGCTGCCGGGGATGATATCGGTGCTGAAGTTTACATTATCACCCACACAGACAGTATCGGGTCCATAGAGGTTTAGGGTTGCCGGAAATATTGATACATTCACTGAGTTTCGGCCACATTGGTAAGGCCCTCCTGTTACATTCAAGGTGATATTGCCTAACGGACCATTTCCCCACTGAACGCAGATACTGTCTCCGTTGGCATTTGGGGTGCCTAATCCACCTGTTACAGACCAGGAATAGGTGGCATCAGCAAAGTACGGTGTGCCATAACAATGCTTTGTGTTATGACAAACGGTTCCTACACAACCAATAGGAGGTGCATTCCCGGGTTTAACAAGAACTTGCACGGTAGTGTCATCCGAGCAGCCGTTTGCATAGGTTACAGTAAGGGTTACCGGGTAAATACCGGGGGAGGGAAATGTCCATTCAAAATTGCCTGTGTTGCCGTTTTGAATGTTTCCATTGCCCAAATTCCAGGTGAATGACGTAATCTGGCCGTACAACGAAGATGCGAGTGCGTTGAAATGGGTTGGAGAGGTCAGGCAGGCGGTGTCTGCGACGAATGAGGCGGTGGGTGAGGGGCAGATGTCATACACACAGGTGCCACTGTCAGTGCAGCCGAAGGGATTCGATACCACCAGTGTGACGGTCATGGTTGGGCCTGCTCCGGCCTGTATTTGAGGGGAATTGGTCCCTTGACCGCTGATGATGGTACCACCGGTTACGGTCCATTGGAAAGAATAGATATCATTGCTCATGAGCTGGAAGCTCAAATCGCGTGCTTCAAAATCCCTAATCGAATACTGGCAAATGCAAGGAATGGAAGAATCTTTTGGGTTTCCGGCAGAGCCTTCTTTTCTGCCATTGCAGAAATTACCCAGGCGGGGTTGGTTGGCTACCAGAACTTTGATGGTTTTGGTTTTGGAACATCCAAAAACGGTGGTTTCGGTTACGGATAGTGTGTGTACACCCGGCGATGGCCAGTTTACATTGGCACTGCTGCTGTTAGTGGCTCCGTTGATGATGCCACCCGTGGTAGTCCAGAAATAGGTGGAACCGGCGGTTCCTGAAACTGTGTAGTTCTCGGTGGCGCCATCGCACACAGTGTCTTTACCTGCGATATTCGGGTTTGGGCGAGGATGGACGGTAACGGTATGCGTTACGGTATATGGATTTCCATTTACGGTAAAAGTAAGCTGAACTGTGTATGTGCCGGGATTGTTAAAAGTATGCACAGGGCTGCATGCACTGCTGGTATTGTAAATTCCACTTAGCGGATCCCCGAAATTCCAGGCGTAAGAACCCGTCCCGCCTGAAGAAGCATTGTAAAATGTGGCGGTAAATGGGGCGCAGCCAGACCACTGAGCTGCACTAAAACTGGCAGAGGGTGGTGTAGGGCTTGCGAATGTCAGGTTGGCTGTAAAAGCTGAAATGCAAAACAGCAGGGTAATTATTTTTTTCATAGGAGGATGGGTTTGTGTTTAATAAAACCCTTATACAATATTACACAATCTTACCCTAACTGGAAACATGCTTTCTTGCACAATGGTGACACACATCCATAATAGCATACACTTTGTGAAGTTCGCATTCCTATTGAATATGTTGGGAATTCACACAAAAAAAGCCGAAATTCGCCCCTAAATTCAAAACCATGTTATTCGATCTTGATCTCATCGCCAAAGTGTATGAAAGAATGCCCGCAAGGGTAAATGCAGCCCGCAAAATGCTGGGTAAGCCCCTCACCCTGACTGAGAAAATTTTATACAGTCATTTATGGTCGGGAGATGTGAATGAAACATTTGAGCGTGGCATGAGTTACGTGGATTTTGCGCCAGACAGGGTGGCTATGCAGGATGCAACCGCCCAGATGGCATTGCTGCAGTTTATGCAGGCAGGCAGGCCTAAGGTGGCTGTACCCTCTACTGTTCACTGTGATCACCTGATTAATGCAAAAGTGAATGCAGAAACCGACCTGGATTTTGCTAACCATGAGAGCAAAGAGGTATTTGATTTTCTGAGTTCCGTTTCGAATAAATATGGAATTGGTTTCTGGAAACCCGGTGCAGGTATCATTCACCAGGTTGTACTGGAAAATTACGCTTTCCCCGGAGGGATGATGATTGGTACAGATAGCCATACCGTAAATGCCGGAGGACTTGGAATGGTTGCCATTGGCGTGGGTGGTGCGGATGCCTGTGATGTAATGGCAGGTTTGCCCTGGGAGTTGAAATTTCCTAAGTTAATTGGTGTGAAATTAACCGGTAAACTCAGTGGCTGGACCGCACCCAAAGACGTGATTTTAAAAGTAGCCGGAATTCTCACCGTAAAAGGCGGAACCGGTTGTATCGTTGAGTATTTTGGAGAAGGTGCCGAGGCCATGAGTTGTACAGGAAAAGGAACCATTTGCAATATGGGTGCTGAAATCGGCGCTACTACTTCTACTTTTGGCTATGACGAAAGCATGGAGCGTTATCTGAGGTCTACCGGACGTGCTGCTGTTGCGGATCTGGCCAATGGAATAAAAGAGCATCTCACAGCTGACGCTGAGTGCTATGCAAATCCTGAAGCGTATTTCGACCAGGTAATTGAGATTAACCTGTCTGAGCTGGAACCCCATATCAACGGTCCTTTTACGCCTGATCTGGCAACACCCATCAGCAAAATGAAAGAGGTGGCCGCTGCCCAAGGATGGCCCATCAATGTAGAAGTGGGTTTGATTGGAAGCTGCACTAACAGCAGTTATGAAGACATATCGCGAGCTGCCAGTTTAGCGAAGCAAGTGGCCGAAAAGAAGCTGAAAACCAAAGCAGAATTTACCATTACACCTGGAAGTGAGCAGGTGCGCTACACTATAGAAAGAGACGGATTTATCGATACTTTTAATGAAATAGGGGCGACCGTATTTGCCAATGCCTGTGGGCCTTGCATTGGAATGTGGACCCGTATGGGCGCAGAAAAAAAAGAGAAAAACTCCATCATTCATTCTTTCAACAGAAACTTTGCCGCCAGGCAGGATGGAAACCCCAATACACATGCTTTTGTGGCAAGTCCTGAGATTACCACTGCGATTGCCATTGCGGGCCGCCTGGATTTTAATCCATTAACCGATACCCTCACCAATGAAAACGGCGAGCAGGTGAAGCTGGATGAACCAACCGGCATGGAATTGCCCCCCAGCGGATTTGCGGTGGAAGATGCAGGTTTTCAGGCCCCTGCTGCTGATGGCAGCGGTGTGGTAGTAAATGTTTCTCCTACATCCAGCCGATTGCAGTTGCTGGAGCCCTTTGCCGCATGGGAAGGCCATGATTTAAACGGACTTAAATTATTGATTAAGGCCAAAGGTAAGTGTACTACCGATCATATCTCTATGGCAGGACCCTGGCTGAAGTTTAGGGGACACCTTGACAATATCTCCAACAACATGCTGATAGGTGCCATTAACTTTTTCAATGAAAAGGCCAATAGTGTGCTGAACCTGATGACCGGTGAATATGATGAAGTTCCCAAAGTGCAGCGCATGTACAAAGCCGCCGGCGAATACAGCATCGTTGTGGGCGAAGAAAACTACGGTGAAGGGTCTTCCCGCGAGCATGCTGCCATGGAGCCAAGGCACCTGGGTGTGAGGGCTGTTTTGGTAAAATCTTTTGCCCGAATCCATGAGACCAATCTGAAAAAGCAGGGTATGCTTGCCTTGACCTTTGCAAATAAGGAAGATTACGATAAAATTCAGGAAAAAGACAGCATCGATATTGTAGGATTGTCTGCCTTTGCTCCCGGTAAGCCGTTGGAGCTGGTGCTTAATCATGCAGATGGCAGTTCGGACCGAATTCAGGTAAATCATACCTACAACGAGCAGCAGATAGAATGGTTTAAGGCCGGTGGTGCATTGAATATTATTCGCAGAAGTATTAAATAAAAATTGAAATAATTGAGAGTGGGTTTTTAAATCCACTAGAAAATGACTAAATTTGTCATTGACTAAAAATGTCAATTATGAAAACGTTTTCCTCATTAATGAAAGAAGCCCGTATGGCAAAGGGTATTTCACAGAAAGAGCTTGCATCTCTTTTAATGATAGATTCCTCGCTGATAACGCGAATGGAAAAGGGGGAGCGTTTGCCCGTACGAAGCCAGGTAGTGCAGTTGGCGGCCTTGCTGGGTGTTCCTGAGAAGAAGTTGCTGGTGCGCTGGATGAGTGAGAAGATTGTGCGTGAACTGGAACACGAGCCGTTTGCTAAAGAAATGCTTATAGCGGCCGAAGAGCAGGTTAGATATCGGGTTGAGCCGCCAAAAGCCCTGTCAGGAAGTCTTCGGAAAATACTGAAGGAGATTGATGCGTACAAGCTTCGACTGGAAAAGGTCAGGCATTTGGGCAGTGCTAAGTTTTCTGATGCCTACGATGTGGAATACACCTATCATAGCAACCGCATTGAAGGGAATACTCTTACTCTACAGGAAACAGAGCTGGTTGTCAATCACGGGATAACCGTTTCCGGAAAAACCATGCGAGAGCATCTGGAGGCAGTTAATCATTACGAAGCAATTGCCGTTATTCAGGAGTTTGTTGCCGATAAAAAACCACTGACCGAGCGGTTTTTACTGGCTATGCATGCTTTGGTGCTCAGGGGGATTGACAAGGAAAATGCCGGCAAGTACCGAACCCTACAGGTTAGGATTGGGGGTAGTAGCCACATACCCCCCAATGCACTGATTGTTCCTCAAAAAATGGAAGAGTTATTTGACTGGTACTATAAAAATCAGCACATGCACCCGGTGTTACTATCGGCTGAAATGCATGAGCGGTTGGTTACCATACACCCTTTCATAGACGGAAACGGACGCACTTCGCGCCTCCTTATGAATCTGATTTTATTGCAGCACGGATACGTAATAGCCAATTTGAAAGGCGATAAGGAGCATCGTTTTCGCTACTATGATTGCCTGGAAAATGCCCGCAACGATCATAAAGAGGCGTTTCTTAGGTTAATTGCAGAAACCGAGTTGCGCTGTATCAGTGAATATGTAAGTTTGCTGGAGTAAGTCTATTTGTTTGTTTCCATTATGTCAGAGCTTTCCACTGCCGCAACCGCAAAGTCTTTGTACCGCTTCACCATGACGGTGTTTGTTGCCTACAAAGTCTTTTGTGTTTGTGTGCAGGGTTTTCAATATACTGACAGCGATCAGACTGTGATGTGGCAAGCCGCCATGGATATGGCAGGGGGTGATTTTCATAATTTGTTCTGGTACGGACAAACCTACAGTAGTAACCTGGAATCTTTGCTGGCAGTACCCTTACTATGGTTGAAGGTGCCGGTATACTATGCCCTTCCCATAGTGAGTGGGCTGCTGTCGCTGCTGCCTGTGGTGCTGTTTGCAGACATTGCCGCCCGAAACGGACGCATGATGGGTGCGGTTTTTGTGCTTCTGTTTTCATTGTCATTTCCGGCAGAGCACTGGCAAACAGCCATGCTGAGTCGTGGATTTATTCAGGGAATTGCCTGTGTTTCTTTGGGTATTTACATCATTTACAGAACCCGCATGAGTGTAATGTTTTCCTTGGCCGGACTGCTGATTGCGGGTGGAATCTGGCAAAATCCCAATGCTGTATTTCTGCTTTGTGCAATTCCTTTGATGCTGCATCGGTTCAGGCCCTTGAGCAGAATTACCATAGCGCTGAGCGGTGCTGTAGCGGCCACACTCATGTGGTTTGCCTTAAGGGCTTTGGCTATCAGGCACATGGAGTATGTGGTACATCCGGAACCGGCTTTTGAGTGGTCGTTTCAGCAAGTTGGCAATCAATTTAATAATTTAGGTGGATTTATTTCACATACGCTGCCATTAGGTCTTAGTGCTATTTTTATCTTGTTTTTATACCTATATATTATTCCGAAGAATTTGAAAATATATGCAACACTATTATTTATAGTGTGCATATTTATTTTTATTTCCGGATTTAAAAAAACAGCAGATTATTCAGACAATATTTTCTTCGGACCCGGTCGTTTTATTTTGTCCTTGCCTTATTTATTGTTATTGATTCTGGCTTTTTCAGAAAAAGACACATTGAATATCAATAGCAAAATAATGAAGGCATTAATTTTGTTGTTATTTGTTTTTTTCTCTTTTGATTTTTCGAATAAAAGTAATATTCAATTCATGTGTAGAGAGTACGGGCCGGTTTTTGCGGAAAAGATTTCTGAACTAAATAAAAACTGTGATGAAATTAAACGAATTTCCGATGAAAATCAGGTTGAATTTATATTAATGGGAGATCACTATATGTTAGAAACCATAACCTGCGGATGCAGGGGTTTTATTAGGGACTTTCCTGTTGCTCTAAGGCCAAAATACGAACGACGCGGTTGGTTGTGGGCTCAGTATGGTAAACAGATTCCCGGAAAAGTCTTACTTCTTGAGAGTCACCAGACTGAGGATACACTCAAGCAAAATTGGATGGTAAAGCGAGTGGAAGTAAGGGGCAACGGCTATATTCTGACTACGGGAAACAAAACCAATAAAGAAATAATGCAAACATTATTTCCGTCCGAACATTTTCACTGATTCTTTTACGTACAGCTGAATGCATTGCGGAGTGGGCAATTCGCCTCTCTGTTGTCCTGCGCCGGTGCGCACAATAATAAGGTTTTGAGACGGGACAACCGCGATATACTGGCCTTGAAAACCATGCATAAAGAAAAACGGATCTTTTGTTTGGTTAGCAATCCAGAATGAATGACCGTAATGGTCTGCTTTGTAGGGTTTTCTTGCTTCCTGTAGGAAGTTGCTGTCTACAATACCCATTCCTTGGTGTTCCAGAAGTATTCCCAGTCTGGCGTAGTCGCGGCTGATGGCATTGAAGCAGCAATAGCAAAGCTCGGTTCCGTTTGTTTTGTCGAGATGCCAGTATGCGGGGGCTTCCATGCCCATTTTCTTCCACAGTTTTTCGGAGGCGTACTCAGAGGGTGATTTGCCGGTGGCTTTTCGTAAGGCCATAGAAAGCAATTGGGTACTGCCACTCTGGTATTGGAATTTCTCGCCCGGTTTATCTACAACAGGAGTAGATTGCATAAGTGCGTCTACATCGTCGCTATAGTAAGCTTTAGCCATAATACTGAATGGGTCTTTATATTTTTCGGTCCATGCTATTCCGGCTGTCATTGTGCTGAGGTGTCGCAAGGTTAATTCTTTGGCATACGGCCCGGTAAGCCAGGGTAGGTAGTTAATGGCCTTGTCATCCCAGCTTTTTATCTTTTCTTCTTGTATGGCAATTTGCACCATCATGGTAATAATGCTTTTGGCCATACTAAAAGAATTAGATGCTGTGGTGTCGCTGTGTCCGTTAAAATAATGTTCGGCAATGATGCTATCATTTCTAAGTACGAGGTAAGATCCGGTATTGGTTTTGGTCAACATATCCATTATAGCGCCCGTCAGTGCTGCTTTATTGTAATATGCCGATTTGGGTAGTGGTAAGATTTCAGAACCTTTTTCCACTTTTCTCAAATCAAAATCTTCTTTATCATAAAAATTGGCTGAGCTTTTCCCTTTCAGGTACGTTAAGCTGATGCCTTTCAATAAATAGCGATACGGAGAAATATAGAGTATGGCTATGATTGCTGTAGTGACAATGGCTGTGTAGGTAAGGCCTTTTCTGAGTTTTTTCATAAGTATTTTCAATCTTACCCATAATTAACAAATAAAAAAAATAATGTTTCTTCAATTATACAATTTAGATTTTTCGCAGCGCAACAATCGCTGTTTTTATGTGGTAACTTTGTCGGTTCATAATTATGGCAGATCCGCTTGAAAAAGAACTCAAAGCCCTCGAGGCCGAATTGACTGAATATAGCGGTCAACTGCTGGAGATAACGCGTGAGTTAATGAAGGAGAGGGTATCTGAGTTCCCAATATTTATTGCTCATCAGGCAGATGTGTATATTGGTGAAATTATCATTGATAAAAATGAGTATGAGGTAGATTTTTCTTTAAGTGTCAGCACGGTTGAGGAGTTTGTGGAAACGGGCCTTATTCAAAAGGAAAAACTGTCCGCTTTTCGGGAAGCATTTGGCAATCCTCTTAAAAATATGTGTGTTTTCTGGGTTCACGGAGATAATGCCCGATATATTTTATTTCCGTTTGCAGGCCGCAATACCGATACTGACTCATGAGCATCACTGTTGATATCGTAATTCTGAATTATAATACACGCTCATTGCTGGAAGAATTATTGCCTAAGGTTATTGAAAACAGTCAAGGTGAAAATATAAAAATAGTAGTAGCCGATAACCACAGCAGTGATGGAAGTGCAGCGTTTATGCGCAGCAATTTTCCGGAAATAGAATTGATTAGTATTCCTGAAAATTTTGGATATGCCGGTGGGTATAATTATTGTTTAAAAAACAGAAAGTCCGATTATTTTGTGTTGCTGAATAGCGACGCAGAGCCCGCGCCCGGCTGGATAGATGCACTGACTGACATGGCCGAGAAAAATCCTAGTCTTGGTGCAGCACAGCCACATATTCTGGATTATAAAAACCGCTACAAATTTGAGTATGCGGGTGCTGCGGGCGGATTTATGGATCAATATGGGTATCCGTTTTGCCGTGGACGTATATTTGGCAATGTAGAGCAGAATCTGGGACAGTATAATGATGAAAAGCCCTTATTCTGGGCAACAGGGGCTGCATTGTTCATCAAAAGGGAGGCATGGGAAAAAGCGGGCGGACTGGATGAATTGTTTTTTGCTCACATGGAAGAAATTGATTTGTGCTGGCGATTGAAAAACATGGGTTATGAAATATGGTCATGTCCTAACAGTAATGTTTATCATATTGGTGGGGCTACGTTGAGTAATCAAAGTCCCAGAAAAACCTATTTAAATTTCCGCAATAATTTATTGATGCTCTATAAAAATTTACATGAGCAGGAGCGAGACACCATCATTTTTAAAAGGAAATTACTGGATGGTCTTGCGGCATGTTTTTTTATTTTACAGGGAAAGATTAACCATATTCCACAAATTATAAAAGCCCATCGGGATTTTGAGAAAATAAAATTACAATTGAAGCGCGGTGAGGGTAATAAAAAACTTACAGAGCTTAGTGGCGTATTGCATGCCGGGCTTGTATCTGCCTATTTTCTAAGAGGAAAAAAAACATGGAATAAACTAGGGCTTTAGTTTAATAGAATCCTGATTTATTTAGTGACTTCGCGGGTGAAATTTATGAATGGTGTCAGCGAGGAAGCTATGATCCAGGTGGGTGTAAATTTCAGTTGTGGTAATACTTTCATGGCCCAGCATCTCCTGCACTGCGCGCAAGTCGGCACCCGCTTCCACAAGGTGCGTTGCAAAAGAATGACGAAAAGTGTGAGGACTAATATTTTTGGAAATGCCTGTTTTATTGGCCAGCGATTTGATAAGCAAAAACACCGATTGCCTGCTGAGTTTGCCTCCTCGGCGGTTCAGAAAAACAATATCTCTGCTGCCGGGCTGAATGTTCATGTGGCGGCGCACGGCATCGCGGTATAAGTTTATGTGCTTGAGGGCTCTTCCACCAATGGGAACCAGTCTTTCTTTGTTTCCTTTACCAATCACACGCAGGTAAGAATCTTCTGCGAAAATATCGGTGGTTTTGAGGCCTACCAGTTCACTCACCCGCAAGCCGCAGCTGTATAGGGTTTCCAGCATGGCAACATCACGTTCACCTTCGGGTTTGCTGCGGTCTACAGCGGCAATCATGCCGTCAATTTCCTCAGGGCTAAGCACCACAGGGAGTTTACGGCCAGTTTTGGGTGGTTCCAGAAAATCGGCCGGGCTTTCCGGAATTTCATTTTGCAAAACCAAGAAACGGTAGAACCCTCGAATTCCGCTGAGTATGCGGGCCTGAGATGTAGCACTGAAACCGATTTCGGCCAGCCATGCAGAAAAGGCCATCAGGTCCTGCAGGTTGAAATCTTCAGGGTTTCGGTTCATGCCACGGAGTTCAGCCCATTTTCGCAGGGCCTCTGCATCGTGAAGATAAGCTTCTATGCTGGGAGCTGCCAGCGATTTCTCCAGCAGCAGGTATTGTCTGAAATGTTTAAAATGGTTGTTCCAGGTACCACTCATGGTTTGAGTTTCACCTCGGCAGATTGAAGAATTTCTTTGGTGGCGGCATCCACAATCCACACCATGGTGCTGAGGTTGTCGGGTTTCCAGTTATAACGGGGACTGATGTAGTAATGTTTTTCGAAAACACGGCCTGCAGACAAGTCTGCTTTCAGTGTGTCTCCGGTAACCGGGGTCATTAATTTTCTCAAAACATGCATGAATTTATATTTGTAGGAATAGCCGCTCGCCGAATCGTTATTGGCCTGTTTCCCAACTATATTATCTTCCGTTACTCCAATGTAGATAAGGTGTTTAGCCGTTGGTGGAAGGTTTGTGTGATAAACGGCTTTTATCTCCAGACGGGCTTTGTTATTAGAAGTCAGCCATTTTGAATTTAAATCCAGATTCAATGGAGAATTTTGTAATAATCTGTCGCTAACGGTACCCGCCCATGAGGTGGTTGGCACAAAAAAGCTGCCCCCCAGTTTAATTTGGTCAATAATGCCAGTCGGCAATCCGGTTACACTACCCAGATTGGAAACAATGCCATCAGCATCTGAAGAGACCAGCGTATCATAGCCGGGCCATGGGTTTGTTAGTGCATTTCCGGGTGAAATGGCGGGGTACAAGGCCAGAACATTGATTCGGCCTGGGTTTGCACTTTGCAAGTTTTTGGCCAATGTGGCGGCTTTGGGACAATTTGGACAGTTTACACCTGTTATATCCATCAGCAATAACATTTTAGGATCCGGTGCCGGTGCTATGCCGGAATATATTGTATCCAGCAGGGGTTTTTCAGGGTCTGTAAAGCGCACGGGAGGCGGTTCTTCATCGCAGGATACCCAGATAATGGAAACCAGAAAAGGAATGATGAGCAGTTTTTTCATGCGTAGCCACGAAGTTAAGCAAACTGTTATTGCCTAAACAATAAGGGCATATTTTTGTTACCTGATTATGATAAAAAAAGCATTTCGATTTTTCTTATTCGGTGGTTTAATACTGGCCGTGCAGGGTTGTTTCTTCGCCAAAACCAAAACGGTGGATGCAAACATGATTAAACCGGCTCCCATATCTTTTTATTCGCTCAAGCTAAAATCGCTGGATGGCAAAGAGGAGTGGTCTTTTGAATCACTGAAAGGGAAGAAGGTATTGATAGTGAATACCGCCAGTGAATGCGGATACACGCCACAATATGAGGGTTTGCAGAAGTTGCATGAGAAATACGGCAATAAACTCGTGATCATAGGTTGTCCCTGCAATCAGTTTGGAGGTCAGGAACCCGGTGATGCAGCCAAAATTGGATCTTTTTGTCAGAAAAATTATGGAGTGAGTTTCCGCATCAGCGAAAAACTGGAGGTGCGCGGAGAAAATCAGCACCCGGTTTACCAATGGCTATGCAATAAAACGCAGAATGGTGCGCTTGATGCATCCGTGACCTGGAATTTTAATAAGTTTTTAATCGATGAAAGCGGCAATTTGGTGGGCTATTATCCCAGCCGTGTAAATCCGGAAGATGCTGAATTGGTATCAGCGATTGAAAAATAACAAGGCAATTCAGCTGCTACATCGTATTTTCGCGGAACTTTTCGCAGCATGAGTATACTGGTTAACAAACATTCCCGCGTCATAGTGCAGGGATTTACCGGAAACGAAGGAACGTTTCACGCAACACAAATGATAGAATACGGCACCCAGCTTGTGGGTGGTGTAACGCCGGGTAAAGGGGGTAGTACACACCTTGACAGGCCCGTTTTCAATACGGTTGAGCAGGCCGTTAAAGACGCCGGAGCCGACGTTAGCATTATTTTTGTTCCACCGGCTTTTGCCGCCGACGCCATCATGGAATCTGCCGATGCCGGCATCAAAGTGATCGTGGCCATCACGGAGGGAATTCCCACCCGCGATATGGTGAAGGTGAAGCGATATCTTGAAGGTAAAAAATCTACCCTGATTGGCCCCAACTGCCCCGGTATCATCACGCCGGAAGAAGCCAAAATTGGTATCATGCCCGGTTTCATTTTCAAAAAAGGCAATATCGGTGTTGTGTCTAAAAGCGGCACCTTGACATATGAGGCGGTAGACCAGCTCACCAAGCTTGGACTAGGCCAAAGCACTGCCATCGGTATTGGTGGTGACCCTATCATAGGAACTACCACCAAAGAAGCCGTAGAGTTGTTTATGAACGATCCCGAAACTGCGGGTATTGTGATGATTGGTGAAATTGGCGGTGGTATGGAAGCGGAAGCTGCGCGTTGGATTCAGGCAAACGGAACTAAGCCGGTGGTAGGGTTTATCGCCGGACAGACGGCGCCTCCCGGTCGCAGAATGGGTCACGCCGGTGCGATTGTTGGCGGAAAAGACGATACAGCGGCTGCTAAAATGGCGATTATGGCTGAATGTGGAATACATGTTGTGGCCAGCCCTGCTGAAATTGGTCAGCGCATGAAAGAGGTACTTTAATAAAAATCTCATAAATAGAAAGGCTGCAATGATGGTTGCAGCCTTTTTTTATGGTGTGTTGGATGGGATTATTTTTTGGTTAGATCTACCTCAGATACCCCTGGGTGGGATGCGGCATTCCATTCAAAGAAATTGTCAGCAAGTGATGTGTTGGCCGTAAACTGACCGATGCCATATATGATTTCGGTTCCATTTTTATAGTGCTGAACCATGCGTTGAATTTTGTTGGTAGATTTATCAATCTCCAGTTTGATGTAGCTATAGTTTACTTTCTTTTTGGAAACCATTTTGATGACTTCATAGGTTTTGCCATCTTTAACGGTCGGACCCTCGTAAGCATTTTTAAAATCACGGTTATAAATCGTGAAGATTTCGTTGGGGGTGATGGCGTTGTCTTTCACCTTATAGTTTTCCTTGGTCACTTCATTGTCTTCTTTATTGTAAGTCCAGATGTATTTTCCATTACAAAAAATTTCCTGACCTGCATAATCCAGTTTGTAACGAGTGCCTTTAATCCAAACGGTTCCGTTGCTGCTGGTACTTTTACCCTGTGCGGAGGTGGTGGTGATGCTAAAAGTACTTTTGATACCTGAATAGCTTTTATACAACTTGCTGACCTTATTCAGGATGCTGGTGGCTTTGGGGTCGCTTGTTTTGGGATCAGGTTGCGCGTGCAGGGTTGACAGAAATAACAGGGATAGGCCAATAAGGAGGGTGTTTTTGTTCATAAAGATGCAAATCTACTACAGGTTATTCAAAAACTGTTCCAAGCTGGCTTCATCCGGAATACGTACTTCTCTCGCTTTGCTTCCCAGGTTGGGTCCAACCACACCTGCATCCTCCAGCTGATCCATCAGTCGGCCTGCGCGGCTATAACCGATTTTCAGGCGACGTTGTATAAGACTGGTACTGCCTATCTGGTTTTGAACTACCACCCGTGCGGCATCTTCAAACAGGTCATCCCGCTCGTTTGGATCGAAGTTTTCCCCACCACGTCCCTCGCCCGATTCATCTTTCACTTCAGGAAGGATAAATGCAGTAGAGTAGGCCCTTTGTTCTCCAATATATTCAACAATGCGTTCCACTTCCGGAGTATCAACAAAAGGACATTGCAGGCGAATCATTTCATTGCCGCCACTGTAAAGCATATCGCCCTTACCTATGAGCTGGTCGGCGCCATTGGCATCGAGTATGGTCCGGCTGTCAATTTTACTGGTTACGCGGAATGCAATACGGGCCGGAAAGTTGGCTTTAATCATACCGGTAATGACATTTACACTGGGGCGCTGGGTTGCCAAAATCAGGTGAATACCAATGGCCCTTGCCAGCTGTGCAATACGGGCAATGGGTGTTTCAATTTCCTTGCCGGCGGTCATCATCAAATCAGCAACCTCATCTATCACCACTACAATGTAAGGCAGGAATTTATGCCCATTCTGCGGGTTCAGTTTTCTTTCCAAAAACCGCGCATTGTATTCTACAATGTTACGCACCATGGCATCCTGCAGCAGTTTATAGCGGTTATCCATTTCTACACACAGACTGTTCAGGGTATTGATTACTTTGGTATTGTCGGTAATGATGGCTTCACCATCACCGGGGAGTTTGGCCAGAAAGTGCCGTTCAATTTTGTTGTAGAGGGTTAGTTCCACTTTTTTGGGATCTACCAGTACGAACTTGATATAGGCGGGGTGTTTCTTGTATAGTAATGAAACCAGGATGGCATTCAGCCCGACTGATTTACCTTGTCCGGTAGCACCGGCCATCAGCAGGTGGGGCATTTTAGCCAGGTCGGTAACAAAGATTTCATTGCTGATGGTTTTTCCGAGGGCAACCGGCAGCTGCATGTCGGCTTCCTGAAACTTTTTGCTGGCCAGTACCCCTTTCATGGGAACCATCTCAGGGTTTTTATTGGGAACTTCTATCCCAATGGTGCCTTTGCCCGGTATGGGAGCGATGATACGTATGCCCAATGCTGCAAGACTCAGTGCGATATCATCCTCCAGGTTTTTAATTTTAGAAATTTTAACTCCGGGTGCAGGAACGATCTCATATAGTGTAACGGTAGGGCCCACGCTGGCCATGATTTTGGATATGCCGATGTTGTAATTTTTCAGCGTATCGATAATCATGGTTTTACTGCTTTCAATTTCACCCATGTCAATTTCCTGTTTTTTGCTTCCGTAGTCATTTAGCAAATCCAGGGTAGGGTGACGATAGTCTCTCAATTCCAGGGTAGGGTCGTAAGCCGTGTCTACCCCAAAGTGGGTAGCGGCAGTTTCTCCCAGGTTTTCATCCACAAATTCATCCGGGTTGTCCGTTTTTACTTCTATCTGGAAATTATCATCGTCGCTAAGATTGATAATCTGAGGTTCCGGTTCTGCCACAGGTGGCACAACAACCGGCGTTTCTTCTTTGATTTTTAATTCGATGGGAGGCAGGGCAGCTACGTCTACGGGCCGGTAATCATCGTCCTCATCTTCGTCCACAAAAACAATATCCGGGTCGGTTTCAGGCGTCGGGTTCTCATCGGCATCATCTTCTATGATAAGGGCTCCGGAAATGGCCTCTTCCACTTCTTCCGTTACTTCTTCTATTTCAGGCGATTTTGAAGGTAATTTGATGCGGTCGAACGGATTGAGGTTCAGGAAGAGCATCACATAGACTACGGCGTACGAGATCAGGAAAATTAGGGATCCCGGCCAGCCGATAATTTGATTGAGTTTGTCTATGCCAAAATAGCCAAAAGTACCGCCCATGAGAGGGAACCAGGGGTGAAATATAAAACCCAGGGTTAAGCTGAACCAGGCGGTGAACAGGATGGTGTGTATGGCGATGCGAAGCAACGAGAAGGGTCGGTAACCAAACAATAAAAACAGGCCGGAAAGGGCCACATAGGGCAGCAATGCGAACGCTGCAAGCCCAAAGCCGTTGTGTATAAAGTAATATCCGAGGCGTGCACCCAATAGCCCCATGGCGTTTTCTACTTTGCCATGGTTGGCCTTGAATAATTTCCAGTCACCACCTGCCAGAAAATCCTGATCGGATTTCCAGGAGAAGAAAAACGAGATAAAACTGATTAGCAAAACAGCGGTCAGCACCAACAAAAGGAATCCAAATACTTTGCGGGCCTGTTCATTTTTAAGGGTGGCAATTTCTGCTACCTGTTTGCGGTCTATGGGTGCAGTGTCTTTGCCTTTATCAGATTTTTTGAAATCTGCAATTTTGTCTTTATCCTGTTTTTTCGCTGGCATGGGGGAGTTGCGAAGATATCCAAACCTGCGTTTAGCGGGCTTTAGAGTTATTAACGCAGTAAAAGGGTGTTTATTATAGTGGAGTTGAACTAAACCGCTACCGTTATACCCTCTTCAGCCAGCATACAATCGTCAAACTCTGCCTTTGCTTCACTCAGCAATTCATCCGTTTGGTGGTAGCGGCTGCTAAAATGCCCTATCATCAGCTTGCCTACCCGGGCTTTGGCTGCAATCTGCCCTGCCTGTTTTGAGGTGGTATGGTGCGTTTCTGTGGCTCTTTCTATCAGGTTGTGCAGAAAGGTGGCCTCATGATACAGTAGGTTGCAGCCCTGAATATGGGGAACGATATTTTCGTCGTAGATGGTGTCTGAAATATAGGCATAGCTGCGGTTGGGATTGCCCGGCAGGGTAAGTACTGAATTGGAAATCACTGTTCCATCTTCTCGGGTCCAGTCATCACCCCATTTCAAAGGTTCATACCATTCAACCGGAACACCCAGTTCTTCGCAGGCAGATGCATTTAGACGAAGTTCAGGACCCTGTTCACGCAGAATAAATCCGGTGCAGGGGATGCGATGTTTCAGGGGCACGGTACTCACACTCCATTTTCGGTTTGCCAGCACGGTTTCGGATTTTATTGGGTTGGTATGAATATATTCAATCTCAAATGTAACCCGAGACTCAGTGGTACTAATAATGGTGTCCAGCAGATTTTTCAGGGCTGACGGACCCACAATGGTGAGTTTTTCGGTTCTTCCAAACAGTGACATGCTACTGATCAGTCCGGGTAGGCCGTAGAAATGGTCGCCGTGAAGGTGCGTGATAAGTATGTAACGAATACGCTGCATACGCAAGCCCAGGCGCACCAACTGGTGCTGGGTGCCTTCTCCGCAATCTATGAGGAAATAATCCCCCTCAAGCCGCACCAGCTGACTGCTGGGGAAGCGGGTTTTGGTAGGGGATGCGGACGATGTGCCCAAAACAGTAACCTCAAAACATCGGTGCATGTGTTACCAAATATACAACAAATTCAGGGAAAACCCTCAATTTTACGTGCAAAAATTAAAGGTAGTCTAAAGGTTTCTTAACATCAGTCCCAAGGCATTTTTTGCTTCATCGAGGGTGATGCGGTTAATGCACGGATTTTCCGGGTAACGACAATGCACCTGATCGCAGGGATTACAGGCCAACACTTTATGGATTACCGCAGATTGCGGATGTTGGGGATAGAACACAACTTTTACGCCGGGACCAAAAAAAGACAGGGAGCGAATATTCATGGCGTCTGCTATCTGCAGCGGGCCACTTTCATTGCCAACGAATGCATGGGCTTTGGAGATGAGCGCGGCCAGTTCGGTTAATGACATTTTCTCTGCCGCTATCAAAGCTGGTGTTTGCATTTGTTGGGTAATGGCTTCTATTTGAGGGATTTCATCCGGTGTGCCAACAAAAATGCTTTTCAGCTGAAATGTTTGGTATGCATAATCTGCCAGTGCGGCAAAATGGGCCGAAGGCCAGCGGCGAAGGGCTTTTCTTGCACCGGTGTGATAAACAATGAATTTATCGGTATCTACATCTTTTAGGAATTTTGAGATGCGGATATCATCCGTTTCCGAAATGGAAATGTAAGGTTTGTGGACAGGCATATTGCCAAGCACAGGCGCCACTATGCGGTAGTTGGTAACCGTTTCATGGGGCTGATTGCCGCGCTGTAGGAAACGGATCCAGCCACGGTCCAGCCGATAGCCGGGCATGTAGCGGAACGTTCTGAAAAAAGACTTCCATGTGCCCCGAAGTTCTATGTGAAGGTCATAACGGCCTTTCCAGTCTTCAATTTTGGATGAAATGCAGTCCAGATTGGTGTCGTATTTCACCAAAGGCACATTCTGAGGTTTGGTGATGAGTTCAATGTAAGCCGCCGGAAACCGTTCCCGAAGCATAGAGAAAATGTGGGTAGCGGTGACCAGATCGCCCAGCTCATCCCATTTAACAATTAGGATTTTATCCGGATTTACATTGCCGGGACGCTTGCCCACATTCACCATGCGCGAGAGCAGCATGTTGAAGAAGAATAGCCATTTTTCGCGCTTCGCGTTCAAGGATTTACCGGAATTAAAGGATAGACTATAGGTCTGGAGGGAGCAGCATCCGATTCAATGGGAGCAAACTGCAAGTTCAGCAAGTATAATTCATCCTGCAGCTTTTCAGGCACCACAATCAATTCGGTAATGGAAGCATGGTTGCGCGGATTTTGCGGATATTGCCACCACACATGGTGCGATGCCAGTGCACCGGCATCCTCTTCACGGTCAATGCTGGGTAAATCGGTTAGAATGTGCTCATATCCTGCATCAACAAGCAGTTGAATGGCTGCGGGTTCGAAATAGCAAGGATTGGTGCCGCTCCAGTTTTTGCCGCGTATATCGGAAATGTTGTTTGTTCGGATGATAATAGCCGGGGTTCTGTGCAATGGACTATCGTTTAATCCGGCAGCCGTTATAACCCAGTCATTGCCTCTTTTTTCAGGGGTGACAGACACCAGGCAGGCGGCCATGATTTCAGTCCTAATCAGTTGGTTAACACTGTGTCTTTCGCGGGTTATGTGACCAATGCATTCGGTGTGGGTACCATTGCCGTGTGCACAGAATTGTATCACCTCACAATTGGCGCCGCTGCCGGCCGCAACGCTGCCCACAAAATCGCCTACGTGGATGGGTGCAATTTCTGCAGGGGGTATATGAAACGCAAGGGCATTGTCGCCACCGGGTCCAAATCCCTGGCTGAGGTCTACGCCCGCATGCAGAGAGCTAAAATATTTTACATCGTCTATCTGGCATTCAAGATGCATGAGGCAAAATTAGGGTTTGGCAACGTATGAATGGTGTTTTGTGAAAATTGCAAAATTTGGCTGCAGTTTTTGTAATTATTGCAAATAATCATCCACCTAAACTGTTGCCTGCTTCAATAGCAGCATGTAGGTAGTATGCGAAATTTCATACGCCCCGAACTGTTTGATGTGCGGATTAAGGTATTGGGTGTCAAGCAACGTGAATTGTTTTTCGCGTAAAAATTCCACCAGGTACATCAGCGCCAGTTTGCTGGCATCGGTATGGGTATGAAACATGCTTTCACCGAAAAAGGCCTTACCTATAGACACGCCGTATAGCCCACCCACCAGTTCGTCATTCAGGCGGGTTTCAAAACTGTGGGCAAAACCTGCCTTGTGCAATGCGATGTACGCCTCTATGATTTCTTCGGAAATCCAGGTGTCTTCTGCCCGCAGGTTGGCACATTGACGGATAACATCCTCGAAATTTCTGTTGATGGTGAAGGTATACATGCCGCTTCTGTATAATCTTTTTAGGTTTTTGGATGCTTTGAAGCGCTCATCCAGGGGGATAATTCCGCGTTTTTTTGGAGTATGCCAATAGATTTCGTTGTTGTCGTCGGGATGGGCCATGGGGAATGCCCCTGACATGTAGGCAGCCAATAGAATCTCCGGCGACAAAAACATGGGGCAAATTTCGCCATATTATCAGAAAGTAAAGTGTTTATGTGCTTTTTTTGCATTCGATGAGCAAGGGGAAGCTGCAAAAGTTTGCAGAATTTGATGCGTTTGAAAACACGCTTGACTTTAATGTGGACACCAAAGGGCGGTGGCAGGAGATTTTCGGAAATGAAAATCCGATTGTGCTGGAACTGGCCTGCGGCAAAGGAGATTATACTGTGGGTCTTGCCAAACGCAATCCCGGTATCAATTACGTTGGTGTTGATATCAAAGGAAACCGCCTGTGGCGTGGCGCTAAAACCGCTACCGATGAGGGTTTGAGCAATGTTCGATTTCTGCGTATACAGATTGATTTTATAGAAAAGCACTTCGATAAAAATGAAGTTTCCGGCATCTGGATTACCTTTCCTGATCCTCAGCCGGCCAAGGCCAGAAAGCGGTTAACATCAACACGTTTTTTGGCTCATTATCGCAATATATGCAAAAAGGATGCTCATATTTTTCTAAAAACCGACAGTGATTTGTTTTATGAAAGCACCCTGGAAACCATACAGGAAGAGGGTTTGACGTTACTTGAAAACATTCAGAATGTGTACACACAGCCCTGTGCGCCCGAGTTAAAAGAAATTCAAACTTTCTACGAGAACATATGGCTTAAAGAAGGCCGCACCATCAAGTTTTTGCGGTTTGTATTGCAGCGCCCGTAATCACACCATTGGTGTGATTATTTTACGGAAATTTAGGAAATTTCTGAAAATCGGGTTTGCGTTTTTCCAGAAATGCATGTTTGCCTTCTTGCGCTTCTTCGGTGAGGTAATATAGCAGCGTAGCATCGCCTGCCAGTTCCATCAGTCCTGCCTGCCCGTCGAGTTCGGCATTGAATGCCCTTTTCAGCATGCGAATGGCCATGGGACTGCGTTCCAGGATGGTGTTACACCAGTCTATGGTTTCGTCCTCCAGTTGCTCCAGGGGCACAACTTTATTGACCAAGCCCATTTTTTCGCATTCATCGGCGGTGTATTGACGGCATAAAAACCAGATCTCACGGGCTTTTTTCTGTCCCACGTGGCGGGCCAGGTAACTGCTGCCAAAGCCACCGTCAAAACTGCCTACTTTGGGGCCCGTTTGCCCGAATTTAGCATGGGTAGCTGCAATGGTTAAATCGCATACCACGTGCAGCACATGGCCTCCGCCAATGGAATAACCGTTTACCATGGCAATGACGGGTTTTGGAAGAGAACGTATTTTTTTATGCAAATCCAGCACATTCAGGCGGGGTATGCCATCTTCACCCACATAGCCGCCAATGCCTTTCACATTCTGGTCGCCACCACTGCAGAAGGCCTTATCTCCAACACCGGTAAGGATTACCACGCCGATGTCTTGTCGCTCGCGGCAGATGTCAAATGCATCCAGCATATCCATTACGGTTTGTGGCCGGAAGGCATTGTATACCTGCGGACGGTTAATACTTACTTTTGCAATGCCATTGTATTGTTCAAAAAGAATGTCGGAATATTCCTTTATGGGAGTCCAGATGCGGGTGTTAGTCATTTGCGTGCAAAGTTACCGCCAAATTGCAAATTCTACTGAAAAACCAGTCCGAATTGCATGCCGGTATATCTAGGTCCTTGATTATCCTTGATCAGTTGACTTGTATTGTAACGGAAATAAAGGCCTATGTCGTTATAACTCATCTGCACAAAGGGTGTAATCATAAAATCATTCATATTAAAATCGTCAAAATCTTTGGTTGTTTTATCATTGTCGAGTTTCACCTTGGTATGGGTTCTTACCCTGTAGCCCGCCAGCAAACCTGCGCGGAATCTAAACCCTTCATCTGCTTCTTTTGCTTTTGACTGGTAGCCAAATGAAATGGGTATCCCAATGTAATTTACCACAATTTTGCTTTTGGCGGAATTGTTGGCAGAATCCAATTGCGTATTGAATACAGGCTGGTCTGCCATCAGTCGCATATTGCTGTTACTAAACCGATAATTTATGATATCGTATTGAATGCCGCTCCATAACCTCCATTTTCCGGAGAAAGTTTTGATTCCCCATTCCGAATTGAAACCAAAGTGCAATGAGCTGCTGTTTCTTAATTCGGGGAACTCGGCATTTATGGATGCTATATTGGTCCGCTGAAGCGTGGCAAAACCCATCTGCATACCCCCTGAAGTAATAATAGTGGGGGATTTTTTCTGTTTTTTGGGGAACGGAATGATGGTATCATGATGTATAATTACCACACTTTTGTTGGGCCATAAGCTGATTATAGAATTAAATGTATCTGACTCAAAGTCGGCTTCCAGTGAATCCTCCAACATATCGATCATTTCAATTCGCGTACTGTCTAATGTAATTCTTTTTGTTATTCTCGTTTCGGTTATTTTACCGGAGCTATCTCTTTTATTTTTTACGGATTTTTCAACAATAATTTCACCTTTTTTGGGTGTGTTTTGCCCGAATAGGATATTGCTGCTTAGAAAGCAAACTGTAACTGATAATAGCATCGATTTTATGTTTTTAATTTTCATGGTATGCGGCGTAATTTAAAGGTGTATGAATTTGAATATTGATTTTAGGAATTATGTTTTTTGATTTTTGTATTTTAATTTTAATTTCTGGTAGTTGTAAATTGGCTATCATGGTTCTTCCGAAGCGTAATAATGGATAATGAATACTGCGCTTTTTTCGGTTAGAAACAGGTGTTTTTAGTTCAGGATAAACATTTATTATATAGGTGATTTCTTCCATCAGGCCTGTATTTATTGCTTTATAAACGGGAGCAGCAGGCATTATTGAGATGATATTGCTGTCAGGTTTGTTTAAGGTTGTAACAGCAAGTATTTCTGTGTTTGATTTATCGTTATTTACAGGAGTTGGATTGTATTGAATGAAATCTGCATTATTTGCACTAGTTCTTTTAGCAGTAAGAGGTAATTTTTCAATTTTCGGTAATTTAATTTCCGGACTTTTTATGGAAATATTGGAATTGTTTTTTAATGATATTGCTTTCCTACTCATGTAATAGCTGATTCCTGTAAAAATGAACAAACATGCGGCAGCCACTGTTGCATATTTTTTAAATAGTATTAAATAATTATTTCTTTTGGGGATATTCAGCAATACATTTTTATGGGGGAATAAAATATTTTCATCCTTAATCAGGAAGGTCGCTTTTAACAATTCATATTCATGTTTCAGATTTTTATCCTTTTGAATTTGTTGCAATAAGTTGATTTTTCCCTGCTCGCTTAGATTCCCCTCAAGCAGGTCAAACAGAAGAATGCTGTAATTTTCATCAATATCTTTCATAATATTGCCTCCAGACTTCCCAGATGGGTTTTCAAACTTTGCCTTGCCCTAAAAATATATACTTTCACTTGTGATTCGTTTAAACCGGTAATACTGCCAATTTCATCATACGAATATCCTTCATAATCGCGCAGTATAACCACAGCGCGTTGAATATCAGGAAGCGAATCCAATGCTTTGTTCAGCAACTCTTTTAGCCCCTTATATTCAGCCGAAGGTGCGGCTTTTTGCATGGCGGTATTATCGCTAGTGGGCATCATTTTTTTATTTCTTTTCCAAAAGTCGGCCATAAGGTGGTATGCCATAGTGAATAAGTAGCCTTTTGCTTTTGGATGGTCCACTTTGTTTCGGTGCAGCCACAGTTTTTCAAAGCTGCTTTGAACAATTTCCTTGGCTTCATCGCTGTCTTTTAGGTTTTTAAGGGCAAATCGGTACAGTCCATCGCTGAATGCTGTTACGCATTGTTGAAACTGGTCCTCATTCATGCCTATTACTATTAATACGTTTTTGACTGCCCGATAGTTACAGTATCTTTGAAAAAATTATGCCGAAGTGGTTCGAAACTTGGTTTGATACCGAATATTATCACCTTTTATACAATAAGCGAGACGATAATGAGGCAAGAGATTTCATGCTTTCCGTTTGTTCGCTACTTAATATTGCTCCCGGTTCATTATTCGCAGATGTGGCCTGCGGTAAAGGCCGCCACAGCCGTGTACTGGCATCGCTCGGTATGCGTGTGCATGGTTTTGATATCAGTGCCAATAGTATTCAATTTGCCCAATCCATAGCAACAGCCCAGGAATCCTATACTGTTCATGATATGAGGAATGCATTGCCGGTCCAACATCTGGATGCCGCCATCAATGTTTTTACCAGCTTTGGATATTTTGATACCGATGAA
>Ga0315899_10000579_pt1 | contig 43907 bp, 50 predicted proteins | sample LakEriMetagenome_2_FD_203518 | JGI IMG/M metagenome (GOLD analysis project Ga0315899, IMG submission 203518) | Freshwater fungal communities from buoy surface, Lake Erie, Ohio, United States - Buoy 4 MA112 | ecosystem: Environmental > Aquatic > Freshwater > Lake | place: USA: Lake Erie, Ohio...
TATTCATCTAAGGAATATCAAGAAGAAGAATCTAAAAATATTTTTAATAACGCCAAAGATTTTATTATTAAAAAGAGTTTGGAAAGGCTTAAAAATTGTTTTGTTATTGAAACTACACCTTTAGGAAATGTTCTAATGACTTATGATGTTGAGCGAGAATCTTTTAAATTTTATAGCGATAACACTATTCCTTATAGATATTTAGAAGTTGTTGGACGAAAATATGTCAAACAATTTGGTTGTAGACCTATTTTTGTAGATATGGAAGAAGAATTAAAATTAGCTGAAGAAAAATGGGAAAAAGAGAGAAAGGAAAAGGAGGAAAAGGAGGAAGAAGAAAAAAGAAGAAAAGAGGAAGCTATCAAAAATAAAGCACCTATTGAAGAAAAGAAGAAAAATGTATTTGCTAAATTTAAAAGTTATAATAAAGAGTCTGGAACTGGTCATGTAACCACAGCCGCTCCCCCCAAAAATAGTATTCCTAATAAAAAATTAACTCAAGCTCAAGAAAACGAAAAAATATTATTAAAACAAAAGGCAAATAGATATACGTATGAAGGTAAAATTGCTAATTTTAGTTTTATCAAAAAAGTGGACAGAAAAGTAGTCGATAAAAAATTCGCCATGTCATTTGCTGATTTTAAGAAAAATATGTTAAAAAAATAAATCTAGATAATTTAACAAAGTTTATATTTTATTGTAAGTAATAAAATATAAATTAAACTTCTTATTATAATATAAGTATGAATAAACAAACCAAACGCATTAGAAGAAATAGAAAAAATAAAACTCGAAAACATTATGGTGGTGCTGTAGAAGTAACTGATGAAAGTAAAGGTATTTTTGATGTAATTGGCGATAAATTATCTGGCTATTCCGGCAAAGCAATTAATTATGTTAAAGATAAAGGTTTAAGATTAGTTGGGTTACAACCTATTCAACAACCTACACAAAATACTTCTACACAAGAGGTTGACCAGAAAATTAATGAAATTGGAAATGCTGCTTCAGAAATTATAGAAGATGTTAAAAATGTCGTTGACAAAGGTTCCGCTGCTGTTCTCGAAAATATAAATGATGTATTAGAAAGTCCTAAGGTTGGTGAAACCTTAAGTGAAGCGGCAACTGAAACTGCTGAAATTGGAGAAAAATTATTAGAAAATTTTAATGAAAAACTCAGTACACCTGAACTAAAAGAAGAGGCGAAAATAGCATTAGATAATGCCGCGCAATATACCGATATTGCTGTAGAAGCAATGGATGAACCTATAAATAAGGCGATTGATCAATTAAATGAAGCTGGAACAAAAGCCGCTTCTGGTGCTGTCTCTGGTATTGTTAAAGTTGGAACAGATGCTATGGCGGCTGTTCCGGGGGCTGGAGCTATTATTGAAGTCGGCAAAATAGTTAACGACGCGTCGAGAGCTATTGGTGACGTCGCTTCTGCTGCTTCTGAAGCCACATCTACAATATCCAAAGTTGTTGAAGAAACTAGTAAAAATATTGATGAAGGTCTTGATAAATTAGAAGAGAAAAAAGAGAGAATGTCTAATGCATTTACACCTCCTTCTGTTAATTTAAATCCTGGGGAAGACCTAAATAAATTAAATAAAGTTGGGGGAACTATTACTAATAGAGTTGAAAAATCTATTGATGAATTTGAAAATCCAGTTAGTAGTGCTCCAGTTCTAACTGGCGGTCGCAAAACTAGAAAAAAATTTTTAAAACGCAAAGGTAAATCCAAGAGAGTCAGATTTGCTATTTAAGCAACGCCACAATCAGTTAAGCTTTACCCTTCCAATGCTTAAAACCATTACTTCTATAAATATCAAACGAACTTTCTAGATGATTGAACGCAATTTTATAACCTTCTTTTTCTAATTCAGACATGTCTTTTAAATATTCGAAAATTTCTCTCTTCTTTTCATCCGGATATGTTTTTACAATGTCCGGAATTGGCAAATTTAGTGATTCAAAGTTAACTTCTTCTGTCATTATTATAAATTATGATTTACAATTATTATATAATTTTAAATCAATTTTAAAATTATATGCTTTATTTTTCATTTCAAACATAAAATTTTTCTAAAAAATTATTTAAAGATATTGGATACCACTCCATAAAATTTTCCTTATTATATGGATCTAATGTGCTACTACATTCAGTATAAATTTGAAAAGATATGTTGTTTTTATCATTGATTTGATTATAGAATAAATATGCTTCTCTCATTTGTTCATGACTCATTATTTCATCGTATTTTTCTTCAAATAATGTGTTACTAAAATCATCATTAAAATTATATATTCTTAATCCAAAAATTTTACCATTACTATAAATACCCATATACTTTAAATATTTATAATTCTTTAAGTAGGAATGTCAATTTATTATTTAAAAATGTAAAAAAAGTGTTGGGAAAGTTTTTTTGAATTTTGAAATTGGACAAAAAAAATGTCCATTTTTGAAATATTGGAATATTTTATGGAAAAAATACAATTCTGTGACCATAATTGAAAATTAGCGTCACATCACCAAAAAAATAATTATAAAAATGTTACGATAATTTTTTATTATTTTTGCGGAAAAAAGCTTAAACTGTTTTTCGGTTGCTAATATATGTCAACTTTAGCAACTTTTTTTCCAGCAAATCCAGCACCGAAATTTTACTGCGAATATTGTGACTACGGAACGTGTCGAAAGAGTAACTACGATGAACACTTACTGACAGCTAAACACAAAAAATCAACCTTTAGCAACCAAAATCAACCAAATTTCCAGCAAATCCAGCAACCAAAATTTACATGTGAAAATTGTAACAAAGAATATAAAGATAAGTCTGGATTATGGAGACATAGTAAAAAATGTAATATACCACAAAATTCAAATAAATCACCTGAAATTTCTCAAGAACTTATTTTAACTATTATTAAACAAAATAGTGAACTTCAACACACTATTATAGAGCAAAATAATACTATTATAGAAATGTCTAAAAATATACAAACCACAAATAGTCACAATAACAACAATACCAATTCACATAATAAAACATTTAATCTTCAATTCTTTTTAAACGAAACATGTAAGGATGCCATGAATATTACCGATTTTGTCGACTCTATTAAACTTCAATTGACTGATTTGATTAAGGTTGGTGAAATTGGATACGTAGAAGGAATATCTAATATTATTACTAAGAATCTTAACGCTCTAGATGTTACCCAAAGACCTGTTCATTGTACAGACAAAAAGAGAGAAGTTCTTTATGTAAAAGATGAAAATAAATGGGAAAAAGAAGACGAAGATAAAAATAAAATTAGAAAAGTAATAAAAAAGGTCATGATTAAGAATCAAAGATTACTTCCAGAATATAAAGAAAAATATCCCGATTATAACAAGGCTTCCTCAAAAGTTTCAGATCAATATAATACAATTATTGTCGAATCAATGGGAGGTAGAGGCGATAATGATTTGGAAAAAGAAGATAAAATAATAAAAAATATAACAAAAGTAACAACAATTGATTAACCATTATAGGTGGCAAAACAAATTAATTTATTTCCGGTATTGGTATCAAACCTAATTTCACTTGTATTAAACATTTTGGTTATACTTGTGTCGACAGAATAACCGTTCATTGCCATATACGATATTAAATCGGGTACTTCATCGACAACCATTAAATCTTCGCCAAATTTACCACAACCCATGTTACAGCCACCGAGAGACATTAATGCGTAACCACATTGTTTCAATGGGCTACATGGTCCTGGCGTTTTAAATTCACTTAAAGGTGGAAAATTAGTAAACCTAACAAGGTCAGCTAATGGTCCTTGAGGCATCAAATTAATAACAACAATATTTTTATAGCATTTATTATAGGTGTCTAAATAAGGTTGGCTAAAAAGTGCGACTGTTTTTGCTACACTCGGTTTTTCAGGTGGAGTTCCACGAACAAGATTTGTTGGGATATTTCTAGACCTTTTTTTACCGTTTAAACCATTCATTCCGTTAATGAAATTATACATTAATAATGTGGTATAAAAAAATTTTTATATTAAATTTTTATATTAAATTTTTAATTTTTATGTTTTTAAATATTTAATTATTTCCGCAAAGCTCGTAACTATTTCTAATTCTCTTATCAGAATCAACTGATTGGATTTCCATAAGGTCAGGCATGCTTGAGTGAGTGCTATTATCATCGGCAATCTCAATACTCGAATGAGTGCTGATAGAATCATTATCGTAATCCATATTACTATTTTCATGCTTCCTCATAAGCAAATAATCATCTTGCTCTTCAGAGTTGAAGATAGGTGTAATGCGTGCGTGACGAGGATACTTAAGTTGTAATATATCTCCAGTTACATCTCGCATATAACGTTCCAAATCAACAATTCTCTTTTCGCATTCATCGCCTTGGCGAGTCGTAGGCCAGTGGCTCCAATTGTGTGTATCTTCTGGCAGTGGTTCTGAAGAGAAGCCCTCGCCATCTAGAACTCTCAGAAAATTTTCTAAAATACCCTGCTGAGTGCGTTGACAAAACAATCCTCCAACAAATTGTCTAATAACCTCATTCATATTATCCATTTTTTTCTCTAATTTTTGAATTTTATTCTTCTGTTCTTCAACTAAATTTTCTAAGTAGCGCCCATTCTCAACAACTTGATGAATATTCATCATGGTGTATTGAACAGGGCTTTTGTTCTTCAAACAAATCCAATACTCATTTCGAGCAATTTGAAGTTTATATGGTTGGTTAGCTGAGATATCATCCCAGAAATCGTTATTTCCAAGATAAGAATCTGACATGTAATTGTAGCAATTGTCTAATCCGAGAAGAGGGTCAGAGAAGTGAACAAATGCTGACATTACAACCTGGTCAACATTCTCTCCAAATCCTGGCTTCTTGTTAATTGGAGTGAAGTCAACTCTCTCAACAGTTCCAATTCGATATGAAGACATAATATTTTTAATTGTTTTCTCGGTATGACGGGTAGACATACGAGGGATGTAGATGCTGGTGTAAGAGTTCATTTTGATAAGTTAAATACTGCTGGTTATAGTTCTGATTATGCTTTTAATTATTAGTTATAAAAGCATTTCAATTTTTTTTATTTTAAATAAAATTATATCTATGTACCATAATTATACAACTTTTAGATTACTTTTATTTAAAATTGATTTAAAAGTAATGAAAATATTAAATGTATAATTAAAATGTTCCTTACCCCAGCCTCAGCTATTGCCATTATTATTGTTGTTTTCCATTTTAGTTCTTCATTGGCATTTTGTCATATGAATGAAGCATCAGAAATTCAGAAGTATATGATGTTACATAGTAAACCAACATCAGCAATATTAGTAAACCATATGATTAATAAATATGCCAAAACAAGAGGAATACCTGAGTATCAAATTAAAAATTGTATTGAAACGAAAAAAAAGGCTATGAATAATAATACTATAAAAGTAAAAAAACCGAATTTAAGGTCAGTGAAAAAAGGTTAGCCATAATGGCTCCTTTTCAATATTTTAATTAATTAAATTATAAACATTAAACAATAAATAATAAAAGCAAGGAAATTTATGTTTTTTTATACGTCTTGAACAACTCTGATTTAATATTTTATATTGCTTTTATCAGAAATTGTTAAGACTTTTATACGGCAGGATTGAAATTCGAAATAATAATACGTAACTTACCAAACATCTCGCTATCGAGACGCTCTAAATGCTCGCTTTGAGGCTCATATTCGTCATGGCCTATCAATAATACCTTTACTAGGTCTTCCATAGTAACACCTTGTTGAGTTAGCTTCTCGACAATAAAGCCGGCAGTTGGAACAGGTGCCACAGGTTCTTCAGGTTGAGCATTTTCCGCGGCCTCGTATTGAAGATAAACCTCTTCCTCTTCAACATCCTGTTCGTCGTGCTCTTCACCAGCGAGATTGCTCATGAAGAAGCGTAATCCTCTAAGAGTATCATCAGAGAAGATCTCGTCATCCTCGTCATACTCGACCTCATCGTCCTCATCGTCCTCATCCTCAGGAACCTCAGCCATAGCTGTGCGGCAGTAAGGGCAGCCGAAGCCGTTGTGAGCAACGCTGGTCATAAGGCAGTTAGCATGGAAGGCATGTCCGCACTCGGTAGTGATGCAGTTCTTGGTGCCCTCAATAGGGTCCATACAGATAGGGCAATCTTGGTTTTCGCAGTTGTGACTCATTTTCAGTAGTAGTAATTTGTGTTCAAGACAAATTGATATATTAAATTATACTCTTCACCTAGAAGCAAAAAAGTATTTCAATTTTTTTTATTAAGAGCCATTTCTTTATTAAACTAAAAATTTATCTGGTTTATGGTGCCTTTTTTTCAGTGCTCTTTTTTAAGCCTTATAGATTTTTAGTAAAATCGTTTTAATAAGTATTTAAAAAAAAATTGAGATACTTTTACGACTCACAACTATAGATATATAATAATTATTTAAACCGCAACAAGCAATCAACTTAACAATGTCCGCTATTCAGAATATTAGTCTCTACATTCCCCATATCTACGCTAACTATACCAGCGCCAGGGTCTTCGATATCATCGAAAATATGAGAATTGGTGAGGTAAAGCGTGTCGATTTTGTGGCTAAGACTGGCAGTGATGGTAAGCCATATAATGCCGCGTATATCCACTTTTACCAGTGGTATGACAATATTGTCGCTCAGAATTTCCAGGAGCGCGTCTTGAATCCTGCTCAGGAAGCTCGTATCATGTATGACGACCCTTGGTATTGGATTGTCCTTGAGAACAAGGGTAAGAAGCATGTGCCAGGTGAGCGCAAGCCTAGAATTGACCTTGACGCCTTCAACGGTTCAATTGTGAATCACAAGCCTAGTGCTGGGTTTGATGATGGTCACACTCCTGCGAAATCCAAGAGTGAATTGGAAGCTAAGCCTAACAACTACATTACACCAGAGAAGCCTGTTGCTCCTACGCTTAACTTTTATCCGCTTGGGTTTAAGCACCCTAAGAAGACCAAGACATGGGCTCAAGCTGTTCAGCCTCCTACTCCAGTCAAGCTCGAGAGTGATTTTAATGCCGCCGCTCAGTTCGTAAATAATGAAATCACTCAGGAAGAGATGGATTTGGTCTTTGAGCAAATGGAAGATGAGCAAATGTTGGCTGATATGGAAGCCGAAATGGAGATGGAGGACCGTCATCTTGCTACATTCGATACTCGCTATGTCCAGTCACTCGAGGAGGATAATGAGATGTTGCGCTCTCAATTGGCTTACTTCCAGAACCTATACTATACAGAGACAATCAAATCGCAAACTCTCGCTGATACTATCAAGAATCTCAAGGAATAAAAAACATAAAAAATTAGTCATATTTCGTATATTTAAATTTTAAACATGTAATTTTAATTAAATAAAAAATAAAAGGGTTTCCCTTTTGGAGGCAACTTTTTTTCCTAATTTAAAAAATTTTTTATAAATTTTTGAGTTAATAAAAAATAACTTATAAAAATAAAATTGAAATACTTTTATTGTTATATGTAAAAAACATTAAATATTAAACATACCAAGTTATAACATATTAGAATGTTCGGCAAGAAGGAGGGATTTAAATACGAGGTTGAGGTTAAAGCGCTTATTCGAGAAGCGACGGAAGGGTTAAACCATCGCATATCTGTGTTGGAGACGCAGAACCAACTGCTAATTCAAGAGCTAAGCCAGCTTAAAAATGGCATATTTAATGATTTTCAGAGGCTGGAAAAGCGTATCACCGACTTTACTGATGTATGGCATCCATTTATGATACAAAATATAAACAGAATAAAGGAAGATTTAGAGAAGACCATTATTGAGACCGAGAGGGAAGATATTAAAAAGGTTCATGCTGATTTGAAAAGCAAACTAAAACAAATTTCAGAGGAAAGTAGTGTTGGATTAATGGATAATATTTTGGTTGGTTATTATCGTGACTATTCTCCCGTTTTCGCACACAAAGATAGCGATATTCATCAAATAACGGCAAAACTTAGGGGAGATAGAGGTGACTATAATTGTTCTATACTTATTTTCGAGAGTTTAAAACACTTTAAAAAAGCCCTTTACGATCCGGCTATGTTTCAACATTTAAAAATAATTAATAAATCCGGCAATATATTATATGAAATTCCTGCTGGATATGCTAGCCATATAGGTATACCTGTCGAGTATTTAATCCAAAATCAACAAGTAAAAAATATATATAAATTATGTAAAGAGTATGGTATTAAATTTGTAATTAACGGTGAAGATAGAGTAAATGGTATTCCAATTAAAATATTATTTGAAGATGAATAAAAAAATTGTATTTTATATATTTTAAATTAATTAAATGTAAATATAAATATAAATATTATTAATTCCTAGATAGCATTTCCTCCTTGAATTTTTTCTCACCATGATTCGCAATAAACTGCATCGTTCTCATAGTACAACCAAATGATGCGCCTGAATGTCCGCCATATCCTAGTTCTTCCATTTTATTACCAATAATTCTTACTCTTGGATCATCACTCCACATAAAACTATCTATCGGCTGTTTAACAAAATCCCAAGTCTCGGTTATAGTAATTGCTTGCCAAGCATTAACAAACATTTCTCTTTGCCATGAATCCTTAACATATTCAAATTGTCCAGGAATAATATTTTCCTCTTCAGTTGGAGGAACGGGGGGTAATAAATTGTTTTCGTTAACTGATGTCATTTTGCTGTAATACTAATTATGATTATATTTATAATTAGTATTTTAAAATCAATTTTTTTTTAAATATATTATATATAATGCCAAAAGGTAAAAAAAGAACACAAAAGAAGGATAAACTAATTATAGAATCATCATCAACTTCTTCTTCAGAGAGAAAGAAGAGTAAAAAAATTAGTAAAAAGACGGGCACTAGAAAAAAGAAATTATTAATAATTGAGTCATCTTCTACACCATCTTTAAAAGAAAAAATTGAAATACTTAATCCAGAAAAAAATGAGGGTATAACCAAAACAGATTTAAAGATATCACAAGATATTACACAAATGTCGAAATTACCAACTGGTAGATTAAATGAAAAATTTATTGAGCTGATGGAACAGCTCGCGGATATCATGTTGAAACAAGGTGAAGCTTTTAGAGCGCGTGCTTATCAAAAAGCCCAGGAAACTATTATGGCATATCCTGGTGACATTATGAGCCCAAACGATTTGAAAGGTAAGCCAGGAATTGGTTCAACAATTATGGAGAAATTGAATGAATATGTTGAAACTGGAACCTTGAAAGTTCTAGAAAGAGAGAAAAATAATCCGGTAAATATTTTGGCCGAGGTCTATGGCATTGGTCCTAAAAAAGCAAAGGAATTAGTAGACAATGGTATTATTTCAATTGCTCAGTTGAGAGAAAACCAACAAATGCTCAATGATATTCAGAAAGTAGGTCTTAGATACTACGAAGATGTCTTAAAAAGAATTCCTCGTTCAGAAATAGAGGACTATAAAGGTCTTTTCGAGAGCGATTTTAAGAAGGTCGCAACCTCTGATTCCAAATTTGAGATTGTTGGTTCTTATCGTCGTGGAGCTCAAAGTTCCGGTGATATTGACGTAATTATTACATCTGATTCACCAAAAGTGTTTATAAATTTTATAGATGAATTAATTAAAAAGAAAATTATATTGGAGATTCTCTCGAGAGGTCCAACCAAGTGTTTAGTTATGGCAAAGATTCCTTCTTCAGATTCAGTTCGTCGAGTTGATTTCTTGTATACCGGTCTGGAAGAATTTCCTTTTGCTATCCTCTACTTCACTGGAAGCAAGATTTTCAATACAGTTATGCGTCATATTGCTCTTGAAAAGGGTTATACCATGAACGAGCATGGAATCAACAAGATGGAGGGGAAAAAGAAGGGCGATAAAGTAGCACATCACTTCAGGACTGAAGAGGACATTTTCAATTTCTTGGGTCTAGAATATAAAGCGCCAACTGAACGCACAGATGGAAGAGCAGTTATTTTGAAGACAAATAAACCAGGTTCAAAGCTAGTTATCGAGGAATCAAGTTCTGAAGAATATGTATTACCTGCTGCTAAAAAAGTTGTAAAAAAAGTAACACCTGCTAAGACTTTATTAATTGAAAGTGATAGTGAAGATGAAGAAGAAATAGACCAAAGTGTGGTTGATATTGCTAAAAATTTTAAGAAAAATGGTATTTCAGTTCTAGAATCACTAAATGAAAATCAGTTATCATCAATTCTTCGAGAGGCAAATAAAGCATATTATAATCAGCAGCCATTTATGACTGATAATGAATATGATATTGTTAAGGAATATATTGAGAAAAAATACCCGAGTAATAAAGCAATTGTCGAAATTGGAGCGCAAGTAGAGCGTAATAAGGTAACACTTCCTTATCCGATGGGTTCCATGGATAAGATAAAACCGGATACAGGTGCGCTGTCAAATTGGATGGCAAAGTATCGCGGGCCTTATCTATTATCGTGTAAACTAGATGGCGTCAGTGGTCTGTATACGACGGAAGGCTCGGCACCCAAATTGTACACAAGAGGCGACGGAAAAGTCGGCCAAGATGTGAGCCATTTAATTCCTCATTTGCGCCTACCAAAAACCAAAGGCGTTGTGATTAGAGGTGAATTCATTATTCCTAAGAATATATTTGATTCAAAATATAAAACTAAGTTTGCTAATCCTAGAAACATGGTTGCTGGAATTGTTAATCACAAGACCATAAATGAAGCAATTAAGGATTTACATTTTGTTGCTTATGAAGTGATTGCTCCTGTAAAAAAGCCTTCCGAACAAATGGAATTTCTCTCTACTCTTGATGTAGAAGTAGTTTTATGGAAGACCGAAAGCGTTTTAACAAATGAATTACTATCTGAAACTCTAGTTGAATGGCGTAAAAATTATGCTTATGAAATTGATGGCGTTATTGTAACAAATGATGCCAAATATACTAGAAAAGCTGGAAATCCAGAGCACGCATTTGCGTTTAAAATGGTTCTGTCTGACCAAATTGCTGAAGCAAAAGTTGTTGATGTTATTTGGACGGCAAGTAAGGACGGATATTTGAAGCCTCGTGTTCAAATTGAGCCCATAAATCTAGGCGGAGTTCGCATTGAATTCGCAACCGGTTTTAATGGCTCATTTATCAATGATAACAAGGTCGGAGTTGGCGCAGTTATTGAGCTTATTCGCAGTGGAGATGTTATTCCTCATATTCGTAAGGTAACTACACCAGCTGAACAAGCAAAAATGCCATCCGTTCCATTTAAATGGAATGATACTCATGTTGATATTATGCTTGAAGATTTGGATTCAGATGAGACGGTGAAGGAGAAAAATATTACAGGATTCTTCAGAGGAATTGGAGTTGAAGGATTAAGCTCAGGAAATGTCGCACGTATTATTCAAGCTGGTTATGATACTGTTCCTGAAATTATTAAAATGGATGTAGATGATTTATTACAAGTAGAAGGTTTTAAGGATAAAACTGCTAATAAACTGTATAATGGAATTAAGGAGAAAATTGATGCGGCATCTTTGGTAACAATTATGTCGGCATCTAATATGTTTGGTCGTGGTTTCAGTGAGAAAAAGCTGGAACTTATTATGGATTCCTATCCTAATGTGCTCTTGTCAAAAGAATCGAATACTCAAAAAGTAGCAAAGATTTCTGCGATTAAAGGCATGGCTGAAAAGACAGCTGAAGCATTCGTAGAGAGAATTCCTGATTTTATTAACTTCATTAAAGAAGCGGGTCTTGTTAAAAAGTTGGCACAAGAAATTACAGAGAAAAAACCAGTTGATGAATCACATCCTTTATTTGGAAAGACAATTGTTATGACAGGATTCAGAGATGCGCAAATTCAAGAGGTTATTAAAAATGTAGGCGCAAAATTGGGTTCAAGTGTTTCAAAAAATACCTTCATTGTTCTAGTAAAAGATAAAGATGAGGATACTGGTAAGGCGGCAGACGCAAGAAAATTAGGTGTGACTCTTATGACACCAGAAGAGTTTACGAAGAAATATTTATAAACTTATTTAGGGATAAAAAATTTAAATATTAATTAAAAACATAATAAAAACTTTTTTATATATCTAAGTATATAGAATGTTCAGAGCATTATTTTTATTGGCAACACTTTTTAGTGTTTACGCTTCAGAGAGTTCCCTCCGTGGAACTATGACTACTCTTCTAGATGAGCATGATGAGTGGAAACAATTTTCTAATTTCCAAGAGAGATTCGGCCGAAAATATGAGACTCTACAGGAGCTAGAAAATCGTTTTCAAGTTTTCCGCACCAATCTTCGTAATATTGTCATTCATAACTTAGATCATAACCAAAATTTCACTATGGGTGTAAATCAATTTACTGATTTAACTCCTGAGGAATTTAAGGCTCAATTTGTTAGTGGTCTTCAAGGTAAGGTTGAATCATCTGGTTGTGGTTCATTTTCAAGCTCTGCTTCTGGTGCCCCTTCTGCCATCGATTGGCGTAACAAGGGTGCCGTCACTTCTGTAAAGGACCAGGGACAATGTGGTTCATGCTGGACTTTCTCTGCCACCGGTGCTGTTGAAGGCGCCTGGGCAATTTCTAAGGGTGAATTAATTGACTTATCTGAGGAACAACTTGTTGAATGTGCTGGTCTTAAATATGGAAGTATGGGATGTAATGGTGGTCAAATGGATGGTGCTTTTAAGTACATTATTGAACATGGTCAATGTGCTCTCTCATCTTATCCTTACACTTCTGGTACTGGATCATCCGGTTCATGTAAAACTTCTTGTTCATCTGTTGCCCATCTTTCAAAGTGTTCTGATGTTAAACCCAATGACCAAATTTCATTGAAGGGTGCCGTTGCTCAACAACCTGTTTCTATTGCTATTGAGGCTGATACCAAATATTTCCAATCCTATTCTAGTGGTATTTTAACTTCTACTAGTTGCGGAACCAATTTGGACCATGGCGTTCTCATTGTTGGTTATGGTGAGGAAAATGGTATTAAGTACTGGCTTGTTAAGAACTCATGGTCAACTACTTGGGGTGATAATGGTTATGTAAAGATTGCTCGTTCTGATTCTACAAATGACCCTGGAATTTGTGGTATCGCAATGCAACCAAGTTTCCCTTCTGTTTAAACTTTAAATTAAATAATATCAAAAAAAATTGATTAAATAATTATAAATAAAAGTATTTTATAATTATTAAAAATGGATTACAAAGAGCCAAAAACGCGCAAAGAATTAAAGGGGAATAAAAGTAAAGATGTTTATAACCAAAAGGCTATTAGACTTAAAGAAGCCCTTATGGAAAAAACTAAAGATAAAAATAAAAATAAAGAAAAAAAATAAATTTTATTAAATAGAAATATTTGTATTTAAAATTCAAACTCAAACTCTACTAGAGCCTTCATATCTGTTTTCATTTTCGCAAACATCATGCTTCTAACCTTCGATAAAATAGATTCCTGTTTAAATTCAACACTCATTATTTTTACCATTGTCTTATCGCATTTTATCGAATAATTGTCACTTGCTCTAATTTCTTGTATTCTTTCCTTTTTAAAATCACAAAATGCTTTTAAAATTTTCGTATGAACTTTATTTAAAAACTTAATTAGTTTTTCTTTCGACAATTCAACCCACATCTTCTTATTATTATCAATTTGTTCATAAATATAAAATACATTTGATTTTTGAACAAAAGCAAACATTGGATTCTCTTCTTCATTAAAATTATATATTGTTCTTGAAAATATATCATTTAAAACATCGTTAAACGGATTTTCCAATAAATTTTTTATATCATCTTCATTTACAGTTATTTTATCAATAATAGAATCAAATAATATATTTGGACTATTATTATCATTTAACCATTCAAGAATATTTATTTTCTTTTTCTTTTTAATAACCCATTTATTTAATTCTTCAACTTTTTCTTCCAATTTATTATACTTTTGTCCCAATTCAATTAACATATGAAACATTTTTCTTTGAGATGGGAGTGGTTCATCATCATCTTCAATAATTAATGATGTATTTCTTCTGTTATGTAAAAGCTCACAAATAATAACATGGTTATCCAAATTCACTCTTTTAACATAACTTTTCCCGCAATGTATACAACATTGAGCTGGTTGTTTTATTTTGTTAGGAATATTAGTTAATTTATTCATATAGATATTTATGTTTGTCTATATTTTTGATTTATTTAATATCAATTTTAATTAAAAATAATATAATACCTTTTTATATATATAATGAGTATAATTACTGGTAAAACATCATTAGTATTTAATGACCCAAATAAATTAGTAGGATTGCCTCCATATTATTATAGATATAGAGTCTGTGATACTAATTTAAATGGTAATACACATGCTGATCAATATCAGAAACTTAAATTAATTCAAAATACAGTTCGCGTTCAAGGTTCGCTCTATACAGCAAATTTAGGACCATTGTCTGCTTATAAAAAACCTATTTCTGACCGTAATGCTGGATTTTATGGTGTATGTTGGAATCAAATGAGTGACAGACCATTTCCTAGTGTTCAAAGAGCCAGTGTGCCAACTGGTTACAATACATCAATGAATAGACGTCATACATCAGTAACATCCAGTAAACCAGGCAGTCAAACTCCTGGCGGAAAAGGTTGTGATATTAAACATAACTCTTACGATAGATATTTAAATCGATTAAAGGGTAAGGGACCTTTAAGACGTGGTAAAGTTCCACCTACTTTTGGCGCTCCCATTCCTTTCAACCCAGCTTTCCCTATTTATGGAGGTAAAACTGTTAAAACTAATATTGTTAGCGGATGTGATTGTCCAATTGGAACACCTGCTAGTTATCTTCAGCAAGATATTTATGCCTATAGTGACCCTAATTATCAAGAGGGTCCTAGTAATACTTACTATGTTTATAGTGTTGGAAGCTTAGTTTATGCCAAATATTCAACAAATAACTTTTACTCAAAAGGAACTATTACAGCTATTTCACCTGATCCTCCTACACCTTCTTCCACATATACAGTTGCTTTTATTTTTCCTGATGCTTCAGGAAATCCTCAAACTATAACACAGGTTGGATATACTTATAGTCAATTAATACCATATTTTAAGTGTGATTGTTATAGTCAAGTTAAAACATATGGAACAAACCTCTCAAACTTATATTCAACTGAATATAATAGCCAATGTTTTCTTAGTGAATCACTTTTAGGAGGGTCTGTTTTATAAAAATTTAGAAACAAAAAAATAATTATAATATTTACATTAATTATAATGCCCTCAAAAATAAATATGGTTATTACAAATGGCAATATATCGCCTGCCCAACTTCGTTCTATAATGGCTCCACCAACTTTAGGAGCTGGTGCTCCAAAGGCTCCTACAGCTCTTAATTCTTCAATTATTGCTCGTATTCATAATGTTAAACCTGGATGCGGTTCTTGTGGAAGAAAATAAATAAAATATAATATTAATTTTATTCACTAATATTATAATGTTCTCTCCTTCGACAATTTATACAACTCCTTACCCATCAAATAGATTAAATAAAGCTACTAATTTTAAAACAATGTTTGATACAACATTACTTCCATACAATAAAATGTATGATGGAAGAAAGCTTTGTTATACTGTTAGTAAAGGAACTTTTATTTATAAACCACATACTGATGTAGGCATGGTTGGAAGAAGTGCGGCTGGTTATTTAGCTCAAAGAAAGCGCATGTAAATCTACCTTTTGAAAGGTAGAGCCAATTTTTATATTTTTAAGTATTTCAAAAAAAATATTTAAAAATAATAGTTTTTTATACATTATAAATGTCTGAAAATCGTATTAATCAAATGACTGCTGTTCAAAAAGAGGCTCTTGAGCTTTTTAGAAGAAAAAATACTGACTATGGTGATGCTTTTGCTACTTATGGAACTGTTGGTGTTATTGTGCGAATGGGTGATAAAATTCAAAGACTTATTTCTGTAAGTAATAAAGGTGTTGCTCTTGTAGATTCAGAAAGTTTAAGAGATACTTTAATTGATTTACATAATTATGCTGCTATGGGAATAATGTTGCTTGATGAAAATAGAGAGAAAAAAGATTAGCATTATCTGGAACCTACTTCCCCAACTGAACCTTGAAGATATTGAAACCATTTTGCTTCATTAAAAAATATACTCCAATCAGCTGTAATTAATAAAACAAACCCAAACAAGTATAATAATATCTTAGTCTCATCGTCTATAATTACAGATTTATCCTTTCTTGGATTAAATAAATAAATTAATAGAATAGCCATTAATAAAACAAAAATAAATTCAAATCTTCCCTTCCAATAAACAAATTTTTTGTCTAAATCAGAATCATTTTTACCTGTTACTTTCATATATGTGTGAGATAAAGCCATTAAAATAAAACCAATTTTAATGGCAAAAATTAAATAAATATACAATGTGTACTTATCCATTTATATAATTTATAGTAAGATTATTTAATAATATTAATTTCTGTTTAATATTATTATGAGCAACTCAAATACATTTAACAATAGTAATTTTCAACAAACTCCATTAAATGATGCTTATCAATTTAACTCATTTAGCCAATATATTAATAAGGGTTGTTTACAAACTCGTTTCTCTCCAATTTGTATATTTTGTTCTTCAAATGATTCTACTCCTTTAATAAATGATGGTGGTTCATTCAGACAATGTAATAGATGTAAAAAACAATTCAAAGCTAGATTACAGTAATAATATTTTCGTTTATTAATATATATAATGGCTTGTACTATTTCATGTATGATATCCGCTGTTTTTATTATCGGTATGATTTATTTTTATAATATGACTGATAAGAGTACAATTGTAAAACATTATAAGGAAAAATTATCAAGTGATTTACAAAAAAGGTATGATAATATATCCAAAGAGAGAATGACTATAAGTTATCAAGGTTATATATTTGGTTTTCTTCTTTCTCTCTTTATCATATTTTATAATCTTAAAATAAAAGGTGTAAAAATGTCTAACTTTGCTTTGGTATGTACAGTAATGGCAACATGTTTTTTGACAAATTATTTCTATTATATGTTACACCCAAAATCAGATTGGATGTTAAATCATATGGGTAACCAAGAAGAAGTTAAGGCATGGCTTCAAATGTATAGAGAAATGCAATACAATTATCATGCTGGTTTAGTTCTAGGTATTGTTGCTGTTGGTATTTTAGCATTTGCTTTTAGATGTTAAAGCGAAGTTTTAAAACCATTTATAAGGATTAAATCCGTAAACAGTTTCAGCACCTAAATGAAGAATACTGTGAACACCAATTGCTAAACTTAATAAAGAGAGAAGAGCTATTTGTTGGTAATAATTTAGCTTAAGGAATTGACCATAATTATTAGCAAAAATGATGACAATAATGAGTAAAAGTAATCCTGTGAATAATAAACCATTCATAGATGGAGCAATAAGTAGATATGATAACATATATTATATCAATAAAACAATTTAAAGATAAATTGTGTTATTTATTTGTCCTGGGGGATAGGGCAGCAAAGGTAGGTTTTATTTCTTTTATATTTTATATTTTCTTTTTTATACTAACAATTTTTTTATTTAGGTGTTGTTGCCCTGTTAGCTCAATTGGATAGAGCGTCGGCCTTCTAATCAAGATGACAGAGGTAAGCCGGAGGTTGTGGGTTCAAGTCCCATGCAGGGTGACTGTTTGTAACAGTAAAATTAATAAACAAGGGCGATTAGCTCAATTGGTAGAGCGTAACGTTAGCATCGTTGAGGTAGAGGGATCGAACCCCTCATTGTCCAAAAAAAACATTTCAGGAGGGGTAATAGTCTAGAGGTATGATTCTCGCTTTGGGTGCGAGAGGTCCTGGGTTCGATTCCCAGTTGCCCCCTATTTGTTTCTTACAGCAAAATTTTCTATTGACGTTTTGGTCACTATAGCTCAGTTGGTAGAGCGTCACTCGTAAAAGTGAAGGTCGCAGGTTCGATTCCTGAAAAATAGAAACATGTATTAAGTGGCCGTCTGGCGTAATTGGATAGCGCACCTGACTACGGATCAGGAGGTTCCAGGTTCGAGTCCTGGGATGGTCGATAAAATAAAATAAAACGAGGGTTATGGAGGTGATTTCGAACAGCAACAAAATTAAAATATTTGCTCAGCAATCGTTGGTTCGAATCCAACTCTGGTTTAAAAGCCAGATGGCCGAGTGGTTAAGGCGTAAAATTTAAGTGAAATCAGTAATTAAAGCTCGCGTAGCTCAGTGGTTAGAGCATCAGTCTTATGAGCTGAGGGTCGGCGGTTCGATCCCGCCCGTGAGCATTTAACGGCTTCGTACAGCAATATTTAGATTAATTTGCTAATATTAATATTTTTGAAGCTAGAATTAAAGAAGCATCTTTGGCCGAGTGGTCTAAGGCGGCAGGCTTAAGATCTGCTAGTAAAATTACTGCGTGGGTTCGACCCCCACAGGATGCAATCTCAATAAAAAACATAAATTTGTTTCATACAGCAATTAAAATTAGAGTATAATTATTAACGAAACAAGCAAACAAATAGGATACAGTATAGGAGAAGTGCGGATGTTTATGGGGTGTGGATTATGTGTGTGTATGTGTGTATGTGTGTATAGTATAAATAGTGTGTATAAATATAATGTATATCGGCGCCAAAATAGATATACAAATATTTATAAGTTTTTGTATCCTTAACAGCAAAATTAAACTTACAATTTTAAAGAATTTAATGTGTTTGCGTGTGTATAAAGATATTATTGTAAAATAAATCTTTAAAAATACCTTTTCTTATATAATTTTGTTATATAATTTGCTCATTAATTTGAGTGAAAAGGTATTAACGATAATGATAATAGTCATTAATCGAAAATGGGAGTGGTGAGAATTTTTGGTCTCATAGTGTAGCGGTTATCACTCAGGACTTTGACAAGGGTAAAACCCTTTAAGTTATCCTGAAACCCGAGTTCGATCCTCGGTGGGACCTTTTAAATATTAATAATTATTTTGAATACTTATTAATATTATATTCTTTTCCAAATATAACCTTTACATGTTTTATAATTTATATTATTCTGATTAGAAGCTCTAGCTATACTTATTTGAGCAACCCCAATTGCTTTTGCGGCGTCACTTAAGCTATTATATGTATGTAATAAATTATTATTAATATCATATTGTTGAACCATAATATTATTTTTATTTTTTATTTCATTATTTTCATAATATTTTATAAGAGAGTTTCTAATTTTATTTTTTGTTTCTTCTTTTTCAGAATTTAATTTGTTTTTATGTCTTTCAATAGCTAATTTACTTAAATGATTTTTTTCTTCATCTGATAATTTTTTTCCATAATTTTTAGAATTTATTCCACTATTTGCTTGTCTAAGTTTTTGTTTTGTTTCATCTTTTAGATGTTTTCCATACATTGGATGATTTTCACCTTTTAATTTATTACTTATAATTTCTTTTAATATTGGTGTAAATTTTCTACTTTTTCCGCCATTAATCATATTATATCCATTTGGATATAATGTATTATATTTTTTTATATAATCTTCTTCAAATTTATTAGTATCGTCATCAAAACAAATACATAATAATTTAAATTTAAAATTTTCAATGCCATATTTTTTATAAGCATTAAATAAACATGTTCCAATAAAACTTTTATTTACTTGTTTATGTTTATTCCATCTTTTATTTATATCATTTTGTATTGTTTGACCAATATATTTTTTATTATTAATTAAATTTTCAACTAAATAAATATATCCCATTTTATTTATTTATTTATTTGTTTAGGTTTATATTATTTTAATTATTAATATCGTATATGAGTTTCTCTTATTTCCTATAGATAAATTAAAAATACCCATATTAATTTAAAATATAATAGTATAAATATTTAATACTATTATATACATGCTAATGACAGCTCCATATATTCCAAAAGAATTGGTAAATGTAATATTAGATTATGATGGAAGTATAAAATATAGAAACGGACATTACATAAATGTAATACATAAAAATGACATAAGATATAATATTATTAAACCACTTATCAGTAAGAAAAAAGAAATATTACAAAAAATGGAAATAAGAGATGAAAATAGATATTATTATGAAATAAGTTTCGATTGTATTGATGTTGGATTATGTTACGATTATAATTTTTCATCGAGCGATACATTTGAAATATGTTATTATGACTTCAGAAATGGAAATGATATTTGGCAAATTAGAACATATTTATAAAATACTTATCTCCTTTTATAAGTTCTGCGTTTCTTATGTGAACGTCTTTTCTTTGTTTTGCCTCTTCGTTTTCCTCCGCTTGATGCTTTTGAAATATATGGCTTATCAACACTTAAATTCATGTTATAAAATCCAGGAAAATTTGTTGAAAATTCAACATTATCTCCAACCTTATGATACAATAGTTGAGGTTCTGCTCCATCAGCATTATTACTATATAAAAATACTTCATTTGCTCTAACTGGATAATCCAATAAAAACATAGATGCTGTTCCCTTGGGCTGAACAAATCCATTATAAATTCCTTCAGCAACTTCAATAGGCAACTGAATACGTCCAGAACTTGATTCTCTCAAATATTGATTTCTTCCTTCAATTCTTCTTCTACAAGTTTCCAGAGAAGCCCAAATAATTGAGAAATAAGATTTGTATCCTAATTGACTAGATGTGTATAATAAATCACTAACGGCTCTAAAATTTTGTCCAGTTGTGTCAAATACAATATTTAAATGTTGTTTTTGAGCTTCATCACTCATTCTTTTATTGAAAGCATTTGTGATGCCAGGCATGGTTGTTTTATCGGCTGGAAATGTAACGCCATTTGCCATAAGAATTGTTCTTATTTCATCTGGATCTATATTTATGTAGTCATTGATAGAAAATTCAGATAATAAATTTGTCTTAACTGTGGATTTTCCACAACCGGGCGGACCACATAATATTAATACTTTTGGTTCTGAACTTGAAGAGGTACTTAATGACGATTTTAAGGCGTCAAATATTATGTTATCAAATGGTATTTCGCCAAATGAAGGAGCATCTCCCTTTTTAGGTTTCAAAATGCTCAATAAAGTTTTTCCGTCAGTATAATCCATATAATATAATTATATTAAACTTTTACATATTTCCAAATAAATTCTTTTGCTGTTTTATATTTTCCATCACAACACCTTTGTATAGATGACCTAGATATATTTAATATTTGAGATGCTTCTGAAATACTATTGTATTCTTTAATAAAATTATTATTTAAATCATATTGAGAAACTTTTTTACAATTTTTAATTTTTAATTTTAATGTTTCTTTTATTTTATCATTTATTAATTCTCTTTTATCTTTATTAAATGAAAGCATAGTATTACTTATTTTATTTTTTTGTTCATCAGAAAGTTTTTTCCCATAATTAGGATTTAATTCTTTTGTTCTTGCAATACTCATATTTATTCGTCTTTCAGTTGAAAAATTTTTTCCGTAATTTGGGTGATTTTTACCAGATAATTTTTGTTTTAAAATATTTATTGTATATTCATTATGTTTTTTATTATTGCCTCCAATCAAAAGATTATATCCATTTGGATATAGTGTATTATATTTTTTAATATATTCAATCTCATATTTATTTGTATCATCATCAAAACAAACACACAATATTTTAAATTTAAAATTATCTATCCCATGTTTTTGATAAGCATTAAACAAAACTTGACCAATGCTTGTTTTTTTTGAAGTCTTATGTTGTTTCCATCTTTTATTTATGTCTTGTTGTAATGATTGACCAATGTATTTTTTACCATTTATTTTATTTTCAACTATATAAATATATCCCATTATACAATATATAATAATTTCTTTATATTATTGTAAAAATAATTTAAAGACAATTTATTATTTAAATATGTAATGGATTCTCACAGCAATAATATATATTGACTTCTAATCAAAAATAATATATAGAATCTAGTACCAAGTAGCAGGTTGGGGAAGAGGAAACCCGTTTGGCTCATAACCAAAAAATCAACTGATCGAAACAGTTACCTGCTATTTTGCTCTGATAGCTCAGTCGGTAGAGCATTTGGCTGTTAAATACCGCACGGTACACCGTTACCAAAAGGTCCCAGGTTCAAACCCTGGTCAGAGCGCTTTTAATATAATTATTTAAAAATACTTATATTAAATTTTAAACCCACTTAAAAATAAAATATCATTATGTATTATATTATGCAGATATTTATTAAAACCTTAACGGGCAAAACTATTCAACTTGAAGTCGAACCAACTGAGTCAATTGACAATGTAAAACAAAAAATTCAAGATAAAGAAGGGATCCCACCTGACCAGCAGCGACTTATATTCGCAGGCAAACAATTAGAAGACGGTAGAACGTTACAAGATTATAACATTCAAAAAGAATCAACACTCCATTTAGTTTTGCGACTTCGTGGTGGATTTTAAATAATTTTATTTAAAACTATTAAATAAAATTTAATTTACATGGGTTTTTGGAACATTCTAATACATTCCCATATTTTAGCAGACTCATCGATGCCAAAAGCGCCTCTTTTGTGAGCCAAAGACAAAAAACTTACCATAACATTTAGGGCAGTATTTTCATCAGTAACTTGAATATCAACTAATTTAACTTCCTTTTGAGGAGTGGGAACTGGGGTCTCAGACAAAACAATATTTTCACCTGTATTCATTATAATTTATTTCAAAACTAATTTTTAAGCGTTTTATCCCATACAATATTTATTTTTAATTTAATTAAATCATTTAAAGGCTTTTCTCTAGTATATATAGAAATAAACATGTCTTCTAATTCCAATATGCTCTCAAATGAATCTATTCTAAACACCGAAATTAAAAACAAAGGTTTTGCACTTTTAGACCAAATGTTTAAAGAAAATGGCTGGCATCTCGTAAAAAACGAAATGAATTACATTTGTTACTCCAAATTTGGTCACGAAACTGATATTTTCGAAATTAAAATCGACGCCAAAAATATTCATATTGGCATTCCAATTAAAAACAGTCCTTTTCAATTTAATACATCATTTAAGGACTACTTTCAAGCTAGTGAATATGTAGAATCAAGATTTTTTGATTTTATTGGAAAAAAATTGATTTCATAAAACTATTTAAAATCATGTGTATATTAGTCTATACTTATACACACGATGTCAATTACTACTTTGTTAAACAATTCTGATTTGTTTGTTGAGAAGTCACTCCAATTTCAGAGTGAGAATATCAATATTGAACAAATTCCTATTCCCATTATAGATGCGAAATTCGGAATACTTAAACTAACTGCTATTTCCGCTCCAATGAGCCAAGATATTAATGAATTCATCTTTATGGTTGACCGCTCTGGATCTATGTCCGATATCTGCTCCGATGGAAGAGAAAAGATGCAGCATATAATTCACACATTAAAAAATATGATTATCTATTTTAAGGATAATAAAAGCGCAAGGGTTTTTATAAATATATTTGCGTTTGATGATAAAATAGACGAAATTGTAGAGCGAACTGATATTAATGAAGGAAATATTGATTTGATTATTTCCAAAATCAACAGAATTTCTCCCAGAAATTCAACTGATATCGAAAAAGCATTGATTTCTATTAAATCTACAATCAATAAAATTCAGGTAGAAAATCCTACACATACTATTTCTAACATATTTATGACTGACGGAGAGGCAACTGCCGGCAATCATGATATTGTTTATCTTTCAGGTCTTGTTGACAGAAATATCACAAATGCTTTTATTGGGTTTGGTGTTGAACATGATGCGGTACTTCTTAAATCTGTATCTAATGGGGATAACAGTTCTTATTATTTCATTGATAAACTTGAAAATGCTGGTCTTGTTTATGGTGAAATTCTTCATGGAGTTCTATATAAAATTCTAAGCAATGTTTCAATTCAATGTTCTAATTGCTTCGTATATGATTATAAAAATAATATATGGTGTACTTCTTTAAAAATTGTAGATATTATTAGCGAGTCTAATAAAGTTTATCATGTTATTTCTACAAATCCGGATGATTCTAGTATATTGTTAAAAGCTGAAGCTAGAGAAAACGACTCTATAATACAATATGGATTCTCTATATCTAATGAAAACGTAACTTCTGATTTGTCTAAGTATGTTTTTAGGCAGAGAACTCTTCAACTTCTTTATAAAATTAATAAGTTTATTGAGAAAAAAAATTATTCCAAAAGAGATTTATCAATTTTCAGAGGATTTGAAGATAATACTACTAATAATAGAAGAGCTATTATGGAAGAACAAAATATGCTTAAAACTGAAATGAAAAATTTTATGGATGAAATGAAAAAATATATGTCTGATAATAATCTTAATAATGATGGTTTTATGAAAAATTTATGTGACGATATTTATATTTCATACAGGACTTTTGATACAAAATTTGGAGCAATGTATAATGCTTCTAGACAAAGTTCGCAAGGTTCACAAAGGATTTATACTGTTAGCCATACTCCTCATGAAATTCCAAGAACTAATAGAGGATTAAATCGTCCTATTTTAACAAGACAAACGAATGCTCCTACAACTTTAAATTTATGGGATTCTTCTCAAACATCTCCATTTGATAATTTAAATAATGATGATAATAATAATGATGAGTTAACAGAATTAGATAACAGATATGCTGACGATATGGCACATGTTTTGTCCAATTTTGAAGATTCACCTTACCTTACACCGTGTGCGACTCAAGTTATGAGGGAACTTAGCACTGGAACTACTTGCGACATATTTGAACAATCTAAAGATGATGAGCATAGTGATTCAGAAAATATTTAAATAATTAATATAAAAATTTAAACATTATAAATATTAACAATGAATGATAATCAAATTAAAATATTACCATATACTGCTATTTCTATTTCTATTGTTGCTAGATTTATCTTTATGTTTTTGATATATAAAAATAAAAGCACAAATAATTTATCATTATTATTTTGTATTTTAAATATTTTTTCATCAAGTATGTGGATATATTATAGTGTTTTAAACCATGACACACCAATGGTTATTAGAAGCTCAACTGAATTATCGTTATTAGCTATTTCATCAATATATATTATTAGAAATAAATATATAACCTACCAAATTGAAAATAAAACACTTCCTATATAGTTTATTTTTTTTGTAATTCTGTTTGTAATTCACTTAACAAAGGAAATTCTTTAGGATTTATATTTTCAGATAAAAATGACGGTGTTGACTCCAATGGATTGTCATTTATACCCCAAAGATTTTGCCAAACCCCGCTTATAAATGATGGTTTATTTTTTACCTTCAATCTAAAAGGACACGAATAATCCGGATTTTCATTTAAAGCTCCACATGGATTACAAGGTCCGTTTATAAATGTAAAACCTGGTATTATTTTTTCCAAATTTTTATAATCTACAGGAGTTGTCTTTGATTTTTGTTCTCCAAATATACCTCCTTTTCCAGTGTATGTTATTCTCTCTAATGTAGCATTTTTTGGATTTTTCATATTACATTTTATTATATCATCACTTCTATTTTTCAATAATCCTGATTCTTCACTTAAGGCAAAATCACCAAAACCATTTGGAAGTTCTTCATATTTATTACCCGAAGGATCCTTAACAAGAACGCCGTTTAATAGAAAATGTCCTTCTTTTGTTTGATAAGAAATTATTCTTAAAATAGCAGCTTCATTATATATTGTTCTTGCGTAATTTACCGAATCTTCTGGAAGAGTTCTAATAAATGGACTACTTTTTACAGCACCTTCATACAATTTTATTGTATCTTGAGACCATGGCCACATTCCATGACTATTAAAATAATCTAACTCTTCTTGACTTGCTTGATTTTCTTGAATCATATTTACATCAAAGATTTTTTGACGATTTATTGTACTTTGAATCTGTAAAAAATTGCGAGTTGAATTTGGATTCCATGTGAAACCTTCTTTGATTTGTGATAAATGAGAGAATCTAAATATAACAATAAATATTATACTTAAAATTATTCCATATTGTATATTATACATTGAAACTAGTAATGCTATTGTTAATAATATTAAATTCCCTAAAATTGTATTAAATAGCGTATTAAATAATTCTGGAATTAAATATAAAACAAACCATATTAATATTAATATTGTAAGTAATCCGACTAATTTTGTCTTATTTTCATCATTTATTATATTTTTTAATTGCTTCATATATTATTAAACTATTAATATTTTATAATTTAATAATATATATGCGTAAGACTAAAGTAAATAAAAGAAAAATTAAGTATTCAAAAAAAACTAGAAAAAATAATAATCTGTGTGGAAAAGGTGTTACAGATGAAGTTTTAAGGTTTAGAGGATTAATTAAAGAACTCAAAATTAAAAATAAAAAAATACAAAAAAAGAAAATTTTACCAAAGGATACCGATGCTTCCACAAAAGGTAAAGAAGCTTCGACCAAAGGTATTAACGACCAGTAGAACCAAATCCACCTCCGCCTCTTGCGGTTTCCTCACCTAATTCTTCTCTATAATCTACAATTTCTACAATGATTGGAATCATTCCTGGTGCGCAAATTTGTAAATAACGGTCAAATTTTTGCCCATAATAATCGGCTTGTCTACTATCTGATAGATTATCAGGAATATTTACCACATCAAACATTCCCATGAGATGACCACGATATCCAGCATCAATAATTCCAGTTGAATTTGCCAATCTTAATGGGGTTCTTGAAAGTGATGAACGAGGGTGCATGTAATAACCTGTATTAAAAATCTTTCCTGTATCTGTAAATATTCTGGCCGAACAACTGACTCTTAAATTTAATCTGTTTACTGAATTTTGATTTGGCCATCCTGGTCCAAAAAAACGCAATACTGAAGGGTCAACATCATGGTCGTCTCTTGATTCTGGAGCTCCTGGAGCAAACAAATCAAAACCGGCATCAATATGGTCAGGATTATTTAATAATTTATTATTATGTTCATTTGCTGCTTGACGATATCTATCAATTAAATTTATATCATTTACATCTACATATAACCTTAAGACCATAACACGGTCATAAATGTTTAACAATGTATTCATAATCGTTTGCGTCATGTTATTTATAAAAATTGCCATTTATACAAATATATAAAAAATGAGTTTATATTGTTTTTTTATATATTATTTTTCCTCTTCAATAAGGTCTAATGCTTTTAACCTATGATAAAATACACGACGATTTCTATTCAGTTCCCTCTTTTCAAATTCCATATCATCTATTAATTTATTTACTTTATCTTCAATATTTGCAGCACCTTGTTTTTTTGCTTCATATTTTAGTTTATTTAATTTTTCTAGTTCTTCTAGAACTTTTCTATATTTATCATACCATATTATAAAACGTTCATTCATTTCAGCTACAATTTCTGTATAGGTTTTTGTTGGCATATCATCAAATTCCATTATTTCTTCAAGAGTAGCCTTTTCAAATAATTTATCTTTATTATCATGACTCTTACCATAAAAGCTAACAGTTCCTTTGTTAAAGTCAAGCATAAATATTAATCCATATTCTCCCTTTTGATTATTAATATATCCGGCTTCAAGAATATTTATAAAACTGCTTTGACAATGCTTTAAAATACTATACCAATCTTCTCTCTCAATCTCAAAATCTGTAAACATTTTATATTTTTCTATGTCTTCCTTTTTTGGATTATTTTTTGTTGTTTTTATTCCTTCAAATGCTGTTTGTAGTGCTTCTTTTGAACCATAATGTTTCATTAAAACATAAATCTCTCTAACAAGAATCTGCCAAAGTAAATCTGCGTCATATTGAACATGTATTATTCGCTTTTTTCTTCCAATAATATAACCAAAAACTCCTTGAGTTCCCATTATTATTAAATATAATATTTGATAATAATTTTATATAGTTTTTGCTTCTATATTATTTACGTTTATTTGACTTTCTTCTTTTATTTGTTTTTCTTCTTTTATTTGTTTTTCTTTTATTCATTTTAATACTTCTTTTTCTTCCTCCTATTTCTCTCTTTAAGGGGCTAGCAAAATCATTACTTATAGGTTGTTTTAAAGATTCTCTCAAAGGTTCATATTCATATTCTTCTTCCACTTTATTTTTAAATTGTTCAATATAATTATCTAATTCATCAAAAGGAATTAAGTCAGGACCTTTTCCTTCATCTGTTTCAATTTGTGTTTCTGTTCTATGTAAACTATTTGCATTAATATAAGGTGATACTTCTTGTACTATTTTTTCATTCATTTTATCTATATCCACTGATTCACAAGCATTAGAAATATTAATTATTTTTGAATTTTTTCTTTTTAATTCTTCAATCCATAAAATTAATTCATCTCTATTTTTTTTGTATGGAGTTGTCGGATTTGTTTGTTTAAATAATAAAAAATCAAACACTAAATTTGCTATTACATATACATTCATTGTATTCATTTGTGTTAGCATAAAATAACGAACTTGTTTTGGTTTTTGGGTTAATTTATCTGTTATATTGTAATCATTTTTTATGACACCAATATCTAAAATGCGTGGTAAATTATTTAAGTTATTATATAAAATCCATGCCTCTACATAACTTGTAACTACTTGATATAACTCATTGCCATCTACAGAATCTGGGTCTATACCTGGAATAGGTTTTTGGAGTCTTTGAAATATTTCCATAATATGTTTTCCGTCAGCCAAATTAAATAACGAGGGAAATGTAAAAGTATTACCTTTATTATCTGAAAGAATAGATACAAATATTCCTGAATATCTATCACTTCCAGCATTTGAAATCAGTTTTGGATCTTCTTTAATAGATTTTTCAATACTATCTGTACTTTTTCCTGATAATAGATATGTAGATGGAACTATTTCTAAACGCATTGTCATTGGATTCATTATTCCACTAACTGGAACGTGTACACCAACTTCTTCAGGTGTATAATATGATAATTCTTCTTTATACATTTTTGCCATAATAGGTGCTCTTTTTTGAGGTATGTTTTTAAATGTTGGCATTGAAGAATCTGGTATTGGTTCCGTCATAAAATCGGCATTAATTATATTTGTACCTTTTACAAATGTTTTTCTATTTGTTGTATTTACTCCATATCTATTCGCAAGTTTTTCAAACCCTTGTTTTGTATTCAATCTACTCCAAACTTGATGAGGCTTATTTCTAAATAGACATACATTTCCAAATGGGGCATAACCATATATGTAAGTTTTTTCAACAAATGGATACCAAGGTTGTCTCTTTAAATCGCTTTCATATTTCTTAAATTCTTCTAATGTTCTTATGCGTGATGGCAAAATAATTTTTTCACCATGAGCAATAGTTAAAGCTAATATACTTATTTTATATTCTTCTTCTACGCTTTTAGTGCTTTCTCCTTCAATAACTGCTTCTAGTTTTTCTAAAATTTCTTTACTAGTTGGAGTGTCTTCCATATAATATATATTTATATTTAATGAATATATATTATTTTACTTTTATTGATTCGAAAATGGTGTTTTTTGCGCAGCATTTTGCCTTGCTTGTCTTAATTTTGCTAGGTTTAGTTGAGGACCTGATTTTATATACCATTCTGGAGGAGTCAAATAAACATTTGCTGTGCCACAAGCATTTCCAACACTTGTCATACTTATACCACCTGTCTTTATACCAGTTCCTGTTTGAACAGCATAAGGGAATGGTTTTTGAGCACCAAGTGGATTATTACATCCTCTAGTAAGATATAGGTTATATTGACCATATGAAACTGGTTGACCCAATGTCTTTGTGTATGGAGCATTACGAGCCATATCATTATATGTAAATTGAGCCGTTGAACGACCTGGAGTACATAATGTAGGACCTGATTTTACATCATGACCTTCATAAGTTCCAACATTATTAACCTTAAGATTACATGTGTTTGCTGCTGCTTTGTTTTGAATATACAAACCTTGACTTGCGCTGTCTGTTTGGTCGCCGGTATAATTTGGTTGAACCCAGTAGTTTGGATATTGACCATTATATGCCCATCTGTATTTCTTTTCCAACATACCATAAGTTGATAAGGTTGATGGCTTAATGTATAAGTATTGTGTTCCCATTGTATCGACAATTCTAGAATTGAGAACTGGTTGAACTGCTGGTTGTTTGCTTCCAGCATTTGGAACAGCTCCTGTAGAACTTGTATCTGTATTTCCTACTAATGTAGCAGAAGGATATTTACCATATGTTCCACCAAAACCAATTGGTTCAGTTCCTCTATAAGGAGTTCCGGATTTTGACATTTTCATATCTCTTCCTACTCCACCGACATTTCTATGACCACCGTTTATAGAAAAACCAGCAGGACCATAAGTTGATTTCGCAAATTGAAGACCATTTGTTGAATGACCAAATGGACCTTGGGGCAACCAGTATCCACCAGGAGCTGAACCCGAACGTTTTGAACCATAATTTATTACAGATTTTCTTTTAAAAGCAGTTAATGACATTATAACATACTATGAGATTTTTATTGCTACTTTTAAAAAAGTAGCGCAAAATATTAACTATATTATTTGGCTCCACCTTTTCTAAACCAAGGGTGCTTTTCTAAAGGTGGATTATATAAATAGAATACTTCGTTTTTCTGGTTCTTCAACTAAACATCTAGAGAGAAGCCAATATAACTTTGTATTTTTAAAATGTAATTGGTTTAAAATAAAGCTTCTTCTGGTTAAATATTCCTTGTAAAAATCTTCACTACCTCCGGTTAAAGCATATAACAATAAACAACCTAAGCTAAAATATGACGTTTTATAATGAACTTGTGATGGTAACTCCGTTATTCTTAGCATCTCGGGTGAAACAAAAAAATCTGTTACGTTAAATGGACAGCTAATTGTAGCCATTTCTTTCCCTACGGGGTCTATATCGGCTACTAATTCGCTGTCTAAGAATGCGAAGGTTTTACCATTTATCACAATTATACTTTCGGGATTGTAACCTATTATCGTCTGCGATTCTTTTGATATTAAATGCGATAACTGCGCCGTTAAACTTTTTAACATATTTGACACTAAATTTATACTTAGGGATTTTGAACCATACTCCTTCTTATGTTGCTCTTGGAATCTTGGAAAAGTTACGACTGATAGCGCCTTAAATCTTAGAGTTAAATAATCATCTGTTATCGTGCCACCTTGGATTATATGTGTTTTGGTTAGTGACCTTATTAGCGACGGACATTGATAATTAAATTCTATTTTATATATTGTTTTGTTGTTTTTTTCTTGAATTATTTTTAAGGTATCGTTTGAATATATTTCTGTCATTTTATAAATAAATATAAATTGAAATATTTATATTTATATTTTATGTATTCATTGTTTATTTAATTTCTCTCTTCAAGTATTTTTACTCTTTCTTTTAACAATTTGATTTCTTTAATTAATATTGGAATTAAACCTATATAATTTACACTTTGTAATTGCTCTCCATCTTTTTCTCCATTTACTAATTCTGGATATATTTCTTGGAGCTCATGAGCGATTAAACCTATGTCTTGTTTATCTGATTTTTTATTCAAATATGTTACTGGATTTAATTTATCTACTACAAATTTACTATCTAATTGGGTGACATTTTCTTTAATTCTGTAATCTGATGGTGTATTATATGATGTAGCATTCACATTTCCAGATACATCTAATGTGTATTGAGGGTTGGATGTCATTATACCTACTCCTGGTGTACTACCATTTTCATTAACATATATATATGTAGATGTTGACACTAACGCTATACCTCCCGCTCCTCCATCATTTTGAATTACAGTTGCGTCCGCATCTTGGGTGGAGAATGGATTTGGATTGACATCCGTATTAGATTGAGTTCCTTTATAAATTAGACAATTTGCTCCGTCTAATTCTATTTTAAATGAATTAAAATCTGTTGGAGTTTTTGGATTATAATAAAAATTTGATGCTGATACATTTAATCCATGTAATGAAGTTGGATAGATTGGGTCGAATGTTCCATCTTTTACCTGTAGTATTCCGCTAACATCTAATGTATAAGCAGGCGAATTTGTTCCTATTCCTACAAAAGCATTACCAGTTGCTTGTGGTTTTATTATCATTGACACAGATTGTGGATTAGAACTGCTACTACCAGTATTTGCAGTCAAAAATTCTAAATTCCCACTATAACCGCCATTATCCACACTTCTAATAGTAGTAGCCGGTCCACCTGCTCTACCAGAAGATGTATCAGAAAATGTATCAAAATTTATACCAACATCTTCACCAGTACCACCACCTCCAATAAATTGTAAATAAGCGCCACCGGTAAAGGCAGAACCACCACGTAATGTCAAATTAGGATTATTACTACTTGCATCAGATAATGTTATATTTGTCTTTCCAATAACATCCAATGAATAACCATTTCCTGGGTTATAAGCACCATTAATACCAACATAAGAACCAGGAATTTTTACTTTTTCGCTAGAAGTTCCTAATACAATTTGGTTTGAAGCATCTATTATGGCTTGATAACCTAGTGCGGTTGAATTATTATATAATACTGAATCTAATAAAACGTCTGTATTTGTACCTAAAAAGGTATTATTATTTGAATTTCCAGTTAAAAAAATTCCGCTGTTATAACCAATTGATACATTACTATTCCCAATACTACTATTATAAAGTGTATTTAAACCAATCGCTGTATTTTGAAGACCAGTTGTATTATTAAATAATGCTTGTAACCCAATTGCCGTATTACTGCCACCACTTGTATTATTTTTTAACGCGCCTGTACTAATTGCCGTATTAAGGCGACCTATAGTATTACTAAGTAATGATTCGTAACCTAGTGCTGTATTTTGATCACCAATTGTATTTAATTGTAATGAATTGTAACCAATTGCTGTATTTAATTGACCGGTGGTATTTGAATTAAGTGAATTGTAACCAAGTACTGTATTTGTAGCAACGTTTCCACCTCCCAATCCAACTGTTAATGTATTTATAGAAGCATCCATTGTTGTTCTCAAGTTACCAGTTACGTCTAATTTGTAAACAGGTGAACTAGTTCCAATACCAACGTTACCAGAATTATAATAAATATTTAACCCGGATGTGGTCCATTGACTTGAACCACCACCTCCATAAATTGAACCGTTTTGATATAAATTACCTAAAAAATTTATATTACCACTAACATCTAATGCGTAACCAGATGAAGGATTATATATTCCACCAATACCCACATATGAACCTGGAATTTTTACTTTTTCTGCTGATGTTCCTAATACAATTTGGTTTGACGCATCTATTATTGAATTATATCCTAGTGCTGTTGAGTACTGGTATTTTATTCCATTATTTGATACGTCTGCGTCAAAACCTATAAATGTATTATAATCACCGCTTGTATTATAATAACCTGAAAATGTTCCTATTGCTGTATTACAACTCGCATCTGAATTATTATATAAAGCTTGCGCTCCTATAGCAACATTAAAGTTACCAACAGATGCCGGCGGAAGTAATCCTTCCAAAGCACTTGAACCAACTGCTGTATTGAGTTGTCCTCCAACATTATTACACATTGCTCCCGCACCTATAGCTGTATTATGAGGTCCATTTGTATTATAAAATAAGGCATTTGCTCCTATTGCGGTATTACAACTGGCATCTAAATTATTAAAAGCTGCTGCTTCTCCAAAACCTGAATTATTGGGACCCGTATTGTTATATAAACTTGATTCTCCATATTTTGTTGTTCCTGACATTTAATATATATTAGTTACTTATTTTTAATTTTAAAATAATACAATTTTATATTATGTTTTCCAAAATTAACTTTACTTACAAAAAACCTGGTCAGAATTCTCAAAGTTATTTAATATTAAGAGAACAACTCGTTAAGCAAAAAATTAAAGAAAATGAAAAAAAATCCTTAATTAATTGTATTAGTTTACAAAACAAAGTTGATTCTAAAAAACTCCAAAATACTAGTGATATATTTGAACAATCGAGAGAAAAAATTGATTATCATGACATTAATAATATTATTGAAATTAAATTAAATGATTCTTCAAGTATTAATACTAAAATAATAGATGATGTTAATAAACCTGAAATACCTTTAACAGAAGAACAACTTAGAGAATTACAATTAATTAAAAATAAATTTATTAATGATTTAAGTGAACCAGTTGAAGAAGGAAATTTTGATGTTGAAACCGCGTTTTCATTTATTGAAAATTCATCTGAGAATAATGTAGACCCAGAAATGTTAAAAACTATGTATGATAATAAACCTATTCCATTTAATGTAGGTAGAATTCATAAAAGAGGGATTAAAATTATTAATAATGTTTATCAAAGCAAATATGAAAATGGTAAGAAAAATAGCACTGGATTGGGAGATTTTTTAAGAGGATGTTATTTTATTTTAGAATTTTGTGAAACATATAATTTTCAACCAAAATTTGTTTTTAATAATTGTATTTCTAAATTTTTGCTTATTAAAACACATAATCTAGAAAGGATTACGAATGTTTTAGAAGGAGTTAGCGGTTGTAAAAATAATAATGTGAGAGAATTTGTTATTGAGAATGGTATTATACATGAACCATTAAAAGATATTAGAAATATAATGGCTGATTTTGTTGATTATGTTGTAAAATCTCCACAATATAGCGGGAATATTTTTATGTTTTGTAATTCTTTTCCTATTAATGAAATATCTGAAAAAAATAAAGAATGTATGAGAAAATTTTTAGAACCTACAAATGAAATGAAATTAATTATCAATCAAACTCTTAATGAATTGTCTATTTCTTCTAAACAATATATTGTAATTCATATAAGGACAGGCGACAGTTATTTAAAAGAAGAGAATAATAAATTTACTAATGGATATATTCATACTTTAATCAATAATATCAAAAATGATGTTAATCTAGAGAATAATTATTTATTAATAGCTGATTCTAATGATGTTAAAAAAATTATACAAAAATACTTTCCTAACTTTAAAACATTAATTAAACCAATTACTCATTTTGGCGAAGGTGTTGTATTAGAAGAAGAGAAAGTTAAAAATACACTTGTTGATTTTTATTTGTTATCACATTCTAAGTCTATTCTTTCATATTCAACTTATAAACATGGTAGCGGTTTTAGTTATTGGTGTGCGAAGACATTTAATATACCATATGTTTGTAAATATATAGAATAAGAAAAAAGGGTATTACCCCCTTATTTTTATTTAATTAATTAAAATTACATGTTAAAATTCGAATATACTTACTTACTTACCTTTTACATAGTCATTTTTACATATTAGACTCATCTACCACCTCGCTAAGTTCACCTTCCTCCACCTCGATTTTCAGAGGCCCTGGCTTGACAATATCCTTCTTGATGACGATTTTACGTTTCTTGGACGAATTTACAACGTTCATGTCATAAACGATACCACCACTTCCTACGTCATCAAACTGTTCTGTTTTAACCACAATTTTGGCACTAAAAGGTTCAGGTGTATGAACGAAGGGATCAGGTGTCTTAACCCTCATGCTCTCAGGAATAGTAGGGTTTATCTTTTCAAGTTGTTTGTCGAGATATTCCTTTGAGGTCTCATTTCTATGAGAACGGTCGCGGTCGCTTGGTCTTCTGTCGCGTCTGTCACGGTCTTCGTCACGGCATCTGTCGCGGTCACTTGGTCTTCTATCTCGGTCATCGCGCTGGTGTCTCTCGCGGTCACTTGGTCTTCTATCCCGAGAATTGTCACGGCGTCTGTCACGGTCACTTGGTCTTCGGTCATCGTCAAACTTGATTGTCGCACGAGGACGCTCTTCTCTAACCGGATGCTCGGTTTTATTGTTAGCCTCACGATAAGCCGAGACCTTCCAGAACCAAGGGTCGTCATATACTATCTTGATTTCCTTGCCGTTCAACAGCCTTTCACGAGCCATATCTGCGTTCTGATTGGCAAACCAGCGCTTGAAGTGAACAAAGACACGGTTAAATTTTTCTCCTTTTTCAGTGGTCTTGCTCACAACATCAATACGCTGAATCTCACCCATGCCTAGGTCATCGAAGATGCGGCGAATACGGCTCTCGGTCCAGTTGCTGAACACACGAGGAATACACAAGCTGGGAACGTTATTGGGAAGCGTTCTGAAGTCAATGTGGGAATTCATTCTTATTATAATAGCTTTAAACTTTGATTAGATTTAATTTATACTTATCAGGTTAGGTTAAAAAAGTATTTCAATTTTTTTTATTATGAGCCATTTCTCTATATAACTAAAAATTTATAACCAAAGGTAGCGGTGCTATAAGGCGGAGCCGACTGCTCATAACCAAAGGTCCCAAGGCAACTGCGTAAGAGCGGTGCTATAAGGCGGAGCCGACTGCTCATAACCGAAGGTAGCTTATAATGTCTGGGAAGCCACCTTGAATTATAGTGCTCTTTTTTCAGCTGACCATAAATAAATGACTTATAAATAATACTGACCTACATATAAGCCGTAATATATTTTTTTAGTATAAGAGAAAAATATACTAGATTAAAAAAAATTGAAATACTTTTAAATATGATGGGTGGATAGTATAAATTAAATCAAGTTAAAGTTTCAAACTACTATTACTATTATTACTAACAAAATGTCCAGACTTACTCTTAAGCACCAGCGCGAGAGAATTTGTATGGATTACCGCCAAGAAGAGGAAAAAGAGCTCGAAAAGGGCAGAAGACTCGTTTACGACAACCAAAAAGAAGCCGCCTGTGAGTGCTTAGGTCATTTTGACACCGGAAAATTGCTTGTTATGCTTGTTGCCCAACCTGGAACCGGAAAGACCGGAACAGTTCTTGAGGTCTTAAAGCTACTTACTATTCATCCTGATGATGAAAGATGTGTTGATGCTAAAAATATCCACATTATTTCCGGTATGGATGACACTGAGTGGACAAAGCAGTTTCGCGCTAAGATGTTGCCTTCTTTCAGAGATAACATTCATCATCGCAGCACATTGAATAGGCATAAGGATGACTTGGCTTCGATTACTAATGGCATTTTAATCACCGATGAGTGCCATGTGGCTTCGGAGAAAAATATGACTGTTTCTAAGGTACTACGTGGTGCTGCGCTTAATGACTGTAACGTTGTCAGGTCTCGTCATGTTCGGCTCTTCGACATTTCTGCTACTCCCGAGTCTGTCGGCTGGGATATCGAAGCCTGGGGTGACAAAGCCGCTGTTGTTCGACTTCTCCCTGGACCTTCTTATAAGGGATTTCAGGTTATGATTGATGAAGACCGTATCAAGCAAGCACCTTCATTTTCCAACTACGACGCTGTTAAGCAATGGTTTCAGTTCTTCCAAGACCGATACAAGGATTCCAGCAAAAAATTCTTCCCAATTCGAGTTCAAAAACTTGAGTGGATGGGCAATATTCGCAAAGCAATTGCCGAGTTTGGATGGTCTGAGATTCGACACGATTCAGAGTCCAGAGTTCTTGATATTGACAGAGTCATGAGTTCACCACCTGATAACCACACTATTATCTTCATTAAGGGCTTCTGGAGAGCATCTAAGCGCCTTGTTCGCACTCATGTTGGAGGCTCTTATGAATACGTACCTAACACTCGAAATGTAACTACAGCATCTCAAGGTCTTATCGGCAGATTTTGCGACAACTTCGAGTACGAAGGTGATGAGATTAACCCTGCTTTGAGACCTGTTCACTTCGGAGATAGAGAATCAATTGAGGCCTATGTTCAGTGGTTTAACGAGGGATGTGATTTCAGAAAGGTTGACTACTCTTCAACTCGTATCAAGTCCTTTAATGGTCATGTCAAAGCTAAAGTCTCCAAAATTCACGCTTCCAATATGGTTAATCTTGATGCAGTTGCTGTCCAGAATAATAACCCTGATATTCACAAGAGGGTTCCTGTAGTTACTGGACTCCCGTCCGCAGCATTTGTCGAGCGAATTAAGAGTATGGATACTGCCAAGAAAATCGAGTTTATCAGAAAGTGTATGGTCAACACCTATGCTAGTCATGAGTCACGTTCTGAATTTCTTAGCATTATTCAAAACTCTCCTTGTTTCCAAATCTCTTGTCCTGGGGTTGATACCACCCGCTCATACAAAATCCACATTGAGGATGTGGTCAGTGCTTTTGGAGAGGATAGAAAGTACGGTCTTATGGATGTCAAAGAGGAGTTCAAGAAAAAGTCATGCTGGCAGGTGTATATTGACGAGAAGGAAAACAGACTATGTATCCTTTGGCAAGTGTTCTTTGTTGTTGAGGATGACGAAGTGTAAGCGTATAAAAAATATAAAAATATATAACATAAATTTTATTCATTTTAATCATATTAATTAATTAATTTAAAAGTTAAAAAGGGTTTCCACTCTTTTTTATTTTATAAAAAAATTGAAATACTTTTATATAATAAATTATATTGTATAAATAATCGTAAACTTAAACAATCGTAAACTTAAACAATCGTAAACTTAAACAATCGTAAACTTAAACAATCGTAAACTTAAACAATGTCAGCCCAACCTAAATTTAATTCAAGAGGACAAATGATTGAGGAGCTTGATGAATATAGCCCTCCATTAGTATCACAAGTTTCTATTCTTGGAAAGAGAAAATTTAATGATGCGTTTGAACAAAAAACATTTGATGACACCAGATATGGGCAACATATTGATACTAATTTCTTCGATAAAAATATTGGACATTCTGTTGTTGAGAGAAAAGATAATGTAAAAATTTATTCTTATCAAGAAGAACAAGAAATACTTCAGTGGTGTCATAATTATTTGGCCAGTAAAAATAAATAATATATTTGGTTTTGTTATCTAATTAATAATGTAAAAATTGTCCTTTTTTTATATTATTTAAAATTGATTTATTTTTTAAGCAAAACAATAAATTATATTGTAAAGAATTATTTATCTGTAAGAACTATAATTAAAATGTCAAAAGAATATTGTAACATTTGTTGCGATTCGTATAATAAGAGCACAAGAGAGAAGATTTGTTGTGGGTATTGTGAGTTTCCTGCTTGTAAAACTTGTTGCGAGACTTACATTCTATCTGAAACAATTCCCAAATGTATGAATACTACTTGTGCTAAGGAATGGTCTAGAAAATTTATTAGAGAGAATTTTACTAATGTCTTTATTAATACTAAATTTAAGAATCATTTAGAAGAGATTTTATTTGACCAAGAAAAAGCTTTAATGCCTGCTACTCAACCTATTATCGAAGAAAAAATTCGAAAGGCAAATATTAGAAAAGAAATGGCTCATCTTGATGAATTAATTCAGGATTTATATGTTCAAAAGAGACAGTTAGAGAGAAATTTATATATAGATCAGATTGATACGTCTTCTAAAAAAGCATCTAATTATGTTAGAGCATGTTCTGCTGAAGATTGTCGTGGGTTTTTAAGTAGTCAATGGAAATGTGGTATTTGCGAGCAGTGGACATGTCCGGATTGTCATGAATTAAAGGGACCAAATAGAGATTGTGAGCATACATGTAATCCTGAATTGGTTGAGACTGCTAAGCTTTTAGAGAAGGATACTAAAGGTTGTCCTAAATGTCAAACTAAAATATTTAAAATTGATGGATGTGACCAAATGTGGTGTACACAATGTCATACTGCTTTTAGTTGGAAGACTGGAGCTATTCAAACTAATATTCATAATCCTCATTATTATGAATGGCAACGTAAAAATGGTGGACTTGCTAGGGCAGCTGGTGATGTTGAGTGTGGTCAAGAATTGAGTCATCATACAATAGATAATTTTAATAGTGCTATTGTTAGGGGAAAACATGTAAAGTTTTTGAAATGTTATGATAATAATGTACCTGGTGGATATGATTGGAGTATGCGTTATCATCGTTTAAACAAAGCTGGTGATCAGCTTTCTAATATTATTAGACGCACGATTCATAATGAAAGAATAGAGTTACCTCAATTTAGAACTCTTTATCTTGAAAGAAATCAGGAATTACGTATACAATACTTATGTAATGAAATAGATGAAGATCTATTTAAAATTATGGTTCAAAGAAATGATAAAAGACATAGAAAGAATAATGAGATTAGTCAGGTTATTCAAGTTTCGATTACTGCTGCCACTGATATTGTATTTAGAATTATTGATAATATAAAAAAATCTAAACCTGGCGAGGATAAATTTGATGAACTTATGAGTGAATTTAATGGTGTGAGAGAATATTGTAATGAAATCTTTAAGGATATATCGTTTGCTTATGGTTGTGTTCAATATGGTTTCGATGATGAGTTTGTTATGAGAACAATTCCGAAAGAGAAGAAGGCTAAAAAGGCTAAGGCAGAGGATTCGGATGACCAAGGGGACGAGGCGTTTGCTGAAATTAATTCTGTTGTATAAATATTTGTTCTAATTAATTTAATAATAAAATTGATTATAAATTTATTTTTTAATTAATAATCAATAATTAAAATTAGAAATGAGTTTTTCGAAGACGTTTTCAATTACATTCGGTGATGTGGCCGAGAATCACAAGGGAATGCAGAAAGTTGGGAATTTATCTGATTGTGGATTTAATCTTGATGATTTGAATAGAATTAAAGATTGGTTTGAATCTAAAGGTAGTAAGTGTAATATTGTTAATTTACATTGGCTTTTAGAAGAAGATGCGCAAGCAAAGAATCCAGCATATATTTTAATTATTAAAAATGCTGTGAATTCTTTATTAGAATCAGAAGAAGGTGCGAATTTGTTGTTTAATGAGCAAGATGTTTTGGAAAAGGATACGAAGGCATTTATGTATGGACGTGTTGTAAATAAACATGCTCGACATAATTTGTGTTTTGGTGAAGAACATCAAGAACCTGATTATGAAAATGGTATGGGTCGTATTTATGCGTTTAATGAAGTGCCATTATTAAAAAGAATTAGAGAGAAAATTGGTGATATTATTGGAGAAAAAGGTCATAATTTACAGGCGGAAGGTAATTATTATTATGATTATAAAAAATGTGGTATTGGTTATCATGGTGATTCAGAGAGGAAAAAAGTATTAGCTTTAAGATTAGGTGCTTCGATTCCTTTGTGTTATGCTTGGTTTAAAAATAATGAGAAAATTAGTGATGTTATTACATTTGATAATTTGGAACATGGTGATATTTATGTTATGTCTGAAAAAACAACTGGATTTGATTGGAAAAGTTCATCAAAATATACGCTTAGACATGCTGCTGGTTCTGATAAATATGTATCTATTTAATTTTACAAATTTTGTATATTATAGCTAGTGTTCTTGAAATTATAATTAATAATCCTATAATAGTAATAAATAAATAACATATATCTAGTATTTTGATTAACATATTTAATATAAATTTTTTTATTGAATAGAGAGAAATATTTATAATAGGTAAGATCATGTTAGTTGCTGTTATGTAAACAGGTCTAACGTAAGGGTTTAAAATAAATTCGAGATTAGACATTGTATTATTTATGAATTATATATTGTGTTATAGTTTGTTGTCAATTTTATTTAAAAGTAATGATTAAAAAATAAAGTTAGAAATCAAAGATAGAGAGAAATTTTGAAGCGGAGTAGTCTGTCACTCTGTAATCCGGACTTCACCCTGTAACCATGCCATCCGTCAACTTAACTACTTAAATCGCCGTCACTTTGGCTTCTAATAGGTGCCGGGTTTTTCGCCTATAAGGAGCAGCAGCAGGCAGCAGACCATACAGGCTAAGAGCAGCAGGCAACAGCAGGAAAAAAAGGACAGCTAAGTAGCCGCCTTTTATTTTTATTTATTTAATTAAATTTACATAAAACTTAAATACAATTATATGATATATTTTATACTTACCTTGTTGGCTTAGTCGGCTTACCAATCATCATCCTCCCATGATGATCTTGAAGCGTAGCACGGCGCATTATTGTAGACAGAATCGGTTCTTACCAATGGAGTTCCGATTTCCTCTTCTTCGTCTTCCTCGGTATCGCTGTCGCTATAGTCAGCCCATTTCTTGGTAACAATTTGAGGCGTAGGCTTGACAATCGGCTTCAATACAGGCGCAGCAGGCTTCTCAGCCATGGCAGCCCAACTTACAGTAGCCTTTGTAACCGGAGCGGCTTCCTTCTTCGAACCAAATAGAGCAGGGAAATCGTCTACTACGGCTTCTACAGCTACTACCTGCTTAGGCTCTGGCTTCTCGTCATCGCTATCATCAGCTAACGCAGCAAAGGCACCTGCGAACTTATTTGACACTGGAGCGGCAACTGGCTTGGCAGCATAGGCAGCTCTTTGTTCTGATTTATGAGCTTGAATTGCGGCCGACTTCTCCTTCTTGGCTTTCTTGTTGTTCTCCTCAATAATAGGGCAGAACTTCGTAGTATGACCGAGCTTATAGCAATAACGGCACTCAGTGGCAGCCAGAATAGGGCATGTCACCTTAGTATTACCATTGAAGTCAGGAAGAGACCTGACAAAGTGGGAGGTATACTCTGCCTCAGTCTTGCCAGCATCGTGGCACACCTTACAGAAAGGCTTCTTGGAAACGACTTTCTTGTTGTTGTTGAACTTGTAAGACATCTTTAAACTTAAACGTTAGCTTGAAACTTGTTAATTATTTTATTTATGACTTACAATTGTTAACAAAAAGTATTTCAATTTTTTTTTAAAACTTATCTAAATGCGTCTACTAAAAATTTATAAGGCAATATATGGCTTATAAAAAAGGTTAACTTATGTCATCTTACGCCTTACTGGCAGCCCTTAAATTAAATATAAATATAAATATAACACATAACACATAACACATATAAATTATATACTTACCAATCATCATCATAATCCATTTCCGCTTGTTCGGCCATCTCAAGTAAATATTCTTCATAATTCTCTCGTTCCTGGTCTTGTATGTCCCATAGAGTACTTGGCTCTTGATATTCCTTCTCCCAGTGGGCTTCGTAGAATTCCTCTTCCATAATCATCGCTGCCTCATAACTTATAACTGGTGCTCTAATAAATGGCTCAGGTTCTAGAAGGTCATGAGGATATACATCCTCGACTATTTCTCCTTCCTCGATTTCTGTAGGACGAGGAGCTATACGCATAACTTTGGGTTCTTCTTGAAGGTCGTCAAAACTGTATTCTTCTATGTCGTAATGATTTTGGCGGTTATTATACTCCTCCAGAACCTCGAATACCATATCTGGGTCTTTAATGAAGGATTGATATCTTGCCTCTTGTTCATCATCGCCATAATGTCCAGAACCGTATATGCGACCTGCGTGATAGCTGCGACTAAAGCATGGGCTATACTCACCTGAGCTATACTGACTACCCACTTGATATATATCGCTGTCAAATCGATGTCTGTCTCCTTCATAAAACTCGAATAAATTCTCGAGTAGTTGTTCATCAATGAAGGTAATTGCGTTCATGTCGTCAATACGGTCAGGGCGAGGAAGGACTGGAAAATCCTCAAATTCTTCTTCTTCTGGCTGGCACATTGCAGCTAGTGCGGCATCAAGGCGCTCACACTCAGGATTCGGCTGAAGAAGACCGAATTCAGTTCTAGGGCAGGTCAGAGACCACTTGGCAAACTCAAAGATATTCATCTCACGGCCGGCTTGTTCAATAGCTTCTTGGTACATTGTTGTTCAATTATAGTTTAAAACTT